>CZKA01000029.1_pt1 | contig 107009 bp, 107 predicted proteins | sample 1657991 | NCBI WGS metagenome assembly CZKA01 (sample SAMEA3501708, study PRJEB10268) | metagenome | biome: nitrite-oxidizing laboratory bioreactor; material: liquid mineral medium | place: Austria | collected 2011-12-21
GACTGGCTCGCGGAGTCCGACGGCGCCCTGATCGAGCTGATTCCCGTCGACGCGACGGGGCGGCTCGACGTCGAGGCCCTCCGCGAGGCGATCGGGCGCGATCCGGGGACGGTCGCCCTGGTGTCGGTCATGTGGGCCAACAACGAGGTCGGCACCCTCCAGCCTCTCGACGACGTCGTCGCGATCGCTGCGGAGCATCGCATCCCGGTGCACACCGACGCCGTCCAGGCGATCGGCTCGGTCCCGGTCGACTTCGCCCGATCGGGTGTCGACGCCCTCAGCCTGTCGGGTCACAAGGTGGGCGGCCCGTTCGGCGTCGGGGCGCTCGTCGTACGCCGAGAGCTGGCCGTCACCGCTCTCGTGCACGGGGGCGGCCAGGAGCGCGACATCCGCAGCGGCACCATCGACACCCCCGCGATCGCCGGCCTCGCTGCCGCTGTCGAGCTGTCGGTCAAGCACCAGCCCGAGCACGCGGCCCGGGTGAGCTCGCTGCGCGACGACCTCGTACGAGGCGTTCAGGGGGCCGTGCCGGATGCCGTCTACAACGGACATCCGACGCTGCGACTGCCCGGCAACGCCCATCTGACCTTCCCCGGCTGTGAGGGCGACTCACTGCTGATGCTGCTCGATGCCCGCGGGATCGAGTGCTCGACCGGCTCCGCCTGCTCGGCCGGTGTCCCGCAGCCCTCCCACGTCCTGCTGGCGCTGGGCTTCACGCAGGAGGATGCCCGCGGAGCGCTGCGCTTCTCCCTGGGCCACACCAGCACCAGGGCCGACGTCGACGCCCTCGTCGAGGCCATCGGTCCCTGCGTCGAACGGGCTCGCGCCGCGAACGTGCGGGGACGTTGATGAAGGTGCTGGCAGCCATGTCGGGCGGCGTCGACTCGGCGGTCGCCGCTGCACGCGCCGCCGAGGCTGGCCACGACGTCACCGGCATCCACCTCGCCCTCTCGCGCAACCCCAAGTCCTACCGCACCGGCGCGCGGGGCTGCTGCACCATCGAGGACAGCAACGACGCCCGCCGGGCCGCTGACGTGATCGGCATCCCCTTCTACGTCTGGGACCTCAGCGAACGCTTCCACGAGGACGTGGTCGAGGACTTCATGAGCGAGTACGCCGCCGGGCGCACCCCCAACCCGTGCCTGCGCTGCAACGAGAAGATCAAGTTCGCAGCGGTCCTCGACCGGGCGCTCGGCCTGGGCTTCGACGCCGTGGCCACCGGCCACTACGCCCAGCTGCGCACCGGTCCCGACGGGCTGATCGAGATGCACCGGGCGGTCGACATGGGCAAGGACCAGTCCTACGTGCTCGGCGTGCTCACCCAGGACCAGCTGGCCCATTCGATGTTCCCGCTCGGTGACTCGCCGAAGTCGGCCGTGCGCGCCGAAGCCGAGGCCCGTGGGCTGATGGTCGCCCACAAGCCCGACAGCCACGACATCTGCTTCATCGCCGACGGTGACAACGCCGGCTGGCTCGGGGAGAAGCTGGGCGACCTGGCCCCCAACCGAGGTGGCGACATCGTGGACCACGGCACCGGTGAGGTGCTCGGGCAGCACGAGGGCACGTTCCGCTACACCATCGGCCAACGCAAGGGCCTGCGACTGGGGCGCCCCGCCGCGGACGGCAAGCCCCGCTTCGTCCTCGACATCGAGCCGGTCAGCGGCACCGTCACGGTGGGCCCGCGCGAGGAGCTCGCGGTGAACCGGATCGACGGCATCAAGGCGCGGTGGTGCGGCAGCGTGCCGACCCTCCTGCGGGGGACCGTCCAGCTGCGTGCCCACGGCGCCGAGCACCGGGCGGTGATCTCGACCGCGTCGACACCGGCTCCGGAGGTCCGCATCGAGCTGTTGGACGACGCGCAGGGGATCGCGCCCGGACAGGCCGCGGTCTTCTACGACGGCACGCGGGTCGTGGGCTCGGCGACCATCTCCGCCACCGCCCGGGGTCCTGCGTGACGCTCGCCACCGGCGTCGGCTCGATGCCCTTCGACTCCGAGCAGCCGACGAACAGCCAGTACGCCGAGGCGACCCGCATCATCCTCGACACCCTTCCTGAGCTGGCCCATGTGCCCGAGCTGCCCGGGCGTGGTGTGGCGGCGGGGATGATCGGACGAGGGCTGGCCGTGATCGCCGGCCTGGGTGTCGACCTGCAGCCGGCCGGCTGGCGACTCACCGACGCGTCCGGGGTCGACCACCGGCGGGCCAGGTCGCTGCTCGCCCAGGACCTCGACACGGTCGAGGAGCTGAGCCAGGGATACGCCGGGGTGTTCAAGACCCAGATCGCCGGGCCGTGGACCCTGGCCGCCACCGTGGAGAAGCCGCGCGGCGACAAGGTGCTCTCCGACCACGGTGCCCGACGGGACCTCGCTCAGGCGCTCGCCGAGGGCGTCCGCTCCCACCTCGCCGACGTGCGGGGCCGGGTCGGCGGAGCGACCACCCTGCTGGTCCAGATCGACGAGCCGGCCCTGCCGGCGGTGATGGCTGGGCGAGTGCCGACGGCGTCGGGGTTCGGACGCCACCGCACTGTGCACCCGCCCGAGGCCTCCGAGGCGCTCCAGTGGCTGACCGCAGCGGTGGTGGAGGCCGGGGGAGTGCCGATCGTGCACTGCTGCGCCCCGGAGTTCCCGATCTCGCTGGTGCGCGGCGCCGGGGCCCAGGGCGTGAGCGTCGATCTGGGTGTTCTCGACGCCGCCGGGCACGACCAGCTGGCAGAAGCCGTCGACGCGGGTGACTGGGTGCTGCTGGGGGCGGTCGCGGCCGTCGCCGGGGAGCCTGCACCGAGCGACTCCTCGGTCACCGAGCGGGTCACCAGGCTGCTCGACATGCTCGGCCTCGAGCCGAGCGAACGGCTCGTCGTCACGCCGTCGTGCGGACTGGCCGGAGCAACCCCGGCCTGGAGCCGCGAAGCGCTGCGCCTGGCAGCGGCCGCTGCCTCTCACCTGTAGGCGCACGACGCACCAGGACCCGGCGGAGGAGTCGTTCCTCGGCCGGGCCCTGGTGGTGGTGCGTGGTGGTGATCTCGTCAGCCGACGTGGACGACCTCAGGGCCGTCGGTGGCGAGCTCGGTGTGCTTCACGTTGAGGAAGATCCAGACCACTGCCGAGGCGCCGAGCATCAGCAGGGCACCGACCAGGAAGGCCGTCGTGGAGCCCTCGGTGAAGACCTGCTGCTGCGCGATCTCCTGCATCTTCGCGATCTGGTCGGGGGTCAACGTCGGGGCGTTGGACCCGCCAGCCGCTGCAGCGGCCTCACCGGCCTTCGCCAGCTCGGCTCCCCGCGTGGTGAACACGTGGGTCGCCACTGTCGACAGCGTGGCCAGCCCGAGGGCGCCGCCGACCTGCTGCATCGTGTTCAGGACGCCGGACCCGATCCCGCTGTCCTCGTTGCGCAGGTGGTGCACCGCGGTCAGGGTCACCGGCACGAAGACCAGGCCCATGCCGAGCGACATCAGCACGATGAAGGGCAGGATGTCGCTCACATAGCTTCCCGTGACATCGGTGGTCGGGAACTCGGTGTCGTAGGGCAGGGTCGAGAAGCCGTAGAGGGCAGCAGCCGCCATCAGGGTGCCGACGCCGGCCAGGTAGCGGGGGTCGACGCGGTTGACCAGGTTGGACGCGAGACCGGCCGCCACGATGATGCCCGCAGAGAACGGCAGGAACGCCACGCCCGCTTGCAGCGGGGAGTAGCCCATCACGTTCTGGATGTATTGGCTGAGGTAGTAGAACATCGCGAACATCGCGGCCGGCGCCAAGAACATCGCCAGGAAGCTGGAGGCTCTGGTGCGGTTCATGAAGATGCGGAACGGCAGCAACGGGTGGTTGACCCGGCTCTCGATCACACCGAAGGCGACCAGCATCGCGGCACCCGCGGCCAGGCTGGCGAGGGTCCAGGTGTCGCCCCAGCCGTTGGTGCCGGCGCGGGAGAGGCCGTAGACCACGCCCAGCAGGCCCAGGGTGCCGGTGACGGCGCCGGGGATGTCGAGCTCGCCCGGGTGGGACTCCGACTCGGGGAGGAAGCGGGGCGCCAGGGCGGCCGCGGCCAGACCGATCGGGACGTTGATGAGGAAGGTGAGTCGCCAGCCGTCGACGGTGACACCGAGGATGTCCGGCGTCGTGCCGGTGAGCCAGCCACCGAGGATCAGGCCGACGGCAGCACCGGCACCCGACATCGCGGCGTACACCGCGAAGGCCCGGTTGCGGGCAGGACCGGCGGGGAACGTCGTGGTGATCAGCGCGAGGGCAGCGGGCGAGGCGAGCGCGGCGCCGAGACCCTGCAGACCACGAGCCGCGAGCAGCAGCGGCTCGGTGGTGGCGAGACCGCCGAGCAGCGACGCGACGGCGAAGATCGCGAGGCCGGTCATGAAGATCTTGCGGCGTCCGTAGAGGTCGCCGAGGCGGCCTCCCAGGAGGAGCAGGCTGCCGAAGGCGAGCGCATAGCCCGTCACGATCCACGGAAGGTTGGCCTGGGAGATGTCCAGGTCCTTCTGGATGTAGGGCAGGGCGATGTTGGCGATGGTGGCGTCGAGGACGACCATGAGCTGGGCGACCGAGATGAGCACGAGCGCCCACCCGAGGTGCCGCTTCTTTCCCGTTGCTGCCGATTCCTCGGCAGTCTTCGTGATGTCAGCCATGAGCTTCTTTCGGTTTGACGAATGGAGTTGGGACGGTGTGTTGAGGTCGTTGTGGTTCAGTCAAGCCGTGAGGACCGACAGGCCGGCATCACGATCTGGTCGATCACGGTCGTGATGCTCTCGGCAGAGGCCGGTTCACCCAGAACGAAGATCCGGTGCAGGATGATTCCCGCGAACGCCGAGGCGATCAGGTCGATGTCGAGGTCGGGGCGGATCTCGCCTCTCGCCTGGGCGCGCTCGTACATCAGTCGCGACTCGGCGACCTTGGGCTCGATGAACTCGCGACGCCAGGCCTCGGCGAAGTCGGCGTCACGGTTGATGGCGGTCATGATGCTGCCCATCAAGCCGATCGGCTTGGGGTCGGTGAACCCGCCCGCTCCGCACGAGCTCGCGAGGAGGTCTCCGCGCAGGCTGCCCGTGTCGGGGATGTGGGACTGGCCCTTGTGGGCGACGATCGCGTCGATGACGAGCGCCACCTTGGTGTTCCAGCGTCGGTAGAGCGTGGCCTTCGACGCCTTGGCCCTGGCCGCGACGGCGTCCATGGTCAGCCGGTCGTAGCCGACGTCGCTGAGGACTTCCAGGGTCGCGTTGAGGATCTCGAGCTCGCGATCGCCTTCGATCCGGGGCCTCGGCTCGACGGGGAGGGAGGGAACGGCGTTCATCGACGAGCCTCCCTGTCACATGGATGAAACGGAACGGTTCCGTTTCATGCAGGGACGCTACTCCGGCCAGGTGGATGAAACCAAATGGTTTCATCCGCTGGTCTGGACCAGTCAGACGTGCGGGACTTTCAGGAGCCCCAGCGAGCGTTTGAGGGCAATTTCGTTCCAGCGGGAGGCATCGCGGAGCATGTAGTGCCCGACTCGGCCCATGTCGATCATCTCGGCTGAGGCGGTCACCGCCTCGGCCCGTGCGACGTAGGCCCGGGTGGCGTTCGCGGACGTGATCCGGTCGGCGCCGCCGTGCGCCGCGACGAGGTGCTTGCCCCGGAGGGCCTCGACGGGTTCCTGGCTCGGCAGCCACGGAGCAAGGGCCACGACACCCACGACCCGGGGGTCGTCGGCAACGTGGACCGCCGTACGTCCGCCCATCGAGTGTCCGAGGAGAACGACGGGTACGCCGACCTGCTCGAGCTGCGACAGGGCCCACCTGGCGTCGGGGACGGGCGACGGTGCGGCCGGATCGTTCCACCCGCGGATGCCGTAGCGCAGCAGCCAGACCGACACCCCGGCCTTGTGGGCCCCTGGGGCGATGGAGCGCTGCATGGCCAGCGACCGGCGCCACGACGCACTGCGACCGGTGACGGCCTGGGTCGAGCGGTCCTTGCCGCCGTGCAGCATCAGGATGACCGCCTCGGGGTGTCCGGGGGCGTCGTAGCGGGTCAGGTCGGGCGTGGGCATGCTCAGATCGTCTCTCACGCCTGGTATTCGGTGCGGCGGAACGAACAGATGGGTCCGACCTGGGTGGGACTTGTCGGTGGCAGGCGGCAAGATGTTCCCATGAGTTCCACAGAGGTCTCGCAGGCAACCACCGAGGCACGTGAGGCCCACCAGGCGTTGTCCGAGCAGCTCGAGGACGCCCGGTGGCGTTACTACGTCCTCGACGACCCGACCCTCTCCGACGCCGACTTCGATCGGCGCATGCGTGAGCTCGAGGCACTCGAGGAGCAGTTCCCCGAGCTCCGCACTCCCGACTCGCCGAGCCAGAAGGTCGGCGGGCAGGTGTCCACCGAGTTCACCGCGGTCGATCACCTGCAGCGGATGGAGAGTCTCGACAACGCGTTCTCCTACGACGAGCTCGCCGCCTGGCACGCCCGCCTGGTGCGCGACGGCGTCCACGACCCGGCCCTGCTGTGCGAGCTGAAGGTCGACGGTCTGGCGATCAACCTGCTCTACGAGGAGGGTCGGCTGGTGCGTGCGCTCACCCGCGGCGACGGACGCACCGGGGAGGACGTGACCCCCAACGTGAAGACGATCGACTCCGTGCCCCACCGCCTGATCGCCTCGTCCGGAGTCCCCGTGCCCCGACTGGTGGAGGTGCGCGGCGAGGTGTTTCTCCCCGTGGAGGCCTTCGAGCGCCTCAACGAGGCGATGCGCGACGCGGGCCGCCCGCCGTTCGCCAACCCCCGCAACGCCGCCGCGGGCTCGCTGCGCCAGAAGGACCCTCGGGTCACCGCCACCCGCGACCTCGGGATGGTCTGCCACGGCATCGGCGCCAGGGAGGGCTTCGAACCCACCGCCCAGTCCACGGCGTACGACGCCCTCCGGGGGTGGGGCCTGCCCACCTCCGACCGGGTGCGCGTGCTTCCCGACCTGGCCGCGGTGCAGGGTTTCATCGAGCACTACGGCGAGCACCGCCACGACGTCGAGCACGAGATCGACGGTGTCGTGGTCAAGGTCGACGACGTCGCGCTGCAGCGTCGGCTCGGGTCCACCAGCCGGGCACCTCGGTGGGCGATCGCCTTCAAATATCCCCCCGAAGAGGTCAACGCCAGGCTGCTGGCCATCGAGGTCAACACCGGCCGCACCGGTCGGGTGACGCCCTTCGGCCGCATGGAGCCGACCCGGGTCGCGGGGTCGACCGTCGAGATGGCCACTCTCCACAACGCTCACGAGGTGAAGCGCAAGGACGTCCGGCCCGGCGACACGGTCATCCTGCGCAAGGCCGGTGACGTGATCCCCGAGATCGTCGGGCCGGTGCTGGCCCTGCGCCCCGAAGGTCTCCCCGAGTGGGTGATGCCCACCGAGTGTCCGGCGTGCGGCACCCCGCTCGCCCAGCAGAAGGAGGGCGACAAGGACCTGCGCTGCCCCAACCATCGCTTCTGCCCGGCCCAGGTGCGCGAGCGGGTCTTCCACGTCGCCGGGCGGGGGGCCTTCGACATCGAGGGGCTCGGCTACGAGGCGGCCGTCGCGCTGCTCGACTCGGGCGTCATCGCCGACGAGGGCGACGTCTTCGACCTCGACGACGAGGCCGTGGGGCGGACACCCCTGTTCACCCGCGCCCCCAAGAAGGGCGAGGGCGACTCACCGGTCATCTCGGCCAACGGGCGCCGGCTGCTCGACAACCTGGCCAAGGCGCGCGCGGTGCCGTTGTGGCGAGTGCTCGTGGCGCTGTCGATCCGTCATGTCGGCCCGACGGCCGCTCGTGCTCTGGCGACGGAGTTCGGCTCGATGCAGGCCATCCGCGAGGCCGACCACGATCGTCTCGCCGGAGCCGAAGGCGTGGGTCCGACGATCGCCGAGGCGGTGCTCGAGTGGTTCGACGTCGACTGGCACCGCGCCATCATCGACAAGTGGGCCGCCGCCGGCGTCACGATGGCCGACGAGCGCGACGAGTCCACGCCGCGCACCCTCGAGGGCCTCACGGTGGTCGTCACCGGCTCGCTGGTCGCCTACACCCGCGACTCGATCAAGGAGGCGATCATCGCCCGGGGCGGCAAGGCCTCGGGCTCGGTGTCGAAGAAGACCGACTACGTCGTGGTGGGGGAGAACGCCGGCTCCAAAGCCGAGAAGGCCGAACAGCTGGGCGTCCCGATCCTCGACGAGGCCGGGTTCACGGCTCTGTTGGAGCAGGGTCCGGCCGGGTTATGAGCCCAGCGCCCGGCTGATCAGCTCGGCCACCTCGGCCTGCTCCACCGCGAACGGGTGATAGGCCTGGGCGAGGGAGAAGTCGGTGAACTGGCCGTTGATCCACGGGTCCTGGGAGCAGATGTCGTGGCCCTCACTGGCCGACCAGACGTCGGCGTAGACCGAGTCGGTCATCGCCGCCGCCTGGTGCAGCGCGAGCGTGAGGGTGTGGTTGACCGAGTGCGCGTAGGCGTAGTCGCCGTCGGCCAGCGGAAGCAGCTCGGGGCAGGTCCCCTGGGCGGGGACGATCTGGGGATAGCCCACCACCACGATCGTCGCCTCCGGGGCAGTCCGCTGGATCCGACGAATCGCAGCCGTGACCCGGACCTGGGTCCGGCCGAGGCTGGTCAGCAGTCGATCGTGACCGTCGTCGTCCATCGCGTGGCGGCAGGGCGACCCTGTCGGGTCCTGGCGTCGCAGGTCGGTGCACACACCGATCAGGGTGGCGAACACTCCGAAGTCGTTGCCTCCGATGCCCAGCGTCACCAGATCGGTGTCGGGCGACACAGCGGCCAGCTGGGGTGGCACGCGTCCCGCGACCGTCGTCTGCGCTCGGGTGAGGTCGGGGGTGTCGGCACCGCTGCAGCTCCGGTCCACCGAGGTGTCGATGGTGACGAGGTCGACCAGCAGGGCAGGGTAGTTGCGGGTCGATCTGAAGCAGCCCGTGGCCGGCTCCAGCTCAGGCACCAACGGAGCGGCGGTGTAGGAGTCACCGAGCGCGACGTAGCGCGTGAAGGTGGGTGGAGCGCCCGACGAGTCTGGCGGCGGAGCGCCGCGGGTCCCGGAGCAGGCGGCCAGCAGAGCGGTCAGGAGAGCGGCCACGACCAGCGTCGCCAGGCCGGCTCGTCGAGGTGACCGCAGGTCCTGTGCTGGCACGTCGTCAGGCTACGTCGGCGCCCCAGCCCTCAGCTCTCGTAGGCCTTCCCGCCGAGCTTGATCCCACCTGGGCCGACCTCCACGGGGTTGGTCTCGCACTCGGCCGTGGCCGGCTGGCAGACCGTGACGCGGGTGCGGCTGACGGAGAACAGGTTTCCGTCGGGGGTCCAGCCGAAGTCCCAGGCAGCGCCCTGGATCGTGCGGCTGGCGCCCGAGTCGACGTCGTAGACCTCGAAGGAGGTCCCCTCGGACTCGTCCTGGTTGACGAGCTCGGCGTACCTTCCGTCGGGAGACAGGGTGACGTAGGGGAGACGCGCCGGGTCGACGGGGATGCGCAGGAGCACCTCGCCGCTCGCGACGTCGTACACCGTGCTCTCGCGACCTGCGGTGGCCACGTCCCGGCCGCCTCCGGCCGAGGGGTACTCCGCCGGGCCCATCCGGTCGGCGACCGTCGTGGTGGCGTCGCGCCAGTCGACGGCGATGCCCGCCTGGTCCATGCCCACGAACACCGTGTCGCCCGACAGGGCAACCGGGGGTGCGGCCCACCCTCCCCAGGTGAAGTCGCCCGGGACGGGGACCCGGGCCACCTCCTCGTCGGTGCCTACGTCGCGCACGACGGCCACCCACCCGTCGCCCGCCCGGTCCGCGTAGGCGAGGTAGGGCTGGTCGGGATCGGTGGACGGCACCCGGTCGCCCAGGTCGAGGTCGAGACGCTGCACCCGTCCGGTCGGGGTCACCAGGCTGTAGTGGGAGGGCCCCGGGTCGTCGGAGTAGGGGTTGTCGCCCGTGCGGACGACCACGCCCTCCGAGGTGTAGTAGAGCGACTTGATGTCCTCAGGCAGGTCGGCCTGGTAGAGCGCACGGTCGCCGAAGTACACCGTCCGTCCGGCCGAGAAGGCGCCGCCGGAGAGGTACGACGCACTGGCCGCGTCGATCGTGTCCTCCTCGACGCCCCGCCCGCTCGTGTCGCCGCCCGTCAGTGCCACGAACGAGACGCCGGCGATGACCGAGACCACCGCAGCCGCGGACAGGCCGGTGATCACCCGGCGCCGACCGCGCACCCGGCGTCCTGCGCGCAGGACCGCGGGGGCGTGGGGCGTCGGGATGTCGAGATTGCCGGCCTCCTCCTTGAGGAGGGTCGCGAGTCGCTCAGTCATGGCTTGCTCCTTGGTAGTGCGGGATCACTGCGTCGCCGAGCAGCGGGCGCAGCCTGGCGAGGGCATCGGAGGTCTGGCTCTTGACGGTGCCCGGGGAGCAGCCGAGTACAGCCGCGGTCTGGGCGACGTCGAGGTCCTCGTAGAAGCGCAGGACGATCACGGCTCGCTGGCGTGGAGCCAGGGTGCGCAGTGCGTCGAGCACCATCGGACGGGTCGTCGCGTCCGGCTCGACCACGCCGTCACGAATGCGGGACGCCACGTCCTCGGAGGGGACCTCGTTGCGCCACGACTTCCTGCGGAACCATTCGGTCGCGGTGTTGACGAGCACGGTTCTGGCGTAGCCGTGGGCTCGTTCCAGGTCGCGCACCCGACCCCAGGAACCATAGGTCTTCGCCAGCGTCGTCTGGACCAGGTCCTCGGCGAGCTCTCGATCGCCCAGGAGCAGGTATGCCGTGCGGTAGAGGCCCGACCAGGAGCCATGGACGAAGGCCGTGAACTCGGCGTCCGAGGGTGTTCTCGCCACTGCTTCCTCCTTCTCTCCCCCTTGAAGATGTGCTGGCGTGCCTTTCGGTTGGGCAGTAACCACCTCTAGGGTGTCCGGCATGCTCGAATTGCCCCGTTGGTCCTGGACTCCGCGCAGCACCGCGCTGGTGATGACGGCCGTGATGCTGACGGCTGCCTGGGTCGCTGTCGGAGCCACGATGATGCTGTCGGGTCCGCGCTCCGCCCCCGAGGCAGCGCAGCCGGCTGCGAGCACGCCGAAGGCTACGCCGTCGAAGGCACCTCAGCGTGAGGTCGCGGTGTCGCGCTCGAAGTCGCGCTACAACCCGAAGCCCTACAAGGGTCCGCTGCCCACCTCCGCCGTCAAGGCGCCCGTGCCGGTGGCCCACCCGCCGCAGGACGAGACCACCGAGGCCCCGACGCCGACCTCCGACGACACCCGATACGACTGGCCCCACCACAACGGCAACCACAACGGCAACCACGGGGGCGGTCACGACCACGGTGGGCACCGCCACTGGCGCTGAGCAGGGGCCCTAGGATTGGCGGGTCTCCGCCGATCGTGAAGGACGCCGTATGCCTGAAATCAGCCGTGACGAGGTCGCCCACCTGGCTGACCTCGCGCGGATCGACCTGTCCGACGCCGAGCTCGACCATTTGGCACCGCAGCTGAGTGTGATCCTGGAGTCGGTCGCGTCCATCAGTGAGGCGGCCAGCGCCGACGTTCCGCCGACCTCGCACGCGTTGCCGCTGACCAACGTCTTCCGTGCCGACGTCGTCGTCCCCGGGCTCACCGCCGAGCAGGCCCTGTCCGGCGCACCGGCCCAGGAGCAGCAGCGCTTCTCGGTGCCCCGCATCCTCGGAGACGAGCAGTGATGACCGACTGGACCCGGCGTACCGCAGCCGACCTTGCCGAGGCCCTGGCGGCCGGAGATTTGACCTCGGTCGAGCTGACCCGGGCCCACCTCGACCGGATCGCCGCCGTCGACGGTGACCTGCACGCCTTCTTGCACCTCGACGCCGACGGAGCACTCGCCCAGGCCGCGGCCTCGGACGCGCGCCGCGCAGCCGGGACCCCCGCGTCGGTGCTCGACGGGGTGCCGATCGCTGTCAAGGACGTGCTGGCCACCTCCGGGCTGCCCACGACCTGCGGCTCGAAGATCCTCGAGGGCTGGATCCCGCCCTACGACGCCACGGTGGTCGTTCGGCTGAAGGAGGCCGGACTGCCCATCCTCGGCAAGACCAACATGGACGAGTTCGCCATGGGCTCCTCGACCGAGCACTCCGCCTACGGCCCGACCCACAACCCCTGGGACCTCGACCGCATCCCCGGCGGGTCAGGCGGAGGGTCGGCCGCTGCGGTCGCCTCGTTCGAAGCACCGTTGGCCATCGGCACCGACACCGGTGGCTCGATCCGCCAGCCGGGCGCGGTCACCGGCACCGTGGGGGTCAAGCCCACCTTCGGCGGGGTCTCGCGCTACGGCCTGGTCGCCATGGCGAACTCCCTGGACCAGGCCGGTCCGGTGACCCGGACCGTGCTCGACTCGGCACTGCTCCACGAGGTCATCGGCGGTCACGACCCCCGTGACTCGACGTCGATCGACGAACCACTGCCCGGCTTGGTCGAGGCGGCACGCCGCGGCGCGAACGGCGACATGAGCGGGGTCCGGGTCGGGGTGATCACCGAGCTCGGGGGCGAGGGCTACCAGGCCGGCGTAAGCGCTCGGTTCTCCGAGGCCCTCGACCTGCTGGTCGACGCCGGCGCCGAGCTCGTGGAGGTGTCGTGCCCCCACTTCGTGCACGCGCTGGCCACCTACTACCTGATCATGCCGTGCGAGGCGTCCTCGAACCTCGCCAAGTTCGACGCCATGCGCTACGGCCTGCGGGTCCTGCCCGACGGCATCGACGACCCCAGCGCGGAGGACGTGATGCGTGCCTCCCGTGACGCCGGCTTCGGCGACGAGGTCAAGCGCCGCATCATCCTGGGCACCTATGCGCTGTCCAGTGGCTACTACGACGCCTACTACGGCTCCGCGCAGAAGGTGCGCACGCTGATCAGCCGCGACTTCGAGGCTGCCTTCCAGCAGGCCGACGTGCTGGTCTCCCCGACGGCGCCGACCACGGCGTTCCGGCTCGGGGAGAAGCTCGACGACCCGTTGGCGATGTACCTCAACGACCTGGCGACCATCCCCGCCAACCTGGCCGGGGTGCCGGGGATGTCCCTGCCCAGTGGTCTCGCCGACGAGGACGGTCTCCCGGCCGGCTTCCAGATCCTCGCGCCGGCCATGGCCGACGACCGGCTCTACCGGGTCGGGGCCGCGCTGGAGGCGCTGTTGGAGAAGAAGTGGGGCGGACCGTTGCTCGACCGGGCCCCTGAGTTGAACGGAGCGTCCGCATGAGCACCGACACCCTGCTCTCCCTCGACGAGGCCCTCGAGAAGTACGACCCCGCGCTCGGGCTCGAGGTGCACGTCGAGCTGAACACCCTCACCAAGATGTTCTGCGGCTGCCCCACCGAGTTCGGCGCCGAGCCCAACACCCAGGTGTGCCCCACGTGCCTGGGGCTGCCGGGCGCGATGCCGGTCGTGAACGCCAAGGCGGTCGAGTCGGCGATCCGGATCGGGCTCGCGCTCAACTGCGAGATCGCCGAGTGGTGCCGGTTCGCCCGCAAGAACTACTTCTACCCGGACATGCCGAAGAACTTCCAGACCTCGCAGTACGACGAGCCGATCGCCTTCGAGGGCTACCTCGACGTCGCCGTGCCCAACGACGAGGGGGAGGACGAGATCTTCCGGGTGGAGATCGAGCGCGCCCACATGGAGGAGGACACCGGCAAGTCCCTGCACGTGGGGGGAGCCACCGGCCGGATCCACGGCGCCGACTACTCCCTGGTCGACTACAACCGGGCCGGCATCCCCCTGATCGAGATCGTCACCAAGCCCATCATGGGCACTCGCGAGAAGGCGCCGCTGATCGCGAAGGCGTACGTCGCCCAGCTGCGCGAGCTGATCGTCGCGCTCGGGGTCTCCGACGCGCGGATGGACCAGGGGTCGATCCGGGCCGACGTCAACCTGTCGCTCTCCCCTCGAGGTGACGGCCGGCTGGGCACCCGCACCGAGACCAAGAACGTCAACTCGCTGCGCTCGGTCGAGCGCGCCGTCCGCTTCGAGATGCAGCGGCACGCCGCCGTGCTCGACTCCGGCGCCAGGATCCTGCAGGAGACCCGACACTGGCACGAGGACACCGGGGTCACCACGAGCGGCCGCGAGAAGTCCGACGCCGAGGACTACCGCTACTTCCCCGAGCCCGACCTGCTCCCCGTGGCTCCGTCACGCGAGTGGGTCGAGGAGCTGCGGCTCACGCTGCCCGAGCCACCCCGCGCGAAGCTGGCCCGGCTGCAGGCGCAGTGGGGCTTCTCCGACCTGGAGATGCGCGACACCGTCGGGGCAGGCGCGCTCGGCCTGGTCGAGCAGACCATCGCTGCCGGTGCCACCTCGCAGGCCGCCCGCAAGTGGTGGCTCTCCGAGCTGGCCCGGCGGGCCAACGAGTCGGACACCGACATCGCCGACCTGGGCGTGACGCCGGCCGACGTCGCGGCCGTGCAGGCGCTGGTGGACAGCGGTGCGCTCAACGACAAGCTCGCCCGGCAGGTGTTCGACGGGCTGGTCGCGGGGGAGGGCACCCCGGCCGAGATCGTCGCGGCCCGCGGACTCGCCATCGTCTCCGACGACGGTGCCCTCGGCGCTGCCGTCGACGCTGCGATCGCCGCCAACCCCGACGTCGCCGACAAGATCCGCGACGGCAAGGTGGCCGCCGCCGGTGCGCTGATCGGCGCGGTGATGAAACAGATGCGCGGTCAGGCCGATGCTGGGCGGGTCCGCGAGCTCATCCTCGAGAAGCTCGCCTGATACATTCGCCCGGAAACATCAATCCAGACCACGCCCGCACGTGGGGGAAGCCGGTCCGATTCCGGCGCTGACCCGCAACCGTAGGCCGACCTCGAGGGTCGGCGAGCCGGAACACCCTGTGCGCCGCGTCCTGACCACACGCTGTCGAGGAAAACGGTGGGTGTCCGCGGAATCCCCGTGGCGTCCCGCCGGCGAGCAGCGGGAAGGAATCCATGAAGCGCCTGTTGCGCTCAGCCGCCGTCGTGTCCGCGACCGCACTCACCCTCACCACGTTGGCCTCCGGAGCGTTCGCTGCCAGCGACCCCAAGCCGGTCGCGGCCAGCTCCACCTGGCTGGCCGGCCAGGCCCCGGGGGGAATCGTCTACAACGCCCAGTACGACTTCAACGACTACGGGTTGAGCATCGACGCGGCGCTGGCCTTCGACGCGGCCGGCACCCGGCCGAAGAAGATCGCCCAGATCAGCGACGCGATCGCAGCCCACGTGGAGAGCTATACGACGGGCGTCGACTTCGGCTCCACCGACGTGTACGCCGGTGCCGTCGCGAAGGCCGCCGTCATGGCCCAGACGGCCGGCGACGACGCCACGTCGTACGGCGGGGTCGACCTGGTCACCCGACTCGAGGGACTCGTGTCGTCCACGGCGCCCATCGCCGGACGGATCGAGGACTCCTTCACGCCCGGTCCCTTCGCCGGTGACTTCGCCAACGTGATCGGGCAGGCCTTCGCGTCCGAGGCACTGGCCGCAGCGGGGTCGACCGAGGCCGCGGCGGTGACCGACTTCCTGCTCCAGCAGCAGTGCACCGAGGGCTACTTCCGGGTGTCCTTCACCGCGGACAAGTCTGCACCCGACCAGTCCTGCGACGGCGGCACCGACAACTCCGACACCGACGCGACCGCGCTCGTCGTCCTCGCCCTCCTGGACCAGGCGAGCGATCCTGACGTCGCCACGGCGCTCGACGACGCCGTCGCCTGGTTGGCCGCCCAGCAGGCCCCCGACGGCTCCTTCACCAGCGGTGACCCGCTCACCCCGGACAAGAACACCAACAGCACCGGCCTCGCCGGCTGGGCTCTCGGCGAGTCCGGCCACCCGACCGAGGCCGCTGAGGCCGCCACCTGGGTGCGCAAGAACATGGCTGCCGACCGGGGTCCCTGCACCACGGAGCTCACCTCCGAGCGCGGAGCCCTGGCCTACAACGGCCCCGCGCTCAAGGCCGGCCGTGCCGACGGCATCACCGTGGCCCTGAGCGACCAGTGGCGCCGGGCCACCGCCCAGGCGCTGCCGGTGCTGCAGTGGGCGCCGGCCGCGGACGCGGCCCTCGCCCTGAGCGGACCCACCGGGTTCGTGCGTGCCAAGTCCGGCCACACCCTCAAGGTCGACGGACTGGCGCCGTCCGAGCGGGGCTGCCTCTTCGGCGGCGGCACCGAGAAGGTGCTCCGAGGCACCGGGGCTCGGCTCACCGCCGAGGTCACCGTCCCGGCCGGCACCGCCGACCGGGTGTACGCCGTGTCCGGCTTCGAGGGCATCGAGCGCGCCACCCTGAAGGTCCTCGGATCGCTCGAGGTGCCGTTCACGCTCGCCGACCGCACGCTGGCCAAGGGAGCCCTGCAGACCGTCCGCGTCCGGGGACTGCACGCCGGCGAGAAGGTGACCGTCCGGTGGCGGGGCGACATCGTGGCCACCGGCACGGCCGGGGCAGCGGGTCGCTTCGAGGACACGTTCCGGGTGGGCCGCGTCAGCGGCGTGGGCAAGGTCCGCGTGACCGGTCAGTTCGCCGACCTCCGCACCCAGACGAAGTCGTTCCGGGTGCGCTGATGTCGACACGCCTCGGGGCGCTGCTCGGCGTCGCGATCACCGGACTCGCCGGGCTGGGCGCCGCCGTCGTGCTGACGGCGGCGCCCGCCCAGGCGGCCGGCTGCTCCGGCTCCCACGGCATCACCGTGGTCGTCGACTTCAACCAGCTGGGTGGCACCTCGGTGGCCTGTGCGGCCGGGGCAGCCCGGTCGGCCTCCTCGGCGACCACCGCAGCCGGCTTCCCGCTGAGCTACGTGCAGCGGAGTCCCGGCTTCGTGTGCCGCATCTCGGGCGCACCGGCTGACGCCTCCTGCGTCAACACCCCACCGGCGACTGCCTACTGGGGCCTGTTCTGGAACGACGGCCACGGCGGGGGCTGGGTCTACGCCTCCCTCGGCGCCGGCTCACTCACCGTCCCGGACGGTGGGTACGTCGGCTGGGCGTGGCAGGGCAGCTCCACCCGCACCACCCCGGGGGTGACACCGGTGGCCCGCGACGAGCCGGCACCGACCCCGACCAGGTCGCCCACCACGACACCCACGAAGACGCCCACGAAGGCACCGACGTCGTCGTCGCCGACCCGGACCCCGTCCACGTCGACGTCGAGCGCCTCGTCGCCGACCGCGGGCCAGTCGGCCGCAGGGTATCCCACGGCGTCGGCCACCCGCACGAAGTCGGCCAAGGCGAGCAGCTCGCCGGCACCGAGCGACTCCGCGTCGGTGGACGGCACCTCGGCGAGCCCGACCACCACCGAGACCGCGGTGATCGCCGATCCGGCCGATCCGGGTGACGGGTCGGGCGGCCTCCCGCTGTGGGTTGTCGGTGGGGTCATCGCCGTCCTCATCGGTGGCGCGGCCGCCGTCAGCGTCCTACGACGGCGCGGAGAGCACTCTCCATGACCCTGAGGCAGCTGCCGCGAGACCTGCACCCGGTCGCCTGGTGGATCTGGGCGATCGGGCTGGCGGCCACTGCCTCGATGACGACCAACCCCTTCCTGCTGCTGGCGCTGATCGGGGTGGCCGCGCTCGTGGTGGCCGCTCGGCGCAGCGACCACCCGTGGGCGGACTCGTTCCGGCTCTACCTCCTGATGGGCGCCGCGATCGTGGTGATCCGGGTGCTCTTCCGGATCCTGCTCGGCGGTGGCGAGGGAACGACCGTCTGGCTCGACCTCCCCGAGATCCCGCTGCCCGACTGGGTCCTCGGCATCCAGCTCCTCGGCCCCGTGACGCGCGAGTCCGTGCTGGCCGGGCTGTACGACGGCCTGCGCCTCGCAGCGATCGTGATCTGCGTGGGGGCCGCCAACTCGCTGGCCAACCCCAAGCGGCTCCTCAAGTCGGTGCCGCCGGCGCTCTACGAGATCGGCACCGCCCTGGTGGTGGCCGTCAGCGTGCTGCCTCAGCTGGCCGACAGCCTGCGCCGGGTGCGGGCCGCCCAGGAGCTCCGCGGCGGGCCGACGGGCCGACTCTGGCGGCTGCGTCGGATGCTCATCCCGGTCCTGGAGGACGCCTTGGACCGCTCGCTCAAGCTGGCCGCCGGCATGGACACCCGTGGCTACGGCCGTGCCGGAGGACTCACGGCCGCCGATCGACGACGTACGGGTGCCCTGATGCTGACCGGGCTGTGCGGGGTGTGCGTCGGGGTCTACGCCGTCCTCGACCAGCAGGCACCCCGCTACCTGGCCCTGCCGATGCTGCTGGTGGGCTGCGTGGCTGCCCTGGTCGGCATGGCGAGCGCGGGACGCCGCGTGCAGCGCAGTCGCTACCGCCCCGATCGCTGGCGCTGGCCCGAGATCGTGGTGGCCGCCACCGGGATCGCCGTGGCCGTCGGGTTCTGGAACCTCGTGAGCGACGACGTCCTGCTGGCCTACCCCGACCTCTCGACCAGCCCACGGGTCACCCTGCCTGTCCTGGCGGTCATCCTGCTCGGCCTGCTCCCCGCGGCAGCGGCTCCGCGACCCGTCACCTCGTCGTCGGCTCCGGCGCCCGCCCGGCTCGAGCCGAGCCCGGAGGTCCTGGCCGCATGATCGAGCTGCGCGACATCCGCTTCGGCTATGCCGAGCAGAAGATCCTGGACGGCGTCGACCTGGTCGTGGACGACGGCGAGTTCGTGCTGGTCTCCGGGCGCACCGGCTCGGGCAAGTCCACGCTGCTCGGCATCGTCAACGGCCTGGTGCCGCGGTTCTCGGGGGGCGAGCTCTCCGGCGACCTGCTCATCGACGGTGTCAGCGTGCTGCACCAGCCGCCCCGGGAGCGCGCTCACCTGATCGGCTACGTCGGGCAGGATCCCGCCGCCGGCTTCGTCACCGACACGGTCGAGGAGGAGCTGGCCTACGGCATGGAGCAGCTCGGCCTCACCAGCACGACGATGCGTCGGCGGGTGGAGGAGACGCTCGATCTGCTGGGCATCGCCGACCTGCGCTCGCGCGACCTGCGCACGCTGTCCGGCGGACAGCAGCAGCGCGTGGCCATCGGTTCGGTGCTGACCATGCACCCGCGGCTGCTGGTGCTCGACGAGCCCACGTCGGCCCTCGACCCCACGGCGGCCGAGGACGTGCTGGCGACCCTGCGCCGGCTGGTGGAGGATCTCGGCCTCTCCGTGCTGCTCGCCGAGCACCGCCTCGAGCGGGTGATCCCGTTCGCCGACCAGATCTGCCTGCTCGACGGTGCCGGCGGCATCCGGGTGGGCACCCCCACCGACGTGCTGACCGACTCGCCCGTCGTACCCCCGATCGTGGAGGTCGGCCGGCTGGTCGGCTGGGACCCGCTCCCGCTCACCGTCCGGGACGCCCGGCGGGTGGCTCGCTCGGTGCACCTCAAACCCCTGCCCGCCCCCGCTCCCGCGCCCGCTGGGACCGCCCTGCGCGCCCAGGGGCTGTCTGTGGTGCACGGCCGGACGGTGGCCCTGCGGGACGTCGACGTCCGGCTCGCCGAGGGCCGGGTGACCGCGCTGATCGGCCGCAACGGCTCCGGCAAGTCGTCGCTGCTGTGGGCGCTGCAGGGCGGTCGGCGGCGCCACGCCGGCAGCGTTGACGTGGGTGGCCTCGATCCGGCGACGCTGGCGCCCGAGGAGCGACGCGCCACCGTCGGGCTGGTTCCCCAGAGCGCAGCCGACCTGCTCTACCTCGAGACCGTCGCCGAGGAGTGTGCCGCCGCGGGGGAGGGGTGCCGCGAGATCCTGGCCCGACTGGCCCCGGGCATCGACGATGCCAGCCATCCTCGCGATCTCTCCGAGGGGCAGCGGCTGGCCCTGGTGCTGGCGATCGTGCTCGCCGCCCGGCCACGCATCCTGCTGCTCGACGAGCCCACGCGGGGGCTCGACTACCCCGCCAAGGCCGAGCTGTCGCGCGTGCTGCGCGACCTGGCGGCCGCCGGCCACCCGGTCTTCGTCGCCACGCACGACGTCGAGTTCGTCGCGCAGGCGGCCGACGACGTGGTGGTGCTCGCCGAGGGCGAGGTGGTCTCGGCCGGGGGTGTCCACGAGGTGCTCGCGGAGTCCCCGTCCTACGCGCCCCAGGTGACCAAGATCTTCGGGGCACCGTGGTTGCGGGTCGACGAGCTCGAGGTGCTCGCATGAACACCGTGCTCCCGCTCGGGCGCCGCTCCACCGTCGTGCTGGCGGTGGCCTCGTTGGCCGGGCTGATGATGCTGGCGTGGCCGTTGCTGCTGAGGGTCCCGGTCGGAACCCGGGTCGACCCGCCGTTCTTCTTCCTGGTGCTGCTGCCGTTGGTGATCGGGGTGGTGCTCGCCGAGTTCAGCGAGGGCGGCATGGACGCCCGCGCGCTGGCCGTCCTGGGCCTGCTGAGCGCCATCAACGCGCTGCTGCGCGGGCTCGGGGCCGGCACCGCGGGGATCGAGCTGGTGTTCTTCCTGCTGATCCTCGGCGGCCGGGTGTTCGGTCCCGGCTTCGGGTTCGTCCTGGGCTGTACGTCGATCTTCGCCTCGGCCCTGATGACCGCCGGCGTGGGTCCCTGGCTGCCCTACCAGATGATCTGCTCGGCCTGGGTCGGTCTGGGGGCCGGCCTGCTGCCGCGTCGGGTCCGCGGGCGCGCGGAGCTGTGGATGCTGGTCGGCTACGGGGTCGTGGCGGCCTACGCGTTCGGCATCCTGATGAACCTGTCCAGCTGGCCGTTCCTGCTGGGGGTGCAGCTGCCCGGCCACGGCAACTCCCTCGCCTTCGTGCCCGGCGACCCGGTGCCGGAGAACCTGCGCCGGTTCGCCGCCTACACGCTGATCACGTCGACCGGCAGCTGGGACACCGGTCGGGCGATCACGAACTCGATCGCCATCCTGCTGCTCGGTCCGGCCGTGCTGAGCACCCTGCGTCGCGTGTCACGTCGGGTCACGATCAGCCCCACGGACCCTGCCTCGGTCAGGGCGTGATCTCCAGGATCCGGTCGTCGGCCGTGCCCGGATCTCCGCGACCGTCCCGGTTCGACGTCGTCACCCACAGGTGACCGTCGGGCGCCACCACCACGGTGCGGAGTCGGCCGTAGTCGCCGACGAAGAAGTCGGTGGGACGCTCGGCTCTCCTGCCGTCGGCGTCCACGCGCCAGAGCCGCTCGCCCTTCAGCGCTCCCAGCCACAGCCGCCCTCCGGCGAAGGCCAGGCCCGAGGGGGACGCCTCCGAGGTGCGCCAGACGACCTCGGGCTCGGCGTAGCGCCCGTTGCCGCCGGTGCCCTCGACGAGCGGCCAGCCGTAGTTGGCGCCCTTGACGATCAGGTTCAGCTCGTCGAAGTCCGATGCCCCGAACTCGGAGGCCCACAACCGGCCGTCGTCGTCGAACGCCAGACCCTGCACGTTGCGATGGCCCCAGCTCCACACGGGCGAGTCGTCGAACGGGTTGCCCGGCGGCGGGTCGCCGTCGGGCGTGATCCGCAGGATCTTGCCGCCGAGTGAGTCGAGATCCTGGGCGAGCTCCGGTTCGCCGGTCTCGCCCGTCGAGGCGTAGAGGTAGCCGTCGGGTCCGAAGGCCAGCCGTCCGCCGTCGTGGATGAAGCCGTTGGGGATGCCGTCGAGGATCACCTCGAGCTCACCGAGCCGCGTGCCGTCGTACGTCGTGCGGACGATGCGGTTGTCCGAGGCGGTGGTGACGTAGAGGAAGACCGCATGGTCCTCGGCGTACGACGGGGAGACGGCAATGCCCAGCAAGCCGGCCTCCCCCTGGGGCGCTGCCTGGTCGACCGTGCCCACCTCGCTCACCTGGCCGGACGTGACGGCCAGCACCCGTCCGCTGTCGCGCTCGGTGACCAGTGCCGTCCCGTCGGGGAGGAACCCGATGCCCCAGGGCACCTCGAGGCCGTCGGCGATCGTGGCGACCACCCGGGGCCGGCCGTTCGTCGCAGTGGTGGGTGACTCCGACTCCGCCGGCGCGGGCGTGGCCGTGCTGGCCGGGCCGGTCGGCGCTCCACTCGGCAGGCTGTCCGGTTCCTCCTCCGACGAGCAGCCGACCAGGAGACCAGCGCCGAGGGCCAGCCCGACGCTCAGCGAGGCGGTCAGCCGAACGGGGGAACGGTTCATCGAGCCAGTGTGCCCGATGCCTGGTTCCTCAGCCGTGGGCCGAGATCCGCTCCCGGGGCTGTGCGCGCGAGATGTAGTCGTCGACCTCCCGCACCTCCGCACGGTGCTGGGCGAGGGCCGTGCAGGCCACCATGGCGTTGCGTCGGGAGGTCGACTGGCTGCTGGTGGGCCAGTGCCGCAGCGCCTGCCACCGGGTGGAGATCCGTGCCGAGATCGTTGCCATGCTCCGACCGTAGTCCTGCCGACCCGTCCTCGGCATCAACCCTGGGTGACAACTGTGTGAACGCTGGGCCGTCTCTCGCGATCAGTCGGGCACAGGGTCGTGGAGCACCTGGGCACCTCGCGTGGCCCCGATGCTCGCGGCGACCACGCACGCCATCGCCAGCAGCTGCAGCGGGCTGAGCAGCTCGCCCAGGATCAGCAGCGCAGCCAGTGCAGCGGCCGCAGGCTCCAGGCTCATCAGGATCCCGAACGTCGCCGGTGGCAGGGTGCGCAACGCGACCAGCTCGCAGCTGTAGGGAATCACCGAGCTCAGCAGCCCCACCGCCAGCCCGAGCGCCAGGATGCGCGGGTCGGCCACCTGCGTTCCGCCGCCGAGCAGGATGTAGGGGATCAGGGCGGTCACGGCCACGACGCTGGCGACGGCGAGGCCGTCGAACCCCTGCCAGCGTCGGCCGGTGCGCGCACTGAGCAGGATGTACGCCGCCCACGCGGCTCCGGCGAGCAGCGCGAAGCCGACGCCGGCGGGGGTCAGGTCGGCGGGCTCGGCGCCGAGGAGGGCGACCCCGATCCCGGCGAGGGCGACCCAGATCAGGTCACGCGCCCGTCGCGACCCCAGCACCGCGAGGGTGAGGGGGCCGACGAACTCGATGGTCACAGCAAGACCGAGGGGGATGCGTGCGAACGACTGGTAGATGGCCCAGTTCATCAGTCCCAGGCTGAGACCGAAGCCGACCACCACCGCCCAGTCCTCGCGGGTCCGGCCGCGCAGCCGGGGCCGCGCCACCGCCACCAGCACCGCTGCACTGGTCGCCAGCCGCAGCCACACCAGCGCGGTGGGCGAGACCTCGTCGAACAGGTGCTTGGCCACCGCCGCGCCGAACTGGACCGACAGAATGCCGATGAGCACCAGGCCGACTGCTCTGCGCACACCCCCCGACACCCGCACCACAATGCCAGTCGCCGGACGCCTGGGGCACCTTGACCGGGACCGGTGAGATCGGTTAGGCCTGTTCCGAGGGGTCGTCATACCAGCTGGAGGTAGAGCCGTGCCATCGACGTTGTTGCTCGTGGGGACCCGCAAGGGGCTGTGGATCGGACAGTCGGACGAGAACCGCACCGACTGGGCCTGGACGGGCCCGCACTTCGACATGGAGGAGGTCTACTCCGCCATGATCGACACCCGGGGCCCGGTGCCGCGGCTGCTGGTCGGCTCGTCGTCGAGCTGGCTGGGGCCGCAGGTCTGGCGCTCCGACGACCTCGGCGCGTCCTGGCAGGAGACTCCCAACGGCGCCGTTCGCTTCCCCGACGGCACCGACGCGACGCTGGCGCGGGTGTGGCAGCTCACCCCCGGCGCGCGGCCCGAGATCGTCTACGCCGGCACCGAGCCCGGCGCGGTCTTCCGCTCGACCGACAGGGGAGAGACGTTCGCGCTCGAGCAGGCACTGTGGGACCACCCCCACCGTGAGCTGTGGCAGGCCGGCTTCGGCGGGCAGGCCTTCCACACGGTGCTCCCGCACCCGGCCGACCCCGACTCGGTCACGGTGGCGCTGTCGACCGGAGGGGTCTACCAGACCTCCGACGGCGGTGCCTCCTGGGAGCCCCGCAACCAGGGCATCCGTGCCGAGTTCATGCCCGAGGGCCAGCAGTACCCCGAGTTCGGGCAGTGCGTGCACAAGGTGGCCCGCCACCCGGCGCGACCCGAACGCCTCTACCTCCAGAACCACGGAGGGGTCTACCGCTCCGACGACGAGGGCGGCACCTGGAAGTCCATCGCCGACGGACTGCCGGCCGACTTCGGCTTCCCGATGGTCGTGCACCCGCACGAGCCCGACACCATCTACGTCTTCCCGATCCAGGGCGGCGACCGGCGCTACCCGCCCGAGGCGCAGGCTCGGGTGTGGCGCTCGAAGGACGCCGGCAACACCTGGGAGGAGATGGGCGACGGGCTGCCCGACGGCTTCTTCGTCGCGGTGATGCGCGACGCCATGTGCGCCGACGACCACGCCTCGCCCGGCATCTACTTCGGCGCGCGCAACGGCAGCGTGTGGGGCTCCTCCGACGCGGGGGAGCACTGGGCTCCGGTGGTCAGCGACCTGCCCGACGTGATGGTCGTGCGGGCGGCCTCGCTCTAGGGTTGTGCCCATGGCTTCCTTCGAGGTGGTCCGGCAGACCCCCGTCACCGCATCCGCCCAGACGCTGCACGCGCTGATCGACGACTTCCACGAGTGGCGGGCCTGGTCACCGTGGGAGGACCTCGACCCCGACCTGCAGCGCATCTACTCCGGTCCCGCCGCCGGCCCTGGCGCGCGCTACGCGTGGTCCGGCAACCGCAAGGCCGGGCAGGGGAGCATGGAGATCACCGGCTCCTCGCCCTCGGAGATCCAGGTCGCCCTGACCTTCCTCAAGCCGTTCAAGGCGGTCAACACCATCACCTTCGAGCTGGAGCCGTCGGGCTCCGAGACCGTGGTCACCTGGCGGATGACGGGCGAGCAGACCGGCCTGATGGCGCTCTTCGGCCGGCTGATGCCGATGGACAGGCTGGTCGGCAGCGACTTCGAGCGTGGCCTGGCCCGGCTCAAGGCAGTGGCTGAGACGGCCTGACGGCTGCGAGCAGCCCCTCGACCGTCGCGAGGGTGACCGGGTCGTCGAGGAACTCCGCCACCCAGGCGGCGTTGTCGGCCCGGTCCTCCTCGGTGGTCGCGGCCAGCCAGCGCCGGCAGCCCTCCTGGGCGATGTGCCCCAGGGTCGCGATCAGCATGGTCAGGTCGCCGGGGGTCTCGAGCCGGCCGGGGCCGCCGGCGGCGACGTAGGCGTCGTACACCGCAGCGATCCGTGCCGGCTCCCCGCAGCCGTACTCGTAGACGACCATCGCGAGCTCCTGGCTGGGGCTGGCGGCGCCGGCGTTCTCCCAGTCGAGCACCACCAGACCACCGTCGGGGGTCGGCAGCACGTTGTCGCTCCACAGGTCGCAGTGGCTCAGCTGCGCGGACGACGGCGGCGCTAGCAGCGCCTCGACGGCCAGGATCTCCGGGACCAGGAGTTCCAGCCGGTCGGCGAACGGCGCCTGGGCCCCGCGCAGCTGCTCGACGAGCCCCCGCCAGGTGGCGGGGCCCAGCGGGTCGGTGTGCCACGGGTCCACCGGCTGGTCGGTCGCCACCACGACCTGGTGGATCCTGGCCACCATGGCGCCGACCGTCTCAGGGTCGAGTCGCCGGGTCCCGGGCAGGACGTCGACGAACTCGTAGACGCGGACCGCTTGGTCGCGCACGGTGGCCAGCACCTCCCCGGACGGCGTCCGCACCACCGCCGGCATCGGCACCCCCGAGGCCCGGACCACGCCCTGGTAGGCGGCGTCCGCCTCCGCCTCGTCGGCTGACACCTCGAAGAACGGGTCCTTGACGGCGTAGGTGCCCGAGGCCGTGCTCAACCGCCACACCCGTCCGACCTTGCCGGCAGCGACAGGTCCGGTCAGCGCCGCGTCACCGCCGAGACCGAACGCCTCCGCGATGGCGGTCGCGTCACCCGGGGCCAGCATCGGCTCAGGTGTCCTGCGTCCACTCGTCGGCGGGGAAGGTCGGCTCGGGGACGCTGGCGGTGATCATGGTGCCGTCGTCGCGCCGTCCGCCGATGATCGGCTTGTCGCCCAGGGTGCCGGGGGTGCGGGGGCCCTGGTCGGCCAGGGGGACGACCAGCGCCGACCCCGCCGTCACGTCGTACGCCGTGCCGCGCACCCGCACCGGCACCGCGTCGCCGTCCTCGACGGTGAACGTGAGCTCGCGCTGCGTCAGCGCGACCCGGAGCCGGGAGCCCTGCCAGCGCAGGGCGAAGGTGATGCCCGGCCAGTCCTGGGGCAGCCGGGGGTCGAAGGACAGCTCGCCGCCGTGGTCGCGCATGCCGCCGAACCCGTTGACCAGGGCGCTCCACACGCCGCCCGCCGAGGCGATGTGCAGGCCGTCGACGGTGTTGCCGTGCAGGTCGATCAGGTCGACGTAGAGCGCTTGGTGGAAATACTGCAGGGCGAGCTCGTGATAGCCGACCTCGGCCGCGATCACCGACTGGACGACGGCTGACAGGGTGGAGTCGCCGGTCGTGATGGGGTCGTAGTACTCGAAGTCCGCGCACTTCTCCTCGGTGGTGAACCGGTCGCCCTGGAGGAACAGCGCCAGCACCACGTCGGCCTGCTTGAGGACCTGGAAACGGTAGATCACCAGGGGGTGGTAGTGCAGGAGCAGGGGGCGGAGGTCCTCGGGCGTCTGCGAGAGGTCCCAGACCTCACGGTCGAGGAAGTAGTCGTCCTGCGGGTGGATGCCGAGCGACTCGTCGAACGGGATCGCCATCCCGGCCGCGCAGGCCTTCCACTCCTCGACCTCGCCGTCGGCGAGGCCGAGCCGCGCCACCGCGGCGTGCCAAGTGCCGGGATCGCCGGCGCGAAGCTCCTCCACGGCCCGCGCGGCCCGCTCCAGGTTGTAGCGGGCCATCACGTTGGTGAAGAGGTTGTTGTTCACCACCGTGGTGTACTCGTCGGGCCCGGTCACGCCGTGGATGTGGAACGAGTTCTCCCCGTTGCTGCGCCAGAAGCCGAGGTCGGCCCACAGGCGGGCGGTCTCGACGAGGATGTCGATGCCGTCGCGCTCCATGAACCCGGTGTCGCCGGTCGCGTCGACGTACTTGGTCAGGGCGTAGGCGACGTCGGCGTCGATGTGCACCTGAGCGGTGCCGGCCGCGTAGTAGGCCGAGGCCTCCTCGCCGTTGATGGTGCGCCACGGGAACAGCGCACCGTTCTGGGCCATCTCCTTGGCGCGCTCGCGGGCCGCGGGCAGCATCTGCGAGCGGAAGTGCAGGGTGTTCCGCGCCACCTCGGGCAGGGTGTAGGTCAGGAACGGGATGACGTAGATCTCGGTGTCCCAGAAGTAGTGGCCCTCGTAACCGGAGCCGCTGACCCCCTTCGCCGGCACGCCCTGCTGGTCGGCGCGCACGCTCGCCTGGGCCAGCTGGAACAGGTTGTAGCGGGTGGCCTGCTGGATGGCGTGCTGGCCCTCCACTTCGATGTCGGCGTGCAGCCAGAAGTTGTCGTACCACGCCCGCTGCTCAGCGTGGTGGTGCTCGACACCGTTGCGCCGGGCCCGGTCCAGGGTGCGGTCGCAGCGGTCGGAAAGCTCACGCACGGGAACGCCGCGCGAGCTGTGGTAGGCCACGAACTTGCCGAGGCGGACCGTCGTACCCTCCTTGGCCTCGACCCGGAAGACCATCTTGGCCTGGTCGTCCTCGTGGCGGACGACGGTCTCCACGGGCTCGTCGGTCTCGATGACGTGGTCGGCGGCGACCGCGATCGTCATCTTCGACTGGGCGCACTGGTAGCCCAGCAGCATCCGCTTCTCGGTCGCATAGCTGGCCTTCGGCAGCAGCACCCGCTCCTCGAAGCGCGAGGCCTTGCGCGGGTCGACGCCCTCGCCCATGGCGGCGGCCTTGACGTGGTACTCGTCCTCGCCGTCCTGCCGGTTGAGCAGCTGGGAGGAGATCACCAGCGGAGCATCCCCCTCGAGCATGGTCACCTCGAGGGTGAAGACGGCCAGGTGCCGCTGCACCATGGAGACCATCCGGCTCGAGTCGACCTTGACCCGCTTGCCCGACGGCGTGCGCCAGACCAGGCTGCGTCGCAGCACGCCCTCGCGGAAGTCGAGGACGCGCTCGTAGTGCTCGAGGTCGGCGCTCGCCAGGTTGAGCGGCTCGTCGTCGACGTAGAGCTTCACCACCTTCGCGTCGGGCACGTTCACGATGGTCTGGCCGGTGCGGGCGAACCCGAACGCCGACTCGGCGTGCCGGATCGACCAGGTCTCGTGAAAGCCGTTGATGAAGGTGCCGTGGGCGTAGGCGTCGCGACCCTCGGAGGGGTTGCCGCGCATGCCCAGGTAGCCGTTGGAGACCGTGAACAGCGTCTCGCCCAGGCCCAGGTGGGACGGGTCGTGGGAGGTCTCGACCAGGCGCCAGGGGTCCAGGGGGAACCTGGCCCGGTCCATCGGGTCGGCGGGGACGTGGCGGCTCACGGGACGAGGTCCTGGAGGTCTGGTACGACGAGATCGGCACCGGCGTCGAGCAGGATCTGGCTGCCCGCTCCGCGGTCCACCCCGACCACGAGAGCGAAGTCGCCGGCGGCCCCGGCCCGGACGCCGGACACCGCGTCCTCGATCACGATGGAGGTCGCCGCCGTCGCGCCGACGGCCTCGGCGGCGTACTGGAAGGTGTCGGGCGCGGGCTTGCCGGGCAGGCCGAGGGCGGCAGCGACCTTGCCGTCGACCACGGTCAGGAAGCGGTCCGATAGCCCCGCAGCGGCCAGCACCGACGGGGCGTTGGCCGAGGAGGAGACCACGGCCAGGGGCATGGCGAGGTCGGCGAGGTGGTCGAGCAGGTTGATCGAGCCGGGGTAGGCCGTCACCCCGTCCCGCTCGAGCACCTCGTTGAAGGCCAGGTTCTTGCGGTTGCCGAGACCGCAGACGGTCTCGAGTGCCGGGTCGTCCGAGGGGTCGCCGTCGGGCAGCACGAGACCGCGCGAGGCGAGGAAGTCGCGGACCCCGTCGTAGCGCGGTTTGCCGTCGACATAGGCGAAGTAGTCCTCGTCGGTGTAGGGGGCGAGGTCGTCCTCGCGGCCGCCGAGGAAGCCGTTGAACATCACCCCCCAGGCACGCATGTGGACCTCTGCGGTCGGCGTGATCACACCGTCGAGATCGAACAGGACAGCGGCGTAGTCGCTCCAGACCAGAGCGGGGCTTTCGTCAGACACGGGACAAGGCTAGGGGTCGGTGGGGGCCGACCGCACCGCAGACGCCCATGTTGTTGCTCACTCGCGCGGGACTAGGCTCCAGCACCATGAGCTCCACCGATCAGACGACCAGCACCCAGCCGGACATCAAGCCCCGTTCCCGCGACGTGACCGACGGCTTGGAGAAGGCGGCGGCCCGGGGCATGCTCCGCGCCGTCGGGATGGGGGACGACGACTTCGCCAAGCCGCAGATCGGCGTCGCCAGCTCGTGGAACGAGATCACGCCGTGCAACCTGTCGCTCGACAGGCTGGCCAAGGCGGCCAAGAACGGCGTGCACGCGGCGGGTGGCTACCCGCTCGAGTTCGGCACGATCTCGGTGTCCGACGGCATCTCGATGGGCCACGAGGGCATGCACTTCTCGCTGGTCTCCCGCGAGGTGATCGCCGACTCCGTCGAGACCGTGATGATGGCCGAGCGGCTCGACGGGTCGGTGCTGCTGGCCGGCTGCGACAAGTCCCTGCCGGGCATGATGATGGCCGCCGCACGCCTCGACCTCGCGTCGGTGTTCCTGTACGCCGGGTCCACGATGCCCGGCTCGGTCGACGGTCACGACGTCACGATCATCGACGCCTTCGAAGCCGTGGGTGCCTGCCTGGCCGGCAAGATCACGCGTGAGGAGGTCGACCGCATCGAGCGGGCGATCTGCCCGGGTGAGGGTGCCTGCGGTGGCATGTACACCGCCAACACGATGGCCGCCGTCGCCGAGGCGATCGGCATGTCGCTGCCGGGCTCCGCGGCGCCGCCGGCGGTCGACCGTCGGCGTGACGGCTTCGCCCACCGCTCCGGCGAGGCGGTCGTCAACATGCTGCGCCACGGCATCACCGCCCGGCAGATCATGACCAAGCCTGCCTTCGAGAACGCCATCGCCGTCGTGATGGCGCTCGGCGGCTCGACCAACGCCGTCCTGCACCTGCTGGCGATGGCCCGCGAGGCCGACGTCGACCTGTCGCTGGACGACTTCACCCGGGTGGGCGCGAAGGTGCCGCACCTCGGCGACCTGAAGCCGTTCGGTCGCTTCGTGATGAACGACGTCGACAAGATCGGCGGGATCCCGGTCGTGATGAAGCTGCTGCTGGACGCCGGGCTGATGGACGGCGACACGCTGACGGTGACCGGGAAGACGATGGCCGAGAACCTCGAGGCGCTCAAGCCGCCGCAGGCCGACGGCGAGATCATCCGCTCGCTGCAGGCGCCGATCCACAAGACCGGTGGCATCACGATCCTCAAGGGGTCGTTGGCGCCGGAGGGTGCCGTGGTCAAGTCGGCCGGGTTCGACGACGACATCTTCGAGGGCCCTGCGCGGGTCTTCGACGGCGAGAAGCTCGCCATGCAGGCGCTGACCGAGGGCCGCATCCAGCACGGCGACGTGGTCGTGATCCGCTACGAGGGCCCGAAGGGCGGTCCGGGGATGCGCGAGATGCTGGCGATCACCGGTGCGATCAAGGGCGCCGGGCTCGGCAAGGACGTGCTGCTCGTCACCGACGGTCGGTTCTCCGGAGGTACGACGGGCCTGTGCGTGGGTCACATCGCTCCCGAGGCCGTCGACGGCGGACCGATCGCCTTCCTGCGCGACGGCGACCTGGTGCGCCTCGACGTGGCCGGCGGCGGGCTCGACGTGACCCTGTCCGAGGAGGAGCTGGCCACCCGGCGCGAGGGTTGGGTGCCCAACCCGCCCAAGTACACCCGCGGCGTCCTGGGCAAGTACGCCAAGGTCGTGCAGTCCGCGGCTCACGGCGCGATCACCAGCTGATCCGCAGTGAAGTGGGGGCTGTGGCTCACGGCGGCGGCCCTGTTGTTCGCCGGCTACCTCCTCGCCCTGCCCCCTGAGCCCGACCCGGGGTCCGCCGGCGCCGGTGGGACCGCGTCGCCGTCGCCCTCGCCCGGTCGTCAGCCGCACAAGTCGCGCAAGCCGCACCCGAAGCCCCCCGCGCCGGCCACCCCGGTCCCGACCGAGCTGCCGTTCGGTGGCCTGCGCATCCCGCCGAACCTGCGGCTGGTCGCCTACTACGGCACTGCCGGAACGGGATCGCTCGGCGTACTCGGGGAGCGGTCGATCCCGGTGATGACCCAGCGGCTGCGTGCCGCGGCGAAGCCGTTCGCCCGGCCCGGACGCCCGGTGCAGATCGTCTACGAGCTCATCGTGACCGTGGCCGACGGTCATCCGGGGGAGGGTCGCGACTTCTCCCACGACATCGACCGGGCCAAGGTCCAGACCTTCATCGACGCCGCCCACCGCAACCAGGCGCTGCTGGTGCTGGACCTCCAGCCGGGTCGCGACGGCTTCCTGGAGGTCGCGAAGCGCTGGGCATGGGCCTTGCGCGACCCCTGGGTGAGTCTGGCGCTCGACCCGGAGTGGCGGGTGCACGGCAAGCAGGTGCCGGCCCGCGTGATCGGCAGCGTGACGGCCGCCGAGGTGAACCGGGTGGGAGCCTGGCTGAACCACCTCACCGCGACGCACGAGCTGCCGGACAAGCTGCTCCTGCTGCACCAGTTCCGCACCCAGATGATCCGAGACATCGGCCGGATCGCCGACCGGCCCCGACTGGTGGAGGTGCAGCACGTCGACGGCTTCGGCAACCGGAGGCAGAAGCTCGGCACCTACCATCACGTCGAGCGCCACCAGCAGTTCCGGATGGGGTTCAAGCTCTTCTACGACGAGGACACCCGGCTGTTCCCGCCGTGGCAGGTGCTGCGCATCCGGCCCGCGGTAGGTTTCGTCAGCTACCAGTGACAGGAGTTCTCGCGTGACCCTCGACGCCACCCGTGACGCCGCCGCCCTCGACGCGGCCGACCCGCTGAGAGACCTGAGGTCCCGGTTCGTGGGCACCGAGACGCCGCTCGTCTACTTCGACGGCAACTCGCTCGGGCGCCCGCTGCGCGCCACCGTCGACCGGCTGCCGAGCTTCGTCACCGAGGCCTGGGGCGGCCGGCTGATCCGCGGCTGGGACGAGGAGTGGTTCAAGCGCCCGCTGACGCTCGGTGACGAGATCGGGCGCATCGCCCTGGGCGCGGCGCCCGGGCAGGTCTTCGTCGGCGACTCCACCACGGTGATGCTCTACAAGCTCGCGCGCGCCGCTGTCGACGCCGCGCCGGATCGCACCGAGATCGTGCTCGACTCCGACAACTTCCCGACCGACCGCTACATCCTCGAGGGCATCGCCGCCGAGCGCGGCCTCAGCCTGCGCTGGATCGAGGCCGACCCCTCCGCCGGCGTCACCCCCGACCAGGTCCGGGAGGTCGCGGGGGAGCGGACGGCGCTGGTCGTGCTCAGCCATGTCGCCTACCGCTCCGCACACCTCGCCGACGGTGCCGGCATCACTGGGATCGTGCACGACGCCGGGGGCCTGATGCTGTGGGATCTCTCCCACTCGGTCGGTTCGGTGCCCGTGGACCTCGACTCCTGGGGTGCCGACCTGGCCGTCGGCTGCACCTACAAGTACCTCAACGGCGGCCCCGGTGCGCCCGCGTTCGGCTATGTCGCCACCCGCCACCTCGACACCCTGACCCAGCCCATCCAGGGCTGGATGGGCCACGCGGAGCCGTTCCTGATGGGGCCCGGCTACACCCCCGCGCCGAGCGCTCGACGCTTCCTCAGCGGTACGCCGGCCATCGTCGGGATGCTGGCGATGCAGGACATGCTGGCCCTGATCGACTCGGTCGGCATCGACGCGGTCCGCGCCAAGTCGGTCGCGCTGACGTCGTACGCCGTGGAGCTGGCCGACGAGCTGCTCGCGCCCCTCGGGGTCGAGCTGGCCTCGCCTCGCGACGCCGACGCCCGGGGCGGGCACGTCACGTTGCGCCACGAGCGGATGGAGGCGGTCAAGGACGCCCTGTGGGCGCTCGACGTGATCCCCGACTACCGCGACCCGCACGGCCTCAGGATCGGCCTGTCACCGTTGTCGACCTCGTTCGACGAAGTACGCCGCGGCATGCTCGCGATCCGCGATCAGCTGTCCTGATCGGGCGCCGCGGCGAGGGTCCGGTCGACGGCGGCCAGCAGCGCGAACACCACGAGGAAGAGCACCGTCACCCCCACGCACGCGGTGGTGACGCTGGCGGTGCCCTTCTCGTCGACGTCGAGGAACGGGTAGGGGTACCACCCCGTGGTCCCTCCGATGACCAGCGTCCAGAGCAGCCAGAGGATCGGCCAGAGCAGCGCCCAGGCGATGGTGCGCCCGATGATCCGCGGACGTGGGCCGAACACCGCCCAGCCGAGGAGAGCGAGCACCGGCACGACCATGTGCAGCAGCTTGTCGGCAGCCCAGTTCCAGCCCTCGAGGTCCAGCAGTGGGCGGAGCAGGAAGAAGTGCACCAGGCCGGTGACCGTGATGCCAGCGACGGCGCACAGGCGCGCCACCCGCCAGCCGCGACCGTCCTGGCCGGCGTTGCGGGCCAGCTGGAGGGTGGTGACCGCCACGAGGGCGTTGCTCTGGATGGTGAAGTAGGAGACGAACCTCCCGAGCCGGAGCCCGAGGGCCGGGCGTGCGGTCTCGGCGAGCACCGCCGCCCCGTCGACGACCAGGACGAGCTGCAGGACCAGGGCGAGGAGGGCCACCGCCGCGGTCAGCAGGTGCCAGCGGCGGGCCAGGGGGTTCACACGCATGAGGCTAGGGCTTGTCGGTGTCGCGTGGCAGGCTGACAGGCATGGACCCTCGGATCAGTTTCATCACCCTCGCGGTGCACGATCTCGATGCCTCCCGGGCGTTCTACGTCGACGGCCTCGGCTGGACGGCGGAGGTCGACGTTCCGGGTGAGGTGCTCATGATCAAGGTGGGCGACAGGCTGGTGCTCTCGTTGTGGCACGAGTCCGGCTTCGAGGCCGAGGTCGGCCCGATCCGTCGCGGTGCGGGAGTCGCGCCGATCACGCTGTCGCACAACCTGGCCACCGAGGCAGAGGTCGACGCGGTCCTGGCCACTGCCCGTGGTGTCGGCGCCGACCCCGTGCTCGACGGGTCCCACCGCGACTGGGGCGGCTACAGCGGCTACTTCGCCGACCCCGACGGCTATCGCTGGGAGATCGCCGTCAACCCCCAACCCATCGGACAGGACGTGCTGCCATGACAGATCCGAAGCAGAAGCTCACCGGCCCCGAGATCGCGGCCGCCGACCTCATCGACTGGCGCCAGCTGCTGCGCGGCCTGCACACGCGGTTCGCGACAGGCGACTTCGTCACGGGCCTCGCGCTGGCGCAGGCGATCGGCGCGGCCGCCGAGGAGGCCAACCACCATCCCGACCTCGACCTGCGCTACCCCCACCTCGACGTCAAGCTCTCCAGTCACGACGTCGATGGCATCACCCAGCGTGATGTCGACCTTGCCCGGGTGATCAGCTCGCTGGCTGCCGAGCTCGGGGTGGCCGCCGCTCCCCGGGCGGTGTCGACGCTCGAGCTCGGGCTCGACACGGCCGACCAGGAGGCGATCCGGCCGTTCTGGCTGGCCCTCCTGGCACTGGACCCGGCGGCGGGAGCCGACGACGAGGTGCTGGACTCCTCGGGGCGGCTTCCCACGATCTGGTTCCAGCCGACCGAACCGCACGAGACCCCCAAGCAGCGCCTCCACGTCGACATCACGGTGCCTCACGATGTGGCCGAGGAACGGGTCGCCGCGGCGCTCGCGGCCGGTGGCACGCTGGTCAGCGCCGAGCGGGCGCCCGCCTACTGGGTGCTCGCCGACGCCGAGGGCAACCGGGCCTGCGTGTGCACGTGGCAGGATCGAGACTGACCCCGTGCGATGAAGCCAGGATGTGGGATCGGCATACCAGATATTGGGACGGCTGACAGACTGGCTTGACGAGGACGGTGTCTGGCGGCGACCGTAGGCGCATGCGTAAAGAGCTTCTTGTATGCACCCGACGCGTGAGCTGATCACCAGGATTCAGCACACGCGTCACCCCTCGTTGCCTTCTGGCCGAGGGGTTTTTTGATGCTATGACACAGAGAGCACGAGGATGAGCGAGCAAAGCACGGCGATGACCGGGGCCCAGAGCCTGATCAGGTCGCTGGAGTGTGCCGGGACGGAGAACATCTTCGGCATCCCCGGCGGTGCGATCCTTCCGGCCTACGACCCACTGATGGATTCCAGCATCCGCCACATCCTGGTGCGTCACGAGCAGGGAGCCGGACACGCCGCCCAGGGCTACGCCGCCGCCACCGGCAAGGTGGGGGTCTGCATGGCCACCAGCGGACCGGGCGCGACCAACCTGGTGACCCCGCTCGCCGACGCCCACATGGACTCGGTGCCCCTCGTGGCCATCACGGGCCAGGTCGGGGCTGCCGCGATCGGCACCGACGCCTTCCAGGAAGCCGACATCCGCGGCATCACGATGCCGATCACCAAGCACAACTTCCTGGTCACCGACCCTGCCGAGATCCCGCGACGGGTCGCTGAGGCGTTCTACATCGCCTCCACGGGTCGTCCGGGACCGGTCCTGGTCGACGTGGCCAAGTCGGCGCTGCAGGCGATGACGACGTTCTCGTGGCCCACCCAGCTGCACCTTCCCGGCTACCGTCCCGTGTCGCGCCCGCACACCAAGCAGATCCGAGAGGCCGCGCGGCTGATCCTCGAGTCACGTCGACCGGTCCTCTACGTCGGGGGCGGCGTGATCCGCTCGCGGGCGTCTCGCGAGCTGCTGGCCCTCGCCGAGTTCACCGGCATCCCGGTGGTCACGACCCTGATGGCGCGTGGGGCGTTCCCCGACAGCCACCCGCAGCACCTGGGCATGCCCGGCATGCACGGCACCGTCGCCGCGGTGGCCGGCCTGCAGCGCAGCGACCTGATGATCAGCCTGGGTGCGCGATTCGACGACCGGGTGACCGGCAACCTCGACTCGTTCGCACCCGGTGCGAAGGTGATCCACGCCGACATCGACCCCGCGGAGATCGGCAAGAACCGCCACGCCGAGGTCCCGATCGTGGGCGACGCGCGCGAGGTCATCAACGAGCTGCTCGCTCTGCTGCGCACCGAGGCCGATGCCGGCAACACCGGCGACTACGAGGAGTGGGTGCAGTTCCTGGCCGGCGTGAAGTCGACGTACCCGCTCGGCTACGACACCCCGGCCGACGGCTCGCTGGCGCCGCAGTACGTCATCGAGCGGCTGGGTGCGATCGCCGGTCCCGACGCCATCTACTGCGCCGGCGTCGGACAGCACCAGATGTGGGCGGCCCACTACGTCGGCTACGAGAAGCCCAACACCTGGATCAACTCCGGGGGGCTGGGCACCATGGGCTTCTCGGTGCCGGCCGCCATGGGCGCCAAGGTCGGCCGACCCGAGGCGACGGTGTGGTCGATCGACGGCGACGGCTGCTTCCAGATGACCAACCAGGAGCTCGCCACCTGCGCGATCAACGACATCCCGATCAAGGTCGCGATCATCAACAATGAGTCGCTGGGCATGGTCAGGCAGTGGCAGACCCTGTTCTACAACGAGCGCTACTCCAACACCGACCTGCACTCGAAGCGGATCCCCGACTTCGTCAAGCTCGCCGAGGCCTACGGGTGCATCGGGCTCGCCTGCGAGTCGCCCGGCGACGTGGACGCCACCATCGAGAAGGCGATGTCGATCAACGACCAGCCCGTGGTCGTCGACTTCCGGGTGCACCGCGACGCCATGGTGTGGCCGATGGTCGCGGCCGGCTCCAGCAACGACGCCATCCAGTACGCCCGGGACCTCGCGCCCCAGTTCGATGAGGACTCCGTCTGATGAGCAAACACACCCTCTCGGTCCTCGTGGAGGACAAGCCCGGTGTCCTGGCCCGGATCGCGGGCCTGTTCTCGCGTCGCGGCTTCAACATCGAGAGCCTCGCCGTCGGCCCGACCGAGCACCGGGAGGTCTCCCGGATGACGATCGTGGTCAACGTCGAGGAGAGTCCCCTCGAGCAGGTCACCAAGCAGCTCAACAAGCTGATCGAGGTCATCAAGATCGTCGAGCTCGACGGCAGCGCCTCGGTCGACCGCGCGCTGCTGATGGCCAAGATCAGGGCTGACGTCGACACCCGGGGTCGGGTCCTCGACGCCGTGCAGCTATTCCGGGCGAAGGTCATCGACGTGGCTCCCGACGCGATCACCGTCGAGGTGACCGGCAACCCCGACAAGCTCTCCGACTTCCTGCGCGTGGTCGAGCCGTTCGGCATCCGTGAGCTCGTCCAGTCCGGTGTGATCGCCATCGGACGCGGCTCCCGTTCCATCTCCGAGCGCAACCTGCGCCCGGTCCCCGTCCCTGCACCTTCCGCTGCAGTCTGACGATTCACACAACCCGAAGGAGAGCCCCCAGTGGCTGAGATGTTCTACGACGACGACGCCGACCTTTCCCTGATCCAGGGCAAGAACGTCGCGGTCCTCGGTTACGGCAGCCAGGGCCATGCCCACTCGCTGTCCCTGCGCGACTCCGGTGTCGACGTCCGCATCGGCCTGCCCGAGGGCTCCAAGTCCCGTGCCAAGGCAGAGGCCGAGGGCCTGCGCGTGCTGACTCCGGCCGAGGCCGTCGAGGAAGCCGACGTCATCGTCATCCTCGCCCCCGACCACAAGCAGCGCGAGCTCTACCGGAACGACGTGGAGCCCAACATCACCGCCGGTGACACCTTGGTGTTCGGGCACGGCTTCAACATCCGCTTCGGCTACATCACCCCGCCCGAGAGTGTCGACGTGTTCATGGTCGCCCCGAAGGGCCCCGGCCACCTGGTGCGCCGGGAGTACGTCGACGGGCGCGGCGTACCCGTGCTGGTGGCGGTGGAGAAGGATGCCTCCGGCAAGGCCTGGGACCTCGCGCTGTCCTACGCCAAGGCGATCGGCGGCCTGCGCGCCGGTGGCATCAAGACCACCTTCACCGAGGAGACCGAGACCGACCTGTTCGGTGAGCAGGCCGTCCTGTGCGGTGGCGCCTCCCAGCTCGTGCAGTACGGCTTTGAGGTGCTGACCGAGGCGGGCTACCAGCCCGAGGTCGCCTACTTCGAGTGCCTCCACGAACTCAAGCTCATCGTCGACCTGATGTATGAGGGAGGCATCGCCAAGCAGCGCTGGTCGGTCTCCGACACCGCCGAGTACGGCGACTACGTGTCCGGGCCCCGGGTCATCGACGAGCGGGTCAAGGAGAACATGAAGGCCGTGCTGGCCGACATCACCAACGGCTCGTTCGCGCAGCGGTTCATCGACGACCAGGACGCGGGCGGTCCGGAGTTCAAGGCACTGCGCGCCAAGGGCGAGGCCCACCCGATCGAGGGCACAGGCCGTGAGCTGCGCAAGCTGATGGCCTGGGTGAAGAGCCACGACTCTGACTACGTCGAAGGCACCGCCACCCGCTGACCTGTCGCAGATGTACAGCAAATAGCCGTCGACCCGTCGCAGATGTACGTACATCTGCGCAGATGTACGTACATCTGCGACGGGTCGACGTGATTTGCAGGTACATCTGCGACGGGTCGGCTATTTGACCTCGGAGCGCATCACCAGGGCGAGACCGGCGGCCAGCGGAATCACCAGCCAGATCAGGCTGGCCACTCCCAGGTTGGCCCACTGCTCGGAGCTCAGCGTCCCGTTGAACAGCGGTGCCGAGGCGAAGTTGATGTCCACCCAGGGCTGCAGGTCGCGGAACCACTCCTGCAGGTTGGCCAGGATCATGAACGCCGCCGGCAGCACGAACGAGTAGACCAGGTAGGTCACGACGGCGGCCGCGGAGTTGCGCACCAGCACCCCGAGCATGAACCCGATGATCATGCCGAGCACGTTGCCGAGCACGATCAGGCCGAAGTGCAGCAGGCTCACGTCCCAGACGATGTCGGTGCCGGTGATCGTGGTGCCGAGCACGTTGCCCAGCGCCCCGATGGCAGCGGCCAGACCCATGGAGACGACGCCGACGACCAGTGAGGCGAGCGCCTTGGAGGCGATCACGCGGCCCCGGTGCGGGACCATGGTGAATGTGGTGAGGCCGTTGCGCTGGCTCCACTCGCTGGTGACGGACAGGATCGCGATGATCGGCAGGATCACGGCCATCGGGAACCCGATGGCGGCCGCGAACGTGTCGTAGGTCAGCTCGCTGTCCGGCGCCCAGGCGATCACGGCTCCGGTGGCCAGCAATGCGGTGATGCCGATGCTGGCCATCAGCCAGAACCCTGAGCGGGTGTCGAACATCTTGCGCAGCTCGACTCCCACCAGCCGGGTCATCGGGATCGGGCGGGGCACCGATCGGGCGGTGCGGGTCTGTGGTGCTACGGCGACGGCGCTCATGCCGCTGCTCCTTCTCGTTGGGTGTCGGCGGTGAGCTCGAGGAACATCTCCTCCAGGCCCGCGCCGTCGGCGGATCGAAGTTCGGTGAGGGCAAGACCCGCCTCGAGGGCGATCTTGCCGACAAGGGCGGGGTCGGCGTCGGTGCGCAGGGCGCCGTCGCCGGACGGGCTGGTGATGATGCCGGAGGCGAACAGGGCCCGCTCCAGCTCCAGCACGTCTGCGGTGCGTACGAGGGTGCCGGCTGCCGCGAGCAGGTCGGCCTTCGTGCCCTGGGCGACGATCCGGCCGTTGCCGATCACGACCAGGTCATCGGCGATGACCTCGATCTCGTGCAGCAGGTGGCTGGACAGGAGCACGGTGCCGCCACGGTTGGCGTAGCCGCGCAGCAGGTCGCGCATCCAGCGGATGCCGGCCGGGTCGAGACCGTTGGCGGGCTCGTCGAGGATGAGGACCTCGGGGTCACCGATCAGGGCGTTCGCGATCCCGAGACGCTGCCGCATGCCGAGCGAGTAGTTGCGGACGCGGCGTCCGGCCTCCCTCTCGGTCAGGCTGACCAGCTCGAGCATCTCGTCGACCCGCTGACGCGGTAGGCCCATCGTGCGCTGGGAGATGGTGAGGATCTCCCGGCCGGTGCGCCCCGCATGCTGCGCCGAGGCGTCGAGCAGGACTCCCACCTCCAAGCCGGGATTGGGCAGATCGGCGAACGAGCGCCCGGAGACGGTGGCACTGCCCGAGGTGGGGGGCGTGAGGCCGACCATGATCCGCATGGTGGTGGACTTGCCGGCGCCGTTCGGTCCGAGGAACCCGGTCACGCGGCCCGCTCGGGCGGTGAACGAGACGTCGTCGACGGCGGTGAACCCGGCGTACTTCTTGGTGAGTGCTTCGACTGTGATCATGGAGAGAAGCCTCGCGGTCAGCACCGCCCTCGCACATCAGGGAAGCCGCTGAAGCAGCCCCCGGCGGCACCCCGGAGATCGTCTCAGGGTCGACCCTGAGGGGGCAGGGCGCGGAACAGCAGCATGTCGGCGTCGTACCACCGGTGGACGACGCCCTCCTCGCTCATGCCCAGCCTGCGGCACACCCTGTTCGACGGCTCGTTGCCCGGAAGGGTGACGGCGAGGATCTGCGGCAGGCCGGCGGTGAAGCCGTGCGCCAGGACGGCCCGGGCCGCCTCGGTGGCGTAGCCGTGGCCCCACGCGTCGGGGTGCAGCCACCAGCCGATCTCCACCTCGTCCTCGGTGCCGTGGGGCAGCACGAGCAGGAGTACGGCGCCGAGCACCTCACCCGTCGCGGTCGACTCGACGGCCCAGCAGCCCAGCGGCGGGGTGCTCGAGAGAGCGGTCCACCGCTCGATGCTCTGACGCGCCTGGTCGAGGTCGGTCAGCACCGCGTGCGGCTCGTCCCCGAGCCAGCGCATCACGTCGTCGCGACCCAGCGTGGCGAGGACCCGCTCGGCGTCATCGCGGCGCCAGTCCCGGATAGTCAGGCGCTCGGTGTGCAGGTCCACGGGAACAGACTGGCACCTCACCGGGTTGGCTTCCACGTGAGAATCGAGATCTGGTCCGACGTCGTGTGTCCGTGGTGCTACATCGGCAAACGCCGCCTGGAGGCGGCCCTGGCCGAGTTCCCGCACGAGGTCGAGGTCGTCTGGCGCTCCTTCCAGCTCGATCCCGGCTCGCCGGTGGTGGCGACCGAGACGGTCGCCGAGCATCTCGGCCGCAAGTACGGCGGCGGACCGGCTGCGGGCCAGCGGATGATCGACAACGTCGAGGCCGTCGCCGCCGAGCTCGGCCTGGTCTACCGTCTCGGCGAGGCCAAGCGGGTCAACACCGTCGACGCCCACCGGCTGCTCCACCTCGCTGCCTCCGAGGGGGTGCAGGGCGAGCTGGAGGAGGCGTTGTTCGCGGCCTACTTCACCCAGGCGCTGAACGTGGGCGACCACGAGGTGCTCCGCTCGCTGGCAGCCGAGGTCGGCCTCGCACCCGAGCGGGTCGACGCCGTACTGACGAGCGAGGAGTTCCGCGACGCGGTGTACGCCGACATCGAGCAGGCACAGGCCTACGGCGCCACCGGGGTGCCCTTCTTCGTGGTCGACCAGAAGTACGGCATCTCCGGCGCCCAGCCCGTCGAGCTCTTCAGCCAGGTGCTCAACCAGGCCTGGGCCGACTCCCACCCCGTCCTGCAGATGGCTGACACGTCCGGCGGCGAGGCCTGCGGGCCGGAGGGCTGCGCGATCTAGGCGTCCCTCACCCGACCGTTCTCGAGGTGCCAGCGTCGGGTGATGCCCAGCGCCGAGAGGAAGCGGACGTCGTGGCTGACCACGACGATGGTGCCGGCGTAGTCCGCCAGCGCCGACTCCAGCTGCTCGATCGCGGGCGCGTCGAGGTGGTTGGTCGGCTCGTCGAGCACCAGCACGTTGACGGCACGGGCCCCGAAGACGGCCAGCAGAGCCCTCGTCCGTTCGCCGTGCGACAGCGTCCGCCCGGGACGGGTGACGTGGTCGGAGCCCAGGCCGAACTTGGCCAGCAGGGTGCGGACCTCCGCAGACTCCCTCCCGTCCAGCGCATCGCGCACCACGTCGAGGACCGGCTCGTCGGTGTCGAAGAGCCGTCGCTGCTGGTCGAGTACGCCGAGCGTGACGCGCGTGCCGAGCGACGCTCGCCCCTCGCTGAGCGGCAGGTCGCCCCACAGGCAGCGGAGCAGGGTGGTCTTGCCGCTGCCGTTGTCACCGCTGACGGCGACCCGATCGCCCCGGCCGACGGTCAGGTCCACCGGCCCGAGCCGGAAGTCGCCGCGGTCGACCCGGGCTCCTGACAGGGTGGCGACGACCTCGGCCGGGTCCGGGCCGCTGCTGAGCGTGTAGCGCAGCTGCCACTCCTTGCGCGGCTGCTCGACCACCTCCAGCCGCTCGGCCGACCGCTTGATCCGTGCCGCCTTCGCGGACTGGCGGTCGGCACGTGCCTTGTCGCGCTCGCGCAGATGCTTGTCGGGCTCGTCGCCGCGCTTGACAGCCTGCCTCCCTTGGGCGGCCCAGTCGTCGCGCCGGCGGGCCTGGGCGATGAGGGTGTCGCGCTCCCCGGCGTACGCCTCGAACGCCTCGCGGGCCTGGCGCCGGGCGAGGGTCCGGGCGGCGACGAAGTCGGTGTAGCCGCCGCTGTAGTGGCCGATGCGCTGCTGGGGCAGGTCGAGCTCGACCACGCGGGTCGCGACGGAGTCCAGGAAGTCGCGGTCATGGCTGGCGACCAGCACCGGGCCGTCGTGCGCCATGACGAAATCGGTCACCAGGGCGAGCCCTCGGGCGTCCAGGTCGTTGGTGGGCTCGTCGAGGAGCAGCACTTCGTAGCGGCTGAGCAGCACGACGACGAGCGATGCCCGCGCCGCTTGACCGCCCGACAGGCTGCCCAACGGGCGATCCACCGCGACGTCGAGCCCGACCTGGGCGGCGACCTCGGGGAGCCGGTCCTCAAGGTCGGCCGCGCCGAGTGACAGCCAGCGCTCCCAGGCGGTCGAGTAGCGCTCCTCCGCGCCCTCGACCCCAGCTGCCAGCTGGTCGGCGCTGGCCTGCAGGGCGAGGTCGGCGGCGGCGACCCCGGTCCGCCGACGAGCGTGCTCGAGCAGCGTCTCCGCCGCGTCGGGCGGGACCTGCGGCAGCCAGCCGATCGTCGCCGAGCCGGGGGAGAGGCGCATCGATCCGGAGCCCAGGGGCAGCTCGCCGAGGACGCTGCGCATCAGCGTCGACTTGCCCGAGCCGTTGGGGCCTACCAATGCGGTGACGTCACCGTCGCCGAGAACCAGGTCGAGGCCGGTGACGAGGGTGCGGGCTCCGAGCGTGATGTCGACGCCGGTGAGAGCGAGGGTGGTGGACATGAGAGTTTCCTGACGCAGTCGTGGGACACCACAGGGGTGTCGCGGGGCTGAGGGTCGTCAGGAGATGTCCACGTCTCAACGCTAACCGAGGGGCGCAACCGAATTCATCGCCACCGGGTAGTGTGGTCGGTCGCACAGCGTCGTGCACTCGTCGTCGTTTCTGCATTGAGGAACTCGCTGTGAGCAACCCCGTCGTACTCATCGCCGAAGAGCTCAGCCCGGCCACCCTCGAGGCGCTCGGAGGCGGCTTCGACATCCGCACCTGCGACGGTGCCGACCGTGCCGACCTGCTGGCGTCGATCGTGGATGCCGACGCACTGCTGGTGCGCTCTGCGACCCGCGTCGACGCCGAGGCCCTGGGTGCCGCCAAGCGCCTGAAGGTGGTGGCTCGCGCCGGCGTGGGTCTCGACAACGTCGACGTCCGCACGGCCACGATGAGCGGCGTGATGGTCGTGAACGCGCCGACCTCCAACATCGTCAGCGCCGCCGAGCTCGCGGTGGCCCTGATGCTGGCCGCTGCCCGCCACGTGAGCCCTGCCCATGCGGCGCTGCGCAACGGCGAGTGGATGCGGTCGAGGTACACCGGCATCGAGCTCTACGAGAAGACCGTCGGCATCGTGGGGCTGGGGCGCATCGGTGTGCTGGTCGCCCAGCGGCTCAGCGCCTTCGGCATGAAGGTGATCGCCTACGACCCCTACGTCCAGGCCGGTCGCGCAGCCCAGATGGGCGTCCGCCTGGTCGATCTCGACACCCTGCTCGAGGAGTCCGACTTCATGAGCGTGCACCTGCCGAAGACCACGGAGACGGCCGGGCTGATCGGCGTCGAGCAGCTCCAGCGGGTCAAGCCCAGCCTGGTGCTGGTCAACGCGGCGCGCGGCGGCATCGTCGACGAGGTCGCGTTGTACGCCGCGCTCAAGGAGGGCCGGGTCGCCGCCGCGGGACTCGACGTCTTCACCACGGAGCCCTGCGTCGACAGTCCCCTGTTCGAGCTGGACAACGTCGTCGCCACGCCCCACCTGGGTGCGTCCACCGACGAGGCGCAGGAGAAGGCCGGGATCGCCGTGGCGAGGTCGGTGCGCCTCGCGCTGAGCGGCGAGCTGGTCCCCGACGCGGTCAACGTGCAGGGTGGCGTGATCGCCGAGGAGGTCCGCCCCGGCATCCCGCTGACGGAGCGGCTCGGACGGATCTTCACCGGGCTGGCCGGGGAGGTCGCGCAGTCGGTCGACGTGGAGGTGCGTGGAGAGATCACGGAGTACGACGTGAAGGTGCTCGAGCTGGCCGCGCTCAAGGGGGTGTTCAGCGACATCGTCGAGGACCAGGTGTCCTACGTGAACGCGCCGCTGCTGGCCGCCGAGCGCGGGACCGCCGTACGCCTGGTCTGCGACCCCGAGAGTCCCGACCACCGCAACCTCATCACGCTGCGCGGCACGCTGGTCGACGGTTCCCAGGTCTCGGTGAGCGGCACTCTGATCGGGATCGGTCAGCGCGAGCGGATCGTCGAGGTCAACGGCTTCGACGTCGACCTCGAGCCCACCGACCACCTGGCGTTCCTCACCTACGAGGACCGTCCCGGAATGGTCGGCACCGTCGGTCGCATCCTGGGCGACGCCGGCGTCAACATCGCGGGCATGCAGGTCTCCCGCGACTCGAAGGGCGGCAAGGCCCTGGTGGCGCTGTCCGTCGACTCCGCCATCCCGGCCGGCTGCCTGGACGAGATCGAGGCCTCGATCGAAGCCGACTCGGTGCGGGCCGTCAACCTGACCTGAGCCGCTACGCCACCATGATCCGCGGGCGGGGCTGGTCGCCCCTGTCGACCGCCGCCCACGCTCCCGCCAGTCTGACGACCGCCTCCTCGAGCTGGTCGCCGGGCAGGGTCCAGGGGATCCTGACGAACCGGTCCAGGCCCCCCTCGGCGGCGAAGACGGGCCCGGGCGCCAGGATCACGCCGCGGCGCTCGGCTTCGGCGACGACGGCTGTGGCCCCGGCCTGGGGCAGCTCGCACCACAGCGCCAGCCCGCCCGAGGGCAGTCGGAAGCGCCACTCGGGAAGGTGCTCGGTCACCGCGGCGGCCAGTCGGTCGCGTTGGGCGCGCAGCCGCTGCCGCTGCTCGGCAAGGATCGGCTCCGGGTCGTCGAGCAGGCGCGTCAGCACGAGCTGCTCGAACACCGGGGCGCCGAGGTCGAAGCCGATCCTGGCGCGCGTCAACCGGACCATCTGCTCGTCGGACGATCGGATCCAGCCCAGCCGGAGGCCCCCCCAGAACGACTTGCTGGCACTGCCGATCGAGATCGTCGACGGTGCGTACGCCGCGAACGGCCGTGGCATCGGCTGACCTTCCAGCGGCAGCGACTGGTGGGCCTCGTCCACGACCGCGACGGTGCGGGTGGTCCGCAGCTGCTCGGCGTAGGCGGCCCGCTGGTCGTCGCTCATCAGGTGACCGGTGGGGTTCTGGAAGTCGGGGATGAGGTAGGCCAGCGTCGGCCGGGTCTGCTGCAGGGTCGCGGCGATGGCGTCGAGGTCCCAGCCGTCGGGGTCCACCGCCGAGGGCACCAACCGGGCACCGTTCTGCCGCAGGGCCTGGGTGGCGTTCGGGTAGACCGGCGACTCGACGAGCAGCCGGTCACCGGGCCCGGTGAGGGCCTGGGCGACGATCGCCGCCGCGGTCAGGGCGCCGGGGGTGACCATGATCTGCTCCGGACGGGTGGGCAGCCCACGGGCGGCGTACGTCGCGGCGATCGCGGCCTGCAGCACGGGGATCCCGGCCGGGAAGTAGCCGTGTCCGCCGAGGTGGGCCGGCAGCTCCTCCACAGCCGCGGCGTAGGCCGAGGCCACCCCCGGCGGAGCGGAGGCGGCAGCGCAGTTGAGATCGATCGCATCCTCGTCGCCCGAGTAGGGGAGCAACGCGTTGTCCAGGGCACGCCGACGACCGCCGGGGACGCGGGTGAACGTGCCGGAGCCCTGCTGCGCCTCGGCGTAGCCGGAGTCGCGGAGCTCGGCGTAGGCCCGGGTGATGGTGGTGCGGGAGACCCCGAGGGCCTCGGTGAGCTCGCGCTCGCTGGGAAGCCGGGTGTCGAGCAGGATGCGGCCGTCACCGATCAGGAGGCGCAGCGCCGCGGCCAGCCCGGCGTAGGCAGGCGATCGGTCGAAGTCTCCGACGAGAGTGGCTATGCGGGTGGCGCTGATGGATCCGCTCATGCAGTCCACTATCTCACAAGTGGCTATTTATCAGCAGTCCAATTGCCGGCACGATGAGGTCATGACCTCGATCGCCGCTCCTCGCCCCCTCCTCAGCGACCTGGGCCCGGTGGCTCAGCTCAGGGCCGGTCGGCTGACGCGACGACTCGTCCAGCTGCTGGTCGGACTGGTCCTCTACGGCGTCTCGCTCGCCCTGATGGTCCGTGGTGCCCTCGGGCTCGCGCCGTGGGACGTGCTGCACTCGGGCCTGGTCCGCTTCGTCCCGCTCACGCTGGGTCAGATGGTGGTCGCGGTGAGCTTCGTGGTCCTTCTGCTCTGGATCCCGTTGCGCGAGAAGCCGGGCATCGGCACCATCGGCAACGCCTTCATCGTCGGACTCTCGGCCGACGCCACCCTGGCGGTGCTCGGCCGCCCGGAGCTGCTGTGGGAGCGGGCGGTGCGGATGGTCGTCGGCGTCGTCCTCTGCGCCCTGGCCACCGCGCTCTACATCGGCTCGCAGTTCGGCCGCGGTCCGCGCGACGGGCTGATGACCGGCCTGGCGCGGCGTACCGGCTGGTCGCTCCGTCTGGTGCGGACCGGGCTGGAGGTCACCGTCGTGGTGCTCGGTCTCGCCCTGGGGGGCGGGCTCGGGGTGGGCACCATCCTGTTCGCCCTGACCATCGGGCCGCTCGCCCAGCTGATGCTGCCGTGGTTCACGGTCGCTATCGACGGGTAGCGATCAGCGCCGACGCGTCCGGCGCGACCATCACCTCGACGGTCGTGAAGCGGTCATCGGTCAGCCACGACTCCCTCAGGGTGTCGACGCGACCGCCCGTGATCGGGGGCCACTGCGCGCAGGGCACGAAGTCATCGAGGACGACGATGCCGCCGGGTTCGACCAGATCGGCGATCGCGTCCACCCGCACCTCCTCGGGGGAGCCCGAGTCGAGAAAGAGGAGCGAGAACGGACCGCGGTCGTGAAGGGTCGCCCAGTCGGCCGCGAGCACCTCGACGTCGGGGTCCTCCACGAAGATCTGCTGGGCGGCCTTGGCCAGCCGGGGATCGAGCTCGGCCGTCAGGATCCGGGCGCCATCGGGCACCCCGGACCGCAACCAGGCGGTGCCGACGCCGCAGCCGGTTCCGAACTCCGCCAGGGTGCCGGAGCGGGTCGCAGCCAGCGTCGCCAGCAGTCGGCCGGTCTCGTTGCGGCAGAACGACACGTAGCCCGCTCGGCGGCACACGTCGAAGGCGCGCGTCACGATCTCAGGCAGGTCGGGAGGGGCGCTCATGGCTGGAGTCTTGCACCGGCGAGACGGTGGTCTCGACATGTGAACTCTTCAACCAAACCCGATGCGATTCGCGGGGCCGGCACGTACGGTTGACCCATCATGCGGAGCGTCAACGTACTTATCGTTCGCCGCGGCGAGGCCTGTTGAGTGAGGCCACCTCGTCGCGGTGTTCGGCGTTGACGGTCTCACGGCACATCTGAAGATGCCTCCGCGGCGGGTCTCCCGCCAGTCATACATGCGCGATCCGCACTCACCTGGAACATCCACCTCACGTGATCCGTGAGTCGTTGTCCGGACTCCTGCCGTGGAGGCAGTCCCCGAACGACCATCGCGATATCCAGGAGTGAATCGACCATGTACGACATGTACCCCGAGTGGGGCCCGGCGGCGCACGACCCCGAGCACCCGCTGCACAGCGGCTCGGCGGCCAGCGCGCTGCAGACCTCGCTTGACCTGCGAGACAACGGCGGCGAACGTCCCGACGACAACTAACCTCGACGCCATGACTGACACAGGTTCGCTCAAGCTCGCCGTGGTGCCCGGAGACGGGATCGGTCAGGAGGTGACCGCCGAGGCCCTCAAGGTCCTCGAGGCCGCCTCTCCCGCTGGGGTGAAGTTCGAACAGACCCGTTACGACCTCGGCGCCGAGCGCTACCTCGCCACCGGCGAGGTCCTGCCCGACAGCGTGCTGGCGGAGATCCGCGACCACGACGCGATCCTGCTGGGAGCCGTGGGCGGCAAGCCTGGAGACCCCAACCTGCCGCCCGGCATCCTCGAGCGGGGCCTGCTGCTGCGGCTGCGCTTCGAGCTCGACCACTACGTCAACCTGCGACCCTCACGGATCTTCCCGGGCGTCTCCTCGCCGCTCGCGGACCCCGGTGAGGTCGACTTCGTCGTCGTGCGTGAAGGCACCGAGGGCCCCTACACCGGCAACGGTGGCTCGATCCGGGTCGGCACCCCGGCCGAGGTTGCCACCGAGGTGTCGCTCAACACCGCCTTCGGGGTGGAGCGGGTCGTCCGTGACGCCTTCGCGCGCGCCATGCGCCGCCGCAAGAAGCTCACGCTGGTCCACAAGACCAACGTGCTCGTCCACGCGGGAGCCGTCTGGTCACGCCTGGTGGCCGAGGTCGGCCAGGAGTTCCCCGAGGTCGATGTGGACTATCTCCACATCGACGCGGCCACCATCTTCATGACGACCGATCCCGCCCGTTTCGACGTGATCGTCACCGACAACCTGTTCGGCGACATCATCACCGACCTGGCCGCTGCCATCACCGGCGGCATCGGGCTGGCCGCGTCGGGCAACATCAACCCCGACCGCACGGCCCCGTCGATGTTCGAGCCCGTACACGGGTCCGCTCCCGACATCGCGGGTCAGCAGGTCGCCGACCCCACGGCCGCCATCCTGTCCGCCTCGCTGCTGCTCGACCACCTCGGGTACGCCGAGGAGGCGAGCGCGATCGAGGCCGCCGTACTCTCCGACCTGGCTGCCCGCACCCCCGGTGCCTCGCGGCGCACCTCCGAGGTCGGCGACGCCATCGCCTCGCGAGTAGCTGGGTGACGGTTTCCCCGGATTTCCGGGGAAACTCGCGGTTGTCAGCCTGTGCAACCCCTGACAACCGCGTGCAGAGCCTGACCACCCCCGGATCTGTCGTACGACGACGCCGGCGACCCGACGTGAAAGGTCGGCTAACGTGACTTCCATGGACATCAGCACCACCTTGTCGACGACCCCTGTCAGTGACGCGCGCCTGGCCGAGATCCTGGCCAACCCGGGTTTCGGCACCCACTTCACCGATCACATGTTCACCGTCGAGTGGACCCCGGAGCAGGGCTGGCACGACGCCCGGATCACGCCCTACGGGCCGCTGACGATGGACCCCGCGAGCGCGGTGCTGCACTACGCGCAAGAGACGTTCGAGGGCATGAAGGCCTACCGGCACGAGGACGGCTCGGTGTGGACCTTCCGCCCGGAGGAGAACGCCAAGCGGATGGGGCGATCCAGCCACCGCCTGGCCTTCCCGGTCCTCGACCCGGAGGACTTCGTCGCCGCGGTCGACGCCCTGGTCGCGGTGGACCAGCGCTGGGTGCCCGACGCGGCGGGGGAGAAGAGCCTCTACATCCGCCCGTTCATGATCGCCACCGAGGTCTTCCTGGGGGTTCGTCCGGCGCAGCACGTCACCTTCATGATCATCGCGAGCCCCGCCGGCGCCTACTTCAGCAAGGGCGTGAAGCCGATCACCCTGTGGCTCACCGAGGACTACACGCGCGCCGGACGCGGTGGCATGGGAGCGGCGAAGACCGGCGGCAACTACGCCAGCTCGCTGGTCGCCCAGCAGGAGGCCAGCTCCCACGGCTGCGACCAGGTCGTCTTCCTCGACGCCCAGGAGGGCCGCTACGTCGAGGAGCTCGGCGGCATGAACATGTACTTCGTGCATGACGACGGCACCATCGTCACCCCGGAGACGGGCACCATCCTCGAGGGCATCACCCGCTCGGCCATCATCGAGCTCGCCGGCAAGATGGGCCACCAGGTGGTCGAGCGCAAGGTCGACATCGACGAATGGCGCGAGGGCGTCTCGAGCGGGCGGATCACCGAGGTCTTCGCCTGCGGTACGGCGGCCGTGGTCACCCCGGTCGGCAAGCTGATGTGGGACGGCGGCGAGGTCGGGGCCTCGGACGGCGATGCCGGCGAACTCACCATGAAGATCCGTCAGGCCCTCGTCGACATCCAGTTCGGCCGCGCCGAGGACACGTTCGGCTGGATGCACCAGGTCGTCTAGGTCCCGGGGTTCGGCGGTCTCTCGGTCTACCCTTCTCTGGTGACCGCCATCCCTCGAGCGCAGCCTCCTGGCCAGATCCAGGTCGGTCCCTACACCCTGCTCTCGCGCATCGGCGAGGGCGGCATGGGGGTGGTCCACCTGGCCCGACGCAGCACCGACGGACACCGGGTGGCCCTCAAGGTGCTGCGCCCTCACATCGTGGGCGACGACGAGGCGCGTGAGCGCCTGGCCCGCGAGGTCAGCTCGCTGAGCCTGATCCGCAGCCGCTGGGTCGCCGAGATCGAGGACTCGGACCCCTGGGGTCCGATCCCGTACGTCGCCACCCGCTACGTGCCCGGCCTGTCGCTGCACGACCACGTGCGCGAGGAGGGCCCGATCGCCGACCTGCGGTGGTTCGCCGCGCGCCTGGCCGACGGCCTGCAGGCGGTGCACTCGGTCGGTGTGCTGCACCGTGACGTGAAGCCCTCCAACGTGCTGATGGAGGGACGCGCGCCGATCCTCATCGACTTCGGGCTCGCCCGGGTGGCCGACGACCCGCGCCTGACCCATACCGGATGGCTGCTCGGCACCCCTGGCTACCTCGCGCCCGAGATCCTCTACGGCGAGGACGCCAGCGCGGCGTCCGACATCCACTCCTGGGCGGCCACGGTCGCCTTCGCCGGCACCGGCAATCCGCCGTTCGGTCGCGGACCGTCGATGGCGATCATGGATCGCGTACGCCGGGGTGAGCACCAGCTCGAGGGAGTGCCCGCCGACCTGCACGAGCTGGTGGCCGCCGCTCTCGCGCCTGACGCTCTCGACCGGCCGTCCCTGCCTGAGCTGCGCGCAGCGCTGGCCGACCACACGGTGCTGGTGGCCGTGCGCACAGCCCCGGAGCACGAGGCTCCGCTCACCCTGCCGTACGCCGCACTCGAGCCCGTCGAGGCCGCCGCGGTGACGACGCCGCTCGAGGATCCCACCACCGTGCTCCCCGAGGCCGGTCCGACCAAGCTGCTCACCGAACCCGAACCCGAACCCGAATTCGACCCCGAATTCGACCCCGACCGCGACCCCGACCCCGACCGCGACCCCGACCGCGACGACGACCCGCTCGCCGCGGAGGATCTCGCATACTCCGCCCGCCTGCGCCGCGGCGTCCTCACCCTGGCACTGCTCGCGCTCGTCACGTGCGCGATCATGCTGGCCCCCTACCTGGCCACCGCAGCCCTGCTCGCGATCGTCTGGCTGCTGCGGGCCGGGTCCATCGCCGGCAGCCGCCACGGGGAGCGCCGTTCTCGCCGTGGTCACAAGTGGTACGACGTGGTCACGTTGCCGTTCAGCTATCCGTGGTTCGTCGTGGTGGCGTTGCCCGGAGTGCTGTTGCTGGCGCTGTGGTCCCTCGGCCTCGGGCTGGCGGCGGCTCTAGTGAGCTTCGCGTTCCAGGCTCCGCTCAGCGTGACGCTGGGGATGTCCGGCGCGGCGCTGGCCACCGCGCTGTGGTGGGGGCCGGGGGGCTCGCGCTTCCGGGGACCCGTGCGCAGAGTGGTGTCCAGCGCGAGCACCCACGTCGTGGGCTGGGCCCTGGTCACCCTGCTGGTGGTTGCGGCCGCCGGTGGGGCGTGGCTGATGCTCGCCGCCAACGGGGTCGACTGGTCCCCGGCCCAGGCCGGCCCGTTCGCCGGCGACTCGTTCCTGGGCCGTCTGTTCTAACCGGAGGGCTGCTCGTCGTCGGGGTCCTCGACCCCACCGATCTCGCCCGTGTGCGCAGGGAGGTTGCGCAGGCTCATCGTCATCTCCCCGAACTGGCGACGCGACACCTCTTCGCCTGCCAGCACGCGCAGCGCCCCGAGCACCGAGCCCCACAGCACCGAGCTCCCGATCGCGTAGAGCACGGTGCGATCGCTGTCGGCGGCCATCACCCAGTCGATGTCGTCCTCGGCCGCGAGGAGGGCAGCGGCTCCGTAGACCTGCAGACGCTCGTCGGTGGGGGTCAGGCCGATGCTCTCCAGCGCGGTGATGGCTCGGGCGAGCCAGGCCAGGTGGGGAGACTCGGGGTCGATCGACCAGCCCAGCCGTTGCACGGTCGCCAGCGCCGGGGTCAGGTCGGTCTCGTCGTAGCGGGAGGCCTTGGCGGCCGCGTCGTACACCTGGACGAGGGCCTCCACCAACTGGGTCGGGGGTTTGTCCAGCGCCTCGAGAATGCCCTGGATCTCAGCGTGGGACAGGTGGCCGACCTCGAGGAGGGCGCGCACCAGCCTCAGTCGCTCCAGGTGTGACTGGTCGTACTCCGCCTGGGTGGCGCTGATCAGCTGGCCCTGGTGAAGCAGTCCCGAGCGCAGATAGAACTTGACGGTGCCAACAGGCAGACCCGCCTGTTCACTGAGTTCGCTGATGCGCATTTCGTCCTGAATATGTGGGGTGTAAAGATCGACAAGGAGGCAGAAGTGATCCTAGATAAGCATCCTTCGGGTGTGTCATGCAGCCCCTGGTCTAGTTGGCTCGGGGCGTTCGAATCCCGGACGACTCTCCTCGCCCGGGGCGTTCCGTGGCAAGATCGACACATGCAGCTGTCGGAGATCGTCATTCCTTAGCGCGTCAGGCCACCTGACGCGCAAACCTCTCGTCCACGAGAGGTTTTTTTGTGCCCAATCCGACCTCGATGCCACGACCGCGAGACGAGATGACTAGCGACATGAACGACCAGCTGGACCTGCACGGGACCTTCCACGTCTACGACACGACCCTGAGGGACGGGGCGCAGCAGGAGGGGCTCAACCTCTCCGTGGCCGACAAGCTGGGGATCGCGCGCCAGCTCGACCAGCTCGGTGTCGGCTACATCGAGGGCGGCTGGCCGGGGGCCAACCCCAAGGACACCGAGTTCTTCCGTCGGGCCGGCGCCGAGCTCGACCTGCGGCACGCGAAGCTCGCCGCCTTCGGCGCCACCCGTCGCGCCGGAAGCGCCGCCGCCGACGACCCGCTGGTGGCTGCGCTGCGGGACAGCGGTGCATCCGTGGTGACGCTCGTGGCCAAGTCCCACGACCGTCACGTCGAGCTGGCGTTGCGCACCACCCTCGCGGAGAACCTCGCCATGGTCCGCGACACGGTGACCCACCTGCGCGAGGAGGGCCAGACGGTCTTCCTCGACGCCGAGCACTTCTTCGACGGCTACCGCGACAACCGTGACTACGCACTGGAGGTGCTGCGGACGGCGTACGACGCCGGCGCCGAGGTGATCGCCCTGTGCGACACCAACGGCGGGATGCTGCCCACCCGGGTCTCCGACGTGGTCCACGACGTCGTCGAGGCGACCGGCGTCCGCGTCGGGATCCACTGCCACAACGACACCGGCTGTGCCGTGGCCAACACCCTGGCGGCGGTGGCGGCGGGGGCCACCCACGTGCAGGGCACCATCAACGGCTACGGCGAACGCACGGGCAACGCCGACCTGGTCTCGGTGATCGCCAACCTCGAGCTGAAGCTCGACCGACGGGTGCTGCCGACGGGGCTCCTGAAGGACGCCACCCGGATCGCCCACGCCGTGGCCGAGGTGACGAACTTCCCGCCTGCCTCGCGCCAGCCCTACGTCGGCACCTCCGCCTTCACCCACAAGGCCGGGCTGCACGCGAGCGCCATCAAGGTCGACCCCAACCTCTACCAGCACATGGATCCGGTCGGGGTCGGCAACGACATGCGGCTGCTGGTCTCCGACATGGCAGGGCGGGCCAGCATCGAGCTCAAGGGTCGCGAGCTCGGCTTCGAGCTCGACCAGGACCTCGTCGCCCGGGTGACCAAGCGGGTCAAGGAGCAGGAGCTGCGCGGCTACACCTTCGAGGCCGCTGACGCCTCGTTCGAGCTCATGCTGATCGAGGAGGTCTCGGGGGCTCGACTGTCCTACTTCGACGTGGAGAGCTGGCGGGTGATCACCGAGACCCGTCCCGGTGACGAGGCGGTCTCCGAGGCGACCGTGAAGCTGCGGGCGGGCGGGGAGCGGTTCGTCGTCACCGCCGAGGGGAATGGACCGGTCAACGCGCTGGACGCCGCACTGCGGTCCGCGATCGGGCAGGCCTACCCGGAGGTCGCGAAGTTCGAGCTGATCGACTACAAGGTGCGCATCCTCGACCAGGGTCACGGCACCGACGCGATCACCCGGGTGCTGATCGAGACCTCCGACGGTGAGTCGTCGTGGGTCACCGTCGGCGTGGGACACAACGTCATCGAGGCGTCCTGGGGAGCGCTGGTCGACGGGCTGACCTTCGGGCTGCGCCGCCAGCAGGCCGCACAGACCGGCGGCTAGCCTGCAGCGACGATCCGGCGTACGAGGTCCTGCCAGCCGGCGGCCACCCGCTCGAGACCCATGCCCTCGATCTGGGTCTGCTGCTCGAGGATGACGACCTCGAGCGGGGCGAGCAGCGCGATCGCGAGCAGGGCGATGTCGCCGCTGACGTGGAGCTGCCCGAGCAGGTAGCGGACGTGGGTGGCGGCGAACGAGTAGGCGGCGTAGGAGCGGGCTCCCGCGTGGCCGGCGGCTCGGATCAGGTCGGCATGACTGAGGTTGGTCTCCATCCGGGAGGGCCCGAACGCGAGGAGTCGCTCGAGGGGCTCGGCGCCCGGTCCGAGGGGTGGCGGGCCACTCATCACCTGGCGCTGCCAGTCCTCCTCGGAGTGGTTGAGCAGGGCGGCCATCAGCCCCGAACGGCTCTCGAAGCGGCGAAAGACGGTCCCCTTGCCGACCCCCGCCTCGTGCGCGACCGCCTCCATCGTCACGGCCTGCGGCCCGCACTGCTGCACCAGTCGCTGGGCGGCGTCGAGCAGCATCCTGCGGTTGCGGGCGGCATCTCGTCGCTCCGGTTGCTCACCGAGCATCGGAAGGAGGGGGCGTTCGCTCATGACGAAGGTCACTGTAGTGCCCGGAATAGAAGCGGACCGCGGTCCGTTTGGCTCCGTGAAGGTCTACCCTCGCACTCCAAGGAGAACCACCGCATGACTGACACCCGCATCCTCATCCTCGTCGGCAGCCTGCGTGCCGAGTCGTTCAACCGCCGGCTCGCCGAGGCCGTCCGTGCCCAGGCCCCCGCAGGCGTCACGATCGACATCGCCACCGGTCTCGGTGAGGTGCCTTTCTACAACGAGGACATCGACGGCGCCACCGCTCCTCAGGCCGTCACCAGCCTGCGCGACCAGGTCGCTGCCGCGGACCGCGTGCTCGTCGTCACGCCGGAGTACAACGGCACCATGCCTGCCGTCCTCAACAACGCCCTGGACTGGACCTCGCGGCCCTTCGGTGAGGGCTCGCTCAAGGGCAAGCCGCTGGCCGTGGTCGGCGCGTCCGTGGGTCAGTACGGCGGCAAGTGGGCCCACGACGACACCCGTCGCTCCGCGATGGTCGCCGGCGCCTCGGTCGTCGAGGACATCGTGATCAACCACCGCTATGCCTGGGGCGAGGACCCGCTGGCCGACGCCGAGACCGTCCAGGCCTTCGTGGACGCCGTCGCCAAGCTGGCGGCCTACGAGGTCGCTGCCTGATCGAACCAGCCGGGAGCGGCCGCGAGGAACTCCTCGCGGCCCAGCCGGCCGGCCCCCTCCGGCAGCACGCCGACCAGGGGTACGCCGGTCTGCGCCGGCAGGTCGGCACGGTTCGTCGTCTCGGCCAGCCCCGGGGTGGCCGGCCAGGCTCCGATGATGAGGGCTCGCGGCTCGATGCCGCGGGCCCTCATCGCTGCAACCGTCAGGGCGGTGTGGTTGAGCGTGCCCAGGCCGGCTCGAGTGACGACGTACACGTCGGCGTCCAGCTGCTCGGCGAGGTCGAGCAGCGTGCCGCCCTCGGTGTCGAGGCGCACGAGCAGACCGCCGGCGCCCTCGACGATGACCAGGTCGTGGAACTCGGCCAGCACCCGGATGCGGTCGGCATACTCCGCCACCCGTGGGATCCGGACGTCTCGGAGCCGGGCCGCGGTGTCCGGCGCGAGCGGGTCCTCGAGCGTGGTGAACTCCTGACAGGCCCGACCGGTGAGCCGGTGCACCTCGTCGACGTCACCGGGTTCCTGACCGATGATGCCGGTCTGCACGGGCTTGACCACGACAACGCTCCCGGTCGCCCGGGCGGCCAGCGCGGCTGTGGCGACGGTCTTGCCGACACCGGTGTCGGTGCCGGTGACCACGATGATCATCGGTGCTCGTCGATGACGTCGACGAGCACCTCGACCGCCCGGTGCCACTGCTCCGTCGGGACGCCGGCGTTGATGGTCACGCGCAGGCGTGAGACGCCGTCCGGCACCGAGGGCGGCCGGAAGCACCCGACCGCGACCCCGCGTGCCCGGGCGGCCGCCTGAGCAGCGACAGCCACCTGGGGCGATGGCATCGGCACCGACATGACCCAGCCGTCCGGCGGGTCGATGTCGAGGGCCGTCGCGAGCTCGTGGGCTCGCTTGGCGCCCAGCTCGACCCGTTCGGGGTGGGCGGCGATGAACTCGATCGAGGCCCCGGCCGCTGCGGTGGCGGCCGGAGCGAGCCCGGTGTCGAAGATGAACGGCCGGGCGGAGTTCACGAGGTGGTCGACGAGCTCCGGTGAGCCGAGCACGGCTCCGCCCTGGGCGCCGAGCGACTTCGACAGGGTGCAGGTCAGCACGAGGTTCGGGTGCCCGGTGAGCCCGAGCTCGTGCACCAGCCCTCGGCCGCCTCCGCGGACTCCGATGGCGTGGGCCTCGTCGACGACCAGCAGCGCACCGTGAGCCGCGCACACCTCGAGCAGCTCGACCAGGGGAGCGGCATCTCCGAACACCGAGTAGATGGACTCGACCAGCACGAGGGCCCTGCGCCCCTTGCGGCTGGACAGGGAGGCGGCCACGGCGCGCACGTCGCCGTGCGGGGTGACCAGCACCGCCGCGCGGGAGAGCCGGGCACCGTCGATCAGTGACGCGTGGATGTGGCCGTCGCTCACGATCAGCGAGTCGCGGTCGGCCAGGGCGGCGAGCACGGACAGGTTCGCCTGGTAGCCGGTGGAGAAGGAGAGGGCGGCGGGCATGGCAGTGAACTCGGCCAGGCTGCGCTCCAGCTCGGCGTGCAGCTGCGTGGTGCCGGTGACGAGCCGGGAGGCGCCTGAGCCGGCTCCCCAGAGCAGGGTGGCATCGGCCGCGGCCCGGACGACGTCCGGATGCCGGCTCAGCCCGAGGTAGTCGTTGCCGGCCAGGTCGATCACGTCCTCGTCGGCTCGGCGCACACGCAGCTCACGCTGCAGCCCGGCCTTGACGCGTCGCGCACGATGGCCGCTCAGCCAGTCGGACCACTGCTCGCTCATCAGGCCACCTCCGCCGCGGCCCGCATCGCGGCCGTGATCGTGTCGATCTCGTCGTTCGTGCAGATGTAGGGCGGCATCGTGTAGATCAGGTCGCGGAAGGGCCGCAGCCACACGCCGTGGTCGAGCCCGACCTCGGTCGCCTTGGCCACGTCGACCGGGTGGTCGAGCTGGAGGACGCCGACAGCCCCCAGGGCGCGGCCGGACGGGAGTCCGGCCAACAGCCGTGCGTGGATGCGGCCGACCTCGCCCTGCCAGTCCTGGCCGAGGAGCACCTCGATGCTGGCGCTGGCGATCGCGCAGGCGAGCGGGTTGCCCATGAAGGTGGGCCCGTGCATCAGCACGCCGGACTCGCTGGCCGACAGGCCCCGGGCGACGGCGGTCGTGCACAGGACGGCTGCGAGGCTGAGGTAGCCCCCGGTCAGGGCCTTGCCGACGCACATGATGTCAGGCGACACCCCACCCGCCTCGGCGGCGAACAGGGTGCCGGTGCGGCCGAACCCGGTGGCGATCTCATCGAAGACCAGGACGAGGCCGTGCTCGTCGGCGACCTCCCGGAACACCCGCAGACACTCGGCCGGATAGGGGTGCATGCCTCCGGCGCCCTGGAGCAGCGGCTCGACGATCAACGCGGCGATCTGGTCGGCGTACTCCGCGGCCAACGCCCGGAAGCCGGCCTCCCACACGGCGATGTCCTCGCCCACGGCCGGTGGCCGCTCGCCGAAGAGCTGGCGAGGCAGCACGTCGGCAAACATCGAGTGCATGCCGCCGATGGGGTCGCAGACGCTCATCGCGTCGAAGGTGTCGCCGTGGTAGCCGCCGAGGACGGTGAGGAACCGGGTGCGTGCCGGACGGCCGAGGCCGCGCTGGTGCTGCAGGGCCATCTTCATCGCCACCTCGACGCTGACCGAGCCGCTGTCGGCGAGGAAGACGTGCTCGAGACCGGCCGGGCTGATGTCGATGAGCTGGCGAGCCAGGCGGAGCGCGGGCTCGTGGGTGAGCCCGCCGAACATGACGTGGGCGTAGTCGGCGAGCTGCCGGCTCGCGGCGGCATCCAGCGCCGGGTGCCGGTAGCCGTGGATCGCCGCCCACCACGAGGACATCGCGTCGATGACCTCGCGACCGTCGCCGAGGGTGAGGCGTACGCCGTTCGCGCCCGTCACCAGCCGCGTCGGTGCGGGCTCGGTCATCGAGGTGTAGGGGTGCCAGAGGTGCTCGCGATCGAAGGCCAGCAGCTCGGTCTCGTGGGTGGGCGTCATCGTGACCGAGTGTAAGGAGCGGTGGACCCCGTCTCGGCAAGGGCCTGCGAACCGTCCAGTAACCGACCTCGGGGTCGTCCTCGCGTCGGGGGCCACTAGATTGGGCGACTGTGACTGACATTCTCGAGCGTGCCCGGGTCCAGGTCCTCGACGACGGCGTGGGCCTGTCGTATGACGAGCTGGTGGAGGTGTTGCAGCTGCCGGACGACCAGATCCCCGAGCTGTTGCAGCTGGCCCACGAGGTGCGGATGAAGCACTGCGGTCCCGAGGTCGAGGTCGAGGGCATCATCTCGCTCAAGACGGGTGGCTGCCCGGAGGACTGTCACTTCTGCTCGCAGTCGGGGCAGTTCACCTCGCCGGTGCGTTCGGTGTGGCTGGACATCCCCCAGCTGGTGAAGGCGGCCGAGGAGACCGCGGCGACGGGTGCGACGGAGTTCTGCATCGTGGCCGCGGTGCGTGGTCCCGACGAGCGGTTGATGACCCAGGTCCGTGAGGGGATCGAGGCGATCCAGGCTGCGGTGGAGATCAACGTGGCCTGCTCGTTGGGGATGCTGACCCAGGAGCAGGTCGACGACCTGAAGGCGATGGGGGTGCACCGCTACAACCACAACCTGGAGGCGGCTCGCTCCTACTTCCCGTCCGTGGTGACCACGCACTCGTACGAGGAGCGCTGGGAGACGTGCGAGATGGTCCGTGAGGCCGGCATGGAGCTGTGCTGCGGTGGGCTGGTCGGGATGGGGGAGTCGCTGGAGCAGCGGGCCGAGCTGGCCTCCCAGCTGGCCGAGCTCGACCCCCACGAGGTGCCGCTGAACTTCCTGAACCCGCGCCCCGGGACGCCGTTCGGTGAGCAGCCGATCATGGAGTCCACCGATGCGCTGCGCACGATCGCGGCGTTCCGGCTGGCGATGCCGCGCACGGTGCTGCGCTACGCCGGTGGCCGGGAGCTGACCCTGGGCGACCTCGGCACCCGTGAGGGCCTGCTGGGTGGGATCAACGCGGTCATCGTGGGCAACTACCTCACCACGCTCGGTCGGGCCGCGGACGCCGACCTCGAGCTGCTCTCGGAGCTGAAGATGCCGATCAAGGAACTCGCGAAGACCCTGTGAGATGAGCGACTCGACGTACTGCGGGCACTGCGGCCGTCCGCTCGCCGAGGGCGACCACGCTCGTTGTGCGGACCTGCTGAGGATGGAGCCGCCACGCTTCTGCGCGTCCTGCGCACGGCGGATGAAGGTGCAGGTGCATCCCCTCGGCTGGTCGGCCGTGTGCGTCGAGCACGGGACGCTCGTCTCGCCGAGCTAGCGAGCGGCCCTCAGCCCGAGCAGAGGTCGCGGGAACTGGGCCGAGCTCAGGCCGCCGCCCAGCGCGCGCACCTCGAAGTGCAGATGGCAGCCGTCCGGCGCGCCGTTGTCGGAGACCCGGGCGATCAGGTCGCCCTTGCGGATCCGATCGCCCGGATGGGCGTAGACGCGTCGGGTGTGACCGATCACGATGTCGACGCCCAGCGAACGGTTGCGGATCAGCATCGGGTTGGTGCCGTATGCCGCTCCGAGGCCCGAGTGGTCGACGACCCGGCCTTTCACGCCGGCGAAGAGCCGGTTGCGACACCCGATCGCGATGTCGATGCCGTGGTGGAAGCCACGCTGGTGCTCACAGCGCGGATCGGGCGCGTAGTAGGGCGCGGGCGTGCAGCCGTAGCGGATCATGATCCGGTGGGCGTTGCCGAACCACGGGGACGTGTAGCGGGTCGTGTCCTTGGTGTAGAACACCCAGCGGGGGTCGGGGTCGGCACCTGCCGGGGCGCTCGCGGCGACCAGCGCGACCACGGTGAGCAGGAGCACGAGCAGCCGTCTCATGGATCCACCGTAGCGACTCTCAGACGACCACGGTGCCGCCTGAGCGCCAGTAGACGTTGTCCTCACGGGTCAGGAAGGCGTCGTCGACCAGGTAGCGGCGCAGCGCGGCGTAGTCGCGGTGGAAGCGCTCGAGGATGGTGTTGACCTCGGCCTCGGGGTAGGTCCGGCCGAGCTCGAACTCCTGGGCCAGGTGGTCCAGCACCACCAGCAGCTTGGCGTGCTTGGTGGGGATGGTGTGCAGGCTGCCGTCGGGGTTCAGGAAGTTGTGGAGAACGTCCATGGCTCCAGCCTCACACACCCAGGCGCCAGGAATCGATCACCCGGCAGTTCCCGGCGTCGTACCACGCCAGGTCCAGCCGGTCGGCGCGCGTCGTCACCGGGATCCGCTCGCCCAGCAGGGCCCGGGTCGACTCCTCGCTCACGGCTGCGGAGCGCGCGTCGAGCGTCAGGTGCGGGCGGGTGTCCGAGAACTCGCCGGCGTACGGCGGGCACTGTGGGAACGCCGTCGCGAGGCGCGTGGTGAGCTCGCGGAACGGTCCCTCGGGCTCTGGCACCAGGTGGATGATGCCGTTGGGGAAGGTGTCGATCTCGGCCAGCTCGAAGTCGAACGCCGGGGTGCTGCTGGCGATCTCGGCGATCCGTGCCGCAGCGACCTCGTCGGTGTGGCGCAGGAACGGACCGAGCGCGGTGATGTGCGCGTGGATGAACCGCGGGTCGCTGGAGAGGTAGTCGGTGTCGTAGTGCGCCGTGCGCTCACGGATGAATGGCTCCAGTGCCGGCACCGGCACGAGCAGCACGCTATGGCCCATGGGCCTCAGACCCAGCTCACGGGTGCGCACGCGGCCGACGAGAGGAGCCCCACCTCCGCAGGAGGTGCACCACGACCGTGAGCAGCGCAATGGCAACGACCAGCACGACCAGCGTCGTGCTGCCCTCCCTGGGCGTCGGTGCGATCGCCGACAGGTCGGTGCTGCCGTTCGCTTCTCCCGCCAACGGCACCACGAGCGCGGGTGTCAACGTGATGGCCAGACCAAGAGCCACCGCGATGGCGAACGAAGTCCAGAGACGCGGGTGTGACCGCCGCAGATCGCCCGACATGCCCTGGCCAGCTCCACCCGTCAACGAATGCGTCATGAACGACTCACGACGTCGATGCCGCCACCGTAGTGCAACAGCAGACGAAGATGGTGCCAAGTCCATCCGGTGCAGAGCTGCAGGCCAGCGGGGCCGGGCGTGCAGTTGCGTGATTGGAAGCAACCCCACACGTTGACGTCGTTCCGCGCTGACCGATAACTCAGCGCAATGGGCGAGCGTGTGGAGTTTGCCGGACCAACCGCGTTGGTGACCTGGTACGTGGTGTGTGCCCACGCCCGCGATTGACCGGAGATGTGGTGGATCCGGGAGTCTGCTCCTCCCCTCGTCCAGCAGAACCGGATGCTGAACTCGTGGTCGTACGCCGGCAGCGGTCCAATTTTGTAGGGCTGGTGATACACGTCGCTCTTGCAGCCGGCTGCTCTGATGGGGTCAGCGGCTGCAGGCGCCGCGACGAGCCCAGCGAGCACGGCTGCACCTACAGCAAGTCCGGCCAACCTCCGAAGAACCCGCTGAGTCCGGGACCAGTACCGCATAGTTCCCCCCCTTGCTCGTTTGCCGCTGGCGTGGAGCGCCTAGGCCTATGAGTAAGTACGGGAAGAGTTGCGATCGCTTACGTTCGTTCTGCCATGTTCTTTGACAAGTCTATGTCAATACAAACAACTTAACGCACAGAGTCAGTCGCTGAGGATGACCCGACAGAAGGTGGCGAGCAGACGCTCGCACTCATCGATCAGTCGCTGCCGCAGCGGCGCGCCACGCTCGGCGAACCCGCGCTGCGCGGCGGCGTACTCCTGCTTGCCCTCGGGGGTCTCGATGCGGACGGGGGAGTAGCCCAGGTCGGCGAGGTCGTACGGCGCCGCGCGCATGTCGAGCACGCGGATGTCCAGCGCCAGGTCGAAGCAGTCGGCCACCAGGTCGGAGCAGATCATCGGGGTGAGCCGGAAGGCATGCTTGTAGAGGTCCATCCCGGCATGCAGGCAGCCCGGCTGCTCGAACCCCTCGCGGTCCGACGAGGCGGGCTGCAGCCGGTTCAGCGAGCGGGCCAGCGGAGTGAAGAACCGGAACGCGTCGAAGTGCGAGCAGGCGATCTGGTGGGACTCGACCACCGTGTCGGTGCCGTCCGCGCCCAGCCGGAGGGGCCAGTCGTGGCGGGTCTCCTCGGCGCGGTAGACCATCGCCCACTCGTGCAGCCCGAAGCAGCCGGTGTGCGCCGGCCGGGAGGCCGTGGCGCTCAGCAGCGCGTGCAGGGAGCGGAGCAACGGCTGCTGCGACACGACGTACTCGCGCGAGACGGTGGTGATCGCGACCGGGTCGATCACCGTCTCGTACCCCTTCAGCCCGGCGTACTCCTCCCCGCCGGCGAGCGCGGTGCCGTAGCCCGGGTGCCACCGCCGCAGCTGCCCCGGCCGTTGGGAGTAGTAGGTGAAGAGGAAGTCGTGGACCGGATGCTTGACCCTGCCCTCACGGCGGGCCAGATGCGGAGCGACGAAGGTGTCGACCCGGGCAGCGTGGGCCTCGGCGCGCGCCGTCCACGTCTCCTGCTCCAGCACCGTCACGCTCACACGGGAAGGATAGGCTCGGGCCCGTGCGTATCTGCAGATTCACCACTGGTGACGACCCCCTGTACGGCGTCCTGACGGGCGAGCTCGACCAGTTCGGCCAACCCGACGAGGACGCCCGGATCGTGGCCCTCGCGGGCGACCCGCTGTACGTCGGGATCAAGCTGCTCGAGGAGGAGTACGTCCCGGCCGACGTCCGGTTGCTGGCCCCGGTGCTGCCGCGCTCGAAGGTGGTCGGCATCGGCAAGAACTACGCCGCCCACGCCGCCGAGATGGGTGGCGAGGTGCCCAGCGAGCCGCTGATGTTCCTCAAGCCCAACACCAGCGTGGTGGGCCCGAGTGACCCGATCTTCTATCCCCGCCAGACCCAGAACCTGCACTTCGAGGGTGAGCTCGCCGTCGTGATCGGCCGGATCTGCCGCGACGTCCCGATCGAGCAGGCCACCGACGTCATCCACGGCTACACGATCGCCAACGACGTGACCGCTCGCGACCTGCAGAAGAGCGACGTGCAGTTCACCCGCGCGAAGGGGTTCGACTCGTTCTGCCCGCTCGGTCCCTGGATCGAGACCGACCTGGACCCCCAGCACTTCGCCGACGGTGTCAGCATCCAGACGCACCTCAACGGCGACCTCAAGCAGGACGGGTCCACCAAGGACCTGATCTTCGACATCCCGACCCTGATCGCCCACGTCAGCAGCGTGATGACGCTGCTGCCGGGCGACGTGATCCTCACCGGCACCCCGGAGGGTGTCGGCCCCATGAACGTCGGTGACGAGGTGGAGATCTCCATCGCCGGCCTCGGCACCCTGACCAACAAAGTGAGCTCCCGTGTCTGACGTCCGCGTCCGCTTCTGCCCGTCCCCCACCGGCGCGCCCCATGTGGGCCTGGCCCGCACCGCGTTGTTCAACTGGGCCTTCGCCCGCCACCACCGCGGCACGTTCGTCTTCCGCATCGAGGACACCGACGCGGCCCGCGACTCCGCGGAGTCCTACGACACGCTCCTCGAGGTGATGCGCTGGCTGGGCTTCGACTGGGACGAGGGCCCCGAGGTCGGCGGTCCGCACGCGCCGTACCGCCAGTCCGAGCGCACCCACCTCTACACCGACGCGCTGGCGAGGCTGGCCGAGGCGGGTCGCACCTACGCCTGCTACTGCACGAACGACGAGGTCGAGGCCCGGCGCAAGGCCTCCGGCTCCAAGCTGATGGGGTACGACGGCTTCTGCCGCGAGCTGTCCGCCGAGCAGGTGTCGGCCTTCGAGACCGAGGGACGGGCGCCGGTGGTCCGGTTCCGGATGCCTGACGGCGAGATCACCTTCGACGACCTGGTGCGCGGTGAGATCACCTTCCAGACCGAGCACGTGCCCGACTTCGCCATCGCACGCGCCAACGGAGCCCCGCTGTACACGCTGGTCAACCCGGTCGACGACGCGCTGATGAAGATCACCCACGTGCTGCGCGGCGAGGACCTGCTGTCGAGTACGCCGCGTCAGATCGCCCTCTACGACGCCCTGCGGGAGATCGGCCTTGCCGGGGAGACCCCTCGCTTCGGTCACCTTCCCTACGTCATGGGCCAGGGCAACAAGAAGCTCTCCAAGCGCGACCCCGAGGCCAACCTGCTGGGCTACCGCGACGCCGGTTTCCTGCCCGAGGGTCTGCTGAACTACCTCGCCCTGCTCGGGTGGGCGATCGCCGAGGACCGCGACATCTTCTCGATGCAGGAGATGGTCGAGGCCTTCGACATCGCCCGGGTCAATCCCAACCCGGCTCGCTTCGACCTGAAGAAGGCAGACGCGATCAATGCCGCCCACATGCGACTGCTGCCGGTCGAGGACATCACCCACCGGGTGCTGCCGTTCCTCAAGGCCGCCGGAGTGGTCTCCGACCCCGTCTCGGACGCCGATGCGCAGCTGCTCGAGCTGGCGATGCCCCTGATCAGCGAGCGGATCAACAAGCTCACCGAGGCGCCCGACATGCTCGGGTTCCTCTTCGTCGACGACGAGGCGTTCGTCCGTGACCCGGCCGACGTCGAGAAGGTGCTCACCGACGACGGGCGCGCGGTCGTCCAGGCGTCGTACGACGCGCTCAGCGGCTTGGCCACCTGGAGCACGGCGTCCATCGAGGAGGCTTTGCGCGGAGCGCTCATCGAGGGCATGGGCCTGAAGCCGCGTGACGCCTTCGGGCCGGTGCGGGTCGCCGTCACGGGCAAGCGGATCAGTCCGCCGCTCTTCGAGTCGCTCGAGCTGCTCGGGCGCGAGCGGGGGCTGGGCCGGCTGCAGAGCGCCCTGCCCTGATGGACTATCACCTGCTGCACCGGGCGGGTCGCCCTGGCGCGTGGCGTCCGATCGTCGGGGTCGTCGCGCTGGTGGCGTGGATGTTCTTCTTCGCCTCGATCGTGGTGGTGACCCCCTTTCTGGTCGTGGCCGGCCTCCAGGGCAAGGACGTCGGCGACGTCTTCACCACCCTGGTGGACCTGGACAACCCGACACCGGCGAGCCTCGCCTTCCTCAACCTCGCGCTGGCGTCGCTGATCCCGGCCACCTTCGTGGTGTCCTGGCTGCTGCACGGTCTCAAACCGGGTTGGCTGACCTCGGTGATGCCGCGGATGCGGTGGCGGTTCTTCGTCGCCTGCCTCGGCCTCGCAGTGGTGGCGCTGGTGGCGACGCTGCTGGTCTCAGCGCTGCTGCCCCAGTCGGGCGCCGCCGACGGTGCCGAGATCTCCGGCGACCTGAACGCCTGGACGAGCACCACCCGTGACTTCGCCCTGGTCGTGCTGTTCCTCACGCCGTTCCAGGCGGCGGGGGAGGAGTATCTCTTCCGCGGCTATCTCACGCAGGCCGTCGGTGGGCTCTTCGGCAGCAGGACCGTCGCGGTCGTCGTACCCGCCGTCCTGTTCGCCCTGGCGCACGGGATCGGCCAGAGCCTTCCGGTGTTCGTGGACCGGTTGGCCTTCGGGCTCGTCGCGGGGGTGCTGGTCATCGTCACCGGCGGCCTGGAGGCGGGCATCGCGATGCACGTGTTGAACAACTGGCTGGCCTTCGGGCTGGCCCTGGCGTACGGCGACCTCGCGTCCAGCCTGAACCCGACCGGAGGCAGCTGGTGGTCGCTCCCGGCCACCCTCACCCAGTCGCTGGTGTTCCTCGGGCTGGTGTGGTGGCTCAGCCGCAGGAACCAGCTGCGCACCACGGTCGACCCACTCGTTTTGGAGCCGTCGGCGGGTCGCGTGTAGTGTTTCTCCTCGGCTCATCCCGTGCTTGCGGGAGGGGCCAAACCATTGGGATATGGTGTAATTGGCAGCACGACTGATTCTGGTTCAGTTAGTCAAGGTTCGAGTCCTTGTATCCCAGCGAAGTCGCGGTTCAGGCCGCGATTTGCACCGATTTGCGGGCGTGGCTACAGTTTCGCTCGGCTGATCTTGCCCCCGTTGTGTAGTGGCCTAGCACGCCGCCCTCTCACGGCGGTAGCGCCGGTTCGAATCCGGTCGGGGGTACCCAGCACCGAAGACCCTCTGATCTGCGGAAACGCAGGTCAGGGGGTTTTCGTCGGCTCTGCGCCTAGGTGGCCGGGTGATCCGCGCCGCTACGCGGGTCAAGGTCGGGGTGCACGCCGGCGACGAGGCCCTGAGACTCTGCGAGGCGTTGCAGGAGCGAGACGAGCTGCTCCCGCTCAGCTGGGTCGAGAACGCTCATGAGCTCGCCTTCGTCGTCTTCGGCGAGCAATCGGAGGCGGGCCAGGAGCTCGCGTCCGACTGGGGTCAAGTGGAGCGTGTAGGCACGCCGATCTGAGGGGTCTCGACGGCGCTCGACGAGACCGCGACGCTCCAGGTCGTCGACGAGAGTGACCATGGCACTGCGATGAACGCCCAACGCGACGCTGAGTGCCTGCTGAGACCGGCCCTCGTCGAGGGCGAGGTGGCTCAGCAGTCCGAAGTGGCGTGGGTGAAGGGCGAGGGGGGCGAGACGCTCAGCGAACCGCCGATGCCTGTGCGTCCCCAGCTGGGCCAACAGGAATCCAGCGCGGTGACTCACGCCGTCTGGCTGGGCAGGTTGTCGGCCGCTGAGATCTGGAGGCACGACTCCACGATAGTGCAGACCAGGACTGTTTATTTTGTAGACAGTTCCAGCAGCGACATATATTGGGAGTGATGGGCCTCTCGGCCGTCAGGTCGGCGGTTCACCACCCGCCTGTCCATGACGGAGATCGTCGTTCCGCCCCGCAGCCCCGGCCCTCCGCTGCACACCCATGCCTTCGACGAGGCCTTCTACCTGCTCGAGGGTGAGCTGACCTTCCAGATCGCGGACTCCCTCATCACGATCGGTCGCGGCGAGGTCGCGTTCGCTCCGAGCAACGTTGCTCACGCACTGGTCAACCCGAGCGCTACGCCGGCGCGGTATGTGTTCGTGTGCACTCCCGCGGGCTTCGAAGGGCACTGGGCGCGGGCGGCTGCCCACTGGGCGGGCCTCGAGCCGCCCGACTGGGCGCGGCAGCCCGTCCCCGAGGTCACCGTCGTCGGTCCACGCCTCGCGATCCCTGAGTGAGTCGGGCTCTCATCCCAGGTGCTGGGTCCGCAGCCGCAGTGCGTTGGTGATGACGCTGACCGACGACAGGGCCATGGCTGCGGCGGCGATGATGGGCGAGAGCAGCAGCCGGGGTCAGCGACCAGCAGTCCGCTCCCTATCTGCTGGACCCGAGCCTGCGCCCGGATCACACGGTCGCGCCAGGTGACGTCTGCCCGTGCTCCTACCCCTCCCGGCACGCCAGCGCAGCTGCTGCTTCGCGGACCTTCCTGGCTACCCTCATGCCCGCTCGGACAGCCGACTACACCTGGATGGAGGAGGAGGTCGACTACTCACGGCTCTACATCGCCGGTCACGTCCCGAGCGACATCGCCGCAGGGTCCCTCCTCGGCGACGAGATCGGTGGCTACTTCCTGACCACGCGCGGTCTGGACACCGAGGGGCCGGGACCACGTCAGGGCTCCTGATCCTGGTGCAGGTCGTTACGTCCGTCGTCCCTGGCTAGGTGCGTCGGTGGAATCTGATGTTGCCGTTGGGGAGCTGTTGGTAGCCGTAATGACCCGTGTCGTGGATGCGTTGGTGGTGATGTCGACACAGCAGGATCGCGTTGACCAGGTCGGTGAGGCCGCCGTGGGACCAGGGTTGTAGGTGGTGGGCTTCGGTCCAGGTGGCGGGGATGTCACAGCCGTCGGCCTGGCAGGTGGTGTGCCGGAGGCGGAGGGCTTTGTGTTGGGCGGGTGAGAACAACCGGCGGGTGCGGCCGAGGTCCAACACCTCTGACTTGCCGCCGAGGACGGCGGGGAGGATGCCTGCGGTGCAGGCGAGGCGACGGGCCTCGTTGGCTGTGATGGTGTCGCCGGTGAGTTCATCGCCGGGCACGGAGCCGCCGAGGATGCCGGCCACACCCAGCTCGCTGCGCAGGGTCTCGAGGGGGATGGTGACGATGAGGGTGGTGGCGTCTCCGGCGTGCTGGGGGAGTCGTGTGGGGTCGACGACCTCGAGGAGCTGGCAGCACGCCTCACCCAGGAGCCGGGGGTAGGGCAGCCGCATGCTGTCTGGGTCGTGTTTGCGGGGGTTGGTGAAGGCTTCGAGGTAGGTGAGGAGCCTCGTGGCGGTCGCGTCGGGGAGGATGCCGTGGAGGCGGGTGGTGCCGTCGCCGAGGCGGCGCAGGGTGAGCCTGGTGTTGCGTTGGGCGTCGGCTTCGAGGTCGGCGAGGCTGCGGGCTTCGGCGGCCTCAGCGATGTCGGGGGCGATGACGTCGAGGATGCGTCGGCCGAGGCGGGCCAGGGGTCGGGGGCCGAAGTCGGCGGCGTAGCCGATCAGCGCGGTTTCGGCATCCGCGCAGAGCTTGCGGGGGAGGTCACCAGGGAGGGCGTCGAGGGCGCGGACGATGACCTGGGCTTGGGCGAGGTTGACGTCGCCGTCACGCAGCGCCGTCCCCAGGGCGGAGAACCGACGCTCGAGGGACCGGGCGAGGGCTTGGTCGGTGCGGGCGTCCTCGAAGCGGACCCGGGTGTGGTGGGTGAGCCAGGAGGCGGTGTCGCGGGCGCCGGTCTGCTCGGCGACGTCGGCTGCGTCGGCCAGGACCCGGAGCCGCAGCTCGGCGAGGCGACCTTCCAACCGGGTGGGCTCGCGTAGGGCGGTGGCTTTGTCGTCGGTGGTCATGAAGGTGGGGTTGGTGTCGGCCACGGCTTTGAGGGCGGTGTCGATGTCGGCGGCAGCGGTGATGATGGGGTGCTGCACTCCGCACCTCCTCGACGACTCGGGCTGAGCGCGTGGCTCGGCTTCGTGGTCGTCGTTCCTGGAGGCCCACGGGTGGGCTATTACTTACCCTCACGACTGGCTCACCACAGGTCATCCGGTCTTCGATTCTACCGCCGGTGTTGTAGTTAAGCGTGGCACCGACTCTATCACGGACCACCAAACGGTGCAACGGGACGCCCAGACAAGGGGAGGAAGTCCCGTCGCGTGACCGCCTCAGCGCGCGCGCTGACGAAGCACGAGGTAGGCGGCCCCAGCGAAGACGGCACCGAAAGCCGCGAGCGCGGTCCAGTAGGTCGCGTGCGAAGCGTGCCCCAGGTCGGCGTACGGCGAGTCGGCCGCGAGGAGCCGCGCGACGTCGAGGTGCCGCGCGATGGCCTCGAAGGCCCAGCGGTCGGGGGTGGCAGCTGCGATGGTGGCGCCCGTCGAGGTCATGACGGGCACCGGCACCATGGCCCCCGAGAACAGGACGGCCGGGAAGCACAGCATGGGGAGCGCGAGTGCGGCCTGGGCGACGGAACCGACGGCCGCGGAAGCCAGCAGCCCGAGGAGAAGCGCCACCAGCGAGTTCAGGCCCAGCGTCACGAACAACGACACCCACGTGTGCCCTTCGAGGGCCGGCAGTCGGTCGAGCAGGCGCAGCACCACGAGCATGGCGGCGTTCACGACGAGGAGCACCGGTGCGAGCAGGGCCACCTTCGAGCCCAGGTAGGCGGCATCGCTGACGCCGGACTGGTGCTCTCGCCGCAGCACCGGAACCTCGCTGCAGACCTGGAGGAGGCCGAAGGTCAGCCCGAAGAAGAACCCCGCGAAGGCCAGCCAGTAGGCCTCCATCACCGCGCCCGACGAATCGCCCCCCACCGTGAGCGCGCCCGGCCGGAAGAGGATGGCGAACATCGCGATGACCGCTGCCGGTGAGCCGAGCAGGATCGCCAGCGTCAACCTGTTGTGCAGCACGATGTCAGCCGCCCGGTAGGTGAGGACGACGAACTGTTCCAGCTTCGACACTCGAGACTGTCTGGTGACCGCGGTCCGCGGCCGCGGCGGACGACGCCCGGCTCCGAGGGAGGCCTTGCCGCTCGCAGGACCCGACGGGACAGGTGATGCCATCGTGGCGAGCCGGTCATACAGGTCCACGAGGGTCGCGACCCCGAATGTCTCGGGGGCGAGCTGCGGCGGTCCGTCGTACGCGAGGCGGCCACCCGGGGCCAGCACGACGAGGCGATCGCAGGTCTGGACGTCAGTGACGGCGTGGGTCGTGAAGGCGATCCCCGCGCCGCGTTCTGCGAGGGATCGCAGGGTCACGAGCAGGGAGCGCGCCGTCGCCGGGTCCAACCCGGAGGTCGGCTCGTCCAGCAGGCACAGGCTCGGCCCGGCCAGCAGCTCCACCGCAATGCTCGCGCGCTTGCGCTGGCCTCCGCTGAGCGATCCCACGAGCACCCCCGCACGATCCTCCAGGTCCAGCTCGGTCATCACCTCGAGCACCGCCGCCGCACGTTCCGACCTGCCGGCCGCGATGCGCAGGCCGGCAGCGTGTCGGAGGGTCCGCTCCAAGGGCAGATCCAGGTGCAGGATGTCGTCTTGGGGCACGAGCCCGACCCTGCCGTACGGCGAACCGGGGAGACTGTTGCCGGGCGACTCCAGGCCGACCGACCCAGAGGCCAGGCCGGTGAGACCGGCCAGAGCAGCCAGCAGGGTGCTCTTGCCCGCGCCGCTCGCACCGACCACGGCCACGAGCTCGCCTGGAGCCAGGCTCACACTGACGTCGTCCAGCACGCGCCGGCCGGCGCGCCGGACCACCAGGCGATCGGCGACGAGGGTGGGGGTTCCGGCCCGCGACGGCGTATCGGTCGAGGTGTCAGTGGCTGAGGTGGTGCGGATGATCGTCATCGCACCAGCGTGCCGAGAGGGGCTTCTCGGCACCTTCCCTGTCGCGACCAGACCGGGAAGGTCGCGCAGGACGTGATGCTCTCTCAGCCGACGCCGACCCCGGCGATGCAACGGGCGGCGTCCCCGTCGTGCCCCACGGCGAGGTAGGCCTCGGCAGCCTCTCTGCTCAACGTGCCGTGACGCTCGACCTCGCCCTCGGCCAGGGCCACCGTCGCCTGAGCCTCCAGGACGGCGGCGTGCCAGGAGCTCTCGCCCCAGTGCGACACCGATCGGGTGGCCGCCGCGAGGAAGCGGTGGGCGTCCTCGAGGTCGCCCACCCGGGCACAGGCGGTGGCTGCGGGGATGGCCAGCATCACGGCGCAGAACCAGCACTGGTCGGGCTCGCCCAGGGTGCTCTCTGCCCGGGCGACCATGGCCCGCGCCGACTGCGGGTCGGGCGCGGACACGATCAGCGTCCCGAAGATCCGTTGCAGCAGGTGCATCCCGATGGTGGACCAGCGGGCGAGCAGCAGCGCCTCGTCGAGGAGCTCCCTGGCCTCCGGCGTTCGACCTTGCGCGAGTCGCACCTCGGCCAGGCGCTGCATGCTGTGCGCCTGCCCTCCGACCGAATCGATGTCAGCGTGGAGCGCGATGGCTTCGAGCAACTCGGCCTCGGCCCGAGCCAGGTCGCCCATCATCAAGGCGGCCTCGCCGATCAGCGCGGTGGCGAACGCCACTCCGCGCAGTGCCCCCGCCTGGTGCGCGCTGACGCGAAGCTGCTCGGCTTCGGCGACGATCTCGGGATAGGGCTCTCGGCCGTACAACAGGTTCTCCGCCACACACAGATGGGCGTCGAACACGGCGCCGGCCAGTCGCTCGTGCCCCTGGGTGCGCCGCAACTCCGTGCGGAACGTCTCGAACCACTCGCCGCGCTGGTGAGCCAGCAGCCCGTGCAGTCCCACCAGGTCGACGAGGTGCCACGGGTCGTCGACACCTCGCAACCGCTCGCGGGCCTCCGTGGCGACCTTCCAGGCGGTCTCGAGGTCGCCGGTGAAATAGGCCAGGGTGCCCTGGGCCAGCAGCAGGGACGCGTCGGCCTCGTCACCCTGGAGGTCCAGTCCCGCCAGGGCGGAGCGCACGGTCGCGAGGTCGCCTCCGACAGCGGCGGCGCGCGCCAGACGTGCACGGTTCAGCCGGTGCAGGGTGCCGGTCGTGATGCGCGAGGCCTCCCGATAGGCCTCGACTGCCCCGGGCTCTCCCAGCGCCATCAGCAGGTCACCACGACGCGACAGCAGGGTCGGCAGGTGGTCGGGTCCCGCGTGCTGCCGCACCCCGTCGACCAGGTCCAGTGCCTCGCGGTACGCCCCGAGCGCTCCCGCCGTGTCCACGGCCCTCACCACGTAGGGCACCGCCCGCGAGGGGAGACCGGCCCGGAGATAGTGATGGGCGACCCGTCCCGGTGAGTGCCCGAGCCGGACCAGCGCGTCCGCCACCTGGTGGTGTCCCCGTGATCGCTGGTGGGCGGGCAGCTGGTCAACCAGGGATTCGCGCACCAGCGGATGACGGAATTGGAATCCGCCCTCGGTGGGCTCGACCACGCGGGCAGCCAGCGCGAGCTCCAGCTGGGCATAGGAGTCGTCCTCCGGCTCGTCGCTGACCGCCAGCAGCTCGTCGGTGCTGAAGGTCATGCCGAGCAGGGCGATCCGCTGGAAGGTGCGCAGCGCTGCCGCGGGCAGGATCGCCGACCTGCCGCCAGAGCCGTCCACCCGGGCGCGCGCCAGCTCCAGCATGGGGAACGGCAACCCTCCACCCGCCTCGATGATGTCGTCGACGGCCTGCGGGTCGAGGGTCGGAAACCGGTCTGCGAGCAGCCGTTGGGACGCTCCGCCGCTCAGAGCCCGCAGGTCGATGCGTCGGCCGCCTCCCTGCGAGACCATGCTGGCGGTCACGTCGTGAACCTGTGGGGGAGCCGGATCCCGGTGCGCCAGGACGAGCACGACGCGTTCGTCGACAGCGCAGCGGGACAGATAGTGGAGCAGGCGCAACGAGGCCTCGTCGGCGTCCTGAACGTCGTCGACCATGAGCACCAGACCCTGTCCGGCCGCCGCGACGCGCAGGAGCTCGGCCGCCGCCACGAAGAGCCGATGGTGGCCCGACTCGCCGGTCCAGTCCAGGTCCTTGCCGGCCAGCGCGCGCTCGATCTCGAACCGGTAGTCGTCGCCCAGGGCATCCAACAGGGCGGGGTGCCGACGGCACAGCGAGCTGAACGCCGCGAGCACGGGCGCATAGGGCCATGGGCTCTCGACGGCCGAGGAGCCAGCCTGGGCCAGCTTCCAGCCCCGTCTGCCGGCCAGGGCGGCAGCGAGATCCAGGACCGCCGACTTTCCGACCCCGGCCGGACCTGCCACGACCAGGGGGATGCCCCGACCCAGGGACGCGTGGTCCAGGACGGCGCGGATCCTGTCGCCCACCTCGCGGCGACCGAAGAGCCGCACGGCGGACTCGCAGTCGGAGGGCTGTGGGGGAGGAGAGGGCCGATCGGCCGCCGTCGCGAGGGCCCGCTCGCTCTCCGCGCGCAGCCGGGCGGCCTCGACGCCCGGGGAGGCGCCCAGCTCCCGCTTCAGGGCCTGCTCGAGCCGCTCCAGCTGGATGAGCGCGCCGCGAGGATCGCCCTTCTCGGCACGGGTCCGGGCCACGGCGAGGTGCGCCTCCTCGTCGGCCGGCTCGGCCTCGAGAAGCTCCGGCCAGTGGGCACCGAGTCGGAGCAGATCGACGTACAGGAGGCGCGCAGCCTCCCGCGCATCGGTCGTGAACGGCTCGTAGATGTCGTCGGGAAGGAGCCCGCCGGAGTGGGCCGCGAGGGCGCGCTCGGCCGCCGCCGGAGATCGTTGCTCCAGGGCCGCGCGTCCGAGCGAGAGGAACTCGTCCAGGTCGATAGTCACCTCGGTGTCGGGCAGCAGGGCGACCATGTCGTTGCGCAGGACCACTGCGTCCGGTCTGTCGCCGAGTGCTCGCCGGGCGTAGTGGGCGGCCTTGTGCAGGCGTGGCCCGCAGCCGTCCACCGGCCGGCCCGGCCACAGCGCCTCGATCACCTGCTCGCGGTGCAGTCGACGGCGTTCGGACAGTGCGAGTAGCTTCACCAGGGCGGAGGCCTGTCGGCGCGACCAGGCGTCCGACGGCACGCGGACACCGTCGACGTCGACCGCGAAGCTCCCGAGAAGCGTGACTCCCACCGGCACCGGGTTGGCCTTTCTCGATCGACTCAGGCTAGCCGAGCAACACCCCGGTGTCAGGAGCGAGCACCTGACCGCCCGGAGAGGCCTCGGGCAGGCGTGCCTGCAGGTGGTCGACCTCGTCGCTCATGGCCGCACTGACCCGACGGAGCAGGGTCTGGATCCGGTCGGTGTCCCAGTCGTAGGCGGCCACCTCCTCGGTCGCCTCGAACAGCTGCGCCGACAGTCGGTCGCGGGTCGTCTGGTAGCCCGCGAGGGCGATGGCCTCCGGCGTCCCCCCGAGACTGGCCAGGAGCGCGTCGGCGAGCAGCTCGGCGTCACGCAGCGCATCGGTCATGCCGTGCGTGGTGATCGGGTCCTTGAAGTAGCCCGCGTCGCCCACGAGCGCCCACCCCGCACCCCAGGAGCGGCGGACATGCCCGGGTCGACCCGACCACCCTCGGATGCGTCCGGGGGCACGGACCTCGCGCACCCGTGCGGCGATCGAGGGGGCCGCGGTGTCCAGGAGCGCGGTTAGTGCCGAGTCCGTCCCGTCGCGTCGGAGGTCGCGCAGGCGTCGGGGGGTGGTGGCGACGAAGACACAGCACTCGTCGTCGTTGCTGGGGATCAGGCCGGCTGCGGCGTGCCCGCCGTACGCCCACTCGTAGCCGTCGGCGTCGAGCCCGGGCACGTAGCGGTAGAGCACGGCCCCGGCGGAGCGGCCCTTCAGCTGGACAGGTGCTCCTACGGCGTCCGCCACGGTGGAGGAGATGCCGTCGGCCCCCACTGTGATGCGAGCCGAGATCGTCACCGGAGTGCCGCCGGCTGTCGAGGCGACCGCACCCGTGACCCGTCCCGTGTCGTCACGCAGCACTCGGGACACCGTGGTCTCGTGGACGACGTCAGCGCCGGCATCCGCCGCCGCCTCCACCAGGATCCGGTCCAGCAGGTGACGCCGAGGCGCGTACAACGCGTCCACTCCCGCGCTGGGGCGGATCGACACCCGAACCGGCGCGCGCCCTTCGTAGTGGAAGGTCGTACGCCGCACCGCAGGGGTGCCTGCTGCGCGCACCTGGTCGAGCAGTCCCCACCGGGACAGCTGCAGCACCCCGGAACGCATGAGGGCATGGGTGGACAGGGTGTCGCTGCCGAGCCGGCCGCGATCCACGAGCGCCACCTTGGCCCCTGCCCGGGCGAGGAGGAGGGCCGTCGACGCCCCCGCGATGCGACCCCCCACGATCAGCACGTCGTAGGCGTTCATGCCACTCGCCCCGCGTCGGCGTCGGCCGGCAGTACGCCGGTCAGAAGGTGGGTCACGACCGCCCGAGCGTCGTGGCGAGCGCCGTCGACGAAGCCCGAGTCACGTCTGTGCTGGAAACGTTGCCCGACCACGTAGAGGCCAGGCGCCTGCGTGGTGCCCCGATACTGGCGGATCACACCTCGCTGCCGGGTGAGCGGCACCTGGAGCCATGAGTGGTCCGGTCGGTAGCCGGTGGCGAGCAGGATGGTCCGGATCCCCTCGACGCCCAGATGCAGCCGCCGCTCGTGCGCGGGAGCCGTGAAGGGTTCCGGTCGGAGCGGGTGGCCGGCCCGTGCGGCGAGACCGCACTGCTCGACGTACCGGTCGACCCGGTCGAGGAAGCGGTGCATCCGGCCTTCGGAGGCCGAGACGGTGCGGTCGAGGTCATCGACGAAGATGGCCACACCCCCGACGATCGAGGCCAGCCGTCCGGTCAGCCGTACGCCTCCGGCGTGCAGGGCAGGAAGATCCAGATCGGCGATCATGTCGTGGTGGCCGGACCGGCCGACCAGCTGCAGGGAAGGTTCGGCCCGGGCGGCTACGGGGTCGCTGACCTCGTCGATGGTGCGCGCCAGCCGACCGGTGCCCTCCAGCCAGCCGAAGATGTCGCGGCCGCGATAGCGCCGGGGCATCCGGGTGTGTCGACCGACGGCCACCACCACCTGCCTGCCCGCACGGGCGAGCTCGTCGGCGATCTGCACTCCCGACGCCGACGCCCCCACGACCAGGACGCCTCCCGGCGCCAGCTGGCGGGGGTTGCGGTAGCGGCTGGAGTGCAGGACCTCCACGTCGGCGCCGCCCGCCAGCTTGCCCGGCACCACGGGCGCGCCGTGCGGCCCGGTGGCCACGACGACGCGACGGGCCTGCCAGGTGCCGCGGTCGGTGACGACGACGTATCCGCCGAAGCGGTGTTCGCGAACCGACACCACGGTGGTCCCCCCGATGACGGGAGCCGCGAAGGACGCCGCGTAGTGCTCCAGATGGTGGACGAAGGCGCTGGCGGACAGGTAGCCGTCGGGCGCCGGCCCGGCGTACTCCCACCGCGGCAGGCGGGTCATCCAGTTCGGAGTGAGCAGGTGGAGCGAGTCCCAGCGCTCGGTCCGCCAGCGCTCACCGATCCGACCCCGGTCCAGGACCACGTGATCATGCCGGGCCTCGGTCAGTAGCCGGCTCACGGCCAGGCCCGCGTGACCGGCGCCGACGACGACGCAGTCAACGCGCTCGACAGGTCTCATGGGTGTCTCCTGGGTTCCGGGGGTCGGGTCGCGAGCGGTCTCAGCCGGTGACGACGTCGATGACGACCGGCGTGGGGTTGGTCAGCACGTCGTAGACCGCCGAGCGCCGCCTCGACTGCTCCACCAGGGAGCGCAACGTCTCGTCGTCGGCGTCGCCCTCGACGTGCAGGGTGACCTTGATCTGCTGGTAGCCGTTGCGGACGCTGCCGTCGGACAGGCCGAAGATGCCCAGGAGATCGATGTCGCCCTCCACGAACGAGCTGACCTTGTGCAGGCGCACGCCGCGGGCCGCGGCGATATTGGCCAGACCTGCCGTGAGGCAGGCCGCGATGCCGTGCAGCAGGTATTCCACGGGGGTGGGCCCGTGGTCGCGGCCCACGAGCACGTCCGGATGGTCGGAGTCGACCGCGGTGCGCTGTGCGTGCTGCATCTCCTGAGTCGCTCCGTAGAAGCCGGAGAACTCCGAACGGCTGTGCGTTCCGCCGATCCAGGTGTTGGTGGCACGGAACTGGAATGTCGCGATCTCGGGCTGGCCCTTGACAGCGTCGAGGGTCGCGAACAGGGTCGCGACGTCCACTCCGTTGGTGTCCGTGTGGTCGGTGGTGATGGTCATGGTGATGATCCCTTCATGGGCGGCGCCGGACTCTCCGGCACCGGGTCGGTGGGTGGGCGCCGTCACTGCTCGCACGCCGCGGCCACGGCGGGGTCCCGCCAGACGACGACGCGTCCGTCCAGGACGGCGACGCCGTCCTGGTTGGTGATCGACGTGGCGAGCGTGGTCACGGGCTTGTCGGGCCGGACGTCGAGAACCGTCGCCCGGGCCGTGATGACGTCGCCGGGTCGAACGGGTGCGAGGAAGCGCCACGTGACCTCGAGGAAGACGCTGCCCGGGCCGGGCAGCTGCTCGGCAACGAGGGCGTTCAGCAGGCCGGTCGTGACACCGCCCTGCACGACGCGGCCGCCGAAACGACTGCCGCGGGCGAGGTCATCGTCGTAGTGGATGGGGTTGCGGTCCCCAGTGATCTCCGTGAACAGGACGATGTCGGTCTCGGAGATGCTGCGGGAGCGGCTGGCGGTGGCGCCGGGCTGGATCGAGGTCATGGCAGGACGCTGCCTGCCGCACCTTCCCGGGACCTTCCCGGACACGAGTCGGGAGGGGAAGCCCCGGGGAAGGTGGCTGCCCGACGGTGATCACCCAGCCCGTGGGGACTCTCCGACGGGCACCACTCAGTGAAGGACTCTCATGTATCCCGAATCCCTGATCATCCAGTACACCCGCCAGCGGGCTGCGGAGCTGTCGCAGGTCGACCGCCCGGAACGCCGCATGAGGCGCGAGACCGAAGCCTCGAGGCGGGAGCGCCGGCGCTGGCGCCGGGTCTGAATGACGATGGCCGAACGGCCCCCCAACGTCACTCCACCCGAGGAGACCCGGAGGGGACGGTGGGGGGCCGTCGTGACCGCTCAGGTCAGGCGCGATGCCCGGGCTGAAGGCGCCGGCGGCCTCGCTGGCCCACCGGGTTCCTCCACCAGTCAGCCAGGGCGAACCTGCTGGACCTGACGTGGCGTCCCGGGCTGCCGCCCACGAAGCGGACGTTGGCATTGGTGACATGGCGTGCAGATGACATGGTGAACGACCTTCGCTAGGACCCCCCTACGCGGTCGCCGAACCTGAGTTCCCCATGACGACCGGCGTAGTCCTTCCGCTGTCGGAAGTCCTCCGAGTATCACTCCCGCTCGCCGAAACGGGGCCTGGCCGAGCCCATAATCATCCCAGGGGCGCACGGGTACCCGGCCGGACATGACTACCACCCCCAGGGTGAAGTTCAACGACCGGTGGCGGCGGGGGCCGGGGCCTACACCCTTATGGGTGGAATCGGTCGACAGCTCTTGCCCGACCAGGAGGGCGAGCATATGGTCCACTGGACGACGACCGACCGGCACACTCGGCGTCAGTTCGCGATCGTCGTCCTCACGGGGGATCTCATGTGGACCAGGTCAGCACAGCTGCTCGCGCTCTCGACCGTCACCGCGTTCGCGGTCATCACCGCTGCACCGGCCATGTCGTCGGCAGCGTCGCCCGGTTTCACCTACAAGGACCGCCAGATCGCGGCGTCGCTCAACGGGCCGGAGAACCCGGCTGCCGGTCTGCCGGGGATCGAGCTGATCTCGGGCAACCAGCTGCAGATCAGCGGCTCCGACATCCTGGCCTACCGAGCGGCGGGCGTCCCGGCACTCGACGCGTCGGCCTCACTGACCGGGGGCTGGCTCGGCTGTGACACGGCCTCCGACGAGCTGGTCAACGTGACCTACAACGGGTCCTCGGCCCTGCCCGAGGGAAGCGTCACCGTCGCGTCCAAGCTGACCACCGGCAGCCTGGCTGCGACCTGGCCGGTCCAGGTGGTCGTGGAGCGCACGCCCGGCTGCGCAGCACCGGACTTCTCGCTCTCGACGACGACCGAGCTGACCGAGACCGTGCACGTGGAGCTGACGGTCGCCAGCGACGGCAGCCCCTCGGTGTCTTCGTCCTATCGCGACCCGGCCATGGGCGAGCGGGTCTCCACCACCACCCAGGCGGGCACGGTCGTGCGTGTCCTCCTCGATGGTGAGCAGTATGTGCCCGATTGGTCGGAGCAGTCGCCGTACACCGTGGCGGCCAGCCTGAGCGCCACCAGCTTCGTCCAGCGCTGAGGCCCGGCAGAGCACGGCCGGCCCGAACGTGTACATCTGCGACGGGTCGGCGCTCAGGGCGCGTACATCTGCGACGGGTCGGCGCTCAGGGCGCGTACATCTGCGACAGGTCGACGTGGTTGTGGTGTCTGATTTCCGCTAGATCCGGCGTCCGAAATCCGCCAGACTCGGAGCATGCAGCAGATCGAGCGACTGGACCGGGAGTCGTGCTACCGCGCGGTCAAGAGCCGTGACCGGCGCTTCGACGGCATCTTCTACACCGCGGTGCACACCACGGGGATCTACTGCAGGCCAAGCTGTCCGGCGCGTACGCCCGGGCTTGCCAACGTCAGCTTCTTTCCCACCGCGGCGGCCGCCCAGGCCGCCGGCTTCCGGGCCTGCAAGCGGTGCCTTCCGGATGCCACGCCCGGCAGTCCCGACTGGGATGTCGCGGCCGACGCCGCGGGACGGGCCATGCGGCTGATCGCCGACGGCGTGATCGACCGGGACGGGGTGGAGGGCCTGGCCGCACGGGTGGGCTACACCTCACGACACCTGACCCGGCTCCTGACGGCCGAGCTGGGGGCAGGTCCGCTCGCGCTGGCCCGTGCCCGGCGCGCGCAGACGGCCCGGGTGCTGATCGAGACCACCGAGATGAGCTTCGCCGACGTCGCCTTCGCCAGCGGCTTCGCCAGCATCCGCCAGTTCAACGACACCATCCGCGAGGTCTACGCCAGCTCTCCGACCGAGCTGCGCGGGCGGCGTACCAACCGTTCTCCGGGCGCGACCACGGGAACGGTGAGCATGCGGCTGGCGGTGCGGACCCCGTTCGCCGGCCGGGCCCTGCTGAGCTTCCTCGCCTATCACCTCATCGAGGGTGTGGAGACGGCCGGTCCGGGTTGGTATGCCCGCACCCTCGATCTCCCGCACGGCTACGGCACGGTCCGTCTCGACCTCGCCGACGCGACGACCGTCGGCGACATCGCCTTCGTCAACGCCACCTTCGCGCTGACCGATCTGCGCGACACCTCCGCAGCCGTGGAGCGCGCGAGACGACTGGTCGACGCCGACTGCGACCCGCTCGCGGTCGACGACCACTTCGCGGGCGACCCGGTGATCGGACCCCTGGTTCGCGCCACCCCCGGACTCCGGGTGCCCGGGCAGGTGGACGGCAACGAGACCGCGATCCGGACCGTGATCGGACAGCAGGTCAGCGTGGTCGGCGCCTGCACCGTGACCGGTCGTCTCGTGCGTGCCCACGGGCGCGAGATCGACACCGGAGTCCCCGGGCTGACCCACCTCTTCCCCGACGTGTCGGCGATCGCCGCCCTGGATCCTGAGGACCTCCCGATGCCCCGCTCCCGCGGGCGGGCCCTGATCGCGCTCAGCACGGCGCTGGCAGCCGGAGACGTCGCCCTGGACCGTGGCCCCGACCGCGACGAGGTGCTCCGGGCACTCGTTGCGCTGCCCGGCATCGGGCCCTGGACCGCCGACTACCTCGCCCTGCGAGCTCTGGCCCACCCCGACGTCTTCCTGCCGACCGACGTCGGCGTCCGCAACGCCCTGACCGGCCTGGGGCTGGATCCGGTCGCGGTGCTCGCTGACCTGGATTCCTGGCGACCCTGGCGCTCCTACGCGCTGATGCACCTGTGGAACACCCTGATGCCCTCGGTGGTCGCACCTCGTGAGCCCACCCGAACCAAGGAGAACTGACATGTGGACCGTCATGGAGTCGCCGATCGGCGACCTGCGGATCGTCGAGCAGAACGGTGCCATCACCGCGATCGAGTTCAGCCCGTTCCGCTCCGCCACGGGTCGCCCGCTGGGCGCCGAGGCGCCGGAGCGCCCCGTGCTGGCCGAGGCGGTGCGCCAGCTGCGCGCCTACTTCGCGCGTGACCTCAAGGAGTTCGACCTCCCGCTCGCCCCCGAGGGGACCGACTTCCAGCAGCGGGTCTGGGCCCAGCTGAGAGGGATCGGCTTCGGGGAGACGGCATCGTACGGCGAGATCGCCCACCGACTCGGCAAGTCCAACGCGGCCTCGCGCGCGGTGGGACTGGCCAACGGGCGCAACCCGATCCCGATCGTGATCCCGTGCCACCGCGTGATCGGGGCGAACGGGACGCTGACGGGCTACGCCGGCGGGCTGGAGCGCAAACAGCTGCTGCTCGAGCTCGAGCAGGACGCCCTCTTCTGAGAAGACGCGGAGGCTACTCGGCCGCGGCGCGACGCAGCGACTCACTCAGTCGCTCGGCCGCCGCCAGGACCGCCGGGGCGTGCATGCGCCCCGGTTGGCGGGACAGGCGCTCCAGGGGGCCCGAGACCGACACCGCGGCGATGATCTTCCCGCTGGGGGAGCGGACCGGGGCGGAGACCGAGGCGACGCCCTGCTCACGCTCGCCGACCGACTGGGCCCAGCCGCGACGTCGGATGCCCGAGAGAGCAGTGGCCGAGAACGCGGCGTTCTGCAGACCGCGGTGCATGCGCTCGGGATCCTCCCAGGCGAGCAGCACCTGGGCGGCGGACCCGGCCCGCATGGTGAGCTGGGAACCGACCGGGATGGTGTCGCGCAGTCCGCTCGGTCGTTCGGCGGCGGCCACGCACACGCGGTGCTCACCCTGTCGGCGCCACAGCTGGGCCGACTCGCCCGTGATGTCGCGCAGCCGGGCGAGCACAGGCCCGGCAGCCGCCAGCAGCCGGTCCTCGCCGGCCGCGGCCGACAGCTCGGAGAGCCGCGGCCCGAGGACGAACCGACCCTGCATGTCGCGGGCCACCAGGCGGTGGTGCTCGAGGGCGACGGCCAGGCGATGGGCCGTCGGCCTGGCCAGGCCGGTGCCTGCGACGAGCCCGGCGAGCGTGGCCGGTCCCGACTCGAGCGCGGTGAGCACCAGGGCCGCCTTGTCGAGTACGCCGACACCAGATCCGTTGTCCATATTGCGATACTCTCATCTCAGAGAATGGGATGCAAGCGTAAGGTTGACGCTGCATCGATCGACGTGGTCCAGCTGGACCGCCAGCACGAGGAGGAACAGTCGTGGGCAAGACGCTGTCCGAGAAGGTCTGGGACGAGCATGTCGTCCGTAGTGCCGACGGAGAACCTGACCTGCTCTTCATCGATCTTCACCTGATCCACGAGGTCACCTCGCCGCAGGCCTTCGACGGGCTGCGGCTGGCCGGCCGCCAGGTGCGCCGTCCTGACCTGACGCTGGCCACCGAGGACCACAACGTCCCCACCATCGACTGGGACAAGCCCATCGCCGATCCGGTCAGCAAGACCCAGGTCGACACGTTGCGGCGCAACGCCGCGGAGTTCGGCGTACGCCTGCACCCGCTCGGCGACATCGAGCAGGGCATCGTGCACGTGGTCGGACCCCAGCTCGGTCTCACCCAGCCCGGCATGACGATCGTGTGCGGTGACTCCCACACGAGCACCCACGGTGCGTTCGGCGCGATCGCCTTCGGCATCGGCACGTCCGAGGTCGAGCACGTGCTCGCCACCCAGACCCTGATGCAGGCCAAGCCGAAGACGATGGCGGTCACGATCGAGGGCAGTCTGCCGGAGGGCGTCACCGCCAAGGACCTCGTGCTCACCCTGATCACCCATACGGGGACGGGTGGGGGACAGGGCTACATCGTCGAGTATCGCGGCCAGGCCATCGAGGAGCTCTCGATGGAGGGCCGGATGACGGTCTGCAACATGTCGATCGAGTGGGGTGCCAAGGCCGGCCTGATCGCCCCCGACCAGACCACGTTCGACTACATCGAGGGCAAGCCCGAAGCGCCCCGGGGTGCCGACTGGGACGCGGCGGTCGCGCACTGGAAGACGCTGGTGACCGATGACGACGCCGAGTTCGACAAGGAGATCGTCCTCGACGCCTCGACGATGACGCCGTTCGTCACCTGGGGCACCAACCCCGGCCAGGGCGTGCCGCTGGGCGGCAACGTGCCCAGCCCCGACGACTTCGACGAGCCCAACGACAAGGTGGCCACCGAGAAGGCGCTGGAGTACATGGCGCTCGAGCCCGGCACGCCGATGCGCGAGGTCAAGGTCGACACGGTCTTCGTCGGCTCCTGCACGAACGGACGCATCGAGGACCTGCGCCTGGCGGCCAGCATCATCAAGGGCCATCACGTGGCCGCCGACACCCGCCTGCTCGTCGTTCCGGGCTCGGTGAGGGTGCGCCTGCAGGCCGAGCAGGAGGGTCTCGACGTCATCTTCAAGGACGCCGGCGCCGAGTGGCGCGGGGCCGGCTGCTCGATGTGCCTGGGCATGAACCCCGACCAGCTGACCCCGGGGGAGCGCAGCGCGTCCACATCGAACCGCAACTTCGAGGGCCGCCAGGGCAAGGGTGGTCGCACCCACCTGGTGTCCATCCCGGTCGCGGCCGCCACGGCGGTGCGCGGCACCCTGTCGTCCCCCGCCGACCTGGAGGCCTGAGCCATGGACACGTTCACCACCCACACCGGCGTTGCCGTCCCGCTGCGTCGCAGCAACGTCGACACCGACCAGATCATCCCCGCCGTCTACCTCAAGCGGGTGACGCGCACCGGCTTCGAGGACGGCCTGTTCGCTGCCTGGCGCAACGACCCCACCTTCGTCCTCAACCGCCCGGAGTACGCCGCCGCCTCGGTGCTGGTCGCAGGGCCCGACTTCGGCACCGGCTCGTCGCGCGAGCACGCGGTCTGGGCGCTGCAGAACTACGGCTTCAAGGCTGTCATCTCCTCGCGTTTCGCCGACATCTTCCGCGGCAACTCCGGCAAGGCCGGCCTGCTGGCGGCCGAGGTCGACGAGAAGGTCGTCCAGCGGATCTGGGACCACCTGGAGGAGCACCCGGGCGCGACCGTGACCGTCGACCTGGAGACCCGGACGGTGCGCGCAGGCGACGGGCCGGACGCCATCGAGGACTCCTTCGACATCGACGACTACACCCGCTGGCGCCTGCTGGAGGGTCTCGACGACATCGGGATCACCCTCGGGCGCGAGGAGGACATCGCGGCGTACGAGGCCAAGCGACCCAGCTGGAAGCCGGCCACGCAGCACGCCTCCTGATCCGCCTCCCGAAACTGGCGACGCGAAAACCCGCCCCGGTGATTGTGGTCGCGGGTCGGACTACCTAGCGTGCCTAGGAACAGCGACGAGCGCGTGCTCGCTCGCGGAGTTCAGGGAAGGGAAGCCCAGTGAACAAGTCTCAGCTCATCGACGCGCTCGCAGCGCGTTACGAGGGGAACCGCAAGGCAGCCGCGCACGCCCTCGAGTCCGTGCTCGACACGATCACCCGTGAGGTCGCCAAGGGGGAGAAGGTCGCCATCACCGGCTTCGGCTCGTTCGAGAAGCGGATCCGTCCCGCTCGCTGGGTGCGCAACCCGCAGACCGGCGAGAAGCTGAAGGCGAAGAAAACCGCCGTCCCGAAGTTCAACCCCGGTGCCGACCTCAAGAACGTGATCTCCGGCGCCAAGAAGCTCCCCGCGCTGACCCTGGCCAGCCTGCCGGCCGTTCCCGGGATGACCAAGAAGCCGGCCGCGTCGGCGAAGCCGGCCGCGACTCCGTCCGCCCCGTCGGCCGCGAAGAAGGCGCCGGCTGCGACGAAGACCTCGACGGCGAAGAAGGCGCCGGCAGCCAAGACCACTACTGTAAAGGCGACGGCTGCGACGAAGACCTCGACGGCCAAGAAGGCGCCGGCAGCCAAGACCACTACTGTAAAGGCGACGGCTGCGAAGAAGACCTCGACGGCCAAGAAGGCCTCGACTGCCAAGAAGGCGCCGGCAGCGAAGACCACGGCTGCGAAGACGACTGCTGCGAAGAAGACCTCGACGGCCAAGAAGGCGCCAGCAGCGAAGAAGACGACGACCGCCAAGAAAGCGCCAGCAGCGAAGAAGACGTCGACCGCCAAGAAGGCAGCCTCGACGGATTCCTGAGTCAGCGGCCGCTGGCTGCTCGGGTGTGTACGCCGACCCCGAGCAGCAGCGCCCTACCCAGGTCGCCGAGCTGGTCGACGTCCTGACGCAGCGTCGGCCAGTCGCCGGACAGTGCCCGTGCCCCCGCGCGCTGGTGCCGCGCGGCCGATCCCGGCCCGAAGGCGGGGATGAAGTCGTCGAGCCGGCGGGCGGCGTAGATCGTCGTCCCTTCTCCGACCGTGTCGGCGACGTACGCCGCGCCGGCGGCCGGCACCAGGGCCAGGGCGAGGTCGAGCTCGGCACTCCTGAGAGCGGGCAGGTCGCCGCAGATCGCCACCAGGCCCGCCTCCGGCCAGCGGCGGGCGACCTCCCGGGCAGCCTGGGCCAGGTTGAGGTTGAGGTCCTCGCTCACCGCGTCGGGGAGAACGACGCATCCCTGGACCTCCAGCTCTGCCGCGAGCCGGAAGTCGTCGGTGACAGCGAGCACCCCCGAGACCCGCTGAGCCCCGAGCACGGCCGTCACCGTGTCCAACGCGAAGGCCCGGGCGAGCCGAGCGCGCTCGACCGGGGGCAGGGGAGCCAGTCGGCTCTTGCCCAGGGCCGGAGGCTTGATCGGGACCACCGCGACGAACCCGTACCGCGCATCGTCCATGACGGCGATCCTGCCAGAGAACAGGTAGCCTGCTTCTCGGTCGGGCAACCCATCAGAAGGCAGGAAATGGCAGGGGTGAACCACAGTCGCGAGAAGCGTGGTTGGGCGATACTGACTGCCGTCGCGATTCTGAAGCCCCCACTGCTCGCGTTCATGAAGCGCGACTGGATCGACGCCCACAAGATCCCCGCCGTCGGGGGCTGCGTGATCGTGTTCAACCACATCTCCCACCTCGACCCGTTCACCTCGGCGCACCTGGTCAACGACGCGGGCCGCACGCCGCGCTACCTCGCCAAGTCGGGCCTGTTCACCAACAAGGCCCTGGGCGGCTTCCTGCGCTCCGCCGGTCAGATCCCTGTCCAGCGGATGAGCGCCGACGCCGTCGGGGCCTTCGACGCCGCCGTGCAGGGCATCCGCGACGGCAACGCGATCATCGTCTACCCCGAGGGCACGTTGACCCGTGACCCGGCGGGCTGGCCGATGCGCGGCAAGTCCGGCGCCGCCCGGATCGCCCTGGAGACCGCTTGTCCGGTGATCCCCGTGGGGCAGTGGGGCGTGCAGGACATCCTCCCCGCCTACACGAAGACACCCCACCTGCTGCCCCGGAGGACCGTGCACCTCAAGGTGGGCGATCCGGTCGAGCTCGGCGACCTGGTCGCCAAGGAGCACACCGCCGCCGTCGTCGCCGAGGCGACCGAGCGGATCATGTCAGCCATCACCGCACTCGTCGCGGAGCTCCGTGACGAGACGGCCCCCGGAGTCCGCTTCGATCCTCGCCACGCGGGCATCTCAGAGGTCGGCAACCCCCATCGCAAGAAGAAGGACTGATCATGACCAAGGTCGCGGTGTTCGGTGCAGGCTCGTGGGGTACGGCGTTCTCGCTGGTGCTCGCCGACGGTGGGGCGGACGTGACGCTGTGGGCTCGTCGCGAGGATGTCTGCACCACGATCAACGAGCAGCACGAGAACACAGACTACCTCCCGGGGATCGCCCTGTCGCCCACCATCTCCGCGACCCGCGACCCGGAGGAGGCCCTCGCGGGAGCGGATCTGATGGTGCTGGCGGTCCCCTCCCAGACCCTGCGCGGCAACCTCGCCGACTGGGCGCCATACGTCCACGACGACGTGGTCATGGTGTCGTTGATGAAGGGCGTCGAGCTCGGCACCACGCGGCGGATGAGCGAGGTGATCGCGGAGGTCACCGGGGCCGGGCCGGAACGCATCGCGGTGGTCAGCGGGCCCAACCTGTCCCACGAGATCGCCATGCGCGAGCCCGCCGCGTCCGTCATCGCCTGTGCCGACGAGGCGGTCGCACGGCGCGTGCAGGCGATCTGTCACTCGCCGGCGTTCCGGCCCTACACCTCCGTCGACGTGCTCGGCTGCGAGCTGGGCGGGGCCTACAAGAACGTCGTCGCCCTCAGCGTCGGGATGGCCGTCGGGCTGGGGTTCGGTGACAACACCACGGCCTCGGTGATCACGCGCGGGCTCGCCGAGACCGCCCGCCTCGCCATGGCGCTCGGCGCCAATCCGCTCACCCTGATGGGACTCGCCGGCCTGGGGGACCTGGTGGCGACGTGCTCCTCGCCGCTGTCTCGCAACCGCACCTTCGGCGAGAAGCTCGGCAAGGGCATGACCACGGAGGAGATCTACGCCTCCACCCGTCAGGTCGCCGAAGGGGCCAAGTCGTGCTCCTCGCTGCTCGACCTGGCCAACGCGACCGGTGTCGACGCGCCGATCGCCCACCACGTGAAGGCAGTGGTCGACGGCCGGATGACCGCCCCGGAGATGATGAACGCCTTCATCGCGCGCGACACCAAGGCAGAGACCGACTGATCCGGGTCAGGTGAGGTCGTCGAGCGCCGTGCTCAGGTCGTCCCAGAGATCCTCGACGTCCTCGACCCCGACCGACATCCGCACCAGCGCGTCGGGGATCGTGGCGGGCTCGGTCTTCCAGCGCCGCCTGCGTTCGAAGGTCGACTCGACGCCGCCGAGCGAGGTCGCGTGCACCCAGAGGCTGGTCTTGTGGGTGAGCAGGTCGGCGGCCATCGCGCCCTGCGCGAGCACCACGCTGACGATGCCCCCGAACCCCGGGTAGCGCACCTCGTCGATCGCCGGGTGCTGCTCGAGCCGGAGCACGAGCTCCTGGGCATTGGCCTGGGCCCGTTCGACGCGCAGGTGCAGGGTCCGCAGACCGCGCAGCGCCAAGAACGCCTCCATCGGACCGGGCACGGCGCCGATCAGGTCGCGACGCTTCTTCAGGACGTCGAAGAGCTCGTCGTCGCGCGTCACGATCGCGCCCATCAGCACGTCACTGTGGCCGGCGAGGTATTTCGTGGCCGAGTGCACGACCACGTCGGCTCCGAGGGCCAGTGGCTGCTGCAGGAGGGGAGTGGCGAAGGTGTTGTCGACGACCAGGTAGGCACCGGCCTCGTGGGCGGCGGCCACGATGACGGGGATGTCGGCGATCTCGAGCGCAGGGTTCGTCGGCGACTCGACGAACACCAGGGAGGCGCCGTCGCAGGCCTTGACCACGGCCTCGGTGTCGGTGATGTCGACCAGGTCGACCTCGATGCGGCCGCGCGCCTCCAGGTCGGCCAGCTGCAGGACGGTTCCGTTGTAGGAGTGCCGCGGCGCCACGACTCGTTGGCCCTGCCCCACCAGGTCGAAGAGGGTGGCGACCGCCGCGAGCCCGGACGCGAAGGACAGGCACCGTCCGCCCTCGAGCCGGCCGAGGGCCTCCTCGAACGCCGTCCACGACGGGTTGGCATAGCGGCCGTACTCCAGGTCTCCGCCCGCGACGTACGTCGACGCGAAGGTCACCGGGGTGCTGAACGGCTGGTCCGGCTCGTGTGGGGGTCGTCCCGCGTGCACGGCGATGGTGGCCGGGCGCAGGGTCGAGGCCGGTTCGGCTGGGGGCGAGTCGGTCATGCCCCCAGCCTAGGGCCACCTACGAGGCGGCCAGGACGTCCAGGTTGTACGTCGCGATCGCCGGCCGGTGGTCGGAGTACTTCAGGTCGAACTCGACGCTGGTCGAGGCCGCCTTGTTCTTGTAGTAGATCTGGTCGATCAGGGCGTTCTCGTGCGTGCCACGGTTGGCGCTCGGGATCTGGGTCCGCCACATCGACGGCATCGACTGCCGCCGGAAGGTCATGAACGGCAGCCGACGCAGCCGCTCGCGCTCGTCGGCCACCCAGCCGACGTTCAGGTCACCCATCACGAAGGTGTTGCCCCAGGCGCGCTCGGTCCGGGTCAGGTCGGCGAGGCTGCGCACCTGCTCGCGGTAGATGTTGAACAGGCGCTTGCGGCCGGGGGTCATCCGACCCGCCTTCACCGCACCGGCGACGAGGTGCGTGTTCACGATCGAGACGTCCTGATCGGTGGCCAGGTCACGCAGGTGCACCACCGAGGCGTACATCGTGTGGATGGTGTTCGGCCCAGGACGCTCGTTGCCGATCCAGCCCGGCTCGTTGAGCTTCACCACGCGGGCACCCAGGAGACGGAACCGGTTGGTGTTCCAGATCACCGGGTTCTGCTCAGCGTGGTCGACCTCGGAGCGCCAGTAGGCCCAGCCGCTGGAGCTCAGCGATGCCAGCACCGCTTCCTTCTCGTGGCTGTTGACCTCCTGCAGACCCGCGACGTCGACCCTCGGGACCAGACCCTCGACCGCTGATCGGAAGGTGGCCGTGCCGACGGTGCACAGGATGTTGTAGGTGCCGATGCGCACGGGAAGCGTGCTGGCGGCCTGCGAATTCGTCGAGCTCACCGGCGTGGCGGGCGCAGGGGCGACGCCTGTCAGAGATAAACTCACGGCGGCGAGCGTGCAGGCGATGAGGGTACGAGGGCGCGCAAGAGGCATGGGGGTACTCCGCGAAAGCTGGGGGACTTCTCTTCGGACTGAACTGCGACCACGGGAAACGCCATTGGGACCCGAGGGTCGTCCGGATGACACTAGGGGGTTCGACTCCGGACGCGTGGCAGAATGGAAGATTTTACTTTGCATGGCCCAGGAGGTCGAATCCTCGCAGGCTTTGGCATGATGACGGCCGTGACTCCCGACGCCGACCCGCTGACCATCCTTGCCCGTGACATCGATGCCACCTGTCGGCTGACGGGCGAGTTCACGCTCAGATCCGGGCAGGTCGCGAGCGAGTACTTCGACAAGTACCTCTTCGAGGCCCAGCCTCTCCTGTTGGCCCGCGTCGTGGAGCAGATGATCCCGCTGGTGCCGCCGGGCACCGAGATGCTGGGCGGGCTCGAGCTCGGTGGCGTCCCCATCGCCACCGTCCTCAGTGCCCGCACCGGCCTGCCGGGGCTGTTCGTGCGCAAGCAGGCCAAGGAGTACGGCACCTGCAAGCTCGCCGAGGGCGGTGACGTGGCGGGGCGCCGGGTCACCCTGGTGGAGGACGTCATCACCACCGGCGGAGCGGTGCGCGACGCCACCAACGCGCTGCGAGCCCAGGGCGCCGTCGTGGAGACCGTGATCTGTGCCATCGACCGCAGCCCGGCGGGCAGCAACCCGTTGGCCGACGTCGGCCTCGAGGTGCGCCCGGTGCTGACCAAGGCCCTCCTCGACACGGTCAACGCCGAAGCCGGCGCGTGAGTCAGCCCAAGCCGCGAGTAGCGGTCGTCTTCGGTGGCCGGTCCAGTGAGCACGCCATCTCCTGCATCTCGGCGGGCAGCGTGCTCAAGGCCATCGACCGCACGAAGTACGACGTCGTCCCGATCGGCATCACCACCGACGGTCGCTGGGTCCTGGAGAACCCGGGCACCAACCTGCTCGAGCTCGGCCCAGCCGGCGAGCTGCCCTCGGTGACCGGTTCCACCGAGGTGGCCATCGGGTCGGGGCAGGAGATCATCGCCCACCCACCAGGATCGTTCCCCGAGACGCTGGGCCAGGTCGACGTGGTCTTTCCCGTGATGCACGGTCCGTGGGGTCAGGACGGCACCCTCCAGGGCCTGCTGGAGATGGCCGGGGTCCGCTATGTCGGAGCCGGCGTACTCTCCTCGGCCGTCGGCACCGACAAGGTGTTCATGAAGCGGCTCTTCGAGGCTCAGGGCCTCCCTGTGCTGCCGTACGTCGTCATCACGCAGCGGTCCTGGTCGATGGACCAGCCGGCGGTGCGCGCCCGGATCGAGGGCCTCGGGCTGCCGCTGTTCGTCAAGCCGGCCAGGGCGGGCTCGTCGTTCGGCATCAGCCGGGTCGACACCCTCGACAAGCTGGACGACGCGATCGCCGAGGCCCGGCGCTTCGATCCCAAGGTCGTGGTCGAGGCCGCCGCCGTGCACGCCCGCGAGATCGAGTGCGGGGTCCTGCAGGGCCTGGGCGACGAACCGCACGCCACGAGCGAGCTGGCCGAGATCCGCGTCGACCCGCACCACCAGTTCTACGACTTCGAGGCGAAGTACCTTCCCGAGGAGAACACCGCGCTCGACGTGCCCGCCAGCGTCGAGCCTGCCCTGGCGGCGACCATCCGGGGGCTCGCGGCCCAGGCGTTCGACGCCCTCGACTGTGAGGGGCTCGCCAGGGTGGACTTCTTCGTCTTCCCCGACGGCCGCGTCGTCGTCAACGAGGTGGAGACGATGCCCGGGTTCACCAGCCTGTCGATGTTCCCCCGGATGTGGGCGGCAAGCGGCGTCGACTACCCCGAGCTCGTCGACCGGCTCATCCGGTTGGCGCTGGCCCGGGACATAGGCCTGCGCTGAGCCCGACAGCGCCCAGCCCGGGCGGTCAGGAACAGGGCGTGGTGGGCTTCAGGGTCTTCGTGATGGCCGGTGCGAGCCCGACCATGACGGCGGCGGGTGGCCGGTAGTCGGCGGGGAGCACCACCTGCACCGTGGGCTCGAAGCCGATCGAGGTCATCACCACGTCGGCGGACTGGTCGTCGAAGGCCGACTCGGGCACGTACCACCCCACGGAGTCCACCTCCTGGCAGGAGGCGCCGGCCGGGATCGGCCAGTCGCCGCCGCAGGTCAGCACGATCGGCGGGTCGCCCCACCCGGCGCCCAGCGCGGCCGCCGGAGAGACGAGCCGGCGGTCCTGGTCGCCGAGGGTGTCCGGCAGCGAGTCCACCAGGGCCTCGCAGCGGGCGGTGTCGTCGGCAGAGGGGTTGGTGTGCTCGATCGTGACCGGTTCCTTGGCGCACCCCGCCAGGAGCACCAGCAGCGCACACACGCCGACGCCCCGGACCACAGGGGCTCCGGGGCGTCGAGGCGACGAGCTGCTCAGATGTGCACGACCGGGCAGGTCAGGGTGCGGGTGATGCCGTCGAGGTTCTGGACCTTCGACACCACGAGCTTGCCGAGCTCGTCGACGTTGCGAGCCTCGGCACGCACGATCACGTCGTAGGGTCCGGTCACGTCTTCAGCCAGGGTGACGCCCTTGATCTGGGCAATCGCCTTGGCCACATCGGCTGCCTTGCCGACATCTGTCTGGATCAGGATGTAGGCCTGGACGACCATCGTGACTCCCTTGTCTGGTTGTGGAGATGTGACTTCCGGCTCAACCTATCGCGCCCGACCGAGTGTCGGTAGGCGCGGGGTCCACCAACCCTGCAGGGCGTCTGGTGGGATGGGTGCATGCCCTTCGCATCAGACGCCACCCTCGCCGACGTGGGCGAGTTCGGTCTCATCAGCGCCTTGACAGCGATGTTCCCTCAAGGCGACCAGGTGCTGATCGGGCCGGGGGACGACGCTGCGGTGCTCCGGATCAGGACCGGACACGTGGTGGTCTCGACCGACCTGATGGTCGAGGGGCGGCACTTCCGACGCGACTGGGCCAGTGCCGAGGACGTCGGCCACCGAGCCGCGGCCCAGAACCTCTCCGACGTCAACGCGATGGGAGGTCGGGGGTCGGCCCTCACCATCGGACTGGCCGCCCCGGCGGACCTCCCGGTCCAGTGGGCGCTCGACTTCGCGAAGGGTTTCGCCGAGGAGTGTGCGCTCGTGGGCGCGAGCATCGTCGGCGGTGACCTCACCCGCGCCGACCAGGTGATGATCGCGGTGACCGTGATCGGCGCCTGCACCGTCGCGCCCGTCGTACGCTCCGGTGCCCGTCCGGGCGACGTGCTGGCCCTGGTCGGGCGCCAGGGCTGGGCGGCCGGTGGGCTGGCGGTGCTCGGACGCGGGTTCCGCTCGCCCCGGGTGCTCGTCGAGGCCTACCGGCGCCCGCAGCCGCCCTACGACCAGGGTCAGGTGGCAGCCGAGGCCGGCGCGACCTCCCTGATCGACATCTCCGACGGCCTGCTGGCCGAGGCCGGCCACCTGGCCGAGGACTCAGGCGTGGCCATCGACGTCCGATCGTCGGCCTTCGAGATCGCCGAGCCGCTCCAGGCCGTGGGCGCGGCCCTGGGCGCCGATCCGTTGCAGTTCATCCTTGGGGGTGGCGACGACCATGCCCTGTTGGCGACCTACCCCCGCCTGGCGGCAGTGCCGGAAGGCTGGCTGGTCATCGGCTCGGTCAGCGAGGGCGAGGGGGTCACTGTCGACGGTGCGGCCTACGACGGCCCGACCGGCTGGACGCACTTCTGAGCGACAGCGAAAGGGCCGCCACCAACGGTGACGGCCCAGTCGAGGAGGGTGTGGGTCAGCGAGTGACCTTGCCGGCCTTGAGGCAGCCGGTGCAGACGTTGAGGCGCTTGGGCGTGCCGTTGACGGTCGCCCGCACCCGCTGGATGTTGGGGTCGAAACGACGCTTCGTGATCTTGCGCGACCACGGGCGGTTGTTGCCGAAGCCGGGCTTCTTCGCGCAGATGTCACAGACGGCAGCCACCGGGAACTCCTGGAATGATCGTTGATTCTGGTCTGGATGTGCCCGGGGACCGCCGAGGAATCGGCGTAGTCCCGCAGCGGGCAACCGCACAAGAGTATCCGATGCCCGTCGTACGACGCGAATCGCGGTCGAGCCACTAACCTGACACCTCCCGAAGACAACTCCGGAAGCCGAACGCGTAGGGGACCGCATGACCGACGAGCAGGTGGCGACGTTCGACCTCGCCGTCCTCCTCAGGCTCGCAGACCTTGCCACCACCCGCCTCGGCGAGGCCCGCGAGGAGATCGACGCCCTCAACGTCTACCCCGTTCCCGACGGCGACACCGGCACCAACATGTTCCTGACCATGTCGGCCGCCCGCGACGCCCTCCAGGAGGCCACCGGGGGTGATCCGGGCGCCGACCTGCGCTCGGCACTCACCGCGTTCGCGCGCGGCGCCCTGCTCGGGGCGCGAGGCAACTCCGGGGTGATCCTGTCGCAGCTGCTCGGCGCGATCGCCGTGCGGATCGCTCGTTCCCGCCCCGAGGACCGCAGCGCGCTGGTGTTCGCCCAGGCACTCGCGGAGGCCACCGACGCCAGCTACGCCGCCGTCGGCGTACCCGTGGAGGGCACGATCCTCACCGTCGCGCGCTCCGCGAGCGATGCCGCCCTGGCCGCCGCCGCGCAACCGCAGCGCCGCCTCGGCTACGTCGTGGAGAAGGCGGCGGCGGAGGCGAGGGCAGCCCTGGAACGCACACCCGACCTGCTGCCGATGCTCAAGCAGGCAGGGGTCGTCGACGCAGGAGGGCGGGGGCTGTGCGTGATCCTCGACGCGGCCGAGACCGTCCTCACGGGCCGGGTCGCGATCGACCTGAAGAGCACGCGTCGCCCGATCCCCGTCCCGCTGCCGGCCGGTGACCTGACCGAGGACGGGCCGGCCTACGAGGTGATGTACCTCCTCGACGCCGACGACGACCGCATCCAGGACCTGCGAGCAAAGCTGGGCCCCCTGGGCGACTCCCTGGTGGTCGTCGGAGGTGGCGGCCTGTGGAACGTCCACGTCCACGTCGACGATGTCGGCGCTGCGATCGAGGCCGGGATCGAGGCCGGACGCCCCTACCGGGTGCGGGTCACGCACTTCGCCGACCAGGTCGCCTCGGGGCGTTCGAGAGCGGTGGTCCGGCGAGGGCGCAAGGTCGTGGCGGTGGCCGCCGGACCCGGGCTGCGTCAGATCTTCGGCGAGGCGGGTGCCCTGGTCGTGGGCGCAGGGCCGGGCCGACGGCCCAGCGTCGGCATGCTGCTCGAGGCGATCACCGAGTCGGGTGCGGCTGAGGTCGTCGTCCTGCCGAACGATCCCGACACCCGGCGCAGCGCCGAGATCGCCGCCCGGACCGCCGAGGAGGGCGGCGAGGTGAAGGTCGCCGTCATCGCCACCGAGGCACAGGTGCAGGGGCTGGCGGCGTTGGCCGTGCACGAGCCCGGTCGCAGCTTCGACCAGGACGTGCTCGAGATGACCGCGACCGCCCGTCACACCCGGCACGGCGCGATCACGGTCGCCGCGAAGCGCGCCATCACCAGTGGCGGTCCCTGCGAGCCCGGCGACATCCTGGGCGTGATCGACGGTGACTTCGTCGCTGTGGGACAGGACCTGCGCGCGGTGGCTGTCGACATCATCGAGCGGCTGATCCGCGGCGGAGGCGATCTGGTCACCCTGGTCCAGGGCGTCGAGGCCCCCGGTCTGGCCGAGGACTGTGCGTCGTACATGGAACGCCTGCACCCGCTTGTCGATGTCGTGGTGTACGACGGTGGTCAGGAGCGCTACCCGCTCCTGCTGTCCGTCGAATAGTCAGGAGGGCCGATGATCAGCCCGGATTCACCCATCACCGCGGTCCTCGGTGACAGCAAGAAGGCCGGCAAGGTGGACAAGCTCGGTCTCCGCACCGTGGGTGACCTGCTCGACCACTTCCCGCGGCGCTACCTCAAGACCGGTGAGCTCACCGAGGTCGACAGCCTCCAGGTCGGCCAGCAGCTCACGGTCGTAGGCCGCATCGCCCGGTGTGAGGTTAAGACCTACCCCGACCGGCGCACCAACCGGCCGGCCTTCCGGGTCGACGTGGTCCTGGCGACCAACGGGCCTTCGTTGCGGATGAGCTTCTTCGCCAAGCACAAGCACACGGCCGACTGGCAGCGCGACCGGCTCCCGGTCGGCGTGGAGGGTGTCTTCACCGGCAAGGTCAGCCAGTTCCGCAACGAGTGGCAGCTCACCAACCCCGAGATGGTGATGTTCGACCGGCCTGACGGCGAGGCCGACGCCGCGCGCGTCGCCGCTGAACGGCTGAAGGGGCTCTTCCCGGTCTACCGCTCCACCAAGGGCATCGAGTCGTGGGATCTGCAGAAGGCGATCGCGTTCGCGCTGACCGTCCTCGACGACGTCGAGGACCTGCTGCCCGACAAGCTGCGCGAGCAGTGGTCGCTGATCGACAGCCGCACGGCCCTCGACTGGATCCACAGCCCGGAGGACTACGCCCAGGTGGGCGCCGCCCAGCGACGGTTCCGGTTCGAGGAGGCCCTGGTCACCCAGCTCGTCCTCGCGCGACGCCGGGCTGCCAACCGGCTGGTGGGCACCCAGGCGCGGGCCGGCGGCGGAGGGCTGCTGGAGGCCTTCGACTCCCGGCTGCCCTTCGTCCTCACCCAGGGTCAGGTCGACGTCGGCCGGCAGCTCGAGGACGACCTGGCGCAGCCTCATCCGATGAACCGGCTGCTCCAGGGCGAGGTCGGATCCGGCAAGACCCTCGTCGCGCTGCGCGCCATGCTGCGGGTGATCGACTCCGGTGGTCAGGCTGCGCTGCTCGCACCCACCGAGGTGCTCGCCCAACAGCATCTGCGCTCGATCACCGCCGCGCTCGGGGACCTCGCCTCCGGCGGCATGCTGGGTGGGGCCGAGGAGGGCACCTCGGTGGCGCTGCTCACCGGCTCGATGGGCAGGGCGTCGCGCCAGGAGCACATGCTGCGCATCGCCAGCGGTGAGGCCGGCATCGTGATCGGGACCCATGCCCTGCTCGAGGACCGGGTCACCTTCGCCGACCTGGGCCTGGTGGTCATCGACGAACAGCACCGCTTCGGGGTGGAGCAGCGTGCTGCCCTGACCGGCAAGGCGTCCTCGCCGCCCCACGTGCTGGTGATGACCGCCACCCCGATCCCGCGCACGGTCGCCATGACGGTCTTCGGCGACCTCGAGACCTCCGTGCTCACCGAGCTTCCGGCGGGCCGGGCTCCGATCACCACCAACCTGGTGCCGCTGGAGGCCCAACCGCACTGGATCGGCCGGGTGTGGGTCAGGGTCCGGGAGGAGGCCGAGAAGGGTCACCAGGTCTACGTCGTGTGCCCCCGGATCGGCGGCGACGTGCTGGAGGAGGGCGAGGCCGACCAGCTCGACTACGACGAGGACGGGCAGCAGGTCACCGTCGCGCCCGCCACCCTGGCGGCCGTGGAGGAGGTGCTGCCCGAGCTGGCCCAGGGGCCGTTGGCGGGGCTGTCGGTGGCCATGCTGCACGGTCGGCTCGCGCCGGAGGAGAAGGAGCGCACGATGCGCTCCTTCGCGGCCGGCCAGATCGACGTCCTCGTCTCCACGACGGTGATCGAGGTGGGGGTCGACGTCGCCAACGCGACGATGATGGTGCTGCTCGACGCCGATCGCTTCGGCGTCTCCCAGCTCCACCAGCTGCGCGGCCGCGTCGGCAGGGGTGGGCTGCCGGGGCTGTGCCTGCTCGTCACGCGCGCTGAGCAGGGCAGCCCGGCACTCGAGCGTCTGAGCGCGGTCGCCGCGACCACCGACGGCTTCGAGCTGTCCCGGGTCGACCTGGAGAACCGTCGTGAGGGGGACGTGCTCGGCGCCTCCCAGTCCGGCTTCCGCTCGAGCCTGCAGCAGCTGCGGGTGCTGCGCGACGAGAAGACCATCGTCGCCGCCCGTGAGGCAGCAGAAGAGCTGTTGGTGACCGATCCCACCCTGGGATCCGCTCCCCGTCTGGCCGCTGCCGTAGACGCGATGGAGGATTCCGGCAAGTCTGGGTTCATGGAGAAGGCATGACCCGGATCATCGGTGGCTCCGCCGGGGGACGACGACTCAGCACGCCGCGAGGTGTCCACACGCGACCGACCAGCGACCGGGTCCGCGAAGCGCTGTTCTCCGCCGTCGAGTCGTGGTGCGGCTCCCTGTCGGGGCTCCGGGTCCTCGACCTGTACGCCGGATCCGGTGCCGTCGGTCTCGAGGCGCGCTCGCGGGGAGCAGGGGTCGTGACCCTGGTCGAGCACGACCGACGCACGGCCTCGCTCATCAGCGACAACATCAAGGCGCTCGGCTTCCACAAGCAGGTCGAGGTCATCGTGGGGGCCGTGGCCACCACGTTGGCTCGCAGCCCGCGGGCGCCCTACGACCTGGTCTTCTCCGATCCGCCGTACCCTCTCGCGGCGGCCGACGTCGACGACGACCTCTCCGCGCTCACCCGGCAGGGGTGGCTGGTGCCGGGAGCCATGGTCGTGGTCGAGCGCGGCACCCGCGGAGCCGACCCGCGGTGGCCGACCGGCATCACCGGTACGCGCAACAAGAAGTACGGCGAGACCATGCTTTGGTACGGTCACGCGGCCACCACCGAGCACGACCCCACCGAGATCCCCGAGAAGGAGGCGTGATGGTGCGCCGTGCCGTCTGCCCCGGTTCCTTCGACCCGGTCACCTACGGTCACCTCGACATCGTCCAGCGGGCCGCTTCGCTCTTCGACGAGGTGGTCGTCGGTGTCGGCGTCAACGCCTCGAAGAGCCGGCTGTTCAGCGCTGAGGAGCGCATCGAGATGATCACCGAGGCCGTGGCCGACCTTCCCAACGTGACGGTGGCCGGCTTCAGCGGGCTGCTCACCACGTTCTGCCAGGAACGCGGCATCCAGGCCATCGTCAAGGGCCTGCGAGCGGTCAGCGACTTCGACTACGAGCTGCAGATGGCCCAGATGAACTCCAGCCTGACCAACGTCGAGACGGTCTTCGTGCCCACCAGCCCGGAGTGGTCCTTCCTCGCCTCCAGCCTGGTCAAGGAGGTCGCGGCCTTCGGGGGCGACGTCTCGGGCCTGGTGCCCGGCTTCGTGCTCACCCGGCTGACGGAGCGGCTGGCCGAGCGCGCGAACTGAAGCCGTTTTGCTCGTGGGGCACGCGCACGCGTAGTATTTCCGGCGATCAGTCGTGCCTGGATACGGAAGCGTGACCCCCTGAGCAGTTTGGACCCGAGAGCGCCGCTCGTGCTCGATACTCGCGAGCTCGGCCGCCGCCCGGGGTCCATGCGAGAGGTGTCGCGCGACGTGCCCGCGCCGATTGATCTTGGCATCGAAGTCCTTCGTGTCCCCGAAGGGTCGCCGGTCTCACTCGACCTGCGCCTGGAGGCGGTCATGGAGGGTGTTCTGGTCACGGGCACCGCGAGAGCGGCGCTCGAAGGCGAATGCGCACGTTGTCTGGAACCGATCTCCGACGAGATCGAAACACCGTTCCAGGAACTGTTCGTCTATGACGACGAGGACTCCCACCACGGCCATGGAGACGAGGACGACGGCGTCAGCCGGCTCGAGGACGACCTGCTCGACCTCGAACCCCTGCTGCGGGATGCGGTGGTGCTGTCACTACCGTTCCAGCCGCTGTGTGAGGACGACTGTCCCGGCTTGTGCACCGAATGTGGTGCGCGACTGGCCGACGACCCCGATCACTCACACGATGCGGTGATCGACCCGCGTTGGGCCGGTCTCACCACCCTGGTGCAGGACGAAGACTGAATCGATCGGACACGACGTCCGATCGCAATGGAGGAGAGAACTGTGGCAGTCCCGAAGCGGAAGATGTCGCGCAGCAACACGCGCCACCGGCGTTCGCAGTGGAAGGCCGTTGCGCCGACCCTGGTGACCTGCGCCAACCCCGCCTGTGGTGCCAAGCACCTCCCGCACCGCGCGTGCGGTGAGTGCGGCCAGTACGGCGCCCGGGCCGACCGTCGCCAGGTCCTCTGACCTGAACGACTACGACGGGCTTCGTCGAGCGCTCGGTGGTCCGGTCCTGGACCCCGGGTTGCTCGATCGCGCCCTGACGCACCGGTCCTACGCCTACGAGAACGGTGGGCTGCCGACCAACGAGCGACTGGAGTTCCTCGGTGACTCCGTGCTCGGCGTCGTCGTCACCGAGACGCTCTACCTCACCCATCCCGACCTCTCCGAGGGCCGGCTGGCCAAGCTGAGGGCAGCTGTCGTGAACGCACGCGCCCTCGCCGGCGTCGCCCGCACCATCGGACTCGGCGAGCACATCAAGCTCGGGCGCGGCGAGGAGACCACCGGTGGACGCAACAAGTCCTCGATCCTGTCCGACACCGTCGAGGCCGTGATCGGGGCCGTCCACCTCAGTGGCGGCTTCGTGGCCGCCACGGAGGTCGTCCATCTGCTGTTCGACCCGTTGATGGAAGAGGCAGCCGGCCTCGGTGCCGGGCTCGACTGGAAGACCTCCCTGCAGGAGCTGTCGGCGGAGAACTCGCTCGGCGTCCCTGAATACGTCATCGAGGACGACGGGCCCGACCACCTCAAGACCTTCACCGCTCAGGTCAGGGTGGGCGACCAGCTCTACGGCCACGGGGTGGGACGCTCCAAGAAGGAAGCCGAGCAGCAGGCCGCCGAGACGGCGTACACCGAGATCGCGGCGGCGGTGGCCGAGGCCAAGACCGGCCGACGCTGACACGTGCCCGAGCTGCCGGAGGTCGAGGTCGTCCGAGCGGGTCTCGAGACCCACGCGGTCGGTCACACCATCCAGGGCGTGGAGGTCCTCCACTCCCGGCCGGTGCGCCGCGAGCCCGGTGGCCCGACGGCGTTCGTCGCCGCACTGGTGGGCCGCACCATCACCGCTGCCCGGCGTCGTGGCAAGTACCTCTGGCTGCCACTCGACAGTGGTGACGCCATCCTCGGCCACCTGGGCATGAGCGGGCAGATGCTGATCCAGACCCCCGGCGCGCCGGACGACCGGCACCTGCGGGTCCGGTTCTCGCTGACGCCGGAGGTCGAGCTGCGGTTCGTCGACCAGCGGATGTTCGGCGGTCTCTCGGTCTCGCTCGCCGGTGCCGAGCTCCCGTCCGAGATCGCCCACATCGCCCGTGACCCCCTGGACCCGCTCTTCGACGACGCCGACGTCGTACGCCGGGTCCGGTCGCGCCACTCGGCGATCAAGCGCCAGCTGCTGGACCAGACGCTCGTCTCGGGGGTCGGCAACATCTACGCCGACGAGGCGCTGTGGCGCGCACAGATCCACGGCGAGCGACCCGGCGACCGGCTGACCAGAGCACAGGTCCTGCTGCTTCTCGGGCACGCGCGCGAGGTCATGCTGGCCGCGCTCGGCGAAGGCGGGACGAGCTTCGACGCGCTCTACGTCAACGTCAACGGGCAGAGCGGCTACTTCGACCGGTCGCTCAACGCCTACGGCCAGGAAGGTCGGCCGTGCCCGAGGTGCGGAACCCCCATCCGCCGGATCTCGTTCATGAACCGCTCGTCGTTCTTCTGCCCGGTGTGCCAACGTCCACCGCGTCGGGTCGCGCCACATTGACCCGGGCGGGTTCGGGTGGGACGCTTGGAGACGGCCCGGAAGCCCGGGTGGACCAGATCTGACCGAAAGAAGGCCCGTATGGCCAAGGCGCTGATCGGCTACTTGAGCAGCGACCTGCAGACCACCGCCCGACTGACCGCGGAGAACCGCCGGCTTCGGGAGAGGGTGCTCGACCTGGAGGCCATCGTCCTCCGGCTCAAGGAGGAGAACGACGCGTTGACCGCGGCCCAGGCCGCCTCGATGCTCGATCTCGACTCCAGCGCCCTGCAGGAGATGCAACCCGTCTGAGTTCCCAGGCGTCCCGCGTCAGATGCGGCGCGGGTGGGGTCACCGACCCCTGACGCGGTCTCGCCCGGCGGCTAGCGTGTGGGTCTTGTGAGACGCCTCGACGACATCGTCGCCCCCAGAAGGCTCGGGACGCCGTTCCGGTGGCTGCTGGGCTCGTCGTGGACGAGCAACCTCGGCGACGGGATCGCGCTGGCCGCCGGCCCGTTGCTCGTCGCCAGCCAGACGCGTGACCCGCTGCTCGTCGCGCTGGCCGTTCTGCTCCAGCAGCTGCCGTGGCTGGTCTTCGGGCTGTACGCCGGGGCGCTGGCCGATCGCCTCGACCGCAAGCTGGTGGTGATCGCCGTCGACCTGGCCAGGGCCGTCGTCCTGATGGTGCTGGCGGGGTCCATCGTCACCGGGCAGGTGAGCATCGCGATCGTCCTGGGCGCGATGTTCCTGCTCGGGACGGCCGAGACGTTCGCCGACACCACGTCCCAGACGCTGCTGCCCATGGTGGTGCATCGCGACGACCTCCCGATCGCGAACTCCCGCCTGATGGCGGGCTACATCGTGGCCAACGAGCTGGCCGGTCCTCCGCTCGGAGCCGCGCTGTTCGCCGCCGGGCTGGCCTGGCCCTTCGTCCTCCAGGCCGTCTTGGTGCTGATGGGTGCCGGGCTCATCTCGAGGATGCTGACGACCCGTCCGGAGCGCACGTCCGACACCCATCTCAGATCCGACATCGCCGAGGGGTTCCGGTGGTTGTGGGGCCATCCCGCCATCCGGACGCTGGCCATCACGATCTTCACGTTCAACGTCACCTACGGTGCCGCGTGGTCGGTCCTGGTGCTCTACGCCGACGATCGACTGGGCTTGGGGGAGGTGGGCTTCGGCCTGATCACCACCGCAAGCGCCCTGGGCGGCCTGCTCGGCACCGGCATCTACGGCTGGCTCACCAGCCGGGTCAGCCTCGGAAACATCATGCGGGCAGGCCTCGTCCTCGAGACCTTCACGCACCTGGGGCTGGCGCTGACCCGCAGCGGCGCGGTGGCGATGGCGATCTTCTTCGTCTTCGGCGCGCACGCCTTCATCTGGGGCACCACCTCGACCAGCATCCGTCAGCGGGCGGTCCCGGAGGAGTTCCAGGGACGGGTGGGCAGCGTGTCGATGATGGCGCTCTTCGGAGGCTTGGTGCTCGGCTCCGGAATCGGCGGTGTCATTGCCCGCACCTGGGGTGTGACGGCGCCGTTCTGGTTCGGCTTCATCGGATCCGCCGTCTTCGTCGTCCTGATCTGGAAGCAGTTGAGTCACATCGCTCACGACGACGAAGCATTACGATCTCCTTCGTGAGCCGACGATTCCGAGCAGCCCCGGGTGGGCGCGGTCCGACTGATCCCTGGTTCCGCCTCGGATCCCTGGACGTGAACACCACCATGCTGGTGGTGCTGCTCAGCGTGGCCGCCTTCGTGGTCTTCGCGGTCGAGCCGGTGACCAAGCCGATCATGTGGTCGCTCGTCCTCGACCCCGAGGCCGTCCTGCGCGGCCAGCTGTGGCGGGTCGTCACCTGGCCGGTGGCCTACCCGAGCATCAGCTTCTGGTCGGTGCTGACCCTCTTCTTCTTCTGGTATTTCGGCAACGACCTCGAGGTCAACGATCTCGGCCGGAGCCGGATGCTCAGGTTCCTCATCGGGGTGACCCTCGTCCTCGGACTGCTCAACGTGGCGCTGGCCGCGCTGCTCCCGATCACCGGCCTGCTGTTCGGCCTCGACGAGGTGCAGATCATCGTGCTGCTCGCCTGGATCGCCGAGCACCCCCACCGACGGTTCATGTTCAACGTGCCCGCCTGGATGTTCGGGGTCGTGATCGTGGGCATCCAGGTGCTCAGCCTGCTCGGCTACCGGATGTGGTTCGAGCTGCTCAACCTGCTCCTCGGCATCGTGCTGTGCTCGCTGGTGGCCCGCTCGGTCGGGTTGCTCACGGCCTACTCCTGGGTGCCGTCGGCGACTCGCCGCACCTCTCGTCGCCAGGGTCGGGGGCGGCAGTCGGGCCGAGCGACCTCGAGCGGTCCGACCGTGGTGGTCGGTCCGTGGGGGCCGCCGCCGTCCAAGCACCAGGCCCGGATGGACGCGCTGCTCGACAAGATCCACGAGAGCGGCACCGAGTCGCTCAGCGACGCCGAGCGTCGCGAGCTGCTCGAGCTGCGAGACCGGCTCCGAGGCAACTGACCTTCCGCATGGACCCGATCACCGAGCTCGTCTCCGCGCTGCCCGCCGGGGTGGTGGTCACCGATCCGGTCGCCGTGGAGAAGTACCGCCACGACTGGTCGCGGTCCCGATCGGCCGGTACGCCGAGTGCCGTGGTGCGGGCCGAGAACGCCGAGCAGGTCCAGGTCGCGATGCGGTGGGCGACGCGTCACGGCGTACCCGTGGTGCCACGGGGGGCCGGCAGCGGACTGTCGGGCGGCTCCAGCGCCGTCGACGGGGGGATCGTGCTCAGCCTCGAGCGGATGAGAGCGATCGAGATCGACACCGACTGCCAGGTGGCGGTGGTCGAGCCGGGCGCGTTCAACGCGGAGGTCAAGGCTGCCGCCGGTGAGCACGGACTGTGGTACCCACCGGACCCGTCGTCCTACGAGATCTGCTCGATCGGCGGAAACATCGCGACCAACGCGGGTGGGCTGTGCTGTGTGAAGTACGGCGTCACCACCGACTACGTGCTCGGGATGGATGTCGTCATGGCCGACGGCACGCTGATCACCTTGGGCGGCAAGCGGATCAAGGACGTCGCGGGGCTCAGCCTGCTCAAGCTGTTCGTCGGCAGCGAGGGCACCCTGGGCATCGTGACCCGGGCGATCCTGAGGCTCGTGCCGGCCCAGGCTCCGCGCTCCACCCTCGTGGCGTCCTTCCCCGACGTCGAAGCCGCTGCCAGGGCCGTGGTCTCCGTACGACGCATCCTGCGGCCCTCGATGATGGAGCTGATGGACCGGGCCTCCATCAACGCCGTCGAGGACTTCAAGCCGATGGGTCTGGACCGCTCGGTCGGCGCGCTGCTCGTCGTGCAGTCCGATGGCCCCGGTGCGGCCCGCGTCACCGAGATCGAGGCCATGAGCGCGTTGTGCTCGGCGGCCGGGGCCGCGGAGGTGTTCGTCACCGACGACCCCGACGAGGGCGAGATGTTCGTGGAGGCGAGGCGGCTGGCATTCCCGGCCATCGAGGCGCGCGGGTCGCTGCTGTTGGAGGACGTCGGGGCGCCGATCCCGTTGCTGCCCGAGCTGTTGGCAGCGATCGCGGCGATCGCGGTCGAGCACCAGGTCGAGATCCCCGTCGTGGCGCACGCCGGCGACGGCAACACCCACCCGATCATCGTCTACGACCCGGGTGACCGGGCCTGCGAGGAGCGTGCCGAGGCGGCTTTCGCGGCGGTGATGGCGGCGGCCATCGCCCTGGGGGGCACCATCACGGGGGAGCACGGCGTCGGCAGGGCGAAGAAGGCTGCCCTGCCCGACCAGCTCGGCCCCGACGTGATGGCGCTGACCCGGCGCATCAAGGACGCGCTGGACCCGGACGGCATCCTGAACCCCGGCGCAGTTCTGTAACGTCGGCGCTATGGCTTCGACACCCTCGACCCCACGGATCGTGGAGCGACATCTCTTCGGACCCGGCCCTTCGAACCCCTACCCGGAGGCCACCGCGGCTCTCGGCCTCCCGCTCCTGGGCCACCTCGATCCGGCCTTCCTGGCGATCATGGACGAGACGTGCGACATGCTGCGGACGGTCTGGGGCACCGAGAACTCCAGGACGCTGCCGATCTCGGCGACGGGGTCCGCCGGCATGGAGGCAGCGTTCGTCAACACGGTCCACCCCGGCGACGTGGTGGTCGTGGCGGTCAACGGCCTCTTCGGGACCCGGATGTGCGACGTGGCTGCCCGAGCGGGCGCCGAGGTGGTGGCCGTCGAGCACGAGTGGGGCCAGCCGGTGGACGTCGACCGGGTGCTGTCCGCCCATCCGGCGCCGGCGATCATCGCTGCCGTCCACGCCGAGACGTCGACCGGCGTACGGTCCGACATCGCGGCGCTGGGCGCGGGCAAGGGTGAGGCTCTGCTGGTCACCGACGCCGTCACCAGCATCGCCGGCATCGAGCTGCGGGCCGACGACTGGGGGATCGACGTCGGCTATGCCGGCACGCAGAAGTGTCTCGGGGTGGCGCCGGGACTGGCGCCGTTCACCATCAACGACCGGGCCTTCGAGCGCCGGGTGGAGAAGCCGCAGTCGTGGTACCTCGATCTGGGTCTGCTCGGCGGCTACGTCGGAGAGACCAGCGGCGGCGGTGGGCGCACCTACCACCACACCGCGCCTGTCGCCATGGTCGCGAGCCTCCACGCTGGGCTGCGCCGAGTGCTGGACGAGGGCCTGCCGGCTGTGTGGGCGCGACACGAGGAGGCCGGTCGCATGCTGCAGGACGGGCTCGAGGCGATGGGGCTCGAGCTCTTCGCCGCCGCGGGCAGTCGGCTGCCTGAGCTCACCACGGTCAGGGTCCCCGACGGCGTCGACAGTGCCGCCGTACGGCGTCGGCTGCTGGAGCGTCACAACCTGGAGATCGGCGCGGGCGCGGGCGCCTATGCCAGCTCCGTGTGGCGGATCGGGCTGATGGGGCGCAACGCGCGGCCCGACGCCGCCATGCTCGTGCTGGCCGCTCTCGCCGAGGCGCTGGAGGCGTAGGGCGGTGCCTACCGGTCGACCAGGGGCAATGCGCCCACCGGTCAGGCTCTTCCTGCGGTTGTCAGTCATTGCAGCGGCTGACAACCGCGAGTTTCCCCGGATATCCGGCTCTTCTGACTGATGTGTGGGTCAGTCGTGCGTGGCTAACGAGG
>CZKA01000050.1_pt1 | contig 106171 bp, 108 predicted proteins | sample 1657991 | NCBI WGS metagenome assembly CZKA01 (sample SAMEA3501708, study PRJEB10268) | metagenome | biome: nitrite-oxidizing laboratory bioreactor; material: liquid mineral medium | place: Austria | collected 2011-12-21
CATGACCCAGCTCCTGCTGGGCGTCTGAGACCGAACATGTTGCATCTACGGCGCGAATCCGCCGAGTCCACCTGTGGAAACCCTCGGCGTATGGTCGGAAAGTGTCGGTACCCAGTGGTTGGGTAGGGGTTATGACAGCGATGGCCTCCTCCGAGCAGCAGCACGTGGTGACCCGTGCTGTGGCCTCGTTGCGGGCGTCGCTGTCGGGGTTGGCCGAGGTGCCGTTGTGGTCGATGGGGGCCGCTGAGACCGCGTCGACGTTGGTGGAGGTGACCCGGCTGGCCGCTCAGGTCGCTGAGCTGGAGCTGCGGGTCGCTGCCCATGCCGAGCGGGTCGGGGTCGAGGAGCCCACGGGTGCGACCTCGGCGGCGGCGTGGTGGGCGCACGCCGGTCACCTGACCCGGCGGGAGGCGCATACCAAGGTGCGGCTCGCCGTGGCGCTGGACACCGAGCACGAGCCGGTGCGGGATGCGTTGGCGGCCGGTGACCTGGTGTTGGAGCAGGCGGCGGTGATCGTCCGCGCGGTCGAGGAGCTGCCGCAGGGGTGTGACCCGGAGATCGTCGACCGGGCCCGGGCCGAGCTGGTCACCCTGGGTCGTGACCACGACGCGAAGGCGCTGAAGGTGTTGGGGCGCCGGATCCTCGACGTGATCGCTCCCGAGGTCGCCGAGGCCCATGAGGCCCGGCTGCTGGAGGCGGAGGAGCGTGAAGCGTTGGAGTCGGCTCGGTTCACGATGACCGACGACGGGCACGGCCGGTGCCACGGCCGGTTCACGCTGCCGTCCGCGCAGGGCGCGATGCTGCTCAAGGCCCTGCTCGGGTTCGCCGCCCCCAAACACCGGGCCGCCGTTGACGGCACGGCGGGTGAGCGCCGCCCGACCCCGGAGCGGATGGGTAGGGCGCTGTGTGAGTACGTCGAACGCTTCCCCACCGACCGGCTGCCGTCCTCGGGCGGGGTGAACGCCACCGTGGTGGTGACCATGGACCTGGCCACATTGCTGGACGGCGACCACGGGACCGGGGTGGCGGCGTTGGACACTGGGGAGTCGATCACCGCTGGCCAGGCCCGCAGGTTGGCGTGTGAGGCCGGGATCATCCCCGCCGTCCTCGGCGGCACGTCGCAGATCCTCGACCTCGGCCGCACACGCCGCTTCCACTCGAAAGCCCAAAGGATCGCCCTCGGGATCAGAGACAAGGGCTGCACCGCCCACGGGTGCGAGACCCCGCCCGGGCTCTGTCACGCCCACCACGACCACCCCTGGAGCAAACACGGAGGCACCAGCGTCCAGGACGGCCGGCTGCTCTGCCCCCGGCACCACAGCTACGCCCACGACCCGAAGTACGAGCTGACCCACCTCCCCGGCGGGAAAGTCGCCTTCACCCGACGCACGTGAGATGCGGAATCCGGTTGTCCACCGACGACCGATGCGCGTTCAATGAGGGCGATGACGCATTCCCTGACGCACCCACCCAAGGCCCAACCCGGCGACCGGGTCGCCGTCCTTTCGCCGGCTTTCGCTGCGCCTGCCGTCGCGCCGGCGCTTCACGAGCAGGCGATGCGCCGACTCACCGAGCTGACCGGACTGGTGCCGGTCGAATACCCGACCACCCGTCAGCTGGACGCGCCGGCCAAGGACAGGGCTCGCGACCTCGACGCGGCGTTCGCGGATCCGACGATCCGGGGCATCCTGGCGACCATCGGCGGCGAGGACCAGATCCAGGTGATCCCCCACCTCGACCCCGGGCTGGCGATCGCCGACCCGAAGCCGTTCCTCGGCACCAGCGACAACACCAACCTGCACCAGTGGCTGTGGGGACACGGCATCGCCAGCTTCTACGGCGGCTCCTCCGCGGTCCACCTCGGCCCCGGTCCAGGTGTCGACGACATCCACGCACAGTCTTTGCGCGCCGCCCTGATGACCGGTGACCGGCTGCGGATCACCGACCCCGGCGAGTCCGAGGACGTCGGCCTCACGTGGGAGGACCCGCGATCGCTGACGCACTTCGGCGACCGACGGCCGACTGCAACGTGGGACTGGTTCGGACCGCCACGCGAAGTGACCGGGCCGACCTGGGGCGGCTGCGTCGAGGTCCTGCAGTGGGTGCTCACCGCCGGACGCTTCACCGAGCAGCCGTCCGCCCTCGAGGGTGCGGTGCTGCTGCTCGAGACGTCCGAGGACCTGACGCCCGCGCTCGAGGTGAGCTTCATCGTGCGGTCCCTGGGCGAACGCGGACTGCTCGGTGCGGTGGACGCCGTCCTCCTCGCCCGGCCGCCGGTGTCCGACTTCGAACGGCAGCCGAGCCCCGACGAACGCGACCGCCTGCGGGCCGAGCAACGCGACCGCGTGGTTGAGATGGTCACCCACTACAACCCGGAGGCCGTGATCTGTGTCGGCATCCCGTTCGGCCACACTCGGCCGCAGTGGATCCTGCCCCACGGCGGTCAGGTCACCGTCGACGGCGCCGCGCGTGAGGTCTACGCCGACTACATCTGAGCGTCTGGCAACAGGTCAGTGTGGCCAGCCGGTGTACGCCTCCGCGAGGAAGGTCGACCCGGCCCGTGAGCTGACCACCGAGGTCAGCTCGCCGATCTGGCGGCGTACGTCGAACGGGGTGGCGTCCGGCAGCGTGTGCAGCATCGTGGTCATCCAGTAGGAGAAGTGCTGCGCCTTCCACACCCGACCCAGGGCCCGCGCGGTGTAGGTGTCGAGCACGGCGGAGTCAGCCGAGGAGACCGCCTGCTCGAGGATCTCGGCGAGCACCTTCACGTCGGCCAGCGCCAGGTTGAGGCCCTTGGCCCCTGTCGGGGGCACCGTGTGCGCAGCGTCGCCGGCCAGCAGCAGGTTGCCGTGCCGCATCGGCTCGCAGACGAAGCTGCGGAACGGCAGCACCGTCCGCGACGTGATCGGTCCCTCGGCCAAGGTGTAGCCGTTGGCGCCCACCCGCGCCTGCAGCTCGGTCCAGATCCGGTCGTCCGACCAGTCGTCGACCGACTCGGCGGGATCGCACTGGAAGTACATCCGCTGCATGGTCTCGGTGCGCTGGCTGATCAGGGCGAACCCACGATCCGAGTGGGAGTAGATCAGCTCCGGGGCACTCATCGGCGCCTCGCAGAGGATGCCGAACCAGGCGAACGGATACTCCCGGAAGTAGTCGGCGCGCTGGTCGCGCGGGATCTCCTGACGGCAGATGCTGCGAGACCCGTCGGCGCCGACGAGGTAGTCGCACCGCACCTCCTGCTCCAGCCCCTCGACATCGCGGAACCGGATGCTCGGACGCGCCGTGACGTCGTGCACCGACACCTCACGTACGCCGAACCGCACGTCGCCGCCGCCGCGAGCCCGGGCGTCGACCAGGTCGATGAACACGTCGGTCTGCGGATAGAGCCACACCGACGCCCCGACGAGATCCGCGAAGTCGATGCGGTGACCTCCGCCACCGAACGCCAGGTCGATGCCCTGGTGCTCGTGCCCCTCCCGCAGCACGCGGTCGGACACGCCGCCGTCCACCAGCATCCGCACGCTGTCGCGCTCGAGGATCCCCGCCCGGACGGTCTGCTCGATCTCCAGCCGGGTGCGGTGGTCGACCACCACGGAGGCGATCCCGGCCTGGGCCAGCAGGTGAGACAGCATCAGGCCGGCCGGGCCGCCACCGACGATGCCGACCGTGGTGTTTGTGAGGGTTCGCGCCATGCCGGACAGTGCATCGCACTCGCACGCCCTCGGGGTACGCACGTCTTCTGCTCAGTGGAAAGGCGGCTACTCCGTCGCCAGGCTGCGCCCGATCCCCTGCGCAGCCACCCTCAGCGCGGCGACCAGCTGCGGTCGGTCCCGCTTCAACGAGGGCACCACGATGCCGAGGGCCGCGACCACGTCGCCCTCCGGCCCGGCGATCGGCACCGCCACCGAGCAGGCCCCCAGGCTCATCTCCTCGACCGTCTGGGCGAAGCCCTCCTGGTGCACGCGTCGGAGCTCGGCCCGCAACCGCCCGGGCTGGGTCACCGTATAGGGAGTGATCCTGGTCAGGTTGCCCAGCACCGCCAGCACCACGTCGCTCGGCGCATGCGCGAGCAGCACCTTGCCGACCCCGGTCGCGTGCAACGGCAGCCGAGAGCCCACCTGGCTGACCACCGGCACCGACGCGTTGCCGGACAGGCGGTCCAGGTAGAGGACCTCCACGCCGTCCCGGATCGCCAGGTGCACGGTCGCCAACGTGGCGCCGTACAGGTCGTTGAGGAACGGCGAGGCCACCTGGCGCAGCTCCGACTGCACCGGCGCGAGCAGGCCGAGGTCCCACAGCCGCCGACCCACGGCGTACTCCCCCGACGGTCGGCGATCCAGCAGCCCGGCGGCCTCGAGCTCACCCACCAGCCGGAACGCCGTGGCCACCGGTACGCCGGCGCGCCGGGCCAACTCGCTGAGGGTCAGGGTCCGATGCCGGCGGTCGAACGCGCCCAGCAGCGCCATCACCTTGCTGGTCACGCTGACTCCTGGCCTGGCGTTGTTGCCTGCCATCACAGCACCTTCCACTGAGCGGAAATCAAGTGTCGCAGCCCTCCGGCCGGCGCGCCTACTCTCACGCCGTGACCTCACCAGCGAGCCCAGCGGCGGGACCACCAGCGAGCCCGGCCGCCGACCAGGCCGAGATCAGCGCGGAGATGGCTGCGCTGAGCCGTGCCTACGCCGTCGGCGGCGTCGAGGAGACGCAGCCCCGGCTGGACTACCCGCCCTACCGCAGCAGCCTGCTGCGCCACCCCACGAAGGACCTGCACCACGTCGACCCCGAGACGATCGAGCTGGCGGCGCCCTGCTTCGGGCACCGCGACGTGGGTGAGCTGGAGTCCGACCTCACCATCGCCCACCACGGCGAGCCCGTCGGTGAGCGCATCCTCGTCACCGGCCGGGTGCTCGACGGCGAGGGCCGCCCGGTCCGCCACCAACTGGTCGAGATCTGGCAGGCCAACGCGGCCGGCCGCTACGTCCACCAGCGGGACCAGCACCCCGCCCCGCTCGACCCGAACTTCACCGGAGCGGGCCGCGCGTTGACCGACGAGCAGGGCACCTACCGGTTCACCACCATCAAGCCCGGGCCCTATCCGTGGAGGAACCACCGCAACGCCTGGCGACCCGCCCACATCCACTTCTCGCTCTTCGGCACCGAGTTCACCCAGCGGATGGTCACGCAGATGTACTTTCCGGGCGACCCCTTGTTCGCCCTCGACCCGATCTACCAGGCGATCGTCGACCCGGCCGCCCGCGAGCGGCTGGTGGCCACCTACGACCACGACCTGACCCGACCGGAATGGGCCACCGGCTACCGCTGGGACATCGTGCTCACCGGCACCCACCGCACTCCCGTGGACCAGGAGGACGCATGATCGCCACGCCCGGCCAGACGGTGGGACCGTTCTTCGGCTACGCCCTCCCCTTCCCGGGCGGTGAGCTCCTGGTGCCGACCAGCCACCCCCGCGCCGTACGCCTGCACGGCACCGTCCGCGACGGCAACGGCGACGGCATTCCCGACGCCCTGGTCGAGCTCTGGCAGGCCGACGAGGCCGGCCGAGTGGTCCAGGCGCCGGGGTCGCTGCAGCGCGACGGCTACACCTTCACCGGCTTCGGGCGGACGCCCGTCGACGCCACCGGCGACTACTCCTTCACCACCCTCGTCCCCGGCGCCGAGGACGGCCGGGCTCCGTTCTTCGCGATCACGGTCTTCGCCCGCGGCCTGCTCAACCGGCTGTTCACCCGTGCCTACCTGCCCGGGGATGCCGACCTGCTCGCCGCCGATCCGCTGCTGGCCTCGCTGCCGGCGGAGCGCCGCGACACCCTGGTCGCGACGCCCGAGCCCGACGGCTTCCGCTTCGACATCGTGCTCCAGGGAGACGGCGAGACCGTGTTCCTGCACTACCCAGGCGAACGTCCTCGTCGATCTCCGGGACACTGAACGCATGACCGACCTGTTCTGGCCCGGCGACGAGCGTGCCGGGGCGCTGTTCTCGCCCGGCAGGCTCCTCGACGCGATGGTGCGCGTCGAGGCGGTGTGGCTCGACACCCTCGTCAGCGCCGGGCTCTTCCCGCAGCAGGCCGCCGACAGTCTCGACGACCTGGTGAGCGAGGCCGACGTGGAGGCCGTCGCCGCCGGCGCCGAAGCCGGCGGCAACCCGGTCATCGCGCTGCTGGCACTGCTGCGCGAGCGGGTGACCGGCCGCAACCCGGTCACGGCTCAGTGGCTGCACCGGGGCCTGACCAGCCAGGACGTCCTCGACACGGCCCTGATGCTCTGCGCCCAGGAGACCACCGTCCAGCTGCGGCGCGAGCTCGACCTCGAGATCCAGGCACTCATCACCCTCGCCGACGCTCACCGCTCCACGGTGATGACCGGTCGCACCCTCACCCAGCCGGCCACTGCGACCACGTTCGGTCTCAAGGCGGCCACCTGGCTCGACGGCCTGCTCGACGCCCGTGACCAGCTCGGGCCGGCGGGCGCGGGACTGTCGGGGCAGTCCGGTGGCGCCGCGGGGACGCTCGCGGCCGTCACCCAGCTGGCCGCAGCCCGCGGCCTGACCGACCCGGCACGCACCGCCCTCGACCTGGCGACCTCAGCGACCCAGTCCGTCGGGCTCGCCTCCCGCACCCCCTGGCACACGTCCCGGGCCTCGGTCACCCGCTGGGCCGATGCCCTCGTGTCGTGCACCGACGCGTGGGGCCGTGTCGCCAACGATGTGCTGCTCCTCGGTCGCCCCGAGATCGGCGAGCTGGCCGAAGCGGCCGTGACGGGTCGCGGCGGCTCCTCGGCCATGCCGCACAAGGCCAACCCGGTGCTCTCCGTGCTGATCCGCCGCGCCGCGCTCTCCGCGCCCGGCGTCGCCGCCCAGCTGCACGTGGCCGCGGCCGCCAGCATCGACGAGCGCTCCGACGGCGGCTGGCACGCCGAGTGGTCGGCCCTGGCGACGTTGGCGCGGCACGCCCTCACCGCCGGGTCCCAGGCCACCGAGCTCCTGACCGGGCTGCGCATCGACCCCGAGCGGATGCGGGCGAACGCCGAGTCGTCCGCCACGGACCTGCTCGCCGAGAGCCGAGCGGTGGCAGACTGGACCGACGGTGCCAGCGGCCGGCTGACCGACCACCTGGGAGCCGTCGGCCCCCTCATCGACACCACCCTGGCCCGCGCCAGAGCGAGGGAGCACCCATGACCGTCCCCGACCTCACCGCCACCCAGCTCGCGGGGTCTCCCGACCTGCCGCTGCTGATCTGCGGGCCCTCGCTCGGCACCTCCGTCACCGCGCTCTGGGGCACCACCGCCGCCCGGCTGGCCCGTCGGTTCCACGTCGTCGGCTGGGACCTGCCCGGCCACGGCAGCAGCGCCGCGGCGAAGGGGCCGTTCAGCATGGCCGACCTCGCCCAGGGGGTGCTCTCGCTCGCCGAGCGGCTGCTCGACCAGCGGGGCGAGCCCGGCGGGAGCTTCGGGTACGCCGGCGACTCGGTCGGTGGGGCCGTCGGCCTCCAGCTGCTGCTCGACGCTCCCGAGCGGGTCACGGGGGCCGTCGTCCTGTGCAGCGGCGCGCGGATCGGCACGCCCGAGAGCTGGCACGAACGGGCTGCGACGGTCCGCGCCTCGGGCACACCGGTGATGGTGGCGCCGTCCTCCCAGCGCTGGTTCGGGCCGGGCTTCATCGAACGCGAGCCCGCCATCTCGTCGGTGTTGCTGCACTCCCTGCAGGAGACCGACAAGTCCGGGTACGCCGCGACCTGCGAGGCCCTGGCCGCCTTCGACGTCCGCGCGCGCCTCGGCGAGATCACCACCCCGGTGCTGGCCGTCGCCGGGGACCACGACGTCGCCACTCCCGTCCCCCTGCTGGCCGACCTCGTCACCGGCCTGCTCCACGGCCGACTCGTCGTCCTGCCGGGCGTCGCCCACCTGGCGCCCGCCGAGGCACCCGCCGAGGTGGCCGCACTGATCCAGGACCACCTCGGCCCAGCACCGGTCACCCTGGCCGATCGCTACGACGCCGGCCTGGCTGTACGCCGCGAGGTCCTCGGCGATGCGCACGTCGACCGGGCCACTTCCGCGGCGACCGACTTCACCCGCGACTTCCAGGAGTTCATCACCGACTACGCCTGGGGTGGCATCTGGACCCGGCCCGGCCTCGACCGGCGCAGCCGCTCCCTGATCACGCTGACGGCGTTGGTGGCGCGCGGGCACCACGACGAGCTGGCGATGCACGTCCGAGCGGCCCGGACCAACGGCCTCACCGACGACGAGATCAAGGAGCTGCTGCTCCAGACCGCGATCTACTGCGGCGTCCCCGATGCCAACACCGCCTTCCGGATCGCCCAGGGCGTGCTGGCGGAAGGAGACGAGGCATGAGCGACTTCGTCTACGACGCCGTGCGTATGCCGTTCGGCCGGTTCAACAGGGCCTCTGCAACGCCGGCAACCGCGACCACGGACGGAACGCGCCGCTGCGTGGGGGACAGGTACGCTGGATCGTCTGCTCCTCCCCGCGCCAGAGCGTTCGGCCTCACGGTCGAGGAGCTGCGCCGGCGGACCGGTCTCGACCTTCACTCCACGGCATAGGCAACCAAAGGTTGCATTTCCGCCTACTCCCACGTACGGTCATCTGCAACCAAACGTTGCGTAAGGCGGGTAGGACATGGAACACGGAACGCTCGAGCGGGAGATCCACATCGAGGCGACGCCCGAGGTGGTCTTCTCGGTGATCAGCGACCCCGCGCACGTGCAGGAGTGGTGGCCCGACGAGGCCGACTTCGACGCGACCCCGGGCGGGAACGGCCGACTGACCTGGAACGACCCGGAGGGTCCGAAGGTCGTGTCGCTCACGGTGGTCGCAGCAGAGCCCGGTCGTCTGTTCTCGTTCCGGTGGACCCATCCGGCCGGCGAGGCGGCGGCGCCCGGCAACTCGTTGCTGGTCACCTTCGAGCTCAGCCCGACAGCCACCGGCACCCTGCTGCGGATGACCGAGACAGGCTTCCGCGAGATGGGCTGGGAGGTCGCCGCACTCGAGGAGACCTACCGCGACCACGTCACCGGCTGGGAGCACTACCTGCCGAGACTGACTGAGTACGCCGCCAGGCTGGCGGCCGCCCGATGAGCGTCGCGACCGACGACGAGCTCTGGTCGGCCATCGGCGACCCGACCCGGCGACGACTGCTCGACCAGCTGTTGAGCGACGGGGCCGGCACGGCGACCACGCTGAGCGAGCACCTGCCCGTGACCCGCCAGGCCGTCACCAAGCACCTGGCGGTGCTCGACCGGGTGGGATTGGTGCACGCGACCCCTACCGGCCGGGAGCGGCGCTACCGGGTGGACGACGCCCAGCTGGCCCGCGCGGCCGACCAGCTGGCCGCGGTCGGCTCGACCTGGGACGCGAGGCTCCGGCGCATCAAGCGGATCGCCGAGACCATCCAGCGAAGCCTACCGACCGACCCGGCGAGCGCCATCCCAGACACCAACCGAGACTGAGGCGAGAGGAACGAGAGATGGTCGACATCCTGCACAGCGTAGGCATCCAAGGAGCAACCCCGGACAGGGTCTACGAGGCCCTCACCACGACCGAGGGGCTCGCCGGCTGGTGGACGACGGACACGACCGGCGAGGCCGACAGCCCGGGCGGGGTGATCCTGTTCCGCTTCCCGCCCGGGGGCTTCGACATGGAGGTCGTCCGGCTCGACCACGGCAAGCGCGTGACCTGGCGGGTGGTGGAGGGCCCCGAGGAGTGGATCGACACCACCATCGACTGGGAGCTCAGCCAGCACGAGGACTACACGATCGTGTCCTTCAGCCACCAGGGCTGGCGCGAGCCGGTGCCGTTCATGCACCACTGCAGCACGAAGTGGGCCACGTTCCTGATCAGCCTGAAGTCTCTCGTCGAGACCGGCACGGGCGCGCCCTCACCCCGCGACGTCCGGATCACGTTCTGGGATTGAATGGCCTGGTCGACCGCTAGTCTGAGGGCCGGCCACCAAGGAGTCCCGATGGGCAGCAACCCGCGCGTCGAAGCACCCTACGACCTGAGCACCGATCACACGGTCCTGCTCGGCGTCGACTTCCAGCAGGGGTTCGGTGACGGCGCGTGGGAGCACACCCCCGATGCCACGGCCGCCATCGCCCGGTTCCGGGAGGCGGCGCAGAGTTGGCGGGCTGCCGGTGGCCGCGTGGTCATGTGCCGCGAGATCTACTACCCCAGCGACTACCCAGGCCCCGACGGGGAGCCGATCGCCGAGGTCGTCGAGCACCACCCCCTGATGTCGGGCCGTGCGAACGCCGAGTTCCATCCCGACCTCGTCGAGCCCGACGACGTGGTGATGCGCAAGACCGGCTTCTCCGCGGTCGCCGCCGGCAACCTCCTGGAGATCCTCGCCGAGAACGGCTGGGACACCGTGGTGATGGGCGGGTTGACCACTCCGATCTGTGTCGGAACCACGTCCGACGGCCTCAGCATGGCGGGCATCAAGGTGGTCATCCTCGAGGACGCCTGCGCCTCGCAGCCCTTCGACGGGTTCACCGCCCAGGACGCGCACGCCTTCGCCCTTGCCCGGTTCCGCTACCTGTTCGGGCAGACGTTGACCACCGGGGAGTTCCGCACCCAGGTCGGACGCTAGGGTTCGAGCACGTTCAGGAGCCGCTCGGGCGCTCGTCCACGCATCCCCCTGCCCAGGAGCCCCCATGGAGCGTCTCGCCCGGACCGTGATGCACCACCGACGCATCGTCAGTGGCATCTGGTTCCTGCTCTTCGTGGCGGGCATGTTCTCCGCCAGCCAGCTCAGTGACCGGCTGACTCTGGACTTCTCGCTGCCCGGGCAGCCCGGTGACACCGCCGAGCAGCAGCTGGTCGAGAACTACGGCGTCAGCTCGTTCGACACCTACGTCGCCGTCGTCACCGTGCCCGACGGGCAGAGCGTGTCCGACAGCGCCGACGAGGTCACGGGCGTCTTCGCCGCCGTGCGGACGGCCGTGCCCGGCATCCGGCTGACCGACCTCGCCAGCACTGGCGACCAGGGCTTCGTCACCGACGACCAGCGCACCACCTACGCCCTGATCCAGGGCCCGCTCCCCCAGTCCTTCGGCCCCGGCATCGAGGCCCAGATCGAGCCGGCGCTGGCCGCCGCGGCTGACCAGGCCGGCTTCGAGAGCGGACTCACGTCCTACGGGCTGCTCTCCGCCGGCGGCGACACCGAAGGCCCCAGCGTGCTGTTCGAGACCCTGCTCGGGGCGACCGGTGCGCTGCTCGTGCTGCTGTTCGTGTTCGCCTCGTTCCTGGCACTCCTGCCGCTGCTGATCGCGGCCGTCTCGATCCTCACCACCTTCCTGCTGGTGCTCGGGCTGACCACGTTCAGCGACGTCAGCTTCGTGGTGCAGTTCCTGATCTCGCTGATCGGCCTCGGCGTCGCGATCGACTACTCCCTGCTGGTGGTCTCGCGGTGGCGCGAGGAGCGGGCTCACGGCCGCAGCAACGAGGACGCCGTCATCGTCGCCATGAAGACGGCCGGTCACGCCGTGCTTGCCTCCGGGGTGACGGTCGCGATCAGCCTCGTCGCACTGCTCGTCGTACCCGTGCCGTTCCTGCGCAGCATGGGCATCGGCGGCATGCTCATCCCGCTGGTGAGCGTCGCTGTGGTGCTCACCCTCCTGCCGGCCCTGCTGTCCTCGATCGGTCCCCGCATCGACTGGCCGCGGATCCGCAAGGAGGGGGTGGCATCGCGCGGCTGGTCCGCTTGGGCGCGGGCCATCGTCCGGCGTCGGTACGTCGCCGCGGGAGCCGCCCTGGTCATCCTGGCCATCCTCATCGTGCCGGTGTTCAGCCTGAAGATCGGCAACTCCGGCATCGACTCACTGGCGCGCAGCGGGGAACCTTTCGACACCCTGCAGACCCTGTCCGAGGGCGGCATCGGCACCGGGGTGCTCACCCCGATCGTGGTGCTGGTGCCCACCGACCAGGCGGAGGTCGCGGCCGACGCGGCCCGCGACGTCGACGGCGTCCAGGTGTCGGTCGTCGGGGCCGACGACGCCGACGTGGCCGTCCTCGACATCCTCCCCGAGGACGAGACCGTCGACAGCTCGGGCAACGAGGTGGTCGACGCGGTGCGCAGCGCCGTCGAGGGCGCGGTCGACGGGGACGTCGGCGTCACCGGCGCGGGAGCGACCGTCGAGGACTACTTCAGCGCCGTCTACGACCGGTTCCCCTACGTGCTCGCGCTGATCGCGATCATCACGTTCATCCTGCTGGTGCGGACCTTCCGGTCGATCCTGCTGCCGATCAAGGCGGTGATCCTCAACCTGGTGTCGCTCGCCGCCGTGTTCGGCAGCGTGGTCTTCTTCTGGCAGATGGGCCACGGCTCCGACCTGATCTTCAACGTGTCGGCGACAGGCGCCATCACCTTCTGGCTGCCCGTGCTCATCTTCGCGTTCCTGTTCGGGCTGTCCATGGACTACGAGGTGTTCATCCTGGCCCGGATGCGAGAGGAGTACGACGCGTCCGGCGACACGAGCGAGGCGGTCATCACCGGTCTGGGCCGCACGGGGCGGCTGGTGACCTCGGCGGCGCTGATCCTCTTCTTCGCCTTCGCTGCCCTCGCCTCGGCCCCGGGCACCGACATCAAGGTGCTCGGCACCGCCCTGGGTGTCGGCATCCTCATCGACGCCACCATCGTCCGCGCACTCCTGGTGCCCGCACTGGTCAGCCTCTTCGGCCGCTGGAACTGGTGGCTGCCCGACTGGCTGGCCCGGATCCTGTGGGTCGAGCCGTCGCCGCTCGCCCCACGCGAGACTCAGCCTGCCGAGCCCACGAAGGTCTAGGCAGGATCAGGCTGGGTGTCTCAGACGACGATGCTGCGCCCGGAGTGCTCGGGCGGCTCGGTGAGCAGGGCAGAGATCCGCGCGGCGACGCCCTCGGGGAACGGCGTCGTACGCCCCTCGACGGTGTCGACGTGCAGTCCGAGGATCTCCTCGGTGGCCCGGAGCCGGCCACCAGCCCACATCTCGTGCCAGAGGTGCAGCTTCTTGGGGCCGGCACCGACGAGGCTGGAGCGCACCTCCAACGACTCGCCCTCGGAGACCTGGTCGAGGTAGCGCACATGGGCCTCGACGGTGAACAGCGACGTCGAGTGCAGCGCGCGAGCCTCCTCACCCAGTCCGATCTCCTCCATCACCGCATCGGTGGCATGGCCGAACACCAGCACGTAGTAGGGCTCGCTCAGGTGCCCGTTGTAGTCGATCCACTCCGGCCTGACCTCCTCACGCCAGATGACCTCGGTCGCCGCCTCGTCGCAGGCAGCCACCTCAGACCCGTCCCAGGGCCCGTTGGATCGCGATGATGCCGGCGTCCCGCTCGGCGATCAGGTCGTCGATCGTGCGGTCGCCGGCCTCGCGGTCGACCCCGGCCACAACGGCGTCGCGCAGCTCGGGGGTCAGCTCGGCGGCCTCCAGGCGGGTCCACGGCGACTTCAGCGACGGGCCGAAGTGGTCGAGCATGTGCGCCATGCCGCCCTGTCCGCCGGCCAGGTGGAAGGTCAGCATGGGCCCGTGGATCGGCCAGCGCAGCCCTGGCCCGTCGGTGATCGACAGGTCGATCTGCTCGACGGTGGCCTCCCCCGCTGCGACCATGTGCAGCGCCTCGCGCCACAGGGCCTCCTGCAGTCGGTTGGCGATGAATCCCGGGACCTCGTCGTCCATGGTGATGACCGACTTGCCGATGTGGCGGAAGAAGTCGGAGGCCCACGCGACGGCGTCGTCGGCGGTCTGCTTGCCACCCACGACCTCGACCAGCGGGATGAGGTAGGGCGGGTTGAACGGGTGACCGACCACCATCCGCTCGGGATGGTCGCAGGCGACCTGCATCTCGCTCATCCCGTAGCCCGACGTCGACGAGGACACGACGACGTCGACCGGGGTGACCTTGTCGATGTCGGCCAGCAGCTGGATCTTGAGGTCGAGGTCCTCCGGCGCGCTCTCCTGCACGAACTCGGCCCTGCTCATGGCGGTGGCCAGGTCGGGTTCGAAGATGAGGTTGGCGCGATCCGCATCGGGGTGCAGACCGAGCTCGGTCAGGGCCGGCCACGCACTGTCCACGATCAGGCGCAGTCGCTCCTCGGCCCCGGCGCCGGGGTCCCAGGCGGTGACCTGGAAGCCGCGGGCCAGGAAGTAGGCGACCCATCCGCCGCCGATGACGCCGGCTCCGACACAGGTGACGTGACGGACCTCGGCTGGTGCCACTCGGGTCATCTCAGCCCCTCGGCTTCAGGTCGAGGATCTCGCGGGCGTCGTCGGGGGTCGCGACCTTCGCCCCGAGGGTCTGCACCAGGGTCACGGCCCGTTCGACCAGCTGGGCGTTGGTGGCCTTCACTCCCCGGCTCAGGTAGAGGTTGTCCTCGAGTCCGACCCGCACGTGCCCGCCGAGCAGCACGGACTGCGCGGCCCACGGCATCTGCATCTGGCCCAGGGCGAACGACGCCCACACCGATCCTTCGGGGATCTGGTTGACCATCGCCATCAGGATGTCGGGGTCGGCCGGGGCGCCGTAGGGGATGTCCATGCAGAGCTGGAACATCGCCGGGGCATCGATCAGACCCTCCTCGACCAGCTTGCGGGCGAACCACAGGTGGCCGGTGTCGAAGATCTCCATCTCGCACCGCACCCCCAGCGACTGGATGTGCTTCGCGCCGGCCCGCAGCATGTCGGGGGTCGACACGTAGACCAGGCTGCCCTCGCCGAAGTTGAGGCTGCCGCAGTCGAGGGTGCAGATGTCGGGCAGCAGCTCCTCGACGTGCTTGAGCCGCTCGATCCCGCTGACCAGGTCGGTGCCCTCGACGAACGTCGTGGGGTCCTCCGGGTCGAGCACCAGGTCGCCGCCCATGCCCGCGGTGGTGTTGATGACGACGTCGACGTCGCTCTCCCGGATGCGCTCGACGACCTCGCGGTAGTAGGCCACCTCGCGCGAGCCCTGCCCGGTCTCGGGCTCCCGCACGTGGATGTGCACGATCGCGGCTCCGGCGCGGGCAGCCTCGATGCCCGCGTGCGCGATCTGCTCCGGCGTGACGGGCACATGCTCACTACGACCGGTGGTGTCGCCGGCGCCCGTGAGGGCGCACGTGATCATGACGTTGCGGTTCATGACGTTCCTTTCGCTGTCCCCATGGCCGCCGCGGCAGCCTGGGCGATTCTCGGCAGGGCAAGGTAGCTGAGGTCCCGGCACTGCCGGTCGGTGGGTTCGTCGTAGGCCCACTGCGAGGTCTTGACCACGACCGTGCCCGTCTCTCGGTCGACGTAGACGAACTGACCCCGGCTGCCGTCGGCGGTGACGTGCCGACCGGATCCGTCCAGGGGCCACCAGTGCAGGCCGAAGCCGGCGTGGGTGGTGAGGGTGCTGGGCAGCCGGCCCGGCGCGGTGAACGAGGCGGCCGGACGCGAGCTCTCCTCGACCCAGTCCTGGCCGAGGAGGCGTACGCCGGAGATCGTGCCGTCGACCTGGAGCATCCCGATCCGGGCCCAGTCACGAGCCGTGGCGGCGAGGCCACCGCCGGCCATGGCGACCCCGCCGGACTCCTCGGGACCGTCGAGCGCGACGACCGCGTGGTGCTCACAGCCCAGGTCGGTCCACAGCTCGGTGAGGGCGGAGGTGAAGCGCTGCCCGGTGGCTCGCTCGCGCGCCCAGTCGAGCACCTGTGAGTCGGCGGTGCAGTAGGCGTAGCGGGTGCCGGGTGCGGCGTGCGGCGCGATGCCGGTCAGCAGGTCGCGCGACCCCCCGACGCCGTCGGCGAAGCAGCCCAGCAGGCGGCTCGCCTGGGACTCGGGGTCACGATGGTCCTCGACCCAGTCGATGCCACTGGTCATGGAGGCCACCTGTCTCAGCGTGACACTGCGGTAGCCGCTGCCGGCCAGCTCGGGCACGTGGTCGATGACCGGGTCGTCGAGGGTCATGGCCCCGTCGAGGACGGCCTGGCCCACCAGCCCCGCCAGGGCCGACTTGGTCACCGACGCGCCCAGGAGCAGGTCGTCGCCGCCGACGCCGTCGACGTACCACTCCAGGAAGACCTCACCGCCGACCAGCACCACCAACGACGTGCTGGCGGTGCTCGAAACGAAGTCGGCCAGTGCCTGACGGCGACCGGCGCCGTCGATCTCGACTACCAGGTCGTCGAGGGAGGTGGTGACCGCCCGGGGCAGGGGGGTGGCCCGGACGGCCGGTCGCGCGGCAGGGATCTCCGCATACGTCCGTCCGATGCCCGCACCGGAGCCACCGGGATCCTGCGGGTTGACGAACGACAACCCGCCGAGACCCGGGGATTGCGCCCGTGTCACTAGCCGACCATCAGGCGATCGCCGGGGTGTTCGCGAGCAGCCGGCGGGTGTAGTCGTCCTGCGGGTCGTCCATCACGTTGATGACCGGTCCGGACTCGACGACGCGACCGGCGTTGAGCACCTGGACGCGGGCGGCGATCGAGCGCACCAGCGCCAGGTTGTGGGTGACGAACAGCATGCTGATCCCCCGGCTCTGCCGCAGGCTCTCGAGCAGCGCCACGATCGAGCCCTGCACCGAGACGTCGAGCGCGGAGGTGATCTCGTCGCAGACCAGGAGGTCCGGCTCGGCGGCCAGCGCCCGGGCGATCGCGACGCGCTGTCGCTCACCACCGGACAGCCGGTTGGCCTGGTGCTTGAGCACGGCCGGCCCGAGCGCCACCTGCTCCAGCAGCTCGACCACCTTGTCGGTGGCCTCCTGCCCCTTGGCGATCCCGAACAGCTCCATCGGCCGCTTCACGATCTGCTCGATCGTCAGCCGCGGGTTCAGCGAGAGGTAGGGGTTCTGGAAGATGTACTGGATGCGCTTGCGGTCCTCCGCGCTGCGCCTGCGCGAGCCCTTGCCGAGCTCGCGACCCTCGAACTCGATCGAGCCGGTCCACTGGTCGTGCAGGCCACCGACACAGCGGGAGATGGTGGTCTTGCCACTGCCCGACTCACCCACCAGGGCCACGACCTCGGCCTTGCCCACGTCGAAGGTGACGCCGTGCACCACCTGCTTGCGACCGTAGAAGATCTCGAGGTTCTCGACGCTCATGATGATGTCGCGCTTCTTGTCCGGGTCGGTGTCCGGTACGGCGCCCAGCGAGATGTCCCAGGTGCCGATCTCGCCGGCACGGATGCAGCGGACCTCGTGCTGGGGCGCGATGTCGCGGAGCTCGGGCACCGACTCGCGGCACGCGTCGATCGCGAACGAGCAGCGGTCGTTGAACCGGCAGCCCTCGGGTCGACGACCGGGAGCCGGAGTGCGCCCCGGGATGCCGCTCAGCGCGCGAGCCTGCCGCATGTGCGGAATCGCGTCGAGCAGGGCCCGGGTGTAGGGGTGGGTGGGGTGGGCGAAGATCGTGTCGCGCGGGCCCAGCTCGGCGATCTGCCCGGCGTACATCACCGCCACCCGGTCGGCGATGTTGGCGATGACCGCGAGGTCGTGGGTCACGTAGAGAGCGGCGACCCCGTGGCTGCGGCAGAGCTCACCCATGGTCTTGAGCACCATGCCCTGGGTCGTCACGTCGAGACCCGTGGTGGGCTCGTCGAGCACCAGCACCTTCGGCTTGGGCAGGAACGCCATGGCCAGAGCGACGCGCTGCACCTGACCACCGGAGAGCTGGTGGGCGTAGCGGCGCAGGAACTCGTCGTCGTTGGGCAGGCCGACCTCGGCGAGACCGTCGCGAGCGCCCTGCAGGCGCGACTCCTTGGTGCCGATGCCGCGCAGCTCCATGAGCTCCACGATCTGGCGGCCGATCCGGATGCTCGGGTTGAGCGCGGAGGCGGGGTCCTGCGGGACGTAGGCGATCTCCTCGCCGCGGATCTTGCGGATGTCCTGCCACGACATCGTCAGGACGTCACGGTCGTCGAGCAGGACCTTGCCCTGCTCGATGAGGGCGCCGGCGCGGGAGTAGCCCAGCAGGGCGGTGCCGACCGTGGTCTTGCCCGACCCCGACTCGCCGACCAGGCCGACGACCTCGCCCGCCTTGAGCACCAGATTGATGTCGTCGACGACGTCGATCCCCCGGCCGGTCAGGCCGACGCGGAGTCCCTCGACGGTGATGCCGCGACCGCCGGACGACTCGGTCACCGATTCCTTGGAGAGCGCGGTCATCAGTCGCCGCCTTTCGCGTTGAACTGCGCGATGCCATCGGCCATCAGGTTGGTGCCGATGGTGAACAGGCCGATGATCAGCACGGGCGCGAGCACGGCCCACGACTGGCTGGCCATCGCCAGCCGGTTCTCGTTGATCATCTGGCCCCAGTCAGCGGCGGACGGGTCGGTGGCGAAGCCCAGGAACCCGAGGCCCGCGACCAGGCCGATCGAGTAGGTCAGCCGCAGGCCGGCCTCCGCGAGCAGCGGGGCGTTCATGTTGGGGAGCACCTCGGCCAGGATGACCCGCGAGCGCCGCTCACCCAGTGCCTCGGCGGCGACCACGAAGTCACGCGACACGATGCCGAGCGCGACCCCTCGGGCCAGCCGGGCCACGCGGGGGGCATGGGAGATGCCGACGAGCAGCACGATCATCCACCACTTCGGGTCGTTGACCGCGGTGAGGACGACGAGCGCGAGCAGGATCTGCGGGAAGGCGAGGGTGACGTCGTTGAGACGCATGATCACCTCGTCCCACCAGCCGCCCGCGTACGCCGCGACCACGCCGATCAGGACGCCGACCACCATCCCGAGGATGGTGCCGAGCACCGCGATGAGCAGGACGATCTGGCCGCCGTACAGCAGCCGGCTCAGCACGTCCTGACCGAGGTAGTCGGTGCCGAACAGCCCGACGTCCGAGCTGAACGGAGCGCCGACGATCTCGTTCTCGCCGTGGGGGGCCACCAGTGGCCCGAAGATCGCCATGGCGGTCACCAGCAGGGTGATGATCGCGCCGAAGAGGAGCCGCTTCTGCGCGATCGCCCGTCGGAAGGTGGAGGAGCTGGGGGTCGTCGTACTCATGAGCTGATCGCCGTCCTCGCTCGGGGGGTCAACAGGATCGAGAGCAGGTCGGCGACCAGGTTCACCAGCACGTAGACCGACGCGATCATCATGCTCAGCGCCTGCACCACCGGGACGTCGTGGTTGCGCACGGCGTCGACGAGCTGGAACCCGACACCGGGATAGGCGAAGACGAACTCGACGACCACCACACCGCCGGCCAACCAGGCGAGCTGGAGGGCGATGACCTGGATGCCCGGCACGATCGCGTTGAGCAGCGCGTGCTTGCGCATCACCACCGTCTCGGGGATGCCCTTGAGCCGGGCGAGCTCGACGTAGTCGCTGTCGAGCACCTCCAGCAGCGTGGAACGGACGATGCGTGAGACGTACGGCGCGACCGCGAACACCAGGGTCAGCACCGGCAGGATCATCGTCTTGGGCTCGTCCCACGGGTGTCCCCCGGCCCCCGCGAGCGTCACCGCGGGGAGCCAGTGGAAGACCGTCGTGGAGAAGAGCGCCACCAGCAGGATGCCGATCACGAACTCCGGCAGGCCGGCGAGCGCCAACAGGATCGTCTGGATGATCGTGTCGGGACGACGACGCCGGTAGTTGGCCGAGATCATCGCGATCCCGAACGCCACCGGGATCATCACCACGGCGGCGATGAGCACCAGCACCAGGCTGTTGACGATGTTGGTGGAGACCAGCTCGCTCACCGGTCGCAGGTTCGCGATCGAGGTGCCGAGGTCGCCCTGGAGCAGCCCCCCGAGCCAGCTGAAGTAGCGCGTCAGCAGCGGATCGTTGAGGTTGAGCTGCTGCTCGAGAGCTGCCACCCGATCCGGCTGCGCCGCGTAGTCCTTGCCGAGGATGGCCCGGATCGGGTCACCCAACGTCGCGGTGGCGAAGAACACCAGGATCGAGACCAGCCAGAGCGTGAGCACTGCCAGGCCGATCCTGCGGGCGAACCAGACCACCCAGGCATTCGCGCCGTGCGACTTCCTCGGTGGTGCGACTTCCTCCAGCGGATCGGGTAATGCGGTTACCTGCGTCATGACCGCCCCCAGTGGGTTAGACGGATACGTTCTGGAACTTGTACGAGCCCAAGGGGAGGTACTTGCTGGGTTCGAGACCCGACACCTTGGAGGAGTAGCCGTCAACCTGCTGGCGGAAGCCCCAGATGATGTAGCCGCCCTCGTCGTACTCGATCTGCTGGGCGTCGAGGAGCAGCGCGTTGCGCTTGGTCTCGTCGACCTCGCGCGAAGCCTGGTCGATGATCCCGGCGAACTTGGCGTTGTCCCAGTGGGTCTCGTTGTACGTCGCACCCTTGACCGCGCACACCCCGACCTGGGGGATGTAGAGCCGGGTGTTCCAGAAGTCCTGGGCGAACGGGTAGCTCAGGTAGTCGTCACCGTAGAACGGGTTCTTCTTGGTGACCTTGACGTCGACTCCCGCGCCCTTGGCCTGCTCGGCGAACAGGTTGGCGCTGGCCGTGGCCACCGAGCCGATGTCGTCGCCGGTGAACAGCTCGACCTGGAGGCCCTCCTGCCCGGCGGACTTCAACAGGGACTTGGCCTGGTCGAGGTCCTGGACGCGCTGCTCGAGGTCCGCGGCGTACGCCGGGTCGAACGGGGCGTACATGTCGTTGCCGAGGAAGCCGTAGCCGCTGAGGGCCTGGTCGATCATCTGCTGGCGGTCGACGATCAGGCGCATCGCCTGACGCACCCGGACGTCGCTGAACGGGGCCGTGTCGACGCGCATGGTGAACGGCACCCAGGCACCGGTGTCGGAGATCAGGGCGGCACCGCCCTGGGCCTTGACCGAGTCGATCAGCGTGGTCGGCAGGTTGTCCAGGGTCTGGATCTGGCCCGCCAGCAGCGCGTTGACCTTGGCGCTGTCGTCGGCGAAGTCCTGGATGTGCAGCTCGTCGACGAACGCTTCGGTGCCCCAGTAGTCGGCGTACTTCTTGAAGACGCTGTCCTTGCCGGGGGTGAAGGAGGAGTAGGAGAAGGCGCCGGTGCCGACCGGCTTCGCGGCGTCCCAGTCCTCGGGGATGATGCCGAAGGTGTACTCGGCCAGCAGCTGGTCGATGATCGCGTAGGGCTGCTTGAGCGCGAGCAGGACGGTGTTGTCGTCGATCGCCTTCGTGGCGTCGATGTCGATGATGCCCGCGAGGATGCCGCCGGCCGAGGTGGCCTTGGCCGGGTCGCCGCCACCGGAGACCCGGTTGATGGAGAAGATGACGTCGGCGGCGGTCATCGTCTTGCCGTTGTGGAAGGTGACCCCCTGCCGGAGGTTGATGGTCCACTGCTTGGCGTCCTTGGACGCCTCGACGCTCTCGGCGAGGGCAGGGGCCAACTTGTAGTCGTTGTCCCAGAAGAGCAGGGGCTCGTAGAGGTTGCTGACCCGCGCGATGTCGGGGTTGCTCACCGGGCCGTGCGGGTCGATGGTGTCCTTGGAGCTGCCGCCGGTGGCGCCGTGGATCAGGACACCGCCACTCTTCTGCGGGCCGCTGGCGCCGGGGGTCTCGCCACCTCCGCCGTCGTCACCACCACAGGCGGCGAGGGCACTCATGCCGGCCACGCCTGCGGTTGCGAGTCCTGTGTACTGAAGGACCTGTCGACGAGAGAACTTTCCCTCACCCATGCCCTGGAACGGTTGGTTCGCCATCCGAACACCTCCTCTATAATGCGAACATATAGTGTGCTATCTCACAGGTCAAGCATTTCGAGGTCACGATGAGCTCACCATCTCTGCCGTCCCCAGGGTCCCCCAGGGCGTCCCGAGTCCAGTCGGTGGATCGAGCCGTAGCCCTCCTGCGCGCAGTGGCCACCGCGACGGGTGCCCAGTCGACCGCTCCGGCCCTCGCCGAGACCTGCAACCTCAACCGCGCCACGGCCTGGCGGATCCTGAGCACCCTGGAGACCCACGGCATGGTGTCGTGCGACCGCGCCACCGGCCGCTGGTCGATCGGCATGACCGTCGCCGAGATCGCCGGGAACGTCGGCATCGAGGGCCTGATCGCTACCGCCCACGCCGTCCTCGAACGGCTCGCGGCCCTCACCGGCGAGACCGCCGCCCTGGCCGTGGTCCGGGGTGAGGGGCTCACCTACGTCGACGAGGTGGCACCCGCCGCGATCATCTCGGCCAAGTGGGTCGGCCGGTCGATCCCGCTGCACGCCACCTCGACCGGCAAGGCGCTGCTGGCGTTCCTCAGCGACAAGGAGGTCGACCGCCTCCTCCCCCGCGAGCTCAAGGCGCACACCTCGACCACCGTCACCGACCGCGACGAGCTGCTGGAGGAGCTGGCGCTGACCCGCCAGCGCGGCTACGGCGTCTGCCGGGGCGAGCTCGAGTCCAGCCTGTACGGCGTGTCCGCGCCGGCCCTCGACCGCGACGGTCGGCCGATCGCGGTGATCAGCATCTGGGGGCCGGGTCTGCGGGTCACCGAAGCGCGGTTCCCGACGCTCGGCGTACTGGCCGCCCAGGCCGGTGTGGAAGTAGCGTTGCTACGCACCGGACAGCACGCGTCGCACCCCTGAGGAGCAATTATGAGCGAAGCCGCTTCCTACGACGGGCGCCGCTTCACGTTCCGCACCTCGGGCTCCGATCCGCTGCTGCCCGGCGACATCGTCCTGATCGACGCCGGCTCCTCGGTGAGGTACGCCGGGCAGGTGCTCGAGCATGCGTTCACCGACACCGGCGACCTGACCGGGATCGGCGCGGTGCTGCACGTGCTCGACGACGACGGACTGCCGATCCGGGCCGTGCGCCGGCCGTTCTCGCACGCCACGGTCGAGATGGCCGACCTCGACCTGCTGCAGGCGCTCCAGTCGAGCGCGAAGGCCGCGATACCGGTCGGCACCTGGCGCTCGGGGAATCTGGAGACCACCGCTCACCTCAAGGCGCAGGGGTTCAACCGGCACACGTTCCTGTGCGGCCAGAGCGGCTCCGGCAAGACCTACGCCCTCGGCGTGATCCTCGAGCAGCTCATCCTCCGCACCGCGGTGCGGATGGTGGTGCTCGACCCCAATGCCGACTTCGTGCGCCTGGGCGAGACCCTGCCGGGCGCGCCGGAGGAAGGGGCGCACCAGATCACCGAGACCGACATCCGGGTGCTGCGGCCGCGCAGCAGCCACGCCGGCCTGCACGCCCGCTTCTCCACGATGTCGCCGCGGAGCCAGGCCGCCGTGCTGCGGATGGACCCGGTGCGCGACCGCGCGGAGTACAACACCTTCATGCACGTGATCGCCGACGGCGGGCACGAGGACCTGACCACCCTGCTCGAGCGGCTGGCCGCCGGCAACCCGTCGGAGGTTGCCCTGGCCCAGCGCATCGAGAACCTCGGCATCCTGGGCTGGGACGTGTGGGCAGCGACGAACACGTCGGCCTACGAGGTCGTCGAGTCGGGCTCGCGGATCACCGTCATGGACCTCGGTGGGTTCGAGGATCCGGCGGAGCCACTCGCCGCGAGCCTCGACGTCCTCGACTCGCTGTGGGCCGACCGATCCTCACGCACCCCGACCCTGATCGTGATCGACGAGGCCCACAACGTCTGCCCCGCCGAGCCGGCGAACGCCCTCGCGGCGGCCGTGACCGACCGGCTCATCCAGATCGCCGCCGAGGGCCGCAAGTTCGGGCTGTGGCTGCTGTTGTCGAGCCAGCGCCCCTCCAAGCTGCACCCCCAGGTGCTCTCGCAGTGCGACAACCTGGCGCTGATGCGGATGAACTCCCCCAGCGACGTCGCCGAGCTGGCCCAGCTCTTCGGCTTCACGCCGCCGGCGATGCTGCAGGCCGCGCCCGCCTTCGCGCAGGGCGAGGTGCTGCTGGCCGGGGGGTTCGTCCCCGCTCCGAGCTTCGTGCAGATGGGCGAGCGGCTGACCTACGAGGGCGGCCAGGACGTCAAGGTGCCGGTGTCCCCGGCACCCTGACGCCTGGGGTCACGCCAGTGGCGGACCGGCCTTTCCGGCCTTGAGACGGTGTCGCAGCACGACCGCCCACCAGACGAACCCGACCCCGAGGACGACCAGCGCCGTCACCGCGTTCTGGTTGTTGACCGCGGGAATGGTCAGCGCGCCGATCACGATCGCGCACCAGACCAGGCCCATCACGACGACCGGGATGAGCCACCGGCCGAGGTCGAAGACCCCTTCCTGAGCCGCGGGGATCTTGCCCTTGCGGTCGGCGTACGCCGTGGCGAACAGGGTGAGCGCGTAGGTGAGGTAGTAGGTCAGCCCCACCATCGCGTAGATCTTCCCGACCAGGCCCGCGTTGAGCAGGTTCAGCCCGATCGCGACCACGGTCACGAACACGATGGCCTGGATCGGCGCCTTCGTGCGCTTGCCGACCGCTTGGAGGGCCGCCGACGCCGGCAGCATGTTGTCGCGCGACAGCGCGAACGTCATCCGGGTCGCCACCGCCATGTTGGCGATCAGGCAGGCGAAGATCGAGGCGAACGCCACCACGATCATCAAGGCCCTGGCGAAGCCGCCCACCTGCTCGTCGAGCAGGCGCAGGACCGGGTTCTCCGAGCCCGTCAGGAAGGACACCGGCGAGGACGGCAGCGCCATCGCCAGCAGCGCGAAGATCGTGAAGCCCATCACGCCGGACACCACGACGGCCCGGATCATCGCCTTGGGAGCGGCCTTGCGCGGGTCGATCGTCTCCTCCGCCAGGTCGGCGGCGCCCTCCCAGCCGAGCAGTACGTAGACCGGCAGCAGCGCGGCGAGCACGATGCTCGACATGGTGATCGAGCCGCCGCCCAGAGGAGTGGTGTCGGTCAGGATCTTCGGCCCCTGGGTGTGGTCGAAGAAGACCAGCAGCCCGGCGATGAGGACCAGGCCGAGCACGATGGTCCCGACCAGCTCGATGGACGCCCCGATGTTGTTCACCCGGGTGGCCAGCCGGACCCCGATCACGTTGATGATGCCGACCAGGATCGTGCAGCCGATCGACAGCGCCTGGATCTGGTGGGTCGACGGGTCGTCCCAGATCTCGGGAGCGAAGACCGAGCCGATGGCGGCCGCCGTACCGGCGGTGCCGGCCAGGAACGAGAGCAGGGCGATCCAGCCGGTGAACCAGCCGAAGTTCGGCCCCACCAGACGGCTGGACCACTGGTAGGCGTAGCCGGTGATGGGGATGCGACCGGCGAGGTGCGAGTAGACCAGCACCAGGGTCATCACGGCCGGGAGTACGACGAGCCACAGCAGCACGGCGATGCCGCCGATGTGGGTGAACGGGTCGGCGAACAGGGTGACGATGCCGGTGTTGATGGAGACCATCGAGAACGCCAGGGCGAACGCAGTGAACGGGCTCATGGTGCGACTGAGCTGTTGACCGTAGCCGAGGGCGGCGAGGTCGTCGGAGTCCGAGACGTGGGTGGCCCGGGTGTCGTCGGTGGCGGTCATGACGACGCCTCCATCCCGTGCTCGGCCTCGACCTCGGAGAGCACCTCGTCGAGGACGTCGAGTGCCCGGCTGAGGTCGTCCCGGCTGATGTCGAGAGGTGGTTTGACCTTGATCAGGTTGCCACGACCGCCGTAGCGGGCCTCCCCGAGGATCACTCCTCGGTCCTGCGCCTTGATGAACACCTTGTGGGTCTCCACGGTGGCCGGCTCCTTGGTGACCCGGTCGCGCACCAGCTCGATGGAGACCATCAGCCCGGGCGAGCGAACGTCGCCGATGAGGGGGTGTCGGGACTGCATCTCGAGCAGCCGGTCGGTGGCGTAGGCCCCCTGCACGGCGGCTGCGGTGCACAGGTCGTCATCGATCACCGCCTGCACCGCGGCCAGGCCGGCAGCGATCGAGATCGGGAAGTGACCGAAGGTCAGCTGGTCGTCGCCGGTCAGGAACTTCTGGTACTCCTGCTTGGTGAGGATGCCCGCGAGGGGGAAGCCGCCGCCGACGCCCTTCCCGAACACCAGGATGTCGGGCTGGATGTCGTAGTAGTCGGTGGCCCACATCGCACCGGTGCGCCCCAGTCCGGTCTGCACCTCGTCGATGATCAGCAGGATGTCGAACTCGTCGCACAGTGACCGGATGCCACGGTGCCAGGCGGCGTCGAACTCGTTGTGACCGCCGTTGCCCTGGATCGGCTCGTAGATCAGCGCGGCCACCGAGCCCTCGGTGCCCTTCTCCAGGATGTCGCGGATCAGGCCGAGCGTCAGGGCGGTGTCCTCGTCGGTGCTGAGCCCCGGGCGGGGGCGGTAGAGGTCGGGACGCGGCAGGCGCAGGAACTGCGGCTGGAGGGGCCCGAACACGTTGCCGGGGTGCGGCCAGCTCGCCGCCATGGTGGCGATCGAGCGGCCGTGATAGCTGTCGTGCAGCACGGCCACGTGCTTCGCCTCGGGCCGGTTGCGCAGGGCCAGCTTGAGGGCCATCTCGACGGCCATCGAGCCGTGCAGGGTGAAGCCGACGCGGTCGAGGCCGGTGGGAGCGATCGAGACCATGAGCTCCGCGAGCTCCAGCAGCGCCGGGGTGTGGAACGTCGGCCGGGCGTGCGTGATGTCGCGGGTCTGCGCGATCGCGGCCTCGATCACCCGGGGGTCGTTGGCTCCCAGGTTGTTCGACCAGGCCTGGGCCGTGCAGTCGATGTACTCCTTGCCGGTGTCGTCCCAGACGCGCGAGCCGAGGGCCTTGACCAGGGTCAGCTTGTCCGCGTCACCCCCCACGGGTTCGTGCAGCAGGGCTTCGCGACCCCTCGCGTGCAGGTCGGGCCGTGCGGTGAGTGTGTCGGTCATCAGGTCCTCCGGATCGTGCGTGGTGCGCTGGTGGTGACCTGAGATTAGGAAGCCGGACAGGTGCCGGGGAAAGACTTGTTTCAGTAGACTTCATCAATGGCGCTTATGAATGTCGAGCTGCGGCACCTGCGGGCGTTCGTCACCGTGGCACGCACCTCCAACTTCACCCGCGCTGCCGAGGAGCTGCTCGTCTCGCAGCCGGCGCTGAGCTACACCATCCGCCAGCTCGAGGCCGCGATCGGCGTCACCCTCTTCCACCGCACCACCCGCTCGACTGCACTGACGGCCGAGGGCGAGATCTTCCTGACCGAGTCGATCGCCGTCCTGGCCCGCTTCGAGGAGGCGCTGGGCCGGGTCGAACGCCTGACCAGCGGCGAGCTCGGGCGGCTCCGGGTCGGCTACCTCATCGGCGCGGCCGTCGACCACGTGCCGGCCATCCTGCGCGCCTTCGCAGCCCGCTATCCCGACGTGAGCGTCGACCTTCTGGAATACGACTTCGCCTCCCCCAACGGCGGCATCGATGCCGAGGAGACCGATGTCGCCATCGTGCGGCCGCCGCTCTACGGGACGTCCGGGTTGGTGAAGGTCTCGCTGCTCGACGAGGCCCGCTACGTCTGCGTCCCCGAGTCCCACCCCTTCGCGGCCCTCGACCGGGTCGCCCTGCTCGACGTACTCGGGGAGCCCATCGTGGCCGCGCCCGGAGACAACCCGTGGCGCGACTACTGGACGCTGAACGAGCACCGTGAGGCTCCGCCCCAGGTCACCTACGAGGCAGCCACGTTCGAGGCGGAGATGCAGGCCGTCGCCTACGGCCGCGGAGTGTCGGTCGTGCCAGCCGCAGCGGCGCGGCTCTACTCCCACCGGGGCGTGCGGTTCGTGCTGATCGAGGGCATCACGCCCTGCGAGGTCGCCGTTGTACGCCGAGTGGGTGCGCCTCGGGCAGCCGCCAACTTCGCTCGGCTCGCCGCCGCGACGGTCACCGCACGGCTCGCGAGCGTGAACTCCCCCGCAACGTCATAGCCTCTGGCTGCCTCAGCAGCCCGGGGGTGATGACGTCCGGGAGCGTCTGAGAGGATTTCGACCACATGTCGATCCTCACTCTGCTCCTGATCGCTCTCGGCGTCTCGGCCGATGCGTTCGCGGTCTCTCTCGGCAAGGGGTTGCAGCAGCGCAGGCTTACGTGGGGTACGGCGCTCGCCGTGGCCGCCACGTTCGGCGGCTTCCAGGGGGTCATGCCGCTCATCGGCTGGGCGCTCGGCACCGGCTTGAGCGACTACGTCACCGCCATCGACCACTGGATCGCCTTCGGTCTGCTCGCGGCCGTCGGAGGCAAGATGCTCTGGGAGGCCTTCCAGGGCCCCGACGAGGACGACGTAGGACCGATCCAGGTGGGCGAGCTCCTCGTCCTCGGGGTCGCGACCAGCATCGACGCGCTCGCGGTCGGGATCAGCTTCGCGTTCCTCGACGTGCCGATCGGGGGCGCCGTCGTGCTCATCGGCGCGACCACGTTCCTCGTGTCCCTGGCGGGGGTCTTCATCGGCCACCGGGTCGGCCTGCGGTTCCAGAAGCCGGCCGAGATCGCCGGCGGTGTCATCCTCATCCTGATCGGCCTGCGGATCCTGCTCGACCACCTCGGCGTCTGGTGACCTACTGGATATCGCGCCGGCGGAAGCCGACGAAACCGACCACGCAGAACAGCACGACGAACCCGAACAGCCACACCAGTCCTGTCCAGTCGGGCGACGCCGCGGTGACGTTCGGCACGTGATGCAGCGGGCTGACGTCGAGCGCCCAGTCGGGCAGGTTGAACGTCGGTCCGAGGATCGTCAACCCGAAGGTGGCCACCACCCCCGCCCACGCGACCAGCCGCTTGCTGGGTGCGGCGCCGACCGCCGCCAGGGCGAGCGCCACCAGGGTCCAGGTCGCCGGGACCGTGACGAGCGCCTGCTTCACGACGTCGAGCATCGCGATCGAGTCGTCCCTGGCGGCCGCGACCAGACCCATGCCGACCCCGGCGACGAACAGGCCGATCGCCGGTCCGGCGAAGGCGATCACCGCATTGCTGGCGAGGTACGTCGTACGCCGGAGCGAGCCGGCCAGCAGCGGCTCGACGCGGAAGTCGATCTCCTCGGCGTGGATCCGCAGCACGACCTGCACCCCCATCACCGCTGCGATGATCGCGACGATCTGCAGGATCGTGACGAGGAAGGCGAAGCTGAAGTCGGCCGGGCTCGCCGCTCCCGAGGCGATGACCGCTCCGATCGAGGGGTTCGACGCGATCAGGTCACCGACGGACGACGCCAGGTTGCCGAACAGCAGGCCCAGGCCGGTGAAGGCGACGAGCCACGCGATGATCGAGGGCCGGTGCAACCTGAGAGCGAACCCCCACACGGTGGCCGCGAGTCGGGCCTCCGGCGGGCCGGGCCGGGTGGCGATCAGCCCCTGTCCGAAGTCGCGGCGGGCCTGCAGCCCGAAGGCGAGCCGGACCAGCAGGGCCGCGAACGCGACGGCGACGAGCAGCGGCCAGGGGTTGTTGTCGGTGGCCGGCGCGACCTCCTCCAGCCAGCCCAGCGGAGTGAGCCAGGTCGTCCAGTCGGGCGCACCGCTGGAGTCGAGGTAGCCGCGCAGCACGTAGCAGACCCCGAGGGTGCCGACCCCCAGGCTGCTGGCGGCGCGGGCATCCGCGCCGAGCTGGGCGGCGACCGCGGCCACCCCGGCGAACATCAGGCCGGATGCCGTGAAGGTCGCGGACAGGAACAGGGTGGAGGTGAGGCCACCGCCGCAGACCACGGTGAGCACCCAGGAGACGACTCCGAGCGCCACGGAGGCCAGCGCCGCCATCAGCAGCGCCACGGCCAGGCGCGACTCACGGGCCAGCACGCCGGACGCGACGAGCTCGGCCTGACCGGAGTCCTCGTTGGCACGGCTGTTGCGCACGACGATCAGGACGGCCATCAGCCCGGCGAAGAAGGCGCCGAGGGCGCCGGCGCGCCAGGCGTTGAAGCCGTCGGCGGTCGAGAGGTCCCGGGCCGGACCGAAGACGAGCGAGAGGGCGGGGTTCGCGCCGAGGGTGGCTGCCAGCGCGGCCCGGTCCTCGGCATCCGGGAAGATCCAGGCATAGGCCAGGATGGACGACACCGACAGCGCCGAGATCAGCATCACCCAGGGCGCGATGTTGTGGACGTCCTGTCGCAGGGAGACCTTGAACAGTGGGCGGGTGCCCGCGAGCGTCGTACTCATGACCGGGGCTCGCGTCCTGACCTGGTCGCCTGGTCGTAGGTGCGCAGGAACAGGTCCTCGAGGCTCGCCGGCGACACCGTCAGCGCGGTCATGTCGTAGCGGACCAGGGCGGCCATAGCGGCGTTCACCTGGTCGGGCTCGACGGTGGCCGTCAGGCGGCGGTGAGCGTCGAGGCCGGCGTGGTGGAGCATGGTCAGCGCGGACAGGTCGTCGGGGGGCTGCGCCAACGTCGCTGTGATCGTGATCCGGGTCTGCCCGCGCAGGTCCTCCAGGGTCCCGGTCTGCACGATGTGGCCCTGCCGAATGATGCTGACCCGGTCGGCCAGCGCCTCGACCTCCGACATGATGTGGCTGGAGAGCAGGATCGTGCGGCCCTTGGCCTTCTCGGCGAGGATCTCGTCCTGGAACACCGCCTCCATGAGGGGGTCCAGGCCCGAGGTCGGCTCGTCCAGGATGAGCAGCTCCACGTCGGCGGCCAGGGCGGCGACGATCGCGACCTTCTGCCGGTTGCCCTTGGAATACTGCCGACCACGCTTGGTGGGGTCGAGCTCGAAGCGTTCGACGAGCTCGGCACGGCGCCCCTTGTCGAGGCCTCCGCGCAGGTTGCCCAGCAGGTCGATGGCCTCCCCGCCCGACAGGGCGGGCCACAGCACGACGTCGCCCGGCACGTAGGCCAGCCGCCGGTGCAGCTCGACGACGTCGTGCCACGGATCGCCTCCCAGCAGCCGGACGGTGCCGGCGTTGGCGCGCAGCAGGCCGAGCAGCACGCGGATCGTCGTGGACTTGCCGGCCCCGTTGGGACCGAGGAAGCCGTGCACCTCGCCCCGGGCCACCGACAGGTTCAGGTCGTCGAGGGCCGTGAAGGCTCCGAACCTCTTCACCAGCCCCTCGATCTGGATGACCGGGCCATCGGGTGCTGCGCGGGTCTCAGTCATGGCGACTCCTCCGGGTGCCGACTCAGCTGCCTCTCATCGCAACCTAGACCCTCCGCTAGCGTCGAGGAATGCCGAACCCGTCGCGTGTGGTGTCGCTGGTGCCGTCGCTCACCGAGTCCATCGCCGTGTCGGCGCCCGAGCTCCTCGTCGGGGCGACCGACTGGTGCAGCCATCCCGCCGACCTCGACGTCGCCCGGGTGCGCGGCACCAAGAACCCGGACCTGGCGGCGATCCGGGCGCTGCGACCCGACCTGGTCATCGCGAACAAGGAGGAGAACCGCGAGCTCGACGTACGCCGCCTGCGCGACGCGGGCGTGAGAGTCCTGGTCACGGTGATCGAGACCGTCCCCGACGCACTGACGGCACTCGACCGACTGTTCACCGAGACCCTCGGGAGGCCGGCGCCCGTCTGGCTCGCCGAGGCCACGGCGCTGTGGTCCCGGCCGGTGCCGGAGCCGGCGCTGCGGGTGGCCGTGCCCATCTGGCGGGACCCCTGGATGGTCGTGGGGCGGTCCACCTTCACCGGTGACCTGCTGCGCCACGTCGGCATCGCGAACGTGTACGCCGAGCACGCGGACCGCTACCCCACCCTCGACCTCGCAGCGATCGACGGGGCCGGAGCCGACCTCGTGCTGCTGCCCGACGAGCCCTATGTGTTCACCGCCGACGACGGGCCGTCCGCGTTCGCGACGACGCCTACCCGGCTGGTGAGCGGACGACTCCTCACCTGGTACGGACCGTCGCTGGTGGAGGCGCACACCATGGTGACCGGGCTCGTCGACGGCCACCGGTGAGCGGCCCCTCCGGGTGTGCGTGAGATCACCCCGGAAACGGCCTCCTGGATTGGGGTTCGGCTGCCGGACCTCGTAGCCTTGCGTAAGAGGCAAAGAGGCTTCGGAAAATTACGTCAAAGGGAGAAAGAAAGTGTCGCGCAAGGTGGAGTCGTTGCTCCGTCGTTTGGAGAAGCACAGGTCGCAGCGGAAGTTCGACAAGGAGCTGTCGGCAGCCAGTCCCCGCTTGCGCGAGGAGATCCGCGCCGCCCAGCACGGTTGGAACTCCTAAGCACCGACAAACCCTCGAGAATCACTGCCGGACCCGCACTCGCAGGTCCGGCAGTTGTGATTTCACGGGCTCAGCCACGGACCCGCCCGGCGCGTGTGCGCGGCCTTGACCGCGGGGTCGAGACCGTCGTGGAGGCGAGCGATCATCCGGCTGCGCGGGTTGCCGGCGAACAGGTCGTGATGGTCGCGGACGAAGGTCCAGTAGAGGCCGTCCCAGTCCTCGACCCAGTCCCCGCGAGGCAGGTCCGACATCCGCCGCAGATAGTTGCTGCCCGAGATGTGCGGCTTGGTGGTGATCGCCCCGCCCGCCGCGAACTGGCTCATCGCGTAGACGTTCGGCACCATCACCCAGTCGTAGGCGTCGACGAAGAGCTCCATGAACCACTCGTACGCCGCATCCGGGTCGATGCGCAGCAGGCACATCGCGTTGCCCAGCACCATCAGCCGCTCGATGTGGTGGGCGTAGCCGCGCTCGAGCACGCCGCTCAGCACGTGGTCGACGGGAGCCAGGCCGGTCTCCGCCGTCCACCAGCCGTCAGGAAGCGCGCGGGTGTGCCCGAGCTCGTTGCTGCTGCGCATCCGCCGCCCCCAGCGGACGTACGTCGCCCGCATGTACTCCCGCCAGCCGATCACCTGCCGCACGAAGCCCTCGAGCGACTCGATGGGCACCGAGTCGCCGGCGTCCAGCGCCTGGTCGAGCACCTGGCGCGGGCTGATCAAGCCGATGTTGAGCCCGGGCGTCAGGAGCGAGTGGAACAGGAAGGGGTGCTCGGCGGAGATGGCGTCCTCGTAGGGACCGAACTCGGCGAACCGGTCGGCCAGGAAGGCGTCGTACGCCGTCTGCGCCTCGTCGTGGCTGGTCGGCCAGGCGAAGGTGTCAGCACGGCCGGGAGCCCCCGGGAACGCCTCCCCCACCCAGGCGATGGCCGCCTCGACAGCAGGGTGCCGCTCGACATCGGGGACCGGCGGAACAGGGTGTCCGCGCGGCAGCTTCTTGCGGTTGGCCTCGTCGAAGGACCACGTCCCACCGACGGGCCGATCGCCCTCGACGAGGACGTCCAGGCGCCGACGCTGCCAGGTGTAGAAGTGCTGCATCCGGGCACCGCGGGCACTGCCGGCGCTGTCGAAGAAGCCGGCGATCTCGGCCCGGCTCGTCAGGAAGCCGGGCGACTCCAGCACGTCGTCTGCTCCGAGGGCATACCCGCCGTCGGCCAACGCCTCGGTCAGGTCCCGCGAGAGCCAGTCGTCGACCACGTCGTACGCCGTCACCCGGCTCGGCCGGAGCGTCCGAACGAGCTCGGCGAGCTGGTCGCGACTGGACCTCTCCTTGCTGGTCGCGAGGTAGCGCACCTCGTGGCCGGCCGACTCCAGACGCTCGCGGAACCGGGTCATCGACGCCCGGTGCAGCACCAGCTTCTGGGCGTGGAAGGCGTACTGCCGGAACATCAGGTCGTGCTCGACCAGCACGACCACGGTGCCCGCCTCGACCTCGAGGTGTTCTGCGAACAGCTGGTGTGGCAGCACCAGCCTCAGGTGCGGTCCCGGATCAGCCATCGTTCAACCCTACGGGTGGGGACGCGGGGTCAGTACCCAGCCCGCAGAGCGGCGATGCGGTTCAGCAGCGCTTCGAGCGCCTCCTCGAACTCGACGAGGGACTGGTCCTCGGACAACGCCTCCCGCAGACGGCGCACCGTGGGGTACGGCCCCAGGCTCCGCTCCCCGGCGCTCTCCTCCTCCAGCACGTCGAGGGGGCCGAGATCGGCCCCCCGGGCCGCCACCTCCAGCAGGAGGTGGCCCAGCAGGAAGCTGGTGAAGGCGCGGTAGGCCACCGCCATGCTGTCGTCGTCGAAACCCTCGCTCTCGAGGCCGGACAGGAAGACCTCCACCCAGGCGAGACTCCTCAACGGCGGGCGCAGCCACGGCGCCTCGGCCGGCCGCGAGGCCACCAGCGGGAACACCTTCGGGTGCGCCAGCGCCACCCGGCGTACGCCGTGCGCGAGTCGCTGCAGGAAGTCCTGCCACCCGTGGCGCGGGGCGAGCAGGACATCACCGTCGTGCTGCATCTGCTCGGTGATGGACTCGACGACGGCGTCGAGCAGCTCCTCGCGACCGGGCACGTGTCGGTAGAGCGCCATGGCCTCCACCCCGAGGATGGCGCCGAGTCGGCGCATGGACAGGGCCGGCAGCCCCTCGGCGTCGATGAGACTCACCGCGGCGTCGACGACGCGTTCACGGCTCAACGGGGTCCGCGCGCGGTCGTCACTCATCGTCGGTCACGAGGTGAGCCTACAAAGGTGCGGGCCGGCTCCCGGGGTCACGGCTAGTCACCGGGCCACTCCCCTGTCCACTTCTGGAACAGGGTGGCGCCGCCTCGGTTGATGGCCGTCTTCACGACCGCGAAGATCGCGCCCTGGATGGCGGCTGCCACGAGCACCTCACGGAGGCGGTACTCCGACTCCAGGGGCCGGGGCGCATCGGCCTTGTCGCCGGGGGTGGCCCGCTTCCAGACCTGCTGGAACACCTGACCCGCGACCAGGCCCCCGATCAGGCTGGAGGCCAGCCCGACCGGGCGGTAGAGGACCTTGGCTGACGTGCTGGTCTGCTTCTCTGTTGGCATCAGTGCTGCTCCTTCGTCGTGCCTGGGTCCTGGTCGGTGTCCTGCCCGCGCGAGCGACGCAGGCGTCGGCCCCGTTCGATGTCCTGCTGCTGCTTCCTGCGTGCCTTGTCGATGGTGCGGGTGTCCCGGGGAGGCAGCTGAAGGGTCTCCTCGGCTGCGATCCCCGCCTGGAGCTCGCGGCCGCGTTCGAGCTCGGAGTCGAGCTCGGCGCCGAAGAGCAGCGCCAGGTTCGTGAGCCACAGCCACAGGAGGAACACGACCACGCCCGCCAGGGAGCCGTAGGTCGTGTTGTAGCTGGAGAAGTTCGCCACGTAGACCCCGAAGGCCGCCGAGGCGATCACCCACACGACGATGGCCACGACCGCGCCGACGCTGATCCAGCGGAACCTCGGTTGCCTGATGTTGGGGGTGGCGTAGTAGAGCAGCGCCACGATGAGGACGACGAAGCCGAGCAGGACCGGCCACTTCGCGAGGTTCCACACGGTCACGGCCGTGGACCCGAGGCCCAGCGCGTCGCCCACCGCGGTCGCGGCCCGGCCGCTGACGATCAGCCCCAGTGCCACCACCGCCGTGAGCAGCACGGTCACGAGCGTGACCAGGAGCATCACCGGCCGCAGCTTCCAGATGGGTCGGCCCTCGTCGATCTCGTAGATCCGGTTCATCGCGCGCCCGAAGGACCCGACATACCCGGAAGCGGACCACAGGGCCGTGGCGAGCCCGACGACCAGGGCGAACCCGGCGCCGGGAGCCTGGCTCAGCGTCGTCAGCGTCGGCTCGAGGGTGTCAGCGGCCGAGGCGGCGCCGATGTCGGTCAGGATCTGCAGCAGGGTCTCGACGGTCTTCGGTCCCTGGCCGACCACTCCGACCAGGGACAGCAGGGCGATGGCGGCCGGGAACAGGGCCAGGACCGCGTAGTAGGTCAGGGCCGCGGCCAGGTCGGTGCACTGGTCCTTCGAGAACTCACGCACCGTCTTGCGGAGCACGTAGACCCAGGACGATCTGGTGAGGTCGCCGGGCGAGTCGGGCTTCGCGCCGTCGTCCGGCGGTGGCGCGTCCCGCCGGGCGGCGTCGGTCTGGGTCATCCGCGCCGTCGCCACAGCAGGACCCCCACCGTCACGACCACCACACCTGCCGCGACGAGCGCGGCGGCCTGCCGCGACGAGCGCGGCGGCGGGCACCGGCTTGCCTCCCTCGGGGGTGAGCGCCGCCCGGGCCCGCGAGGTCGCGTCGGTGACCCGGACCTTCACTCGCTGCTTGACGTCCAGCTTGGCCCCCAGGGCCTCGATGGTGTCGCCGAGCTCGGCCCGGGTCGCCGCGATGTCCGCCTGGATCTCGTCCACCGTGGGCTTCCGCGCGGCGTCCCCGGTGTTGTCAGTCGTCGTCATGGTGTCGGCTCTCGTTTCAGCATCTGCACGTCCTGGTGGACGCTGTCGACGGTGCGCTCCGGAACCGGCGGCCTACCTCTTCTCACCTGGCCCCTGCCCACCAGGGCGAGCACACCGGCGACGGCGAAGAGCACCACCATCACGATCAGTGCGGACAGCCACGCGGGCAGCGCCAGCGCAAGGGCGAGGATCGCGGTGGTGACCAGGGTGGCCAGTCCGAAGAAGGCGACCAGGCCGGCGGCGCCGAACATCCCGGCCCCCAGGCCGACATGCTTCAGCTTGCCGGTCAGCTCGGCCTGCGCGAGCTGGATCTCGCCCCGGACCAACCGCGAGGTCTGGTCGGAGAGACGAGACAGCAGCTCTCCTGTGCTCGTCTCTGTCGTGGTGCTTGCTTGGCGTTCAGTCATGGCAACGTCAACGTGCTCATGGGTCGTCCCATCACTCGAGGTCTTTCACCGCCTGTACCCACCCGCTTACGGTGTAAACTGGTGGCACTCGACGAGCTGACCTGAGGTTGGACCGATGCTGGCGATCTCGCACCTGACCTGGACCGACGAGGGTCCGGTCCACGTGCCTGCCCCGCTCACCTGCCGGCTCGGGTTCCGGCATCGCTGGGTCCGGGTGTGGCTCCCTGGTGGCGAGTCGTGCGTGATGTGTCAGGTCTGCGAACGTACGCCGTCCCGGACCATCTTCGAGTCGCCGGTCCCGTGAGTCATCTCGTCCGGAGCGTGCGGGCGGGCTCGATGTCGAAGCCGTGGCTGAGGGCCCACAGGACCGCACGGCTGCGGCTGTCGACCCCGATCCTGCGGTAGGCGGAGCGGATGTAGGACTTGACCGAGTTGATGCTCAGGTAGAGCGCCTCGGCCACGTCCTGGTTGCTCAGCCCCTGGGCGATCAGGGCGAGCACCTCGCTCTCGCGCGGTGTGAGCCCGACGTCGCGACCGGGCCAGTCACCGAGCTTGTCGTCGTCGGACACCGGAGTCTCGATCACGTTCGTGACCACCTCGCCGGCGTGGATCTCCTCCAGGGCCTTGACCAGCTCCGCCGCCGGCAACGCCTTCGACAGGTAGCCGGCCGCGCCCTGCTCCAGGGCGCGCGCGGGCTGGAGGTGCTCCAGCGGCCAGGAGAACACGACCACCTTGGGCCCTCCGGGCTGGACCAGCTCGGGCAGCCCGAATCCGCGCCCGGCGACCAGGGCGAACGTGTCGAGGAGGACGAGGTCGACGTCACTGATCACCGGCACCTGACGGTCGAGCTCGACCACCTGGATCCGGTCGCCGAAGTCTGCGAACATCCGTGCGACTCCGGCGACGACGACCTCGTAGTCGTCGACGATGGCGACGCGGATCGGCGGCGACGTGTCAGGCATGTGGGACCTCGCTTTGCTGGATGTAGCCGCCGAGGGCGCGACCTGCCGTGACCCTACAAGGCGCCACGTGCAGATCGCGCCCGGTCACGCCCTGGAGCTCAGGCGCTGATGGCTGCCCTCTGCTGGCTGCCGTCCTCCACCGTGACCTGGATCTTGCGCGGCTTCGCCTTCTCGGCGACCGGGACCCGCAGGGTCAGGACGCCGTCCTGGTAGCTGGCGGCGATGGCGTCCAGGTCGAGGTTGTCCCCGAGCACCAGCTGGCGACTGAACACGCCCGTGGGCCGCTCCGAGGCGAGCATCTCGCCCTCGTCGCTCCTGCTGCGACGCTCGGCGCGAACGGTCAGCACGTTGCGTTCGACGTCCAGGTCGATGCTGTCACCCGAGACGCCTGGGAGGTCGAACTCGATGACGAAGGTGTCGCCGTGACGCCAGGCGTCCATCGCCATCACGGCTGGGCGCCCCGAGGTGCCCAGCACCTGCTGGGTCAGGCGGTCAAGATCGCGGAAGGGGTCGGTATTGCGCAACAACATGAGAGGTCCTTTCCCTAGCAGTTCGTCTGGACGGTACGGCTGCTGATCTATATCAGCGGCTATAGGTTTTATATACCCCCGTAAGCAGGACAAATCAACCCCTCCACAGCATCCGCGTCCGGTCCGCCTCGGCCAGCTCAGCCTCTGCCAACGCGAGCAGCCGACCCACCGGCTGCTCCCCGGCGGCGAGGGGCGTCGGACCACTCACGGCGCTGGATCGCAGCCCCTCCCGCTCGGTCAGGGCGACCTGGCCGTCGACGCGCAGGATCGGCACCCGGAACAGTCGCGCGACCAGGTGGATGCTGATGTGCATCGGGACTCACGACCCGAGCTTGATGTCACTGTCATCCCAGGACCTGCGGACCGAGCTGACCACCGACGACGGGTCGTCGGCAGCGCTGTCGAGCCGGGCGCGCAGCTGACGCGCGATGCCGCCCGCAGCCACCTGGAGCTTCTCGTAGCGTTCGCGACCCGCGCGCGTCCCGGCCACGTAGCCGAGACCGAAGATGAGCAAACGACCGATGGTTTTGGTGCCGAGCATCAGATGTCCTTTCCAGCGAACACGGGGGATCAGGGGCGCTTGCGGCGGATGGCGGTCACCAGGTCCTTCTTGAGCACGTGACCGTTGGCGTCGATGCCGATGCTGGTGGCGAGCTCGAGCAGCTCGGCCTTGGTCATGTCGTCGAGCTCGAGCGGGTCCTCGTCTGCCGTGACGACCAGGTTGCGGCCTTCCTCACCGACGGCGTGGGTGCGGCGATCGGCGTCCGCCACCCGCTCCTCGGCCTCGTGGGCCAGCTTGTCCGCGCGCTCGCGGGCCGCTTCGGCTGCCTCGCGAGCCGCCGCTGCGGCGTCCTCGGCCATCCGCCTCGCCTCGGCCATCTGTCGGCGAGCCTCGGCAATGGCTGCCTCGGCCTGCGCCCTGGCCTCGTCGGCACGGGCTTCGGCCTTGCCGCTCTCGGCATCGACCTCCTCCTGGACCTCGGCAACCTCGCGGCCGGCGTGCTCCTCGGCGCGCTGCCGCTTGGCGGCGACGTAGTCGTCGGCCTCCTGCTGCGCTGCCTCGACGATCTGCTGGAGCCGCTGATCAGCCTCGGTGCGGGCCTGCTGCACCCGAGTGGCACCCGACTGGCGGGTCTCGTCGACCTCGTCGGACGCCTCTCTCGCCTTGACCGCCTTCTCGGCGGCCCGGGCTTCGAGCTCCTGGGCACGCTCGAGCGCCGCGTCGGCCTGATGCAGCCGCGCCTCGATGCCGTCGGCGAACGGAACGGCGTCTGCGGCCGCCACCTTGGCCTGACGTGCGGGGTCTGCCACCGAACGCTCCAGCACTCGCGCCGCGGTCCTGGGCAGCTCCAAGGTGCGCGTGGTCAACCATGAGACGGCTGAGTTCTTGGTCATGGCACTTCCTCTGGTCGCTGTGATGTGGATCACGTCAGCCGTACCCAGGTGCTTATGCCGTAAACACCCCCCAGGAACCGACCACCTCGGGCGGGCGGGCCCCGTTTGATCTCGTCGCGACGGGGTACCGGGGACTCATGTGAGCATCGCTGGTGTCTCGACCGCCCGATGCTCGCAGGTGTGGGGGGTCCGCCTGCGCGAGACGACGTCCTGCGCAGGCGGGCACTGCCACGGGTGGACTACCCGGACCGAGACTCGACCGCCTCCACCCGTCCTCCCATGCTCGCGACGAGGTGGTCGGCGCACCGCAGCGCCAGCGCACCGATGGTGGAGGTCGGGTTTCCAGCCCCTCCGGTCACCATCGAGCTGCCGTCGCAGACGACGAGGCCGGGGGTGTCCCAGACCCGGTTCCACTTGTCCGTCACCCCGTCGTCCGGGCTGTTGCTCATGCGAGCGGTGCCCATGAGGTGCCAACCGGGTTGGGAGAAGCTGTCGTCCATCGGCTGGAAGTCGATGGACAGCGCTCCAGCCGCGCGGCCGATCTCCTCGAGCCTGTCGCTGCCGAACTCCAGGAGCCCGCGCGTGTTCGGATGCAGGTCGTAGTGGACCTTCGCGGACGGCAGTCCGCTGGAGTCGAGCGCGTCGTGGTCGAGGGTCACCCGGTTGGTCGCGACCGGTAGGTCGTCGGCCTGGATCGCACAGAACACGTGCCGGTCGAACCGGTCCTCGAAGTCCGAATGGTGCGCGGGCCCCCACTGAGCCGGACGCCGACCCGTGGTCGCCCCCAGCGAGCTGAACGCCGGACCCCAGGCCCCGCCGAAGGTGATGGTGATGCCGTTCACCACGCCTCGGGAGACATCCGTGTCGTACCACTCCTGGCAGTAGGGGCCAGCCCCGAAGGGGCCCTTCCAGTGGCCGGTCGGCTGGTCGAACCACATGTCGGCGAGTCGGTATCCGTGGGTCATGAAGTGCCGCCCGACCTGGTCCCGGTCGTTCCCGAGGCCCTGGGGGTGCTGGGCGGACGTGGAGAGCTGCAGCAGCCGGGGCGTGCCGATGCCGTTGCACGCAACCACGACCAGCGGGGCGGTGAGGCGGTGCCCGGTTCCGTCGCGCAGGTCCTGGTAGTCGACCCCGGTCACTGCACCGGACGCGTCCGTCGTGATCTCGGTGACGCGGGCCAGTGCGCGGAGGTCCAGGCCGTGGGCGATCGCAGGCTTGAGATAGGCCTGGGTAGCCGTTCCCAACGAGCCGCGCGGACAGCCGACGTTGCACTGCCCGCAGGAGTTGCAGGCGAGCCGGTCACCACGGTCCTCGGTGAGGATGGCATTGTCGGCAGGCCACCAGTGCAGGTCGAGACTCTCGAGCGCACCGGCCAGCAGGTTGTGGTACTCGCCGTGCTGGACGAACGGCATCCTGGGCGCGCCGGGGCGAGGGGGGTACGCCGGGTCGCCGGGAACGCCGGAGATGCCGACGTCGGCGTCGTTGCGGTCGTAGAACGGCGACAGGTCCTCATAGCTGATGGGCCAGTCGATCGTGCCCTCGAGCCCGTGCTCGGTCCCCTTGCGGAAGTCGACGGGCTTGAGCCGATGCCAGAACCCTGAGTAGTGGTTCGTGCTCCCGCCCACGGCGTTGTAGAGGTAGGGCACGAACGTCCCATTGGTGGAGACCGGGAAGTCGTAGGGCATGTTGCGCAGGTTCGGCGTGAACGCCCAGTCCCGCCGCATCGAGAACTCCCAGTCGTCCCCGAAGGTGGGGTGGTCGACGGGACGGACGGGTGGACCCTGCTCGAGGCAGACCACTCGCGCACCGGCGCGCGCCAGGGTGTGGCTGATGGCACCACCGGCCATGCCCGCACCGATCACGATGACGTCGAACGCCTCAGCGCGAGACACGACGCACGTCCTCCGTGGCGACGTACGACCCTCTGGGTCTGCGCGGCACGGCCATCGTCTCGGTGATGGCGTAGCCGAGCGGCTGAGGAGCCCCGTGGTAGCCGTAACCGCGGTCTGCCATGGCGGCCAGCACCCGCCGTGAGGAGTAGTAGGCGTGGTAGACGAGCTCGGTGACGTACGCGAACAGGGCGGGGTCGCCCGTCTCCAGCTCCGTGAGTGTCGAGCCCACCTCGGGTGCGTCGGCCAGGTTCCACTCCCGACGAAGCCTCTCGAGGGTGGCGAGGTCATCGGGCGCTGCCCGATCCTGGATGAACGTCACCACCTGGGCTTCGTCGGCACTCGGGTAGGTCTCGTCCCCGGGAATCAGCGCCGTGGCCAGCTGCGCGAGGTACGCCGAGAGCTCGGGGCTGAGCGTGAGTCCGTGGAAGCCCGGGCGGGAGGTGTGGGGGAAGGCGGCGGCCACGGCTACGAGGCCTCGCCGGGTACGGCCCGGAAGACCTGCCCTCGCTCCAGGACGTTCTCCAGCAGGTCGAGATAGCTGTCGACGTCGTCGCGGGCGGGCGTCGGCACCTGCCCCGGGTAGCCGATGAGCTCGCGTACGTCGGGACTGAGGAAGTAGGCGCCGGCCAGCAGCGTGCCCAGCGCCTCGAAGGCGGGGATGTGCTCGGTGTTGAGCAGCTCGATCGCCTCCTCGGCGGGCAGGCCACGGGCCGCCCCGAGAGCCTGCTGGAGTCCTTCAGCGAGGTCGGGTCGATAGCTCAGCGCTTCGTCGAGATGACGCTCGGGGACGTGGGCCTGCGTGGCGGAGGGCATGCCCTCGGCATCGGGGATCAGGACATCTGCGATGCCCGCGAAGGTCGAACGGTCGTCGTCAGTCAGCATGGCTCTTCCTCTGTTCAGCGCGCGGAGAGCGCGGAGACGGGCTGGTCCCGGCGGGTTTCGATGAGGTGCTCCACCGAGCGCAGCGCCAGCGCCATGATGGTCGCGGTGGGGTTCACGCCCGAGGACGTGACGAAGGCGCTGCCGTCGATCACGTAGAGGTTGGGTACGTCGTGCGCTCGGCCCCACTGGTCGATCACCGACGTTGCCGGGTCGTTGCCCATCCGCGCGGTGCCCAGGAGGTGCCAGCCGCAGTCGCGCATGAGCCGGGTCTCCGAGGTCGTGACGGCTCCGGCGGCCTCGTGGGCCTCCCTGGCCCGGTCGACGTGGAAGTCGATGAGCTTGCTGGTGTTCTCCGAGCTCTTGTAGAGGAGCTTGGGGGCGGGGACACCGTCCCCGTCGACCAGGCTGTCGTGCAGCACGACCCGGTTGGACTCGTCCGGCAGGTCCTCCGCGATGATGCCCCACTCGAAGGAACGACCGAGGGTGGCCTTGAGGTTGCGGTGGAAGTTCACCCCCCACGACTCGTCGATCGGGCCGCCGCCATAGCCGGCGCGCATGCCCAGCGGGCCACCCGACGGCATGACGTTCCACTTGGCGCCACGCACGAAGCCGCGCGAGGTGTCGGTCTCGTAGAACTGCATGGACTCGATGGACTGACCCGCCGGGCCGAGCCAGCTGTCCAGGGGCTCGTCGTAGGTGCCGACCACGGCGCCGTAGGGGTGCATCATCAGGTTCTTGCCCACCAGGCCGGAGCTGTTGGCCAGGCCGTCGGGGAACAGGTTGGACGTCGAGAGCTGCAGCAGGCGAGGCGTGCCGATCCCGTTGCCGGCGACGATCACGACGGCAGCGCGCTGACGTCGCTCGACGCCGTTGCGGTCGATGTACACCGCCCCGCTGGCCAGGCCCTGGTCGTCGACGGTGATCTCGCGCACGCGGGCACCGGTGACCAGGTGGGCACCGGCCGCGAGTGCGGCCGGCCAGTGGGTGATGTCGGTGCTCGCCTTGGCTCCGGCCGGACAACCGGTCAGACAGGTGCCGTAACGAAGGCAGGCGGGCCGGTGTCGATACTCCCGCGACGGGATCGCGTTGGCTCCGGGCCACCAGTGCCACCCCAGCTTGTCCATGCCTTCCGCGGCCTTGCGGCCGATCTTGCCGATCGGCAGGGGAGGCAGCGGATAGCCGGCACCGTCCGGGTACGCCGGGTTGTCGCCGAGGCCGGAGGCCCCGATCTCCTTGTCCATGCGCTCGTAGAACGGCTGGAGCTCGGCGTAGTCGAACGGCCAGTCATCCGCGATCCCGTCCAGGGTCTTGACCCGGAAGTCGGACGGCAGGAAACGGGTCCAGTGGGCGGCGTACAGGATCGTGCTGCCGCCGACGCCGCTGTACATCAAGGGGTTGACGTCGGACTCGGTCGTGTCGACGGGATAGTCCGAGGCCCCGGCACGCACGTTGGGGTTCGGGTGCCACTGCTTCTGCTTGACCAGCTCCCACTCGGGCTTGTCCCCGGCGAAGTCGCTCGGTGAGGTCCAGCCGCCCTGCTCGAGGCAGACCACGGAGAAGCCGGCCTCGGCGAGGGCCTTGACCGCCACCGATCCGGACGCACCGGCTCCCACCACCAGGACGTCGGCCACCTCGGGAAGGACCAAGCTTTGGTTGATCGTCACGCGTGCCACTTCGCTTTCGCACCTGGGCGCTCTCGGCGCCACCCCACTGGACCGGCAAGACGCGGGCAGCGGACCACACTGTGACCTCCACCACGCACACAGCACGGTACGCTCGCGTTTCGTCTGACGCAACCCCCCCCATGAAAACGAAACAGGATCGGCAGACACAGCGACAGCGGAACGCCTGTCGGAGGAACCAGGTCGCGCTACTGACTGACGGGTTCGGCCGCGTGGGAGCCGCGATATCCCAGCCGGGTGCTGGCACGGCCGGCGACGTCGGCCATGATCGCGCCGAGGGTCTCGTCGTCCTGTTCCTGTCTCACCTCAGGCATCATCAAGCCGAGAGCGGCGATGGGCCGACCCGTCGCGTCGTGGACGACCGAGCTGATCGCGAAGACGCCATCGCGCCACCACGAGTGGTTGACGGCGTAGCCCTGCGACTGCACGACCTTCACCGCCTCGCGGATCGTGTCCGGGTCCGTGATGGTGCGAGCGGTCGCGGCGGTGAGCTCCTGCTGGAGGTAGAGCTCCATGAACGGGGGGTCGGCCGCCATGAAGGCGAAGCCGGTGGCGACGGCGTGGACGGGCCACACCTCACCGACCGTCGCGGGTGAGACCACGGAGCTGCGCTTGGAGGGGATCGAGTCGATGCAGACGCACTCGCGCCCCGCGAGCACGGTGAGGTAGGCCGTCTCCCCGGTGCGGTCATGGAGCTCCTCGAGGGCCCAGCGCAGCTCGCGGCGGATGTCGATCCGGCCGAAGGCCCAGGCGGCCAGCATCAGGCAGCGGGGACCGAGCGCATAGCGACTGTCCTCGAGCTGGACGACGTACCCCTCACCCTGCAGCGTGCGAGCGAGACGGAAGGCCGTCGCCTTGCTGACGTCGAGCTTGGCGGCCAGGGCGGTGGCCCCGACGGGGCCCTCGAGCAGTGCTTCCATCAGGTGCAGTGCCCGCTTGACGGACGCGACGCCACCGTCGGAAGCAGTCCGCTGCACACGCACCCCCGGTCGGTCGTCGATGCTCATGTCAGGATCACTCTAGACGGTCAGCCGGGCAACGAGGTCTTCTCTCAGCACCAGACCGATCCCCGGACGGTCCGGGATCTGGAGGTGCCCGTCCGCGGCGACCAGGCGGGATTCCGGCTCGAGCAGCATCTCGAAGTTGTAGATGTCCTTGTCCAGGTCGAAGTGCTCCACGGTGAGGGCGTTGGTGGTGGCCGCGTGCAGGTGGGCGTGCAGGTTGGCGTGCCAGTGCGGCGCCACCGGGAGCCCGAATGTCGACGCGGCGGCGGCCACCCTCAGATACTCCGTGACACCGCCCAGGACGCCCGCGTCGGGCTGGAGGACGTCGGCGGCTCCGGCCTGGATGAGATCGCGGAACTCCCAGCGGGTCGCCGCGATCTCGCCCGTGGCGATGGGGGTGTCGCAGCGGGCCCGCAGTCGGGCGTGTCCGGCAAGGTCGTCCGGCGAGAGGGGTTCCTCGAACCACCACAGCCCGTGACCGTGCGCCGCGGCCTCGAAGGCGCGCAGCGCCGCTCGCGCGTCGGTGTCGGAGCGATAGGCGTTGTTCGCGTCCAGAGCCAGCCGACCCACCCCCTCCATGGCCTCAACGGCGGCCGTCACCCGTCGGGCGTCCTCGACCACGGGGAGCCCGCCCACCTTGATCTTGTGATCGGTGAAACCCAGGGCGACGTTTCCACGGATCTCGGCAGCGACCGCCTCGGCCCAGGGTCCGTCCTCAGCGATGTAGTAGCCACCGGAGGCGTAGGCCGGCACCGGATCAAGCCCGCCGCCGAGGAAGGAGGCGAGCGGGAGGTCGGCCCCCTTGGCCGCCAGGTCCCACAGGGCGATGTCGACCGCGGACAGCGCGCGGATGACCGCGCCCCGCCTGCCGTGCAGGAGGGACTCCTGGTACATCACGTCCCACGCTCCGACGATGTCGCCCGCCGCTCGACCGAGCAGCACGGGCGTCAGCAGGTCGTTGACCGCATCGGCCACCAGGCGCCCGCCGTTGGTTCCCGCGTAGGCGTAGCCGATCCCGACGTCCTCCCTGTCGGCGGCGCTCACCCGCACCAGCACGTAGTCCCTCTTGTCGAGCACCCGCGTCGAGATGCGGGTCGGTCGGGCGACGGGGACTCGGACAGCGGTCGCTCGGACCTCGACGATGCTCATGGCTTTCCTGCCTCAGGACGTGGTGGTCGGCCAGGGGCGGATGGCGCCCTCGCCGTCGAACAGGGGAGCCTCCGGTATGCCGGCGACGGCCCCGATCCCGGGGCTGGTGGCGAGCAACGGCGCAGACACCATCAGCTCGTCGAGCGCCAGCGTGCTCCTGATGCGGACGATCCGCGCCTCGCTCAGATCCTTCAGCCCGGCGGTGAGGAGCGCCGCGCACACGGCGTCGCGCGCCGTCGCGAGAACGATCGGCACCTGGGCACGCTGGACGCCCTGCAGACCGGCCGTCAGGGCATTGGCGTACGTCGCCCGCAGGTCGACGTTGGCCATGGCCGACACCGGGAGAAAGTCGGCCAGGCCGATTCCCACCGCGTTGCCCTCGGACCCTTCGCTCACCTCGAGGACGACGATGTTGGTGACTTCCACGCCCGGGGGCTCCGGGCTTCCGCGCACCATGCGGCGGCCGATCACGTTGGTGTCCATCCCCGTGCCCGAGATCTCCTTTCCCATCCGATCCACGATGAGGACGTCGATCTGGTCGAACGGCAGTCGCGCCTCCTGGGCCCGGGCGCGCGCCAACAGCTCCGCCTCCGCGGGGCCGCCGATCTGGTCGCCGGCGAGGAAGGCGATCTCGTCGACATCCTTGTGTCGGCTCTCGACGACGGCCAGTCCACCCAGCACCGGGAGCGAGGAGGTGACGACGGCGCAGCTGGCCAGGATGCGACGCTCGAGATGCAGGGGGCCGAGCCGATGCAGCTCCTCGGCGCCGCGCTGCTTGCCCAGGCCGATGGCCACCATCTTGGCCAGACCGCTCTCGATCTGCCCGCTGAACGAGGTGTGGCTCTTGATCCGGTTGATGACCAGCACGTGGTCGGCCTGGCACGCGGCCTCGGAGACATGGACCTCCAGCTCGTCCGTGCTGCCGACGACGCGGGTGTCCATCGACGCGCGGATCGGCACCCCCGTCGACTCCTCGGTGATCCCGAGGTCGGCCAGGACGGCGAGCTGCCCGCCGGGGGTGGCACCGCCGTGCGATCCCATCGCCGGGACGATGAACGGTCGGGCTCCCTGGGCTCTCAGCACCTCGAGGACGGCCAGCACGGTCTCCTGCAGTCGCGCGATGCCGCGACTCCCGACCCCGACGGCCACGGACTCGCCCACCTGCACTCGTTCGAGCGCTGGGCCGAGCGCTCCCGCGACGGCTGCCGGGATGTCGAGCGACGCCCGGACCTTGCTCCCCACACCTCGAGCCAGCTGCAGTCGAGGGACCGGCACCGGCCTCGAGACCAGCTCCGAGAGCGCGATCACGGGCACCGTCATCGCGCCGTGGGTCATCGAGTCGTCAGGCAGCGAGTCATCAGGCATCGGGGGCCGCCTCGAGGAAGTCCAGGTCAGCACCCAGATGGGCCTGGCCGACCGACCCGGCGTACAGCCGGCGCCACCCGCGGGCCGGCAACGCAGGCAGCTCGAGCCGGTCTCGCCGTCGCACGAGCTCCTCCTCGTCGACGAGGAGGTCGATGGTGCGCCCCGGTACGTCGAGGCGGATCAGGTCGCCGTCACGGACCAGGGCAAGAGGTCCACCCACGGCGCTCTCGGGCGAGCAGTGCAGCACCACGGTGCCGTACGACGTGCCACTCATCCGGGCGTCCGACACCCGCACCATGTCCGTCACGCCGGCCTCGGCGAGCCGGCGTGGGATGGGAAGGGAACCAGCCTCGGGCATGCCGGCACCCACCGGACCGGAGCCCCGTAGGACGAGCACCGAGTCGGCGGTGATCGGCGTCTCCGGGTCGTCGAGCCGGGCCGCTGCATCCTCCGAGGACTCGAACACCACCGCCGGGCCCACGTGGGACAGCAGACTCGCGGTGGCTGCCGACACCTTGAGCACCGCCCCGTCGGGGGCGAGCGAGCCGAAGAGCACAGCCAGGGCGCCGCTGGGTTGCAACGCATCGTCCCGGCGCCGGATCGTCGCCTGCCCCACCGTCGTCGAGACCCCGTCGAGCAGCTCGGCCAGGGGCCGGCCGGTGATGCCGACGTGGTCGACGTCCAGCAGGTCGGAGAGCTCCGTGAGCAGGGCAGGGACTCCCCCGGCGCGGTGGAAGTCCTCCATGTAGCCCTGACCCGAGGGTTTGAGGTCGAGCAACAGGGGTGTCTCGCGCGCGAGCGCGTCGAAGTCCGCCAGCGTGAGGTCGACGCCGGCGCGCCGGGCGATGGCGAGCAGGTGGACGACGGCGTTCGTGGAGCCACCGATCGCCGACAGCACTCGCACGGCGTTGTGGAAGGCACCCGCGGTCAGCACCTCCGCGGGGAGGATCGGGTCTCGTGCCAGCTCGACGGCCCGGCGTCCTGAACGCACCGCGTGACGCAACCTGTCGCCCGTCGGGGACGGCGGTGTCGCGCCACCGGGCAGCATCATGCCCAGGGTCTCGGCCATCGTCGCCATGGTGGAGGCGGTCCCCATCACCATGCACGTCCCGGAGGTGGTGGCCAGGGCGCCTTCGGCCTCGGCGATCTCGGTCTCGTCGAGCTCGCCGGCTCGGTGTCGGGCCCACAGCCTCCGGCAGTCCGTACAGGCCCCCACCCGCTCACCTCGCCAGGTGTTGGTCAGCATCGGTCCGGTGACTTCGATGACGACCGGCACGTCGCTGGAGGCGGCGGCCATCAGCTGGGCGGGGACGGTCTTGTCGCACCCACCCACCAGGACCACCGCATCCATCGGCTGCGCGCGGATGAGTTCTTCGGTCTCCATCGCGAGCAGGTTGCGGAAGATCATCGAGGTCGGGTTCAGCAGCAGCTCGCCCAGGCTCATCGTCGGGAAGACCATCGCGAGCCCGCCGGCCTCGAGCACCCCGCGCTTCACGTGCTCGATGATCGCCGGCATCCCCCGGTGACAGGGGTTGAAGTCGGAGGTGAGGTCCGCGATGCCCACGATCGGTCGGTCGAGGTCCTCCCGATCGAAGCCCGCCCCGGACAGGAAGACTCCCCGGAGGAAACGGCTGAACCCGGCATCGCCGTACGACGTGAGGCCACGCGCGACGCCGCGCGGCTGATCCGACGCCATCAGAAGAGGTCCCACCAGACGTCGCGCTGCTGAGCCTGGGCGCCCGACTCCTCCAGCACGATCGCGCCGTTGCGGAGGACGTAGACGCGATCGACGATGGAGGTGATCGCCTTCACGTTCTGCTCGACGATCAGCACGCTCATCCCGCGCGCCCGCGAGAGCTCCTTGATGGTGGCGAAGGTGGTGTCGACCACTGCGGGCGAGATGCCGAGCGAGGGCTCGTCCAGCAGCATCAGGCGAGGATGCGCCATCAGCGCGATCGCCAGGGAGAGCTGTCGCTGCTGGCCGCCGGAGAATCGCCCGGCCACACTCGTCATGCGGTCTCCCAGGATCGGGAAGATCTCCACCACCTCGTCCATCCGACGGCGGATCTCAGCGCGATCCTTGATCCCCGTAGCACCGAGCTCGAGGTTCTGGGCCACGGTCAGGTCGCGGAAGATCGGCGTGGTGGCCGGGGTGATGGACATCCCGGCGCGGACCATCTGAACGCTGGTGGACCGCGTGACCGACTCGCCACCGAACTCGATCGTCCCGGCGGTGAGCGGGACCATCCGCATCAGGGTCTTGAGAAGGGTCGTCTTGCCGGCTCCGTTGTGGCCCAGGATGCCAACAACCTCCCCCGGCTCGAGCCGGATGCTCACCTCCGAGAGCACCTGCTGCTTGCCGTAGCCGGCGATGATCCCGCTGGCCACGAGCAACGAGTCGGCGTGGGTGTGGTTGCTGGAGGTGCTCGCGATCTGTGTCATGTCCTCACGTCCCGAAGTAGAGCTCGGCGAGCTCGCGGCGACCCATCAGGTCGTCCACGGTGCCCTCGGCGATGACGGTTCCCTGGTCCAGGAAGACCGCCCGGTCGGCCAGCCGCTGGACGAAGTGCACGCTGTGCTCGACGAGGCAGACCGTGTGGCCCAGGTCGCGGAGGCGGCCGATCCCGCTGATCACCTTCTCCACGCTGGCCGGGTCGACGCCGCTGGTCGGCTCGTCCAGGAGGAGCACGTCGCAGCCGGTGGCGAGGAGTCGGGCGATGGCGACCAGCTTCTGGTCGCCGTACGACAGGTCGCTGACCTTGACGTTGGCTCGGTCGGCGATACCGAGCAGCGCCAGGCAGTCGAGCGCCTTGAGCCGGACCTCGCGCTCGGCGCGGCGAGTGGCCAGCGGGGTGAGGAGAAGCCGCACGAACTTCTCGCCCGGCTGGTCCTGCACACCCAGCGCGACGTTGTCGAGCGCGGTGAGCCGTTGGCACACGCGCACGTCCTGGAACGACCTGGCCAAGCCGCTGCGAGCCAGCTCGTACGCCGGCTTGCCGGTGACGTCGACGCCTCGGAGGTGAACGCGGCCCGAGTCGGCCTTCAGTCCACCGCACATCATGTTGAAGATCGTGGTCTTGCCCGCGCCGTTCGGTCCGATCAGCGCGGTGATCTGGCCCCGCTCGAGGGCGAACGTCGCGCCGTTGACGGCCTTGAGTCCGCCGAAGCTCTTCTGCAGGTCGAAGACCTCCACGATGGGTACGCCGGCATCGACCCCCGCCTTGGTGTTCACGTGCAGCAGTCGATCGAGCGCCTCCTGCTCGGTGGGGATGACCTTCGGTGGGCGACCAGCGCCCTTGCCGAACAACGAACCGAGTCCGACCCCCTCCGGCAGGATCCCCTCCGGGCGCAGTCGCATCATCACGACCAGCGCGGCACCGTAGATGACTGCCTGCCAGGGGATGGCGGAGTCGCCGACGTACTCCCGCAGCAACGGCTCCAGACCGCCGAGCACGAGCGCCCCCAGGACCGTGCCCCACAGGTTGCCGATCCCACCCAGGACGACGACCGACACGATGAGGATCGAGTAGGTGAGGGTGAAGTTGCTGGGCACGACGGAGCCGTAGTAGAAGGCCGCGAGGGCGCCGACGCCCCCCGCGATGGAGGCACTGATGCTGAAGGCGAGGAGCTCGGGAACCATGGGGTTCTTGCCGACGCTGGCCACCGCCGACTCGTGCTCTCGCAACCCCTTCAACAAGCGTCCGAAGGGCGATTCACCCAGCGCCCAGCACGCAGCGAACGCGAGCGCAGCGGCCAGGAGCATCACCCAGATGAACTGCTCGGGCTTGAACAGGAGCGTGCCGCCGATGCTGATCGGCGGGATGCCCGACAGCCCGTAGGGTCCGCCGGTGATCTTGTCGAGCACGCCCATGAGCTGGTTGGCGACGAGCTGGAAGGCCAGCGTCAGGAGGATGAGGTACTCACCCCGCACCAGTCGAACGGCGGGGATCGAGATGAGCAGCGCCGCGAGGAAGGCGATGACCATGGCGGCCAGCAGCGCGGGCAACCATGGCCAGCTGAACCCGGTCTGGAGTCCGGCGGTGGCCACTCCCCCGAGCTCCTCAACGGTCGGGAGGGTCAGTCGTGCGGCCGTGAAGCCGCCGATGCCGAAGAACACGGCGTGCGCCATGGACACCCGCCCGGCGTACCCCAGCAGCAGGTTGAGCGAGACCGCGAGCGTCATCAGGATGAGGATGGAGATCGCGATGTCGGCGTAGTAGCTCATCAGGCCGCTGCCTTTCCGAGCAGACCCTGGGGCCTGATGAGGAGGATGAGGAACATGGCACCGAAGACGACGACCGGGCCGTAGTCGACCTGGAGGTAGAGCGCGCTCCAGCTGCTGAGCAGCCCGAGCGCGAGCCCACCGAGAGCGGCGCCCCACTGGGAGCCGATGCCGCCGAGGAAGGCCGCGATGAACCCGGTGAGCGTGGGGGCCAGGCCCATGGTCGGGGTAGCCACGCCTTTGGTGGTGAAGAGGAGGGCCGCGACAGCGACGAGGAAGGAGCCGACGACGAACACCGCGGTGTAGACGCGCTTGCTGTCGATCCCGACGGCCTCGGCCATCACCGGGTTCGTGCGCAGCGCGGTGACGGAGCGCCCGAACCTGGTCCGGACGATCAGCGTCGCGACCGCAGTGATCAACACCCACGAGATGAGCACCGCGATCACGTCGTGTCTCGAGATGGTGACGGTCCCCAGCTCGTACGTCGGGTTGTCCGGCCTCGGCAGTGTCTTGTTGTCCGGCCCGAACACGATCTGCAGCAGGTTGGGGAAGGCGACGCTGATGCCGAGCGAGACGAGAAAGATCGTCAGCAGCGTCGCGTTCCTCTTCCGCATGGGTCGGTAGAACAGGACCTCGACCAGCACGCCCAGCAGCACCCCGGCTGCCAAGCCGACCACCAGGGCGCCCGCGAGGGGCAGCCCCAGCGAGTCGGAGGCCCACACCGCCGCGTACGCCGCTCCGGCGTACGCGGCCGCATGAGCGAGGTGGAAGATCTTCGTCGTCGCGTAGATGACGCCGAAGCTCACCCCGAGCAGGGCATAGCTCGAGCCGACGACGATGCCCGAGACCGTCAGCTGGGCGAGCAGGTTGAGATCCATGGTGATTCCTCGTGGTCCTCGGTCAGGAGGCGAGCGCGGTGGCCGGGTCGGCCGTTGCGTCGACCTTGACGATGTCGGCGACCTTGGTGGGCACACCGCCCTTGACGCTGAACACGCCCATCGGCTTGGAGATGGTGTGGTCGTCGGGGTTGAAGGCGACCTCGCCGGTCGTCGCCTCGTCGCCGCCGTAGAGCGACTTGAAGGTGGGGTTGGCCTTGAGTGAGTCCTGGAGTGCCACGGTGTCGGTGGCGTCGCCGCCGTCGGCCAGCACCCGCCGCACCAGCTCCCACACGAAGAAGACCTCCTCGTAGTAGTTGGCTCCGTAGTACTCCGGGTCCTCGCCGAACATGTCGTTGTGGCCACTCACGAAGAGCTTGTTCCACGGGTTGGGGTTCGCCGGGTCGTAGAAGTCGGTCGCGAAGTTGTAGGTGTCGTACGTCGCTCCGGCCACCTTGGCGGCCTGGGCGGTGAACTCGATGCCCATGATCGGCACGGTGACGTTGGCCTCGCGGAGCTGCTTGACCAGGTAGCCGACGTCGTCACCGAAGCTGAAGGTGAGGATGGCGTCGGGCGAGGTCGACTTGATCCTCGCCACGATCGAGCTGAAGTCGGTGGCACCGACGTCGTGCTGCTCGTTGGCGACCACGGTCCCACCGGTGAGGGTCTGCCAGGCGGCCGGTGCGATGGTCTTGGCTCCGGCCACACCGTTCTCCTGGGTGCCGACGATGGCGAGCTTCTTGGCGTCGGGGAACTCCTTGGCGATCCAGGCCAGCGCACCGGGCGCCGGGTCGTCTCCGAAGATCATCCGGGTCTGCCACAGGAAGTCCTTGCCGACCTGACCGGGGCTGGAGCCACCGCCGTTGAAGGAGAGCAGCTTGTTCTGGGCGATCTGCGGGACGATCGCCTCGCTGGGTGCGCCGTAGGAGGTCTGGAGGATCCGGATCTCGTCCTGCGTGATCATCTGGCGCGTGGCTGCGATGGCGGTCGGCACATCGCCGCTCTTGTGGTCCGCGATGGTGATGTCGTAGGTGAAGCCGTCGGCCACCTTGATCTGGGCCGCTGCGAGCTGGGCGCCCTGGCTCATCACCTTGCCGAAGAACGAGCCCTGCCCGGTCATGGCCAGGAGCATGCCGGCGGGAAGGGTGATCTCAGACCCACCCTCCTTGCCCCCGGGGCCGAAGATGTCGTTGAGGCCGTTGCCGACCTCGGGGGCGACATCCTTCGTGCTGATGGAGCTGGAGGATCCCGAGTCGTCATCTCCGCACGCGGCCAGCAGGCTCACTCCTCCCAGGGCGATGGAGCCCTGAAGGAAGCCGCGGCGGGACACGCCGACGGATGGGAAACTCAGGCGAGACGGGACGTTCGCCAGCTTGCGACGGTTGCTCATGCGATTTCTCCTCAAGGGGTGAGCGGGTGTGCTCGATGACGTGGTGTGCGGTGGTGCCTGTTCGATGCGGTGCTGCGTGGTTCGTGGAACGCCCGAGTGAGGTGCCGGCGGGGCAGCGTCGTCAGAAGACGCCGCCGTCGATCACGAGGATCTGTCCGGTCATGTACGACGACGCGTCGGACGCGAGGAAGAGGACTCCGCTCGCGATCTCGTCCGGCACGCCCTGACGAGCCATCGGCACCACATGGCTGACGACCGACTCCTGGGAGTCGCGTCCACCCATGAAGTCGATGGCCGGCTGGTTGAACGGGGTGTCGATCCACCCCGGACAGATGGTGTTGACCCGGATCCGATCACCGGCGAGCTCGGCGGCGAGCGCCTTGCCGAAGCCGACGATGGCTCCCTTGGACGCGGAGTACGCCGTCATCCCGGGCCCGCCCTTGATCCCGGCCAACGACGCTGTCAGGACGATGGAGCCTCCGGCTGCCCGGAGGTGGGGAGTGATGTGCTTGGCGCCGAGGAAGCAGTGTCGGGGGTTGACCTGGAACAGCGCGTCCCACTCGGCCACGTCCATGTCGGTCACCGAGCCTGAGCGCTGCAACCCGGCGTTGAAGAATCCGACATCGAGTCCACCCAGCTGCTCGGCGGCGGAGTCCACGAGGTTCTTGACCGCCCCCTCGTCGGTCACGTCGGTGGACACGAACGAGGCGGTGCCACCTTCGGCGGTGATCAGGTCGACGGTCTCGCCGGCACCCTGGTCGTCGACGTCGCCGATGACGATGCTCGCTCCGTGCCGGGCGAGGAGCAGGGCACTGGCGCGGCCGATGTTGGCGGCACCTCCGGTCATCACCACCCGCTTGCCGACGAGCTGGCGCAGATCAGTCACTGATGCTCACGCCCCCAGGGCGGCAGCTGCCGCGGCCGCGATCTCGTGGTCCTGGTCAGGGCTGCCGCCGGCGACGCCGACGGCACCGACGACCTCGCCGTCCACCGTGACCAGGACGCCACCGCCGAACGTGATCAGGGCACGACCCACGGCAAGGTGTGCGGTCTGGATTCCGTAGAGGGGGGCACCGGGCTGGGCCAGCCCGTCGACGTCTCGGGTGTCGCACCCGAGGGAGCGCGACGTGTAGGCCTTGGCCTGCGAGATCGCGGCGCTGGCCAGCAGTGCGCCGTCCATGCGGGCGAAGGCGAGCAGCTCTCGGCCGCCGTCGATGACAGCCACGGACGACGGGGACGAGATCTCGGCCGCCTTGGCGAGTCCGGCCTCGAGGGCGGTCTGGGCCTGGCTGAGGGTGAGCGTTGCCACTGGGTTCTCCTTGGTGTGGGTGCGGATCAGGTGATGACGAGGGCGATGGGACGGACCGGTGAGCCGGTGACGCCCTGGAGCTTGAGGGGCAGACAGACGAGCAGGAACTCGGAGGCACCGGCTGCCGACAGCTCCTCCAGGTCGAGGTTCTCGAGGATGTAGATCCCTGCCTCGTAGATCAGGACGGTGTGGCAGGGCAGGGACCCGAGCTCGGGGTCGACGTGATCGGTCACGTCGAAGGCGACGTTGTCCGCCCCGCACAGGTGTGGCCGGTGGCTCGCCAGCCAGCGGGCTGCGTCGGGTCCGACGCCGGGACCGGCGAGATACACCTGGGGGTCGGGATCGTGGTAGCGGCTGCCGTTCCCGGTGCGCACCAGCACGCAGTCGCCCTCCTGCAGTCGCACGCCGGCCCGGTCGGCTGCCTGGACCAGATCGGCCTCGGTGACCAGGTAGCCGTCGGGCAGCACGGCGACACCGTGGACCGCAGCCACGTCGAGCAGGACACCTCGCCGGAAGATCGGCGCGATGGTCTCGGCTCCGAGCTGGGTGAACCCGCGCGGCGTCTGCACCTCGGGAGTCACAGCGACGCCACCGAACATCTCCATCTCGACCGCCTGGTGGCACAGCGCGTCGATGTGGGTCCCGGAGTGCTCCTGCATGGTGATCGTGCCCGAGGCGCTCGTCCGCTTGCCGCCGGCGACGACTTCGTGGTGGCGATGCAGCGTGTAGACGAAGCCGGGCCAGTGGGCGGGGTAGATGGGCGCACCGACGTAGCGGCCGTGCTCGAGCTCGATGCTGCGGGCAGATCCGAGCTGCTGCACCAGCTGCTCTACGAGCGGGGTCAGCTCAGGCATCCGAGGACCCGTCCGCCACCGGTGCGGACAGCGACTCACCCGCGGCGTACCACGTGCCGGGTTCGTACTCGGTCACCAGGATCTGGATGCGCTGGGGGTCCGATCCGAGGTGGCGCTGCACCACCTCGGTGAGCTCCTTGGCCAGCTCGGCCTTGACCTCAACGGAACGTCCAGCGAGCAACCGCACTTCCACCACGGGCACGTTTTTGGTCCTTGCTTCATGAGACGAGCGCCACATTCGGCGTTTCGCTATAGTAAACAGGGATCGCACAGAGAAACAAGAGGGAGGTTCAATAAGTGGGCCCGACGCCCCGCGTCGTCTCCGTGTACGCCGTCGCGGTGGCCGGCGTGACCCTCCCGTCACCGCTGTACGTCACCTACCAGGACCGGTGGGACCTGCCCTCGAGCGCCGTGGCAGGCCTGTATGCGCTCTATCCGGTCGGGGTCCTGCTCGTCCTGGCGCTCGCCGGCAGCTGGTCCGACGACCTGGGCCGGAGGCGGGTCGTGATCCTCGGGCTGACAGCCAGCCTGCTGAGCGCGACGGCCATGGCCGGTGCGACCGGAGTCGCGATGGTCGCGGCCGGCCGGCTGCTCACGGGCATCGCATCAGGGTGCGTGGTCAGCGCGGCCGGCGCACTGCTGGTCGAGCTGGCCCCGTGGGATCGCCGCCGGCACGCGTCGGTGACGGCGACCACCACCAACCAGCTCGGTCTGGGAGCCGGGGCGCTGGTGTCGGGGGTGGTGACCCAGTTCGCACCGACCCCCGAACGACTCGTGTTCGCACTGCATGCCGTGGCCCTCCTCGGTGCCCTCGCTCTGACGACCGGGATTCCGGAGACGGTGCCGCGCACCGGGCGTCCCCGGCTCAGGCTGCGGAGGTTCGCGCTCCCCCACCAACGCCGCGGCGTGTTCCTCGGCCTGTCCCTCGCGGCCTTCTCGGCCTTCGCCCTGTGCGGACTCCTCGCGGCGCTCGCCCCGGATCTGGTCCGCAGCGAGCTCGACACCGACAGCCCACTGGTCGCCGGCGCCGCCATCTGCCTGGTCTTCGCGACCTCGGCGGTCAGTCAGTACGGCTGGCGGCGGGTGAACGACCCGAGCGCACTGAGGTGGGGGCTCTGGCTGCTGGTGGCGAGTCTGGGCATCATCAACGTCGCGGTGGCCCAAGGTCTGCTGCCGGTCTTCCTGATCGGCATCGCCGTGGGGGGCGTGGCTGTCGGTGGGGTGTTCATGAGCACCGCCGCCCTGGTGCAGGCCAGCACTCCGGACCTGGCTCGCGGGGCGGTGAGCGCCACCTACCTCAGCATCACGTTCGCCGGGCTCATCGTGCCCGTCGTGATGACCGGCTTCCTCGCAGACACGCTGTCCCAGGTGCAGGCGATCGAGGTGTTCTCGATCTCGATGGCGCTCAGTGCGCTGCTGGCGGGCAGGTTGTCACGAACCGCCCCCTGAGGCCCTCATGCGGACGCGACCGCTACGCCACTGTGGTCCAGCGGCTCCAGGCCCCGGCGAGCGTAGGCGGCGTCGGCGACGGGCGAGACCAGAAGCTCGACGAGGCGTTCGGTCGCTGCAGATGCACGGGGAACCGCCAGGGCGACCCGCATCTCCTGCTGGACCGCGGCGGGGAGTGGGCCCAGGATGCGGACCCCGTCGACCTGCAGGAGCTCCGGGGTGAGCTGGATCCCGACGTCCGCGACCCCGCCGACCACCTGCTCCGCGACCAGGCCACGCGCGATGACGGTGGCCCGGGCGTTCACCGCCTCCGCGACGCCGAGCTCCTCGAGCAGCCGACCGAAGTAGAGGCCACTGGCGCCGGTGCTGGAGTAGCAGACGGAGTCGGCGCTCAGCACCAGGTCGATCAGGTCCTCGACCGTCTCCATCGGCGGCGATCCGACCGCGCCACCCACGGCCACTCCGATCCCGCAGTGCGCCAAGGGGACATGGGTGCCAGCCGGCAGGTGGCCCGCGCGGACGAGGTCCCGCAGGGCCGTGTCGACCCCGATGACCACGTCCGGGGTTCCACCCTCCTCCAACAGCGTGCGGAGCCCCAGGGTGGTGAGGTAGTCCACCTCGACTTCGGGGCCTGCTCCCTGCCCCAGCAGCGGAAGGATGTCTCCCGTCAGCACCGATGCCAGGGCCGGCGTACATGCGACCGACACTCTCGGGGGGTCCTGCACAGCCAAGCTCCTCTCGCACCGCCGCCACACAGTGACGACGGGCGAAGACTAGCCGTGCTCGCTCTCTTGACAGCCGTGGCTAATCTAATTAGCTTATACCTAATCGTATTAGCCATTGGAGGACCCATCATGACTGAGTTCCTGGAGCTCACCCACGGCACCCTCGCCTACGAGGTCGAGGGCGACGGGCCGTTGCTGGTCCTGGCGCACGGCATGGGCGACGGCCGGGCGTCGTACCGCTTCGTGACGCCGCAGCTCGTGGCGGCCGGCTACCGCGTCGCGGTGCTCGACCTGCGCGGGTGCGGCGACTCGAGCGCTGACTGGCCCGGCTACTCACGCACCGACATCGCCGGCGACCTGGTCGCGCTGGTCCGTCACCTGGGTGGCCCAGCGGTGATCGTCGGGCAGTCGATCTCGGGGGGTGCAGCAACCATCGCGGCCGCTCAGGCCCCAGAGCTCGTCCAGGGCATCGTGGAGCTCGCACCCTTCACCCGCCAGCAGTCGGTGCGCCTCGGGGACCTGCGGGTCAGGCGCTACCGGCAGGGCATGACCCGGCTCGCGCTGGCCGTCGGGGTGAACAGCGTCAGCTGGTGGCAGCGCTACCTCGACCTCGCCTTCCCGGGCAGCAAGCCTGCCGACTGGGCCGAGCAGCTCGCGGCCAACCGGGCCGAGCTGAGCCGACCGGGGCGCATGAAGGTCGTGCGCCGCATGGGTCAGTCGTCCCCGACCGACGCCGGGGAGCACCTCGCCCGGGTCCGCTGCCCGGCGCTCATCGTGATGGGCTCGCTCGACCCGGACTGGGCGGACCCGCGGGCCGAGGGCGAGGCAGTCGTCGCCGCCATGACCTCCGCGCTCGCTGAGCTCGCGATCATCGAGGGCGCAGGGCACTACCCCCACACCCAGTTCCCGACCGAGACCGTGGCCCTGGTGCTGCCGTTCCTGAAGGCCCACGCCCGTGCCTAGGGCCGGCCTCGACCCCGCCGTCGTCGTCGCCGGCGCCGCCTCCCTCGCCGACGAGATCGGTCTGGAGAACCTGACGATGGGGCGGGTCGCCGAGCGGCTGGGCGTGCGCACCCCCTCGCTCTACAAGCACATCGACGGGCAGGCCGACCTCAACCGGCGGATCGCCGTCCTGGCCATGACCGAGATCGGTGACGCACTCCGCGACTCCCTGCAGGGCCGAGCCGGGCGGGACGCACTGTCGGCCGCTGCGCACACCGTCCGGACCTTCGCCCTCGAGCACCCCGGGCGCTACGCCGCGACCACGGGCGGCAGCAGCACCGACCCCGCCGATCCGTTCGTCGTCGCCGGGGCCCGGGTCATCGAGTCGCTCGCCGCCGTGCTCGCCGGCTATCGCATCGAGCCCGGCGAGCAGGTCCACGCGCTGCGCATGCTGCGCAGCCTCCTCCACGGTTTCGCCCTCATCGAGGCAGCCGGCGGCTTCCAGTTCGACACCGACATCGACGAGAGCTTCGAGTGGTTGATCGACTTCACGCAGCGGGGCCTGACGGCGAGGTGACCTCGGCCTTCAGGCTTCGGGGATCGGTCGTCCGAACGCCTCGAGCGTGATGGCGGTGGGGTCGGGTCCACCGCGTCGACCCGTGTCGAGGCTGTCGATCGCGCCGAGCTCGCCCGGGGTCAGGTCGAAGTCGAAGACGTCGAGGTTCTCCCTGATCCGACTCGCCTGGGTCGACTTGGGGATCACCTGTCGGCCCTGCTGCAGGTGCCAGCGCAGCATGACCTGGGCGGGGGTCTTGTCGTGCCGACCCGCGATCTCACCGATCACCGGATCGGTCAGGGTGCTGGTGTGCCCGCTGTCGCGGTAGAAGGTGATCCCGCCGATCGGCGACCAGGCCTGCGTGAGGATGTCGTGGTCGACCCCGAACGCCTGCACCTCGCGCTGGGCGAAGTAGGGGTGGACCTCGATCTGGTTCACCGCCGGCACCACGCTGGTCGACTGCAGCAGCGTGGTCAGGTGCTCGACGGTGAAGTTGCTGACGCCGATCGCCCGCACCTTCTCGTCGGCGAGCAGGGTCTCGAGGGCTCGGTAGGCGTCGAGAGTCTTGTCGAACTCCGAGGGAAGCGCCTGGTGGAGGATGAGCAGGTCGATCTGGTCGATCCCCAGCTTGCGGGCGCTCTTGTCGAAGGCGTGCAGCGTCTCGTCGTACCCGTAGTCGCTGATCCAGACCTTGGTCTCGACGAACACCTCGTCCCGGGCGAGGCCGGAGCCGTGGATGGCCTCCCCGACCTCGCGCTCGTTGCCGTAGGCCGCTGCGGTGTCGATGTGGCGATAGCCGGAGTCGAGCGCGGCCGTGACGGCCGCTCGGGTCTCGTCCGGCGGGGTCTGGAAGACACCCAGCCCCAGGGCCGGGATGGCGACGCCGTTGTTCAGAGTGAAGATGTCCATGGCTCGAACCTACGCCGTCACCCGCGTGGAGCTGCCAGACGTGAGGGATGCCGGGGCAGACTGGTCACATGGACGCCGTTCGCACCACTCTGCTCGACAAGAAGACCGAGCTCGAGGAGCAGATGGCCGTGCTCGAGGAGCCGGTCGGCGACCGCGGCGAGATCTCGTTCGGCAAGCGCATCGGCGAGGGTACGTCGATCGCGGTCGACCGGCTCTCGCAGGTCGCCGTCCACGACAAGATGCAGGTGACCATGATCGACGTGGACCGCGCCCTCGCCAAGCTCGACGAGGGGACCTATGGCAGCTGTGATGCCTGCGGACAGCCGATCGGCGCGGGCCGCCTCGAAGCGCTCCCCTGGGCGACCCTGTGCGTGGAGGACGCGTCCAAACGCTGAGTCAACCGACGCTCGGCTAGGTGCTCACTGTCCGACCTCGATGACGACGTGGCTGGCCAGCGCCGTCACGACGACCTTGCGGGAGTAGGCGACCTGGCGCTCGGCGTCCACGGCGGTCAGGATGTACGTGCCCGCCGGTGGTAGTGGGAACCGGAACTGACCGTGCTCGTCGGTCTGGGTGCTCGACACGAACTCGCCTGCTCCCTGGTGCAGCAGGACCAGCGACCCGGAGATGGGTACGCCGGCCTGCACTGCCACCCCCGTCAGCGCCAGCTCCTCGGTGAGCTCCACGTGCAGCTCGGTGTCCCCTTCCCGGAACTCCAGAACCTCGGCGCGTGGTGCCCACCCACGCGCGTTGGCGATGACCAGGTAGCGGCCGGAGCCGGGCAGGGCCACGGCGTACTTCCCGTCGTTGTCGGTGCGCGCCCAGTCGACCGGCTCTCCGTCGAGCCTGGTCACGGTCACGATGGCAGCGTGGCTCAGCGCCCGGCGACCTCCCGGCAGGATCCGTCCGTGCACCACCGTCTCGACCCCGGCGCCCGAGACTGCTGCAGACGGGATCCGGTGACGACGCGTCGGGATGAAGCCGACGAGCACGAACGCCAGCAACGACGTCCCGGCGCTGATCCAGTACATGTCCTCGAAGGCGGCCAGCGACGGGAACACCTCGCCCGCGGCGGTCGCGCTCACCGAGGACAGCACCGCCGCGAGCACCGCGCTCGCCGTCGACCCGCCGATGGCCCGCATCAGGGAGTTGAGGCCGTTGGCCGAGGCAGACTCGGTGATCGGGACGTTGGCCATGATCAGCGTCGGCATCGACGCGAACGACAGGGCGGCACCGATGCCGACCAGGGTGGTGCCGATCACCACCTCGGCGACGGACCCGGTCGCGAAGACCCGGAACACGTAGGAAGCGGCCATGATGCCGGCGCCGATCAGCAGCGTGATCCGGCCTCCGAGCAGGTTGAGCAGCCGCCCCGAGACCGGAGCGAGGAAGGCCATCGTCAAGCCGGCCGGCATCATGGCCAGGCCGGCCTGCGTGACGGACAGCCCGAAGCCGTAGCCGGTGCTCGGCGGCATCTGGAGCTGCTGGCCGCTGGCCAGCAGGTTGACGAACAGTGCGAAGGCCACCCCGATGGACGCCAGGTTGGTGAGCAGGACGGGACGGCGGGCCGCCGTACGCAGGTCGACCATGGGGTCGTTGACCCGCAGCTCGTAGGGGAACCAGACCACGAGCGCGACCGCGCTGACGCCCAGCAGGCCGAGCACCTCACCGCTCCCCCAGCCCCAGTCGCCGCCCTTCGAGACCGCCAGCAGCGCGGCTGCGAGCGCCACCGACAGCAGGACGGCGCCGAGGAAGTCGAAGCGACCCGGCGTCCGCACCGTCGACTCCGGCACCAGGGCGAGCACGGCGACCGTGAGCAGCACCCCGCCGGCGGCGGCGACCCAGAAGATCGACTCGAAGCCGAAGTTTCCGTAGAGCACCCCCGACAGCGGCAGCCCCAGCGACATGCCGATGCCCAGCGTCGCGCTCATCAGCGCGACCGCGAACCCCACGCGCTCCCGGGGCAGAGCGTCTCGCATGATGCTGATCCCGACCGGGATCAGGCTGGCCGCGAACCCCTGCAGACCCCGGCCCAGCACCGTGGTGACGAAGGTGCCGCCCACGGCGACGAGAACCGAGCCGGCCGTCATCGTCATCAAGGCGATCACGATCATCCGGCGCTTCCCGACCATGTCGGCCAGGCGGGAGACGATCGGTGTCGCCACCGCGCCCGTGAGGATCGTGACCGTCACCGTCCACGAGGCCGTCGTCGGGCTGACTCCGAGGATCTCCGGAAGGTCGGGGATCAGGGGTACGACGAGGGTCTGCTGCAGCGAGGCGAGCATGCCGGCCAGCGCGAGGACGGCGATGACGACGTTCGTGGGCCGGCTCACCGGCGCGGGCGACGGTGATGGTGCGGGCGAGGTGGTGGCCGGTGCGGAGGACGCCACGTCTCGCTCCTCACGGGTCGACAGGCGATCTACCTCCTCAGTAAACACTCGATCCGGGATCTCCCCGGTCCGATGAGGGGTGATTCTGGACACGGGCGAAGGCTGGTGGCTCTCACCCCGCAGCTGCCATCCCTTGTGGACTGCCAGGGGCTGGGCTAGAAACGAGGTCCGCAACCCCCACCGACAACCTCCACTGACAAGGAGCCGGCATGTCCTCCAAGGTCGTTCGCCTGGCACTACTACCGCTCGCACTGGTGCTGGCATCCGCATCGCTGCTGGCGGCCCCGACCGGGGCGGTCACCGGCAAGAACATCGTCCGCGACGTCGAGCACGACTACGTGGGCCTCGTCGCGTTCTACGACTCCGACGGCGTGTTCCTCGAGCGCTGCACCGGCACCCTGCTGTCCCCCGAGGTCTTCCTGACCGCCGGGCACTGCGTCACCGCCGACCCCGAGGGCGTCGTCTCGGCCTCGGCCCGGATCTGGTTCGAGCAGGACGCCGGCGTCGGCTACGACCCCGTCACCGACACGCCTGCCCCCTCGGGCTACCCGGTCTCAGGCGGCGTCACCTCCGCCTCGCTGTACAACTACGGCTTCAGCGATCTGGCCGGTATCCCCGAGTCGCACGACGTCGGGTTGGTCGTGCTGGAGCCGGGTGCGGTCGCAGCGGTCTACCCGCAGCTCGACACCTATGGCCAGCTGGGCGCCGTGGGTGCCGCAGACGTGGTCGGCACCGGGGTGGACGCCGGCGTCACGGTCTCCGGCTATGGCGTGACCCGCGTCAACGGCAAGAACGGGAACCACACCGTGTCCTACCGCGAGCGGTTGGCGGGCCACACCTTCATCATCAGCACTCACAACACCAAGACCGGCGGCTACAACCTCCAGCTGGCCGCCAACCCCGGGGACGGCCGGGTCGGCACCTGCTTCGGCGACTCGGGTGGGCCGGTGTTCGCCGGCGACACCACCACCGTGCTGGCAGTCAACTCGTGGTTGAAGAACGCGAGCTGTGCCGGGCAGAGCTTCGCCTACCGGGTGGACACCGCCGGTGTGCAGTCCTGGCTGGAGTCGATCCTCGCGCCACGTGGCCTGTGGGACGCGGTGGCTCCCGCCCAGGCGTGAGGCCAGGATCCCGCGAGCCGGGCGGCATACTTCCTGCATGACGGAGGAACGCAGGCTCGGCAGCGGCGATGCCGGATTCACGAACGGGCTCTCGGGCGACACGCTGCAACCGCGGAGTCTGGTCGAGCTCGCGACGAACAGGCTTCGCGCCGAGATCCTGTCCGGCACGTTGGAGCCCGGCGAACGGCTCGTCGAGGAGCAGTTGACGCAACGCTTCCAGATCAGCCGGCCACCGCTGCGGGAGGCCATGCGTCGACTGGCCGAGCAGGGGCTGGTCGAGCACCTCCCTCGCAGAGGGGTCCGGGTCACGACCTACTCCGACCGGGACTTCGACGAGCTGTTCGCCGTCCGGGATGCCCTGGAGAGGTTCGCGGTGTCGCTGCTGCGCGAGCGTCGACCCGAGGAGCTCGACACGGCTCCGCTCGAGGCGGCCCTCGCCGACCTCGGTGCCGCAGCGCAGCAGGGTGACCAGCTGGCCGCGAGCAACGCCCACCGAGCCTTCCACCTCACCTTGGTCGCGCTGGCTGGAAGCCGGCAGCTGCTGGTGGCCTACGAGCCCATCATCCTCAAGCTGCAGCTCTACATGGCGGCGAACCTGCGACGCGAGGCCGAAGCCAGCTCACCCTCCGAGGGAGTACGCCGCCACCAGCGCCTGTTCGACGCCGTCCTCAGCGGAGACCCGGTCCGCATGGAGGAGGAGATCGAGCGGCACGGGACGCGGCAGTACTTCCACTAGGCGCCCACAGCCCGGTCCGCCGCGTCGCCGCGGCGTGAAACCTGAAGTTCACATCAGCGCAACACAGCCTGCCTAGCAAACGGTAGACAATAGACATCTCAGTTCCTACGGCGACGAGGTGGCCATGGTCGGCATCGACACCCGCGACACCGAGGTGCCGCAACGGCTCGGGCTCACCACCCGGTGGTCGGTCGGCCCCGTCGTGGCCAGGCCCTACGCCTGGCCCTACGACGGCTCCGTCGACACCCGTCATGTCGCGGTGATCTGCATCGACTGGCAGGTCGACTTCTGCGGACACGGTGGCTACGTCGACCGGATGGGCTACGACATCGGCCTCACCCGGGCAGGACTGCCGGCCACCGCTCGGCTGCTCGAGCACGCTCGACGCACGGGCATGACCGTCATCCATACCCGCGAGGGACACGCTCCTGATCTGGGAGACCTTCCTGCCAACAAGCGGTGGCGCTCGGCGCAGATCGGTGCCGAGATCGGAGCCGACGGGCCCTGCGGCCGCATCCTCGTGCGAGGCGAGCCGGGGTGGGAGATCGTCCCCGAGGTGGCCCCGGTCGAGGGTGAGTTCATCGTCGACAAGCCCGGCAAGGGCGCCTTCTACGCCACCAACCTCGACCTGCTGCTCCGCACGAACGAGATCACCCACATCATCCTGACCGGGATCACCACCGACGTCTGCGTGCACACCACGATGCGCGAGGCCAACGACCGCGGCTACGAGTGCGTCATCCTCGCCGACGCCACCGGCGCCACCGATCCGGCCAACCACCTCGCGGCGTTGCACATGGTCACCATGCAGGGCGGCGTCTTCGGAGCGGTCGCCGAGACAGACGACGTCATCTCCGCCACCTACCCCTCGGAGGACCAATGAGCCAGCTCCCGCTCGTCGACGCAGCGCCCGCGCCGTTCGGCTTCGATCCCGCTCGCACGGCACTGATCCTCATCGACATGCAGCGCGACTTCGTGGAGCCCGGCGGCTTCGGGGAGACCCTGGGCAACGACGTCACCATGCTGCACTCCGTCATCGCGCCGCTCAAGGCCGTCCTGGCCGACGCCCGTCGACGCGGGATGACCGTCATCCACACCCGCGAGGGGCACCGTCCGGACCTGTCGGACTGCCCGCCGGCGAAGCTGCGGCGTGGAGCGCCGTCGAAGCGGATCGGCGACCCCGGACCCAAGGGGCGCATCCTCGTCAGAGGCGAGTACGGCCACGACATCATCGACGACCTCGCACCGCTCCCGGACGAGCTCGTGGTCGACAAGCCGGGCAAGGGCTCCTTCTACGCCACCGGGCTGCACGACCACCTGGTGGAGTCCGGCATCACCTCCCTGATCGTCACCGGGGTCACCACCGAAGTGTGCGTACACACCACCGTGCGCGAGGCCAACGACCGTGGCTACGAGTGCCTCGTGCTCTCGGACTGCGTCGGGTCCTACTTCCCCGAGTTCCAGCGCGTCGCCCTGGAGATGATCAGCGCCCAGGGCGGCATCTTCGGCTGGGTGGCCCCCTCCTCGGCGTACCTCTCCGCGCTCACCTCGACCGACTCCACCCTCACCGTGTGACCCCGTGCTCGACCCTCTGACGCCGCAGGAGCTGCCATGTCCGTCCTGAACCGCCCCGCACGTCCGTCGCCCTCGCCCGCCAACCGCCTGCCCTGGTGGACCTCGGGTGACACCAACGCCGCCTTCGGGCTCGGCTTCAACGTCCTGGTCAACGTGCTGGTCCTCAGCGGACTGTGCATCGGGGTCATCGGGCTGTCCACGGACAACGTCTACGGCACCATCGTCCCGGCGCTCGGCATCCAGCTGTTGATCGGCAACGTCTACTACACCTACCTGGCCAGACGCCTGGCCCAGCGCGAGAGCCGGGACACCGTCACCGCGATGCCCTACGGGCCCAGCGTGCCGCACATGTTCATCGTGGTGTTCCTCATCATGCTGCCGATCTACCTCACGACCAAGGACGCCATCCGCGCCTGGGAGACCGGCCTGGCGTGGGCGTTCATCATCGGCATCATCGTCGTGATCGGCGCGTTCGTGGGGCCGTACGTGCGCAAGTACACCCCCCGCGCCGCCATGCTCGGCACCCTGGCCGGCATCTCGATCGCCTTCATCTCGATGCGCCCGGCCGCTCAGATGTGGGACACCCTCTGGATCGCGCTGCCGGTGCTCGTGATCATCCTGGCCGGCTTCGTCGCCAACGTGCGCCTGCCCTTCGGCCTCCCCATCGGGCTGGTGGCCCTGCTGGTCGGCACCGCCATCGGCTGGGTGGGCGGCTTCATGTCGGCCCCCGACGTCACCTCGGCGGCCAAGGACATCGCCATCGGCATCCCCACCCTGCAGCTCGACCTCCTGGTCAACGGGCTCAAGGACATCGGCCCGCTCCTCGCGACCGCCATCCCGCTGGGCATCTACAACTTCACCGAGGGCATGACCAACGTCGAGAGCGCCGCCGCCGCCGGCGACGACTACAACCTGCGCAGCGTCCTGCTGGCCGACGGCGTCGGTGCGATCGTCGGCTCCGCAATGGGCTCGCCGTTCCCGCCCGCCGTCTACATCGGCCACCCCGGCTGGAAGGCAGCCGGGGGGCGGACGGGCTACTCGCTCGGCAGCGGCCTGGTGATCGCGCTGCTCTGCTTCCTCGGCCTGTTCGGGGTGATCAACACGTTGCTGCCCACACCGGCGATCGTCCCCATCCTGCTGTTCATCGGGCTCGCCATCGGCGCCCAGGCGTTCAACGCCACGCCGAAGGCCCACTACGTCGCGGTGGTGATCGCCATCATCCCCAACGTCGCGGCCTGGGCGGTCACCCTGATCGACAACTCCCTGGCAGCTGCCGGCACCTCGGCGAGCGAGGTCGGAGAGGCCGCCCTCGAGGGCAACAGCGTCGTCTACCACGGACTGCTCGTCCTCGGCAGCGGGGCGGTGCTGGCCGGCATGCTGCTCGGCGCTGTGGTCGCCTTCATCATCGACCGCAACTTCGTCTGGGCCGCGGGCTACCTCGTCGCGGCCGCCGCACTCAGCTTCGTCGGCATCATCAGCGCCGAGCAGGTGGAGCTCAACGCCAACGGCGGGGCCACCTTGGGCTACCTGTTCGGGGCGGCCGTCTGCATCGCGTTCGCCGCCATGAAGCTGCCGTTGCGGGAGAAGGAGGCCGACGAGCTCGCCCTCGACGCCGAGGAGGGCCTGGTGCAGCCGAGCGTCGCGAGCTCGGCACCGTGACCAGGGTGGCAACCGACCTGGAGAACGAGGTGCGGGCCTGTTTCACGGCCTACGAGGAGGCCCTGTGTGCGGGGGACCTGGTCGCGATGGATGCGTGGTTCGCGGACGACCCGCGAGCGGTGCGCTTCGGCATCGCCGACCAGCAGTGGGGAGCTGACGAGGTGCGGCGCTGGCGCAGCGCCGCACCTCGGGTTCCGGACGGCCGCCAGCTCAGCGAGACCCGGGTCGACCTGTGGAGCGAGGATCTGGCGGTGGTGACCACGCTGTTCGGCTACCCATCGTCCCCGGCGCTCGGCCGCCAGAGCCAGACCTGGCTGCGCACGCGCGCCGGCTGGCGGATCATCCATGCTCATGTCTCCGAGCGGTCGGAGGCCCCGTGACGGCTTCCACCGACAGTCGTGCCCACGGGGTCGAGGAAGCACTCGCCGCGGCCCGTCGGCTGACCAACCCCGCCTTCATCAGCCTCCGCCCGCCGCCTTACTCTGAGCCATCCCACCTGGACGCGGACAGTCCCCTGGTCGGCCTGCCGTTCGCGGTCAAGGACAACATCGACGTCGCCGGGTTCGCCACGACCGGTGGCTGCCCGACTCTGACCACTCGCGCAACCCGGCATGCTGCGGTCGTGGAGCGTCTGGTCGCGGCAGGGGCGGTCGCGATCGGCAAGACCAACATGGACCAGTTCGCCACCGGCCTGGTCGGCACCCGCTCGCCGTACGGCGCCTGCCACAGCGTCGACTCCACGGATCACATCAGCGGCGGGAGCAGCTCCGGCAGCGCGGTCGCCGTAGCCGCCGGCGTCGTCCCCTTCGCGCTGGGCACCGACACCGCCGGAAGCGGTCGGGTCCCGGCAGCCTTCAATGGCATCGTGGGGGTGAAGCCCACCCGTGGCCTGGTCAGTGTCCGGGGGGTCATGCCCGCCTGTCCCTCGCTCGACTGCGTGTCGATCTTCAGCGGCACCGTCTCGCTGGCCCGCGACGTGCTCGAGGTCGCGGCCGCCTTCGATGCCCAGGACCCGTGGTCGCGTCGACTCCCCAGCCCGCTGCCCGCACGGATCGCCCGCGAGATGCGCGTGGTCGGCGTACCGGCTGCGGACATCGACCTCGACCCGGAGCACCGAGAGGCCTGGGAGGCCGCGCTCGAGCGCTTCGCGGGTCGCGTGCGCCTGGTTCCCGTCGACGTCTCCCCCATGCTCGAGGCGGCCCGGATGCTGTACGACGCGCCGCTGGTCGCGGAACGGCTGGCCGCCTTCGGCCACCTGCTCGAACCGGACGGGCCACACCTCGACCCCGTCGTACGTCGGATCGTGCTGGGTGCCCGCCACCTGCGGGCGGACCAGCTCTACGCCGCACAGCACCGCCTGGCCGGGTTGGTACGTCGAGCCGAGGTGGCGACGGCCGGGGTCGATGCGGTCCTCCTCCCGACCACGCCCTCCCACCCCACCCTGGACCAGGTGCGAGCCGACCCCATCGGGACCAACAGCCGGCTGGGGACCTACACGAACATGGCCAACCTGCTGGACCTCTGCGCCGTCGCGTTCCCGGCCGGCCGGCGCGGTGACGGCCTGCCGTTCGGAGTCCAGCTCCTGGCGCCGGCCTTCGCCGACGCGCCCTTGCTCGACCTCGCCTCCTTCCTGAGCGACGAGGCGCCCCAGGCGGCGACGCCGTTGGCTCCCGGACGCTCCCTGCTGGCCGTCTGCGGCGCGCACCTGTCCGGTGAGCCCCTCAACCGCGTGCTCACCGAGGCCGGGGCCCGCCTCCAGCGTCGAGCGCGCACCGCCGCGGGCTACCAGATGGTCCTGGTCGACGGCCGGCTGCCGCGGCCAGCCCTGCTCGACACCGGCCAGGGCCCCGCCGCCGGCATCGACCTCGAGCTGTGGGACGCACCTCCCGAACTGGTTCGCCAGCTGACTCGCGACACCCCACCGCCGCTCACGATCGGCCGGGTGCGACTCGAGGACGGCTCGACGGTCGCGGGCTTCACCGCACACGCTCCTGACCTGGGTGGCGCACCGGACATCAGCGCGGACGGCAGCTGGCGGGCTCACCTCGCCGGTCAACCCACGACGTAGTCCTCGATCACGGCGGCGACCCTGGACACGGCGGCGGACGGATGCGGACGGGTGGCCAGGGCCAGGTCGACGCTCGGCGAATCGGTGAGAGCGACGTACGCAACGCCCTCGAGGCCCAGGCTGCGCACCGGCTCGGGCACCAGCGCCACGCCGAGGCCGGCGGCGACGAAGACGACCAGGGTGGCGGTCTCTCCGACCTCGGTCATCGTCATCGGTTCGAAGCCGGCCGCGGCACAGGCGCGCAGCACCTCCTCGTGGATCGAGGAGCGGTGACCGGAGGGGTGCATGACGAACGGCTCGGCGGAGAGGGCCGCCAGGTCGATGCGATCCCGGCCAGCCAGCGGATGACTCGCCGGCAGGACCGCGACGAGTGGCTCGGACCTGAGCGGGCGAAGCGCGAGCCCCTCATGCTGTGCTGAGCCCGGTCGCAGGAGGGCGAGGTCGTAGGTGCGGTCGACCAGACCGGCCACGAGCTGGGGTGAGAGCAGCTCGCCGCGGAGCTGGAGCTCGACGTCCGGCAGCCGGCGAGACACCTCGCGGGCCACCCGCGGCAGCACGTCGTAGGTGGCCGTCCCGATGAACCCGACCGAGACCCGTCCCGCCCGGCCGGCCGCGACCAGAGCCATGTCGGCTGAGGCGCGGCCCACGTCGCCCAGGACGGTGCGGGCATGCTCGGCGAACCGCAGGCCCGCCTCGGTCGGCTCCACCCGCCTGGTCGAGCGGGTGAACAGCGAGACACCCAGCTCGCGCTCGAGCTGCTTGATCTGCTGGGAGAGCGCCGGCTGGGCGATGTGCAGCCGGGCAGCCGCTCGGCCGAAATGCCGCTCCTCCGCCAGCATCGTGAACGAGCGCAGATGTCGCAGTTCCATGCACTCAGATTATCAGTGCGTACTGATTTGCTATTGGAGATGATCACTGGATGCGGCCTAGGCTCCAGTCATGACCTCCGCCTTCGTCTATGCCGCTGCCCGCACCCCGTTCGGCCGATTCGGCGGTGCCCTCGCGGACGTACGCCCTGACGACCTGGCGGCGTACGCCGTGACCGGGGCCCTGGCCCAGGCTCCCGACCTCGACCCGGCAGTGATCGGCGAGGTCGTGTGGGGCTGCGCCAACCAGGCCGGCGAGGACAACCGCAACGTGGGCCGGATGGCCGTGCTCCTCGCAGGGCTGCCGGTCAGTGTGCCGGCGACGACGGTCAACCGGCTGTGCGGCTCGTCGCTGGACGCGGCGATCATCGGCTCGCGGACGATCGAGTCCGGTGACGCCGAGGTGGTGCTGACCGGCGGCGTCGAGTCGATGACCCGGGCGCCCTGGGTGCTGCCCAAGCCCTCGCGGGCCTACCCGGCCGGCAACGTCACCGCGGTCTCGACGACGTTGGGCTGGCGGCTGGTCAACGACCGGATGCCCGCCGAGTGGACCGTTTCGCTCGGCGAGGCCAACGAGCAGCTGGCCGAGCGCTTCTCGACCGGCCGCGAACGCCAGGACGAGTTTGCCGCTCGCTCCCACGAGCTCGCCGAGGCCGCCTGGACGGCGGGCTTCTACGACGGCCTCGTCGTGGCGGTGCCCGGGGTCGACCTGGTGCGCGACGAGAGCATCCGACCGGGGTCGACGCCGCAGACGCTCGCGGGCCTCACGCCGTCGTTTCGCGCAGACGGCACCATCACGGCCGGCAACGCCTCACCGCTGAACGACGGGGCGTCCGCCGTGCTCCTCGGCTCGGGATCGGCCGGGCCCCGCTCGCCCGCATCGCGGGCCGAGGGGTCTCGGCGATCGAGCCGCAGCTGTTCGGCTACGCACCGGTCGAGGCAGCCGAACGCGCCCTGGCCCGCGCCGGGATCGGCTGGAGGGACGTGAGCGCCGTCGAGCTCAACGAGGCGTTCGCGGTGCAGTCCATCGCGTGCGTCGAGGCATGGAAGGTGGACCCCGCGATCGTCAACACCAAGGGCGGCGCCATCGCCATCGGCCACCCGCTCGGCGCCTCCGGAGGGCGGATCATCGGCACCCTCGCGGCCCGGCTGGTGGAGTCTGGCGGACGGTACGGCGTCGCCGCGATCTGCATCGGCGTCGGACAGGCGCTGGCCGTCGTGCTGGAGAACGTGTCGTGAGCCCCACCTTCTGCGACACCACGGCCGAAGCCGTTGCCGGGATCGCCGACGGCTCCACGGTGCTGATCGGCGGGTTCGGGATGGCCGGCATGCCCGTGGACCTGATCGACGCCCTCATCGAACAGGGAGCGAGTGACCTGACCGTGGTGTCGAACAACGCCGGCAACGGTGACACCGGCCTGGCCGCGCTGCTGGCGAAGGGCAGGGTGCGCACGATGGTCTGCTCGTTCCCCCGGCAGGCCGACTCGTGGGTGTTCGACGGGCTCTACCGGGAGGGCAGGATCGGGCTGGAGGTCGTGCCGCAGGGCAACCTGGCCGAGCGGATGCGGGCCGCCGGGGCCGGGATCGGTGCCTTCTTCTGCCCGACCGGCGTCGGCACGCCCCTCGCCGAGGGCAAGGAGCAGCGCACCATCGAGGGTCGCGACTATGTCCTCGAATATCCGATCCGCGGCGACGTCGCCCTGATCGGCGCCCACCGGGCCGACCGGATGGGCAACCTCGTCTATCGCAAGACCGCCCGCAACTTCGGCCCGGTGATGGCCACCGCCGCCACTACCACGATCGTCCAGGTGTCGTCGGTCGTCGAGACCGGCGCCCTCGACCCGGAGGCCGTCGTCACCCCGGGCATCTACGTCGACCGGGTGGTCTGCCCATGAGTCTCAGCAAGGACGAGATGGCGGCCCGGGTCGCCCGCGACATCCCGCACGGCGCCTACGTCAACCTCGGCATCGGCCAGCCGACCCTCATCGCCGACCACCTCGACGCAGGCTCCGGCGTGATCCTGCACACCGAGAACGGCATGCTCAACATGGGCCGCGCAGCCGTCGGCGACGAGATCGACCCCGACCTCATCAACGCCGGCAAGATCCCCGTGGTCGAGCCGCCGGGGGCGGCGTACTTCCACCACGCCGACTCGTTCGCCATGATGCGCGGCGGCCACCTCGACGTCTGCGTGCTCGGCGCCTTCCAGGTCTCCGCAGCCGGCGACCTGGCCAACTGGCACACAGGCGCCCCCGACGCGATCCCCGCCGTCGGCGGAGCCATGGACCTCGCCATCGGCGCGAAGAGCGTCTACGTGCTGATGACGCTGTTCGGCAAGGACGGCACCCCCAAGCTGGTGCCCAGCTGCACCTACCCGCTCACCGGCGTCGGCTGCGTGACCCGCGTCTACACCGACGTCGCCGTCTTCGAGGTCGGCGGCGACGAGGTCGTCGTCGTCGAGACCTTCGGCATCTCCTACGACGAGCTCAGAGACCGCCTGGAGGTCAGGCTTGCTGCGCGGTGACCATCGCGCCGTCGGAACTGGTCACGACATGCGAGTCGCCTGAAGGGTGAACCACCTCAGGGGACGATCTCAGGAGGTGAGCGAGTTGTTGAGCGCACGGATTCCTGCTTGGGTGCCCCACCACTCGACGAAGGATCCGCCCGTGTCAGTGATGCTGAAGACGCGGATCGTGGAGAAGCAGCTGCGCACGGGGAACTGTCCATCGAGCATTTCGTAGGTGAGCTCACGCCGGTCGTCGTCGCGGGCGACGAGCCGCGCCCGAACCACGACACCTCCCTCCACCGGCTCCGCGTACGGCGGGCACTGCAACCAAGCTCTGAAGGCTGTAGATCCCAGGCGGCGCCGCGGACACCGCGTCTGCTTCCTCACGAGTCAACGCGTCGCCCGCGCAGTCGACCCAGGGTGAACCAGTCACGGGTGCCCATCCATCGAATCGTCCACACACTCTCGCTCTGGCCTGCTTCTTATGACTATGATGCATATAGATTATGGACTGCGTCGCTCCAGCGTTCGCGCGTCACGGACGGGTAAACGGACTGGGGCCGGTCCCCAGGCACGCCTATGAGAAGCACGATCGGAGTTACGTGGCCACCCCTGACACGCCGAGCACCTCCACGACGAACGCGGGCGCGCTCTCCGGCATACGCGTCATCGAGCTCGGGTCGATGTACGCCGCACCTACCGCAGGCCGGATGCTCCGCGACTTTGGCGCCGACGTCGTGAAGATCGAGGACCCCACCACCGGCGATTTTGCGCGCCAGTGGCAGCCCGCCCACGAGGGTCTCGCCTACGGGTTCTCGCGATTGAACTCAGGAAAGCGTTCCGTCGCAGTGGACATGCGCAGCCCGGAGGGAAGAGCGGTCGTCGCCGATTTGATCGTGGGAGCCGACGTCGTAGTTGAGAACTTCCGGCCGGGCCGCATGGAGGCATGGGGGCTCGACTTCGCCACGCTCTCCGCCCTTCGCCCCGGGCTGGTCATGACGCGCGTCAGCGGGTTTGGGCAGACCGGTCCCTACCGGGAACGTCCGGGTTTCGGCACCGTGGCCGAGACTGCGAGCGGGTTCGCCTTCCTGAACGGCTGGCCCGAGACTCCACCGACGGCTCCGCCCTTTGGGTTCGCGGACTCGATTGCTGGTATCAGCGCAGCCTTTGGAACCGCCATGGCGTTGTTCCGTCGCGAGGTCACAGGCATGGGCAGCGAGGTGGATGTCGCTCTCTACGAACCCCTGATGTTCATCCTCGGCGACGCAATCCTGAACTTCACCGCGAGCGGCACCATCATGGAGCGTCACGGCAACACCTCGGGAGCAGCATCGCCGCGAGGCATCTACCAGTCGTCCGACGGTCGATGGTTGTCGATCGCGGCGTCCAACCAGGCGATCGCCATGCGTCTGTTCGACGCGATGGGGCGCCCGGACCTCAAGTTGGACGAGCGATATGGGACCAACACCGCACGGATGGCACATAACGACAGCCTGCAGGAGATCGTGAGCGCCTGGGTCCGAGCCCGCGGCAGGGATCAGGCGCTCGATATCCTCGAGGAATTCGAAGTGGTCGCAGCAGCCGTGAACGACTCTCGCGACATCACCCGTGACCCGCATTTCATCGAGAGAACCCTCGTGCCTCTCGCCAACACGGTGCTCGGCCCCGCCCTGATGCCGGGTCCGATCCTGAGGATGTCGGATGCACGCCCTGCGTCGTACGACGGCGTACCCTCCATCGGGCAGCACACGCGAGAGGTCCTGGTCGAGGAACTCGGCGTGTCCGAGGCGCGCTTCGCCGAACTGCTCTCGTCAGGCGCCGTCCTGTGATGTACGACTTGCTCAGCTCAGACAACGACCGTGCAGCGAGACCTGAGAGCCGGCGCTCGGTCAGGGACACGTGATGGGACCGGTTCCATGACTATGATTCACCGACGAGTCCGCACAGGACGACTCCAACCAGCTCGAGGGGAGGTCTGATGGCGACCGCATCTCGACGGCCCCAGAAGACCGCGATGATCGTCGCGCAGCGAATCGTCGCTGACATCAACCGCCGGGGCAACACCGTCGGCGACCGGCTGCCGCCTGAGCGGGTGATGCTGGACGAGTACGAGGTCGGCCGGGGCACGTTGCGCGAATCTCTTCGCTTTCTCGAACTCCAGGGAGTCATCTCCCTCAAGCCGGGACCCGGCGGCGGCCCCGTCGTCATCCACCCCGATGCCACCAGCCTCGCCACTTCATTGACGTTGCTTCTGCAGTTCAGCAACGCGCCGTTCCGGACGATCGCTGAAGCACGGGGTGGACTTGAGCCGATGATGGCCCAACTGGCGGCCCAGCGAATGAACCACGAGCAGCTCAAGGACCTTAGGGCCAGCGTCGACACGATGCAGTCACATCTCGACAATCAGATGATCTTCCTCGAGGAGAACAAGCGCTTTCACGACGTGATCGCTCGCGGCTCCGGAAACGCGATGTTCGGTTATCTCGTGGACGCCCTCCTTGGCATCCTGGACGGCTCAGCCATCGGCATCGACTACCCCGAGGTACGACGTACTGCCGTGCACAAGGCGCACCTGAAGATCTACGAGGCCATCGCTTCGCGGGACGCAGCGGCCTCCGCTGAGGCGATGTCGGATCACATTGACCAATATCTGAAGTACGCCGAGAAGAAATTCCCGGACGTGCTCGCGGCCCCGATCACGTGGACGAACAGCTTCTGACCTGGTCAGCCTGACCTGGTCAGCCTTCGTCGCTCATCAGCGATCAGCGATCACTACGACGGGTCGAGTCTGAGCATCCGCGCCATGGTGCCGCCGAGGACCAGCGCCGTCTCGTCGTCGGTGAGACCGAGTTCCTTGATGACCTCGATCTCCTCAGCGGGGCTGGTCATGGGCCAGTCCGAGCCGAAGACGACCCGTTCCGCGCCGTGGTTGCGGATGAGCCGGCGCACCCGGTCCGGCTGCAGAGTCTTGAGGCTGGGCGGCCACGACGTCTCTAGCACGACGTCGGCTCCAGACAGCATCTCCTCGGCGTCGTCGAGGATCTTGTAGCCCCCGAAGTGACAGGCCATCAGGCGCAGCTCCGGGAACTGCTTCGCGATGTCGGCGATCATGCGAGGACTGGACAGACGGTTGGTTCGCGCGTCTCCCCCGGCGCCGACATGGGTGATCACAGCGATATCGCTTCCGAAGGCCTCCAGGATCTCCCAGAGGCGCGGGTCGTCGAGAGCGAAGTCTTGGAAGAGCGGGTGCAGTTTGACTGCGGTCACGCCGTGTCGATGCAGACTGGCAAGGTTGTCCTCGGGCGAAAGGTCGACGTGCACCGTGCCGAACCCGAAGAGGGTGTCGGTGGTCAGGCCTGCGACGAACTCGTTGACCCGGTCGACGTGGCGGGCCTCATTCGCGATCCCGAGGCAGCAGCTCAGCTCGACACCGCTCGCGTCCATGTCGACCTCGAGACCGCCTACCGTCCCGTCACCTCGAGCCACCAGTCCTGGCACCGGGTTTGCCATCAGGGCGGGCCCGGCGATCTTGTCCGGCCACACGTGCGCGTGCGCGTCGATGATCACGTCAGAGCTTCCCGGACTCGCCACCGTCGACCACGAAGATCGCTCCGGTGGTGAACGACGAGCGCGGCGACATCAGAAGGCAGACGAGTCCCACCAACTCCGACGGGTCGGCCATCCGGCCTGCGGGGATCTTGGAGATGCGCCTGGCCAAGAGTTCCGGCGACTCAGTGACTGCCTCCTGGGCATCGGTGGCGAATGCCCCGGGCGCGATGCAGTTCACCTGGATGTTCTTCGAAGCCCACTCAGCCGCGAGCGCCTCGGTCAGACGGACGACCGCTCCCTTGCTCGTGGAGTAGCTCACCAGGAAAGGCTTGCCTCGGATCCCCGTCGTGGAGGCGATGTTGAGGATCCGCCCGCCGCCCTGAGCGATCATCTGAGCACCAGCGGCCTGGGCGAGCAGCATCGGCGCCAAGACATTGACGGTCATGGCGTCTCGCCAGATGCCGGGGTCCTGGGTGACGAACTTCCCTGCCGGCGCGATGCCGGCGTTGTTGATCAAGCCGTCGATGCGCCCATGGCGTGCGATGACCTCGGGGACCAGGGCTGCGACCGACGTCTCGTCGCGCATGTCAGCCTCCACGAGCGAGATTCGGCCATCGCCCCGCGCAGCAACTTCGGCAAGGCTGTCCTTCGACCGCGCCGTCGCGACAACCAGCGCACCCTCACGAGCCAGCTCGATCGCCATCGCGGCGCCTAAGCCTCGGCTCGCGCCGGTGACGAGCACGACCGAGTCCGTCAGCTGCAGGTCCATCAGCGAACACCCTTGGCCAGCCGGCGGGCAAGCGAGTCGAGCAGGACCTCGGTCGCACCCTCGTAGACCCGGAGTGGGCGGGCATTTCGGTAGAGCCGCTCGATCTTGGCGCCCCGGACCAGACCGAAGCGACCCATGGTCTGCATCGACCGATCGACGACGCGCCCGGCTGCTTCGGTCGCATTCACCTTGGCCATCGACGAGTAGTCGAGATGCCCCAGCGGATCGCCCTTGGCCAAGGCTGCCGCCCGGTAGACGAATGCCCGAGACGCCTCGACCTCCGTCCATGAGAGCGCCAGGGACTGCGAGACCGCCCCGATCTCGATCAAGGGCTTTCCGAACTGCTGTCGGGACCGGGCATGCGCCAACGACTCATCCAGGGCTGCCTGCGCAAGACCCACAGCGGATGCCGCCACCGTGACCCGGAAGACCGCGAGGGTCTGGAGCATCAGCGAGAATGCCTTGCCGGGCACACCGAGCCGATACTCGGCCGGGACCCTCACGTCGGTGAACGTGAGCTCGCCGAGGATGTGGGGGGCGATCAAGTCGGCCCCCTTCATCACCTCGAGCCCGGGAGTGTCGGCCGGCACGAGCACCATCGACCATCCGTCGCCTTCGCGAGCAAGCACGTTGTAGAACGATGCGGCGCCGCCGTTGGTGATGAACGATTTTGCGCCGTTGATGACCAAGTCGTCATCGTCCACAACGATCTCGGTCGTCACGGCACGTAGATCCGAGCCGACATCGGGTTCCGTCAGTGCGAGAGCCGCGATCGCGTCAAGAGAGGCGACCCGCGGGAGCCACTCCTGCTTCAGGTCATCGGAGCCGCCGACCGAAAGCGGGTAGCTGCCGACGCCCTGCATCCCGAACATCGAGTCCAGGTGTGCCGACGAGTACATCAGGGCTTCGCGCACCACCGCGATCGACAAGGGGTCGAGGTCGTCGCTCTCCCCGCCATACGCGGATGTCACGACGTTCCTCACCAGCCCGCTCGAGCGAAGTGCCTCACGTACGCCAGGATGGACTTCCGTGCACTCGTCGGCCTCGTCGGCGAACGCCTCGACAGCCGCGGCGACGTCGCGCGCAATCTCCTGGAGCTTGCGGTGCTCCGGGCTCAGGTCGAACATCTACTCATCCTCCGTCACGACAGTTGTCCATGCTCCTGCGTTGTCTGGTGCCGTCACGCTCGTTGATCGAACCTACGGCCCAGCATCTCGGAAACGATCCGCATCCGCTGGATGGTCGGCGTTCCTCCCGCGATCGCCCAGCCGTGCGAGTCGCGGTGAAGCCGCTCGATGCCGTACTCCTCGGTGTAGCCGTTCCCGCCGTGGAGTTGCATCGCGAGGTCCGTGACCCGCTTCGCCATCTCATTGGCCGTGCACTTGGCCAGTGAGACGTGCAGCGAGTTGGGAAGCTCCCCGGACCTGACACCCGCCGCGGCTCGGTCTCGAAGGAGTCGGGCGGCTTCAACCAGGAGGACCATGTCGGCGAGGATCACCTGAACGCTTTGGAATTCCACGAGCGGCTTGCCGAACTGCTCTCGTTGCTCGACGTACTTCAACGTCTTGTCGAGTGCGGCCTGACCGATCGCGATGCTCATGGACGTGTTGCCGAGCCGTTCGATGGAGAAGACCCCGAAGAGCTTGCCGAAGTCTCCTGCAGGTACGACGACGTCGGACGCGGGCACTTGGACGTTGTCGAAGTAGAGGTCTGCCGACGGGATGCCTCGGAAGCCCATCAGTCGCTCCCCCGCGCCGAAGGTGAAGCCAGGGGTCCCACGGTCGACCACGATGGCTCCGATGCCTTGGGCACCTGGCTCGTCGTTCAACCGGCAGTACACGAGATACTGATCGGCCTCGCCTCCATTCGAGATCCAGCGTTTGGTTCCGTTGATGATGTACCCGTCCTCAGTGAGCTTCGCCGAGGTGCGCATGTCCGTTGCAGCCGAACCAGCGTCAGGCTCGGAGATGGCGACGGCCATCGTCCGCTCACCCGAGATGATGTCGGGCAGCCAGCGCTCGCGCTGCTCCTCGGTGGCCAGATGCGTGATGACCTGGGCCGGTCCCGTGTTGGCCTCGAAGATCTGGAAGGCCGCCGGCCGGCACACCATTCCGAACTCCTCAATCACGGCGAGGGCCTGCGCCAGCGGCGCCTCGGACCCACCGAATCGCTCGGGGTGGGCGATCCCGAGGAAGCCCAGGTCTCCGAGGCGCTTTCGCTGCTCTCGGGAGACTGGGGTGCGATCGAGATCCATCTGATCGGCCAGCGGGCCGTAGACATCGCGCGCCACTCGCGCCGCCAGGGCACGGATCTCTGTGAACTCGTCGACAGGCGTCACCCGTCTTCACCTCCTCGGTTGTAATCATTATCCTAGATTTGAACCCGCCAGTCGTCAAGCAAACCCTTGTCATGGATTCTCTTGGCCCGCCGCCGGGTGACAAACAGATGCTTATCATGATAAGCAATACCCATGTCAGCTCTCCCGCCCTCCGACGTCGTCATTGTCGACGCCGTACGAACCGCCACCGCCCGCGGCCGTCGCGGCGGCAGCCTCGTCGATGTGCACCCGGTCGATGTGCTGTCCCAAACTCTTGAACAGCTCCTTGCCCGAAACGCAGCGGTCGGTCCTGGATCAGTCGACGACGTCATCATCGGATGCGTGTCCCAGGTAGGTGAGCAGTCGGGCACCCCGGGTCGTATGGCCTGGCTGGGTGCCGGGCTCCCCGCTCACGTCCCGTCGACCACCATCGACCGAAAGTGCGGATCGAGCCAGCAGGCCGTGCACTTCGTCGCCCAAGGCATCAGGTCGGGAGCGTACGACGTGGCGGTGGCCGGCGGGGTCGAGTCCATGAGTCGCGTCGTCATGGGGTCCGCCCGCCTGAGCGCCGATCCTTTCGGCGAGCGCGTGGCGGAGCGTTTTGCTCCGGGCCTCGTGTCGCAGGGAGTGGCCGCAGAGCTCGTCGCCGCGCGCTGGAAGCTCTCCCGCCACGAACTGGACGAGTTCTCCGTGCAGTCGCACGAGCGCGCGGCGAGAGCCCAGTCCTCCGGCGCGTTCGATCGCGAGATCATCGCGATCGACACCCCGTCAGGGCCCTTCGCTCGTGACGAGTCGATCCGCCCGGACAGCAATGTCGAGAAGCTCGGCGGTCTCAAGTCTGTTTTCGAAAGCCCCGAGCTCTCTCGGAGATTCCCGGAGATCGAGTGGAACGTCACTGCTGGCAATTCCTCGCAGATCGTCGACGGCGCCAGCGCCATGCTGCTGATGTCAGCGAGCAGGTGCGCCGAGCTCGGCTTGAGTCCTCGAGCCAGGATCCATGCCATGGCGGTCGTCGGAGATGATCCGATGCTCATGCTTACCGGTCCGATTCCCGCCACCCACAAAGTGCTGTCAGGCTCTCGGCTCGCCCTGACGGACCTCGATCACATTGAGGTCAACGAGGCCTTCGCCTCTGTCCCACTTGCGTGGCTCGCGGAGTTCGAGGTGGACCCAGCACGGCTCAACCCTCGAGGAGGTGCGATCGCGCTCGGGCACGCACTGGGTTCGTCCGGAACGCGCCTGATGACCACCATGCTCCACGCGCTCGAAGACAACGACCAACAGTTCGGCCTGCAGCTCATGTGCGAGGCCGGCGGGATGGCCAACGCCACGATCATCGAGCGGCTCTGACCGCTCCTCGCAAGGGAGAACTCATGGATGTGCAAGGAGCGTCAGCGCTCGTCACCGGCGGAGCGTCCGGCCTCGGGGCCGCAACTTCGCGGCGCTTGGCCGCGTCCGGCGCACGCGTCGTCGTCCTCGACCTGAATGAGGAACTGGGCAAGGCTCTGGCATCCGAGATCGACGGTCTCTATTGCGCCGCCGACGTCACAGATCCAGTCTCCGTAGGCGCCGCCCTCGATGCTGCCGAGGCCGAAGGCCCGCTCCGAGCTCTGGTCCACTGTGCAGGCCGAGGCGGCACAGTCCGCCTGGTCGACCGGGATGGCAATCCAGGGTCACTTGAGGACTACGAACAGATCGTCCGCGTCAACCTGGTGGGCACGTTCAACGTGCTACGCCTCACCGCTGCCCGGATGGCGCGCAACGACGTGGTCGCCCAGGAACGAGGGGTATGCGTCCTCACGTCATCGGTTGCAGCATGGGAGGGACAGATCGGTCAGATCCCCTACGCCTCGGCCAAGGCTGGCATCGTCGGAATGACGCTGGTCGCAGCGCGTGATCTGGCCAGCAAGCTGATCCGAGTCAGCACGATCGCCCCAGGCGTCTTCGACACTCCCATCCTCAGCCGCTTCTCCCAGGAGGTCCGGGACAACCTGGGCAGGCAGGTGCCACATCCGAGTCGCCTAGGGCAGCCAGACGAGTTCGCCGCGTTGGCGATGCACATCGTCGAGAACCCGATGCTGAATGGTGAGACCATCCGTCTCGACGGCGCGATCCGCATGGCACCCCGCTGATGGCGGACGAGCTGACCGTTGCCGAGCGCGGGCGAGTCCTGGTACTCACCATGAACAGGCCTGAGTCACGAAACGCGATGTCCCTCGGGCTGGCCCACGAGATCGCCACAGCCCTCGATGTTCTCGACACCCGCGACGACCTATCGGTCGGGGTGATCACAGGGGCCGGTGGCACCTTCTGTGCGGGGATGGATTTGAAAGGCTTCGCTCGCGGAGAGATCCCCATCATCGCGGGACGTGGCTTCGCCGGTCTCGTGCAGCGTCCGCCCCGCAAGCCGCTGATCGCCGCCGTGGAAGGCTATGCGCTCGCCGGCGGATTCGAGATCGTCCTCGCCTGCGACCTGGTGGTGGCCTCCGCCGCCGCGACGTTCGGTCTACCCGAGACCCGGCGTGGCCTGACCGCGGCAGCAGGCGGACTCCTGCGACTTCAGCACCGAATTCCCTATCACCTGGCCATGGAACTGGTCCTCACCGGGCGGATGTGGCCAGCTACGGAAGCGGCCGCCGTCCACCTCGTCAGCCGTCTCACGGAGCCCGGCGAAGCACTTGTCGGGGCACTCGAGCTTGCGGACGAGATCGCCGCCAACGCACCTCTGGCGCTCGCGGCGTCCAAGAGGGTCCTCGTGGACTCGGCCGACTGGCCGCTCGGGGACATGTTCGCGCGCCAGGAGGCGTACGTCGATCCAGTGCGCAAGTCTGCCGATGCGCGCGAAGGAGCTGCCTCCTTTGTCGAGAAGCGACCGCCGAGGTGGAGCGGGACGTGACGACTCGGGACGTGACGACCTGGGCTCAGCCCTGGACGCGCGGGACCTGCATGACAGCCGCGTAGTCGGTGATCAGCGAGTCGACGCACACCCGGAGGCTGGACATGAAACTGGCAGGTCCCGCCGGGCCGCCAGACACCCAGCCGTCGACAAGGAACCGGCCAGCCCCGGCAGCGGCGACGATCTCGACGTGGTGCCGCGCCGGGCTGGTGCCGCGTTCGTGGAACCAGCCGAGGATCTCCGACCTCCCGACACAGAGACGCCGGCTTCCCTCACCCATCGGGACGTCATAGGTGGCATCCAGGGAGAAGCACTCGGCGGCCAAGTCAACGCGGCCGCTGTCGAGGAGGTCGAAGTAGCTACGCGCGGCCTGCTCGGCTACTGCGAGGTCGTGCGAGCCAGCAAGCTGGCTCCGAGCCGGCGCGAGCGACGGTCCCCGGTAGGTCGCTACGTGAGTGGGTCGCCCCCCTCGTAGACCGCGCACGCTGCCCAGCAGTGTCCTGCCGTCGGATTGGTCAACTCCCTGCACCAAGACTCGATCCCCAGCGATCGCGAGGACCTCGATGTCGAGATCGCCGAGGCCCGCTGCGCTGAGGAGGACCAGCGCCTGTGCGTTCATTCCGGCTCTGGGATCCCGCCCTCAGGAACGGTCGACATCAGTCCCACCCGCGTGCACGTCATGACGAGGACGTCGTCCTGGTTGTAGCCGCGGTGCTCGAACCACACGATGCCCGAGTCGTCGCGACTCTTCGACGGTCTCTTGTCGAGGATGGTCGTCTCACCACGCAGGGTGTCACCGTGAAACACCGGAGCGGGGAACTTCACGCTCTCGTAGCCGAGATTTCCGAGGGTCGTACCCATCGTCAACTCGGGGACGTGGAACGCGCCGATCAGCGCCAAGGTGAAGAGGCTGTTGAACAGCGGCCTGCCGTGGATCGTCGTCTTTGCGTATTCGTGGTCGAGGTGGATCGGAGCCACGTTCATGGTGAGGGACGTGAACATGACGTTGTCGCTCTCCGTGACGGTCCGCCGGAACGCGTGCTTGTACACACGCCCCACCTCGAACTCCTCGAAGTAGAGACCTCTCATCGTCGCTGCCTTTCGGTGTGGTGGTTCAGTAGCTGCGGGGCAACCCGAGCACGTGCTCGGAGACGTAGTTCAGGACCATCTCCTGGCTGATAGGGGCGATGCGCAGCAATCTCGCCTCGCGGAAGTAGCGCTCCACGTGGAACTCCTTGCCGTAGCCGAAGCCGCCATGGACTTGGAGCGCGACATCTGCGGCGTAGAAGCCAGCCTCGGCCGAGAGCCACTTGGCGTAGTTCGCCTCAGCTCCGCACGGCAGACCCCGATCAACCATCCATGCCGCCTTCTGCAGCATGGTGTCGGCGGCTTCCAGGCGGATCTTCGCTTCCGCCAGCTGAAACGCGATGCCTTGGTTCTGACCGATGGGACGACCGAAGACCACGCGCTCCTTGGCGTACTGCACTCCTCGGCGCAACGCAGCACGACCCAGCCCGATGGCGGCGTTGGCTGAGATGACGCGCTCAGCGTTCAGGCCGCCGATGATGGTGCGGAAGCCAGCACCTACCTCGCCGACGACGTCCTCGTCGGCGACGAAGAGCTCGTCGATGAAGAGCTCGTTGGTGTCGACGGCGTTGCGGCCCATCTTGGGGATCGGGCGGATAGTCACCTTGCTCCGGTCCATCTCGGCGAAGAAGAGGGTGATGCCGTCGGTGCGCCGGGCGCCCGCCTCGCGGGCGCTGGTGCGCGCCATGAGCAGCATGCGCTCGGCCTCCTGCGCCTTGGTGATCCACACCTTCTTGCCGGTGACCGACCACCCACGTGGCACCTTGGTCGCGAACGTCTTGATGTTCGTGGTGTCGGTGCCTGCGTCCGGCTCGGTGACGGCGAACGACGTGTGCAGGTCGCCCGTCACGACGCGCGGGAGGAAACGCCGCTTCAGATCCTCGCTGCCGTGATGGATGATCGGCTCGAACCCGAAGATTCCGATGTGAACGGCGGAGCATCCGCCCATGCCGGCTCCCGAGGCGGAGATCTCCTGTTCGACGATGGCTGCCTCGACCACGCCCAGCCCTCCACCGCCGTACTCCTCAGGCACGGTGAGACCCAGCCAGCCCGCCTCGGCCACGGCGTTGTAGAAGTCCCACGGGAACTCGTGGGAGTCGTCGTGCTCGGCCCAGTATTCGTCAGGAAACCCCTTACACATGGTTCGGACGGCCTGGCGGATGTCGTCGTGCGTCTGGTCTTGGGAGAAGTCCATGTCGTTCCTCGTGTCGGGTGCGAGAGGGTGGGCGCTCAGCGGAATGCTGGTAGAACCTCGTTCTTGAACAGTTCGAGCGTCGAGAGAACCTCGTCCTGGCCAAGGCCGTACCACTGGGCGCGCAGGATCACGTGAGTCAGGCCCTGCGACTCGAGATCCTTCAGCGCCGCCACCGCGCCTGCTGGGTCAGTGAACAGGTACGACGCGTCGGCGACCTCCTCCGCAGCGGCGGCGGAGTCGAGGTGCTTGTACGCCTCCCCGCCTTGAGGTGCGTTGTACCTCGCGTACTGGGTTGTCAGCTCACCCCGCGCCTGGACTCCGATCGCTCGTGCCCGATGCCGGTCCTCGTCGAGCACCAGTTCGCGACGTACGACGAGATCGCTCGTGGCCTTGCCTTGGCGCTCCCGCTCGGCCCGGTAGTGGCCAAGCACCACGGCCAGCTTCTCGGGAGTTACGTGCGGCGGCACGATCCATGCGTCGCCGAGCCGTGCCGCACGCTCGGCTCCGGCGCGGTGCGGGCCGGCACCGATCCACACGGGCGGCCCGCCGACCTGAACGGGACGCAGGCTGATTCGCTGGTCCTTGATCTGGAAGAACTGACCCTCGTGGGTGAGGGACTCCCCGGACCACAGCGCCCGGATGATCTTGATGCTCTCCTCGAACCGGCCGACCCGGTCCGACATGGCGATGCCGAACGAGTCGAACTCGTTCTCGCGGTAGCCCATCCCGAAGCCTGCCACCGCTCGGCCGCCTGACAGGTGGTCGAGCGTGGCAAACTCCTCCGCCACCTCGACCGGGTGGCGCAGGGGCAGGATGAACATGTTCGTGCCGAGCGTCATGTCGCCGGCGTCGCCAGCCAGGGCCGCCAGCAGTGGGACCGGTTGGAGGGTCGGCATTCCTCCGAGGTAGTGCTGCAGCGCCCAGATCGACGAGATGCCGGCCTCGCTCGCGGCGCGGACCTGCTCCCGCAGCATGGCCACGCGGTCTGCGGGCACGACGTCGACAGGGAAGTCGTTCATGATCGCCAGCCCGAACTTCACGCGTCATCCTCAGCTGGGAGCGATTGCGTCGACGGGCCCGATTCGCCGCGCACCAGCCGAGCGTGCGCCAGCCATTCGCGGGCCTTGTCCGCGTGCGCAAGGTCGATGTGCTGCCCCCGAAAGCGAACGGCGCCGTGGCCATTGGCGGTGGCGGCGTCCATCGTCGCGACGAGCTCCTCGTGGTAGCCCACCTCGGCATCCGAGGGGGTGAACACGTCGTTGACGACCGAGACGTGCGAAGGATGGATGACGACCTCGCCTCGGAAGCCCAGCTGGAGCCCGTAGTCGGCGAAGTGCCGTAACCCCTCCAGGTTGCCGAGTTCCTCCCACAGCCCGGTCAGCGGATGGAGCCCGTACTGGCGACAGGCCAGCAGGATGCGGCTGCGCAGATAGAGCGTCTCGCTGCCCTCAGCCGACTGGCGATAGCCCACGGCTCGGGCGATGTCAGCGTGTTCCGAGGTTGGACCGATCATTGCCCCCACCCGAGGGGAGGCCGCTGCGATCTCGAAGCAGTTGGTGATGGCATCGACCATCTCGACGGGCACGATCATCTCCAGACCGCTGGCGCCGTTGCGGGTCTCGAACCAGTCGATCAGCGTCTCCCAGCGCAGGACGTCGCTGGCATCCTTGACCTTTGGCGTGAAGAGCCCATCCAACGCAGGGCACACCACGGCCTCCAGGTCGGCGCCGGCGAGGCGGGTCGAGAGCGCATTGGGCCGCACGAAGAGACCGACGCCGGGGTGGGCGGCTCGAAGGGCCGGCAAGGTCTCACGCACCAGGCTTCGGCTCGACTCCTTGAGATCGACCGGAACGGAGTCCTCGAGGTCGAGGACAATGCAATCCGCACCCGAGGCCAGTGCCTTGTGTGCCCAATCCGGCTTGTGGGCCGGGACGAAGAGGACGGAACGATAGGGATGCATCTGGACCTCAGCGCTCCTGCAGAGTGCGGTCGAATGTGTCGGAGGTGACACCGAGGACTCGGAGCTTCGCCTTCTGTACGCGTTGCGAAGGCGTCTTGGGGAGTTCCTCCACGAATCGGAGGAACCTCGGCACGGCGAAGTTTGGGATCCTCTCGTCGCACCATCCCCACACCTCCTCCGCAGACGGGGCTCTGGTGTTCGGCGCCGGCACCAGGTATGCCATGACCTCGTCCTCTCCGGCTTCGGTCGAGGCCGGCACGGCGATCACGGCGCACTCGACGACGGCAGGGTGACTGAGGATGGACGTCTCCACCTCGTAGGAGCTGATGTTCTCGCCGCGCCGGCGCAGGGCGTCCTTGAAGCGGTCGACGAAGTAGAACCACCCGTCTTGGTCACGCCTGAGCGCGTCTCCCGTGTGGAACCACAGGTTGCGCCAGGCTTCGACGGTGCGGTCAGGCATGTTGTAGTAGCCCAGACTGCAGATGAACGGCACCTTCGGGCGGATGACCAGCTCGCCGATCTCGCCCGCGGGCACCTCCTCATCGGTCTCCGGATCGACCAGCGCCACGTCGAACCACTCGTCTGCGGCCAGCCCGGCCGCGCCGGGGGGCCGGTCCACACCGTACGGCGAGATGATCGGCGCGGACGTCTCAGTCAGCCCGAAGACCTCCACGAAAGCCTCGATCCCGTAACGCTCGCGCATCGGTGCGACGATCGAGGAGGCGGTCGGCGCCGCGAAGACGCATCGCAGCAGGTTGTCCGCGTCGTCCGGGCGGGGTTCCTGCTTCCAGACGAAGTCCATCATGACGCCGATGAGGTTGGTGACGGTCACCTGGCTCTCGCGAAGCTGGTCGATCCATCGACTGGCGGAGAACCTGCTGCGCATCACGAACCGCGCGCCGGCGACGAGCGTGGGGTACGCCGCCATGAACTGCGCGTTGCCGTGGAAGAGCGGGGTGGTGGCCATCCATGCGTCAGCGGACGTCAACCGGACGAGTGACACGCACTCGTCAGCGAAGAAGTACATCTGTGCGTGCGGCATGGCGACGCCCTTGCTGGGCCCTGTCGTGCCAGACGTGAAGAGCACGGAGGCGAGGTCCTGCGGCGCAACGGTCGGCAGCACGATGCCGCTGCAGCCAGCCGATTCATCGTCGAGCTCCTCCCACGGTGCGGCCTCCCAGCCCGCCGAACGGAGCGTCTCGAGTGCCTCGTCGAGGTGGCCGGTGTCGATGACCCAGAACTTCCTGATCGACTTGGCTGACTCCGCGACCTGGACGAACCTGGCTGCGAACACGTCATCCACGATGGCCAGAGTCGCCTCCACCGTGCTCACTTGGTGAGCGAGAAAGTCGTGCTCGTAGGCCGTGTTGATAGGCACCTGGACGAGCCCCGCGACCGCGGTGCCGATCCAGGTACGCACGAACTGTGAGGAGTTCGCTGCGACCAGCACAACCCGGTCGCCAGGCTCTGCGCCGCCGGCCAGCAGTTCGCGGCCGACCCGTTCGGCGGACGTGAGCATCTCGAGGAATGTCCAGGTGCGGCCCTCCTCGGGAGCGTCGAGCCACACGGCGTCGGGGCGATGACGCGCGTGATGTCGCAGCACCGTGGGAAGTGCCCACTGGGTGCGGTCCACGAAGGTGGGGCGCAGGTCGCGGTAGTAATGCAACGTCACAGGTCGGCCTTGTCTTCGGACTGGGGAGGGGGCGATGAGGCGGCGCGGGCACCTCGGAAGTCGGGCTTGCGCTTCTCGAGAAAGGCTGTTGCGCCTTCGACCATGTCCTCGCTGCCGATGGCTTGGAGGAGCATGCCGAGACCGGTGGACATGTTGTCCTTCGACTGGTTCCACCACTGATTGGAGCTGATCTTGGCGATCTCCAGGTAACGCGGGCTCAGTCGATGGATCTCGGCCACCCAACGGTCGATGGCGGCCTCGAGCTGACCGTCAGGGACCACCTCGTTGACCAGCCCCATGCCCAGGGCCTGAGCCGACGAGTAGCGGCGGCACAGCATGGCCATTTCCTTGGCACGCTTCTCACCGATCTGGACAGCCATCACGTTCGTCGCCCCCAGGACCGGGGCCGAGCCGACCTTGGGGCCGGTCTGGCCGAACGTCGACCGCTCGGTCGCCACTGCGAAGTCGCAGGCGACCACGAGCTCGTTGCCTCCCCCAGCCGCTGCTCCGTCAACCGCCGCGATCACCGGACGCGGGCAGGACCTGATCGCGTCGACGAGCTTCAACGACGCCGTGAACAGGGCTCGTAGCTGCTCGGGATCAGGGTCTCCGAGCTGGTCGAGAGCTCCGCCGGCACAGAACGCACCTCCGGCGCCGGTAATCACCACCGCAGTCGCACTCGCCGCATCCTCGACCGCCGCGAGCATTGCCGTAGCCATGTCGAGGTCATAGGCATTCATTCGGTCTGGCCGGTTCAGGGTGATCCAGACGGCGCCGCCGCGCCGCGTCACTTCGATCGCTGCCATGCTGCCTCTCGACTCCTTAACGCCGTCGACTCATGATCATGAATCTATGGTTTTCATGATCAACAATCTACTTCAGGTCACATCACAGTTCAAGACAGGTCGATGGCGGTTGCGGGTGGCCCCGACGCCACGAGGTCGCCGGGACCACGGCCAGCGTCAGCTGCCAACCGCGATCGACTTGAGCTCGACGTACCCGGTCAGCCCGTGCGCACCCATCTCACGCCCCAGGCCGGACTCCTTGAAGCCCCCGAAAGGAGACCCCCACGCCTGGGGAAGGCCGTTGAGGGAAACCATGCCGGTACGGATCTTCCGTGCCACGCCGAGCGCCTGCTCCGGATCCCCCCAGACGGACCCGGACAGGCCGTAGGGCGAATCGTTCGCGATCGCGACCGCGTCGTCGACGTCGGAGAAGCGGATCGCTGCCATGACTGGCCCGAAGACCTCCTCGCGAGCGATGCGCATGTCGTTGGTGACGTCCGCGAACAGCGTCGGTTCGACGAACCAGCCCTGGTCGAGGCCCGATGGGCGGCCACCACCGGCCGCCACCCTCGCACCCTCGTCGCGCGCGATCTTGATGTATGACTCCACACGCGCTCGGTGAGCCTCGCTGACCATGGGCCCGACGTCCGAGCCCGGGTCCATGGCGTCACCCACGACAAGCGCGTCGAGCACGCGAGCCACCTCGGCGACCACCTCGTCGTACAGCGAGTCATGGATCAGGATGCGGGACTGGGAGATGCACAGCTGACCGTTGACGGCCATGGCCATCGGGACCAATGCCCGCGCGGTGGCTTCGACGTCCGCACCGGGCAGGACGATCGCGGCGGACTTGCCGCCGAGCTCGAGTGTCACCCGCGCGACCCGACGTGCGCAGACTTCGGCGATCGCTCTGCCGGTGGCACTGCTACCGGTGAAGGCGATCTTATCGACGCGCGGATCAGCGACCAGAGCCTCGCCGACGTTCCGTCCCCCCGGGACAACGCTCAAGACACCAGCTGGTAGCCCGGCCTCGTAGAGTGCGTCGGAGAGTTCGAAAAGTGACAGGGGGATCTCGGGAGACGGCTTCGCGACCACCGAACAGCCAGCGGCCAGGGCCGGGCCGATCTTGATGGCGGGGCTGCTCAGCGGCCCGTTCCACGGGGTCAGCGCACCCACCACACCGACCGGCTCCTCGACGACCAGGCTGGTGTTCGTCCCGTCGTGGATGGTCGACTGCCATTCCCGGCTCCGGGCGAGAGCGGCGAAGGTGCGCAGGTGCCGGATGGGGTTGGGGACGTGGCCGCGCTCGCTGAAAGTGCGGGTGCAACCCAGCTCGTTGGTGATCAGGTCGACCAGATGTTCCGAGCGCGCCTCGAGAATGTTCGCGGCACGGTCGAGGACGTCGGCCCGATCCGCCGCGCTGGTCTCCTGCCAAACGCGGGAGTCGAAGGACTCCTTGGCAGCGGCCACCGCGCGGGCGATGTCCGTCGGCGTGCCCAGCACGCCGCGCCCGACGAGGTGGCCGTCCGACGGGCTTCGCACGTCCACGATCTCGCCGCCGTGCGAGTCTTGAAGTTCACCCCCGATCGAAATCTGGGTGCGCTCCACCACGGTGGGGCTTGTCGTGCTGTCCTGGCTCATCTGGCTGCTCTCTCCTCGTTTCTCGGCTCAGGCCCGCGCCGCACCGAAGGTCACGCAGCCCAGAAGTGCCGGCTCCGAGCTGCGGTTGCGCCAAGCGTGGAGCGTGCCGTTCTGGACCACAAGGTCCCCAGGGTTGAGCCAGACGGTCTCGCCGTCGATCTCGAGCCCCAGCTCACCCGCGATGACCCAGCAGGCGTCCACGGAGTCGGTGACGTGGAACCCGTTGTCGTCCATCAGGCCCTCGAAGTCGTCCACCTCGCCCGTGTTCGCTCCCTTGACTCCGTCCGGGGGGAAGCTGCACAGCGACATCCGGACTCCTTCTGGCCCCGGGAAGAAGTCGTCGACGGGTGACCCGTCCGTCGCATCGATCGGGAGCTGGAACGGGATCTTGTCCGCACCCCAGAAGAGCCCGGCCCCGAGACCGTGACTGCTGACGAGTTCGATCTCGTCCACATGGGCGAAGACGGACTTGCCGTCGCGCTCACCAGTAATGACTCGCTTCATTCTCTTCTCCTGTGTGTGATGGTCGACTCGGTCCCGAGCGTTGGCGCCCTGATCAGGGCACGATGACTGGTTTGATCTCCTCGAAACTGCGCATGCGTGCCATGGCTTCGCCGACCTCGTCGAGGGAGTAGCGACGTTCGCCGAACAAGTCGTCCCAAGCGAAGTTCTTGGCGTTGAGCCTCATGAACTCCATCGCCTTCCAGTAGGAGTCTCCGACTCCGCTGTAGGCACCCAGGATCGAGAGCTGACGATCGACGATTCGGTTCACGCGAACCGACTGCTCGGTGGGCGTCAACGTGCCGGTCACGACGTACCTTCCCGCCTTGCCCAGCATGCCCACACCCTCGGTGAAAGCGGTCGGCGCGCCGGCCAGCTCGAAGACGACATCCACCTCTTTCCCGTCGTTGGCTTCGAGCACCGCGGCGAGCCGAGCTTCGGGCGTGCTGTGCTGGTCAACCGAGATGGTGACATCGGCGCCCCAGCGCCGAGCCAGTTCGAGGCGCTGCTCCGGACCGCCGACGACGATCAGGCGGCGAAGACCGTGGCGGCTCAGCATCGCAGTAGCGAACAGGCCAAGCGGTCCTGAGCCCTGAACGACGACGGTGTGACGATAGTCGAGAACACCGGCCCGCTCGATGGAGTTGACGACAGTGCGACCGGCGCAGCTCGCGGCTGAGGCCCACTCCGTCTTGACGTCATCGGGGACACGCAACCGGTCAGCGCGGGGCCAGACGTACCCGTGCTCGGCGAACGAACCCGTGACGTAGGGAAACTCTCGACAGTCGCGGAGCATGCCAACGCGACGGTTTCGACACATCTCGGGGTGACCGCTCACGGAGCACATGTCGCAGTGCCCACAGGATTCGTGGGTCCACACGATGCGGTCACCGACGGCCAACTCCGTGCCGGCCGAGTCGAGGTGGGGGCCATCGCCGAACTCGACGATCCTGCCCACCATCTCGTGCCCGAGGATCAGCGGTGGCCGCACCGGCACGGCGCCACCCTCGAGGCCCCCTTGCCAGATGTGCACGTCGCTGCCGCAGACGGTGGCGCACTCGATGCGGACGAGGATGGCTCCCGGCTCGGGCGCGGGCAGCGGGACATTCTTGACCTCGAAGGGCTGGTGGTAGGCAGCGACCACGGCCGCCCGGCTCGTTTCATTCACGTGAAGCTCCTGTGTGTGGCTGGATTGATGACTGACGGCTCAACGCCGCCGGCTCCGAACGAAGGCATCCAGGGCGACCGCGAGGATCACCACGGCGCCCTTGGTGATCTGCTGGACGGCGTCAGACACGGCCAGCGCCTGGAACACGTTGTTGATGACGCCGAGGATCAGGACGCCGACGACCGTTCGCCAGATTGCGCCCTCTCCCCCCATGAGCGAGGTGCCGCCGATAATCACGATGGCGATGGCGTCGAGGGTGACCGCAGTGCCGATGGTTGCCTGCCCGGCGCCAGTTCGCGAAGCGATGATGGCCCCGCCCAGCGCCGCGAAGCCGCCCGTCAGCACGTACGTCGACACCTTGAGCAGGTCGACGCGGAAACCTGCGAGCCGCGCGGCTTCCTGGTTGCCTCCGACGGCATACAGCGAGCGACCGTACTTGGTCGACGCAAGGATGAACCCGAACATCACGAAGACGACCACCATCACCCAGATGCTGATCGGCAGCCCGAGGAGGTCGTCACCACCCAGGGTCCCGAAGCTCTCCTTCTCGCCGAGCACGGGACTTGGGTAGAAGAACACCACCAGGCCACCGAACACCGATGCGGTGCCCAGGGTCGCGATGAACGGGTTGACCTTCATCCGCGTGATGATCAGCCCGTTGACCACCCCCGCAAGACCGCCGACCGCGATCGTCAGCACGAGCGCTACAAGGACGGGCTGGTCGTTGGACAACCTGGCGAACAACACGCTGCCGCCGGCGAACACGGCTGCGACGGAGAGGTCGAAACCTCCCGCGATCATCACGAAGGTCATCCCCACTGCCACCAGCGCCACTGGCGCGTTCTGACTCAGCAGGTTCAGGAGGTTGTCGGTGTACAGGAAACCGGAGTACGCCACCTGAGCGAGGACGATCACCACCCCGAGGACCAAGATCATGCCGAATCGAGACAGAAGATCGCTCGCTCTCTGCGACGCGCTCATCTGGGTCTGTTCTTCGGCGAAATCGACACTCACGTCGGTCATGACGCGTTCTCCTTGTTGTTGAAGGCGGCGTGGACGACCATCGGCAGGTCGAACGTGTCGCGGCGGCTGTCAAACGACTGGACATGGTGGCCGTGGGCGAACACCTCAACTCGAGAGCTGACAGCGAGGATCTCCTCGAGCTCCGAGGAGACGAGGACGATGGCGAGGCCCGTGGCCGCCAGCTCCTCCAGCATCTCGAGAGTGTGTGCCTTGGATGCGACATCGATCCCACGGGTCGGCTCGTCGACCAGCAGCACTCGAGGTCGTCGATGCGTCCACCGAGCGAGCATCAGCTTCTGTTGGTTGCCTCCGGAGAGCGTACGGGCGGGCTGCGAGAGCCGGTCGGGAGCGAATCCGAACCGGGCCGACGACTCGGCCGCCGCACGTCGCAACCGGGTTCGCGACAGGACGCCGCCGGTGGAGACCGCGCTCAGGTCGCTGACGACTACGTTGTCGGCCGAGCTCATGGCACCGAACAGCCCCTGAGTCTTGCGCTCCTCGGGAAGCAGGGCGACTCCCAGTCGCTGGGCTGCGCGCACATCGCGCGGCCACCGATGCAGCTCACCATCGACGAACAAGTCACCTCCTCCGGGTCGCTGGGCCCCCGCCAACGCACGGAGGAAGGTCGAGCGTCCCGAGCCCACCAGACCTGCGATCCCGACAATCTCCCCGGCGTGGATGTGGAAGTCGATGTCGTGCAGCTTGCCGGGGATGCGCACGCCACGGACCCGCAACAGAGGAACGTCGTCGTCCGTAGAGGACTGGAACGCCGCATGCGCAGGAGCCCGCGGGGCGCGACCCTCCAGCGCCCGCGCCAGGTCCAGGGTGTCCGAGCCGTGGTGTCCGACCATCGACTCGATCAGCGTGAGCTTGGTCCACTCGGCCGTCGGGCGCGAGTCGCTCAGCTTCCCGTCACGGAACACGGTCACGTGGTCGGCGAGGTCGAGGATCTCGTCGAGGTTGTGGCTGACGAGGACGACCACGATGCCGCTGTCGCGCAGTGCGCGCACCAGTCGGTGAAAAACCGTGCGCTCGGCCGCCGACAAGGACGCCGTCGGCTCGTCGAAGAGGATGGCTCGCGCGTTGAGAGCGAGTGCACGCATGATCTCGAGCATCTGCTGGCTCGATACCGATGCGTCCCCCGCCGGCCTTCCGGCAGGCAGCGGGTTGACACCGATGCTGCGGCACAGCTCGACGTACCGACGACGTGCCTCTCGCTTGTTCAGGAGGCCGGCCTTTCCGGGCGGTGCTCCGAGGAAGACGTTCGCCTCCGCCGAGAGTGCCGGGAGGATCGTCAGCTCCTGATAGATGGTGAGAATTCCAGCCGCGATGGCCGACCGAGGATCGCCATCACCGAGCTGGACACCGAATGCCGAAACGGAGCCGCTGTCAGGAGCGACCCGGCCCGAGAGAACACCGAGAGCCGTGCTCTTCCCGGCGCCGTTCTGTCCGACCAGCGCGTGCACTTCACCGGGTCGGCAGGTCAGGTCGATCCCTGCCAGAGCTCGCACGGCACCGAAGGTCTTGCTGACGCCGTGAAGCTCGAGAGTGTCGCTCTCGGTGCTCACGTCCAGGCTGGCCGCGACGGCGCCTGGCTCTGAGGTGGGTTTGGCGCTACTGGTCACGGCTGGCTCCTGGCATCCCCGGGGTGCAACGGGCTTCACACCTACGAATCTAGCATTACTATGCTCATAGTTACCAGCGTTCCAGCGACACCTTTCTGCCCCGGGTCGGCCGCCAACACATGAGGAGCCTTCTTGCCTATCCCTACTTGTCGATTCGAGTCGAGAGTCTGTTTTGTCACCGGCGCCGCGTCGGGCATGGGAGCTGCGACCGCCCGGCGCTTGGCCGACGAGGGCGGCACGGTGGAGCTTGCGGACGTGGACGAGACGCGCGGCCGCGAGGTCGCGGCCTCGATCGGAAGCGCTGCGTGGTTCGTCCGGGTAGATGTCCGCGATGAGGAATCCATCTGTCAGGCGTTGCAGACCGCGGTCGATCTCCACGGGCGCATCGACTGTGCCGCGCACGTCGCAGGGCGTCCTCAGGAACCTGGCTCGCTCATCGGTGATCCGGACGCTCAGTGGGATGACCTCATGGCGGTGAACGCCCGCGGTCTGCTCTGGTGCCTGCGTCACGAGGCTCACCACATGATCAAGTCCGGCGCTGGGGGCTCGATCGTGAACGTCACGTCCGCGGCGGGACTGAAGGCGTTCCCCGGGCTCGGCATGTACTCGGTCAGCAAGCACGCCGGGGTGGGGCTGACTGCGAACGCTGCATCGGAGCTGACCTCACGAGGGCTCCGGGTCAACGGCATCGCACCGGGTGCGATCAGCACTCCGATGCTCGATGGGTTGCCTCACGACGTGGTGGCCCAGTTCGCCGAGAATCACCCCATGGGGAGGTTCGGCTCGGCCGCAGAGGTTGCCGGGGTGGCTGCCTTCCTGCTGTCGGGCGATGCCGGCTACGTCTCCGGGTAGACCCTGCTGGTCGATGGAGGCTGGGCTTCCACGCGCCCCTGAGTCACCGCGCCAGGAACCCTGCGTCCGCGGCGTACGCCGCTCCGGTCACGAACCGGGCCGAGTCCGACAGCAACCAGACCACCGCGTCGGCGATCTCGTCCGGGGTGCCGAGCCGGTTGAGCGGATGCAGACCGGCGATCACCGACCGGGCGGCTTCGTCGTGCCGAGCGGTGACCATCGGGGTCTCGATGAAGCCGGGCGACACTGCGTTGACCCGGATCCCATGCTCCGCGACGTCGAGAGCGGCGGTCGCCGTCAGTCCCGCGACCGCATGCTTCGAAGCGACGTACGCCGCGGCACCGGCGCGCCCGCGATGCGCGAAGACAGAGGCGAGGTTCACGACCGAGCCCGGGACACCGGCGTCGAGCATGGCGCGAAGCTCCACCTGCATGGCGACCAGAACGCCGGTGAGGTTGACGTTGAGCACGCGCGTCCACTCGCCGAGGTCGTAGTCGACCACCGACATGGGCTCCGCGCCGACGCCGGCACTGTTGACCGCGCAGTCGAGGCGCCCGAACTCCAGCTTGAGCACCTCAGCCACGCCCGCCATCGACGACGAGTCGCTGACGTCGGCCTGGACGGCCACGACCCGTCCGCGACCGAGGGCATCAGCCTCGGCGCCGACCCGCTGCGCTTGCTCAAGACTCAGGTCCACGACGAGAACGCCGGCGTCCGAGGCTGCCAGACGCCGCACGCAGGCCTCACCCAGCCCCGAACCACCCCCCGTCACCAGGGCGACTCGACCTCCGAAGTCATACGTCGCCGCAGTACCCGCGATCGTCATGCGGATCTCCCTCCGTCCACTACCACGGCAGAGCCCGTGGTGTAGGTGGACTCGTCTCCCAGTAGGAACAACACAGTGCGAGCGACCTCATCGGCCGTGGCGAGGCGTTGGATCGGGATCTTCGCGCTGACGATGGACTCGACATCAGGCACACCGAGGCCTGCTGCGATGGAGTCCATCATGCGACCCTCCATCGGTCCGGGACATACGGCGTTCACCCGAACGTTCCGCGCTGCCCACTCCAGGGCCGCAGCACGGGTCAACCCGACGACGGCGTGTTTGGAAGCGATGTAACCCGCCATGTTCGTCGCCCCGACGACTCCACCGGTGCTCGAGGTGTTGACGACAGCCCCGCCCCCCACCAGGTGCGGACCGAGGAGCTTGAGCCCTAGGAACACCCCGCGGACGTTCACTGCCATCACACGGTCGAAAGCCTCGAGCGAGTAGTCCACCAGCGGCTGCATGGACCCCTCTACTCCGGCGTTGTTTAAGAAGGAGCGGATCGTCCCGTCGCCGACTGCTCGAGCGACCTCGACGTAACGCTTCACGTCATCCTCGCGTGTCACGTCGCCGACGACCGCCTGCGAGGTCGAGCCCGCCGGCAAGGCAGCGCTGAGCGCACCCAATGCCACAGGGTCGTTGTCCACCAGCACCAGTTGGTATCCCTGGGCTGCGAGTTGCTGGGCGACGGCTCCGCCGAGGGCCCCACCGGCACCTGTCACGACGGCCACCGGGCCGATGTCATTCATGAACACCTGCTTGAGTTCGAGAAGGGTCGAGCACGGCAGCTGGCCGGAAGGTCATCGCCGTGCGACCGCGCAGCAACCGACTCAGGAACCAGTAGCGCGTCTGGGTGAAAGGCCACTGGGTGACCACCCGACCCGAGGCCGAGCGGAAGTAGTTGTCTGCCTGGCTCCATGCCATCTGCTTGTTGCGGCGCTGGATCGACGTGTCGAGTCTTGACTCAAGCCCCGGCCGCACCAGGACGACCCGTTCCGGACCCGCGCGCCGGATGCTGTCGGCGATCCACTGGGCCTGGCACTCAAGCGTGAAGAGCACCGACCCACCGTTCGTGTTCGGTCCGTACATGATGAAGAAGTTCGGGAAGCCGGTCACCATCATGCCGAGGAACGCGCGTGGCTCTCCTGCCCAGTGCTCGTGCAGGTCACGCCCTCCGGGCCCGACCACGGTGAGCGTGGAAAGGTACTCGCTCGCCTTGAAGCCAGTCGCCAGGACGATGTCGTCGACGGACCAACGCTCGCCGGAAGCATCCACTACTGCGCCGGGCTCGAGGCGCTGCACCGCGTGCGGGACCAGGGTCACGTCGTCGCGGTTGAAGGTCGGGAGGTAGTACTGCGAGAGCACTGTCCGTTTGCCCGAGAAGGGGTAGTCCGGGGTCAGGGCGGAGCGCACGATCGGGTCCGACACAGCGGATTCGAGGTACGCACGGGCCACGCGTTCCACCGCGAGGTTCTGCTTGCTGCCCGTCTCGGCTGCCGACTTCACCTTCTCCAGCGACCGGAAGGCCGTCCACCGACGCCACCGTCGGACGCCGGGGCGGTTGAGGCGTGCCAGGTCGGGCGCCTCGTAGTCACGATCGGGCTTGGGAAGCACCCACCCCGGCTGGCGCTGGAAGACGAGGAGCTGGGCGGACTCACGCGCCAGCTCCGGGACGATCTGGGCACTTGTCGAGCCCGTGCCCACGACCGCGACCCGCCGGCCGGAGAACGACGCGTCGGCTGGCCAGCGCGAGGTGTGGAAGACCCGCCCGCCGAACGAGCCTGAACCCACCAGGTCCGGCGTACGTGGCTCGGTGAGCATTCCTACGGCGGACACGACGTGACGCGCGCGCAGGGTCCCCCCCGTTGCAAGGGTGAGCTCGTACTCGTCCGCTTCTTCAAGCCAGCGGACCTCGCGGACCGCGGTTCGGAGCCGGACTGATCGACGTAGGCCGAACCGTTCGGCGACCCTGGCGACGTACTCCCGGAGCTCGACGTGACCTGCGTGGGTACGGCTGAACGTCCACGGCATGAACGAGAAGGAGTAGAGCTCTGAGGTCACGTCCACCTCGGCCCCGGGAAAACGGGTGTCCCACCACGTCCCGCCGATCCCGTCGGATCGCTCCAGAACCACGACGTCGGTGATTCCCCGCTGCTGCAGACGCACAGCGCACGCCAGGCCGCCCAGGCCGCTGCCGATGATGGCGACCGTGACGCGGTCCCGCTCCGAAGTCAGATGCGCCACTGGATGTGCTTTGGCTCGAGGAATTCATGCATTCCCCACTCACCGAGCTCGCGCCCGACGCCGGAGCGTCCGTAACCACCGAAGGGCGCATCGGGACGCATCCCCCCACCCCCGTTGATCCAGACGGTGCCGGCTCGGATGCGGCCAGCCATGCGCCGGGCCTGGACCGGGTCGGCACACCAGACGTTCGCTGCCAGTCCGTACTCACTGTCGTTGGCGAGGCGCACCGCGTCGTCCTCGTCGACGAAAGGCAGCATCACGGCCACCGGTCCGAAGACCTCCTCACGTACGACACGGAACTCGGGTGTCACCTGGTCGAGGAGGACCGCCCGCGTAAACCAACCAGCTTCCGGGAGCTCCTCGTGCGAGGAGGCCGCGACGGTTGCGCCGAGCCCTACGGCTTCGGACACGAATCCCTCCACCCGGGCTCGGTGTGCGGCGTCGATCATCGGGCCCACGGTCGTGCGGGGGTCCCAGGGGTCCCCCACCACGATCTCGTCGAACGCAGCGCCGGACTTTTCGAGGAACTCGTCGTACCTGCTTCGGTGCACGAGCAGGCGCGCCAGAGCAGCACACCCCTGGCCCCCGTTGCGGGACCAGCGACGGTGGACCTGGCCGACGACGTCATCCAGATCGACGTCCGGCATGACGATGGTAGGTGACTTCCCGCCGAGCTCGAGGGTGACGGGTGTCAGCCGGGTCGCCGCCTGGGCCATGATGCTGGCGCCGACGGCATCCGACCCAGTGAACGACACCCGGTCGACACCGGGGTGGGAGGTCAGCCTGACACCGACGTCCTCCAGGCCGAGGATCACGTTGAAGACCCCGTCCGGGAGCCCCGCCTGCTCCACGAGGTCAGCGATCAGAAGGCTGCTCAGGGGCGCCCGCGGCGAGGGGAGCAGTACGACCGTGCACCCGGACGCGAGCGCGGCGCCGAACTTGAAGGTCGCCAGACTGAGCGGGTAGTTGTACGCCGTCACGGCTGCCACCACTCCCGCCGGCTCGTAGACGACGTCGCTCATGGTCGGGTGCGGGAGATCGTACGGTCCCAGCTCCACGGTGCGGTCCCGCTTGGCGGCCTCCGCGGCCCAGCGGACGTGCTCCTCGATCGGCAGCCCGACCTGCAGGGAGGCGGCCATGGACACGGGCGTGCCGATTTCGTTGACGATCGATGCGACCAGATCATCGGCTGACGCCGCGAGGACATCGGCGAGGTGGTGCAGCCACCGCGACCGCTCATCGCCGGTGAGGGCCGCCCAGGCCGGGAAGGCGGCTCGAGCGGCAGCCACAGCCTGGTCAACCTGGTCCAGGGACGCGCCGGCGACCTGGCCGAGAACATGCCCCGTCGCCGGATTGGTGACACTCCACTGCCTTCCGGCTGCTTCAACGGCGCGACCGCCGATCAAGAGATCTCGTCGCGTCGTGACCCAGTTCCGGCGGGACTCGCTGAGGGTGGTCATGCGGTCACTCCTTCGGGATCGGCTGCGGGCCGCCGTTCCGGTGGCCGAAAGGGTGGTCGGCTCTTGCCATGCGAGAGCCGACCACCCGGATGGTGTTGCGGACGATCAGGCGCCGCTCTCGGCGACGTACTCGTCGAGGTTGCTTTGGTCAACCATGTACGGGGCGTCGTAGGTGCCGAGGACGCTCGGGTCGACGTACCGCTCGACCGGGTCGCCGGCGGCGGCCGCTACGAGCTGCTCGAGACCGAGTGCCCCGGTGCTCTTCGGGTAGACACCCGACGAGAACTGGAGTTCACCGTCCTTGATCAGCGGGCGCACCACGTCGGCCGCCCCGAGGTCCGCCAACACCACCTTGCCGGTCAGACCTGCCTCTTCGATCGCCTTCGCAGCGCCCAACGTGGCGTCGTACCCGCCCACGTTGAACACCAGCGTGGTGTCGGGATGGGCCTTGAGGTAGTTCTGAGTGAGGTCGTACGCCGTGGGGCTGGTGAAGTCACCCTCGACCACCTCGAACTCGAAGTCCGGATGCGCACCCTTCCACGAGTCCAGCGCCTTGTGCATGAGCACAACGTTGGGCGTCACGGCCGGACCGTTGATGATCATCACCTTCTGAGGTCCGGGATTGCGCTTGACAGCCTCGTCGAAGAGCGCGGTGAAGTAGCTCAGGTTGGTGGAGTCACCGACGAAGTCGAGAGTGCCCTCCTGCCACAGAGCGTCCGCCTCTGGCACATCGACCTTATTGATGAGGTCGCACACGGGCAGCATGAGCACGCCGACGAGGATGTCTGCGTCCGGCATCTGCTCGGACACGGCCTTGCAGACGACAGTGCCGTCTGCCGGCATCACCAGCGCTGCATCGAAGTTCTTGCGGGCGATCGCGCTCTGGATCTGGTTGAGCTGCTTGGTCGGGTCGTATCCAGCGTCGAAGACCTCGAGATCGATCCCGAGCTCCTTCGCCTTGTCCTCCATCGACGCGATCATGTCCGTCATGTAGGTGTTGGACGACCCAGGCGCGAAGAAGACGACCTTCTTGAGCTTCGTGGGGACCTCCACCGTGGTGGATCCGACGTCGACGCTCGTGGAGTCGCCCGAGGCCGTCTTGCTGGGGCTGCTGCCGCAGGCGACGAGCGACGCGGCAAGCCCGGCTCCGACCACTGCGGTGAGTACTCGGCTGCTGACCATGTGTTTGACCTCATTCTCTTGGGCTGACAAAGGAGGCGGTCTCGGACCAGCATCCTTCAAACAGGATTACTATGAATATCATTATCTGCATCTCCTGTGATGTCAAGCACTCTTCACAAGCCGCCTCAGAGAACAGGACGGGCAGCGACGTGTGACCAGCACCGAGCTGGCGCCGGCAACCAGCCAGTGCTGGTTCAGGTGCGGGTTACCCGGCCGGCGACCAGCAGGTGACCGGCATCAACCGGCAGGGCGACGCCGGTGACGGCTTCAGCAGCGGGTGAGGCAAGAAACGCGGCGACCTCGGCAACCTGCTCCGGCTCGAGGTAGCTGAGACCCTTCGTCGGGTGGTAGGCGAGTCCGGCCTGCTCGAGCACCTCCGGGCCAGCGTCCGGATGCCCGGCGAGCACGTCCAGGAGGCTCTGGGCAGTGGTCATCCCCGACTTCACGAAGCCGGGACACACCGCGTTGCAGCGGACCCCGTGACGAGCGCCCTCCAGAGCGATCGAGCGCATCAGCCCGATGACTCCGTGCTTCGAAGCGGCGTAGTGCGCCCATCCATCCGCGGGCTCGAGACCGTTGACGGACGAGACGAGCACCATGGACCCACCCCCCTGCTCGATCATGTAGGGCATCACCGCCTTGGCCGAGCGCCACACGCCACCGAGATTGGTGTCGACCACCGCCGCCCAGTGATCCTCCGAGAGTTCCCAGAAAGGGCTCATGTGGAACACACCCGCGTTGGCGATCAAGACGTCGACCCGACCCAGTTCCGAGACGCCTGCGGATACGAGCTCGTCCAGCTCGACCTGCGAGCGGACGTCTGCTGAGCGGGAGACGACGCGGCGGCCGAGCCCGACCACGAGCTGGACAGTCTCCTCAAGCTCCGCCTCAGTGCCCATGGGATAGGCGATCGAGGGGTTGTCCGATGCGACGTCACACAGGATCAGGTCGGCGCCCCGGCTGGCCAGCGCCACCGCGTGCGCACGTCCCTGCGCGCGGGCCGCGCCAGTCACCAAGGCGACCTTGCCGTCGAGCACTCCCATTGCTTTCCCTTCGTTGGCGGTCTGCGGCGCGCGTCGACAGCGACGATGGGAGACACGCTCGGCTCCCACCGCTAGAGACCTGAGACTCGACACGACGAGCGACCCGGAACCGCAGCGATCGGGCGGCGGCCACTCTCGGAATATCCGTCAGAGTGTCAGTAGATGAGGGTGCCCGAGTCCACCGGAATGGCGGTGCCAGTGACGTAGCGGGCCTGGTCGGAGAGCAGCCACAGAACGGCCTCCGATATGTCCTGCGGCTCGACGACGTCGGTGTTCATGACGTTGGCCATCCATCCGGGCGGCGCCCCTTCGCGAACGGACGGACCAAAGAAGGGGTTCATCAGCATCGGGGTGCGGACACCCTGCGGCGCGACCAGGTTCACACGGACGTTGTACTGACCGAGCGCCTTCGCGAAGTTGCGCATGATCGCCAGGACTCCGTGCTTCGCCGCGCCGTATCCGATCTGGCCGGGGTTGAGGATGCGCTGGTTGTAAGCGACCCCCATGAAGGTGGAGGTCGACCCGGTGATCACGATGGATCCCCCGCGTCCCGAGTCGACCATGGGCGCCGTCGCTGCGCGCAAGGTGTAGTAGACACCGGTCAGCATGGTGTCTACGCACGCATGCCAGGCATTGAGTTGCTGAGCCGGCTCCCCGGTGGTTGCCATGACGCCAGCGTTGGCGGACACGAGGTCGAGGTGCCCGAACTCCGCCAGCGCGGTATCGACCGCGCCCTGGACGTCATCCCACGAGCGGACATCGCCCTTGATGGGGACGGCACGACGCCCCTCCTTCTCGACCAGGGCCACGGTCTCGTCCATGTCGGCCTGGTTGGACATCTCATACTCGACCGAGGGGATCTGCTCAAGGATGTCCAACAGCACCACGTCCGCCCCCCGTCTGGCGAGGTTGACCGCGTGCGACCTCCCCTGCCCACGCGCGCCGCCGGTGATCAGCGCGACTTTGTCGTCGAACCTCGTGATGTCGGACATGCGGGACTCCCTCCAGCCGGTGGCGGCCACTTCTCTCAAGCACTGTGTCGACGTCCGTCGATCGAGCCCGTAGACACGGTCCGCCCGATTCGCTCAGGACCCCCTGGCGCATATCACAATAATCATTAGCAGAGTCTTTGGCAAGGGAGTGCCCACCTCCCATTCCCGCTCGAACGGTAAATCTCTGCATATGATCCATATGTTACTATTCGATCCTTCACTCATGTCCCGCGGCGGACTCACAGGAAGCGAGGCCATCGACCATGCCTGACTACCGAGTTCTGGGAGAGTCCATCTCTCAGCTGGCCGAGGGGCCTGTCTGGGTCGGCGACAAGGGCCAAGCGTGGTGGATCGACGTGTTCGGCGGCGTCCTGCATCGAGTTGACTTGGAGAGCGGATTCGACGAGCCCTGGGACGTCGGCGAGCGTCTGGCATTCGCCATCCCCACTCTCGACCCGACCGATACCCGGATCGTGCTTGGGCTGGCTGGGCACGTCGTGTTGACTGAAATCGGCTCCAGGGAGTGGAGCCCGCTTGCCGACAATCTGGACGGTGGATCCAACACCTCCGTCAACGACGCCAAGTGCGACGCAGCCGGACGCCTGTGGTTCGGGACCCTCGACAACGACCTGGTGAATCCGATCGCGTCGCTCTACAGCTCGGCTCGCGGCGCCGAGGTGACCCCGCGTCTCGGCGGCCTCACCATCTCCAACGGGCTGGGATGGAGCCCTGACGGCCGCACCATGTACGTCATCGACAGCGCACCCCACGTCCTCCTCGCCATGACCTTCGACCGCGACACCGGCGTTGTGGGCGAACAGTCGACGCTCATCTCGTTCAGTCGCGAGGACGGTCTCCCGGACGGACTCTCGGTTGACCGCGACGGTGACATCTGGGTGGCTATGTACGGCGGTGGCGCGCTGCGCCGCTATACGCCGAACGGCGCTCTCGCGGAGGTCCTCCCCCTGCCGGTCAGCCACCCCACGAGTTGCGCCTTCGTAGGCGCGGGCCTGGACCAGTTGCTCGTCACGACCAGCGCCTGGGCTCCGACCACCGTCGGCGAACTCGACGGAGCCACCCTCCTTGTTGACGTCGCGACCCCCGGGCTCCCCGTCAGCGGCTTCGACACAGCTTGAGCGGGCCGTCGAGGCCCGGGAAGTGACCTCACATCCGACGAGACCGCGCAGATGTTGGACACCTTGATCCGCCCCAACCCGGCATAGCTGGCCGCGGGCCGGTTGTCTCAGCGCACGCAATGCTTTCCTCAAATTCGGCGGCGCTCCCCACTCGCGCGATTCCATCGAAGATCTCGCCAACAAGGCTACGGATTTCAGGGTTCACCGCTCCGTCGCCCTGATGCTCTTCCATGAGCTGGTCAGCCGCCTTCAACAAGGCCAGAGCGAGCTCCAGGCACTCGAGCGAGCTGAGAAGGAACAGGGTCCGCCGCTCGTCCTGGACCTCGACTAGCGGCGGCTCACAGTCCGCGCCCGCTTGCGCGTGCTGGGTGCTCATGATGGCAAGACGAACAGGTGTGTTCTCGAACACCATGTTCTCCAGCGAAAGCATGGTCGCCTCACCATCGTGGTGGAAGCCACCTTCGTCCGCCACATCTCCCAGGTGCTCACCCTGGCACCATGTCGGGCACGCCCAGCGGTGGCCATCGACAGATCTGGGATCCTCTACGGATCGAACTGGACTCATATCTCGACCTCTCGACGACGGGCCGGCCCGGGGGCACCGTCAAACGTCTCCGGACCCTGACGTGTCGTGCGAGGTCTGGGCGCGACCCCACAAGTTCATCCTCGGCGCACGGGAGTGTCAAGGTCCTTCGGCACATCACTGCTGAGCATGAGCTTGCGGTGCTGTGCGCAGGAGGAGCGGAGCCGAGCATTGCGCCAGCCCACGGCATCGGCAGCTCGCAGGATCGACGTGCTCGCTGAGTCGGCTCGCGCACTATCGCCGTGACGTCGCCGCGGCACTGTCGGCGGCGCTCGAAAATTGAACAGTTTCGGCGGTGAAAAGTGAACACTCAACGATTGGAG
>CZKA01000085.1_pt1 | contig 92391 bp, 88 predicted proteins | sample 1657991 | NCBI WGS metagenome assembly CZKA01 (sample SAMEA3501708, study PRJEB10268) | metagenome | biome: nitrite-oxidizing laboratory bioreactor; material: liquid mineral medium | place: Austria | collected 2011-12-21
TCACCACAACCCCTGATCGCCCTCGCCATGCTCAGCCTCGGCGGACACCGCCCAGAACTCCCCAGACGACACCCACGGATCCGTCAGTAGAGCCGGATATCCGGGGATCCCTGCAGACGCTCAGCCCAAGTCGACGATCGCAGCCACAGGACCACCACCGTCCGGCCCCTGATGCGCCGCTGAGACGGACACGAAGACGGCGGGATCACCGGCCACGGCTGCGGTGACGCCGCCGACGCAGGACTTGATCTGCCGGTGCCAGTGCACGTCGGAGTCGTCGAGCATCGCGTTGCGTCGCCCGCGCACCTGCCCGTCCTGGGAGACCTCGCACTTGAGGAACAGGTTGACGAGCCGGCCGCCGAGGTCCGTGTGGTGCGGCCGGTCGGGGAGGTCGAGCCCGGCCGAGCGGATGGCGTCCCACAGCCCGTCCTGGTCGAGCGCGTCCTTCATCACCGAGTGGCCGATGCGGTAGCGACCCCCGACGCCGGGGGCGTTGCCCACCACGATGACCTGGGCCACGTCGAGCTCGACGCCCGAAGAGCACGAGGCGACCGCCGAGAACAGCGACCGGTCGTGCATCACGTCGGCGTCGGTCGGCATCGAGATCTCACCGAGGGCGACCGCGATCCCCAGCGCCGTACACCCGTTGGAGAGGTCCATCGACTCGTGGGTGTGCTCGGTCCAGACGGTCTTGCCCCGCGCCTTGGCGTCGCGGATCGTGTGGATGGTGAGCAGCGGGGTCTTGGTCTGCACGTAGTGGACGTCGGAGGGATCGGTGATGCCTGCGCGGGCCATGGCGACCTCCACGGCTGCCGCGACCTTGGTGATCATCGCCGTGCGACCGATGTCCTCGGGCAGCAGCGGCTCGCTCATCGCGAACCCGACCGTGAGCCGGGGCTCGTCGGTGGGCTCCGCGTCGGTCGTGGCGAAGATCGTGGCGTGCGGGCTGAGCACTCCGTCGGTGCCGCCGGACCACACGATCGGGATCTGGCTGACCTGGTCGGCGGGAGCGCCCTTCTCGACGAGCACCTCGCGGAACGCCCGGTCGGAGATGATCCGGGTGTAGTCGTTGACTCCCCCGTTGCCCTCCGTCTTCCCGATGATCGCGATCACCCGATCCGCGGCCATCACCCCCTCGTCGATCAGCTTGCTGAGCTCGGAGGCATCCGCGACGGAGTGGATCGGGACCTTGCGTACTTCGATGGCGCTGGGCATCAGGTTCCTTTCGTTGGATCAATCAGGGGCGACGACGGTGCCGGCGTCACCGGCCACGGCCGCGACGATGGAGTCGAGGTTGGTGATCACGGACCGGCCGGCACCGGACTCGACGAACCGGCAGGCGGCTTCGACCTTCGGCCCCATCGACCCGCTGGCGAAGTGACCCTCGGATGCGTAGCGCCGCAGGTCGGCAACGCTGACGTGTTCGAGGTCGACCGCCGACGGGGTGCCGAAGTGCAGCACCGCATGGGGTACGTCGGTGGCGATCACCAGGACATCCGCACCGACGGTGTGCCCGAGCAGGGCAGCGCCGAGGTCCTTGTCGATGACGGCCTCCACTCCGTGCAGCTCGCCGTCAGCGTCGACCACGACGGGAATGCCGCCACCGCCGTTGGCAACGACGAGGAAGCCCGCCCCGACCAAGGTCAAGATCGCGGCGGCATCCACGATCTCCAGGGGCTCGGGCGAGGCGACCACCCGCCGCCACCCCTTGGTCCCGCGGTCCTCCCACGTCTCACCGTGTTCGACCAGCAGCGCCGCCTCGGCACCGGGGAGATAGCGCCCGATCGGCTTGCTGGGACGGGTGAACCCCGGGTCGTCCCAGGCCACGAGCGTCCTGGTGACCACGGTGGCGGTACGCCGTTCGACGCCGCGCGCGGTGAACGCAGCCTCCAGGGCGTTCATCAGCACGAAGCCGAGGGTCGCCTGGGTCTGGGCGCCGCACCAGTCCAACGGGACGGGGGGTACGACGGCCGCTGCCAGCTCGTTCTTCACCAGGAGGTTGCCGACCTGGGGGCCGTTGCCGTGCGTGACCACGACCTCCCAACCCTCGACAACCAGGTCGGCGACCGCACCGGCAGCCTGCGCGGCCGCCGCGATCTGGTCCTCCGGTCGCGCACGACCCTCGGCGTTCGTCATGGCGTTGCCACCGAGCGCGAGCAGGACCCTCATGTGCCGAACCTAGGCTGCCGCCGCAGCCCGGGCACCGGCACATTCGGCCAACGAACCGCTGATGTCAGGGCAGGTTGTGCCAAGGAGCGTGTACATCTGCGACGGGTCAGCGGTTGCCGCCTCGCCACACGAACCCGAGGCAGCCGACCAGGGCGACGACTCCCCCGGCCCAGTGCCACGCGGCGCCGGCGTAGAGCAGCCCCTCCTGCCCCGAGAGGTCGGCGTAGGTCTGGGTGTTGGTCACGACATAGACGACCAGAGCACCACCGACGACGACGGAGCCCCGCCCCACGAGCGCGGCAGCGGCATAGGTCAGCGCGATGAGGAGCACCGTCGCCTCGACGAGTCCGTGGAAGCCGGCGGCCACCGTCACCAGCCCTGCGCTGGCGGCCCCCACCAGCAGGACCGCTGTCAGCCAGCCCGCCCTCGCGATGACGAGGGCGGCCGTCGGCGGACTCAGCTCCGGCAGTGAGTTGACGACGCCCAAGGAGGAGAGGATCGCGAGCATCGGTGGAACCAGCGCCCACACCGGGATCGGCAGCCGGGCACCGAGGCCCGGGATGAGCGTCGTCGCAGCGAAGGACGCCACCGCCCCCAACGCCAGGAGACTGATCGCTGTGGGCGCCACGCTGTGGCCGACGCCCCACGCTCGGACCACGCTGCCTGTCACTCGGATGACCAGGGCAGCCGGATCGACTCGAGGTCGCACGACGCCAGGTCGTCGAACGTCTCGACGACCCAGTCGCTGCGCTCGCTCCCGCGTGCCTCGTCGAGCCACCGGCTGGAGTCGTCGTCCCAGAACGACGGAGTCCCTCCGCCCTGGAGGACGACCCACTGCACGAGCAGTGACCGCGCGTCGTAGGCCTGTTCAGGTGGGGGGCCGGCAGGGTCGCTCCAGGCAGGGCAGTCGCGCGGCGTCATGATGTAGTCGGCCCCGGTGCGTAGGTCGTTGGTGTCGTCGCTGGAGCCGTTCAGCCAGAAGGAACCCACGTGGGCCGGAGGTTGGTAGCCAGGCATCTCCTCCTCGTAGGTGGCAGGGACCGCGACGCCTCCCTTCGCCAGGATCATGGCCGCTGCCTGCATGTGGCGAGAAGCCGAAGGCAGCTCTCTGCGGTGCGAGGGCGCCACGCACACCCGGGGAGTGCCTTCCGAGCAGAGTGTCGGGCGCTGTCGGGCGCTCGTCCGAGGCGATGAGCCGCTCGACGCCCGCCGAGTCTGCCCACACCATGCTGGGCACCAGCGCTGCCAGGCTGAGCCCACTGGCCACCACCAGCCCCACGCGTGGGCCGCGATCGCGCCACGGGAGGACCGCGGCTCCCAGGCAGGCGAGCAGGGCGACCAACGCCACGGCTTGAGGACCGACGACAGCGGGGTCGAACCGGAGCCCGCCGAGAGAGCCACCCTCTGGACCGTGACGCAGCAGACCGGAGACAGCCTGTGGTCCGAACGCCCCGACGAGGAAGATCGCCGGTGCCACGAGCAGCACTGTTGCGCGCTGAGGCCACAGGTGCCCCGCCGCGATCCCGAACATCGCGCAGACACCGATCACGGGGAACCCGATCAGCAGCTCCCACCAGGTGAACGGCCCTCCCGGAGTGTTGAGTGAGGTGACGACCAGGGCCCCCGCACCCGCGACGACATAGACACCGCCGGACAACATCACCGCCTGGAGCCACGCCCGGTAGGGCACCCGCCACCCGCCGGCGACGGTGTCGGTCAGTGGCGCGAGCCTTCGTTGGGCGAGCGCCAGGTGTGCTCCGAGCGCGGCGGTGAGAGGTCCGGTGAGGACGGTGGTGCCGGTGATCGTGTCGATGGTCCAGTTCCACTCACCTACCCACGCCGCCTCGAAGCTCACGAGGACGAAGACGGAGGTGGCCAGCAGGGCCGGCAGGAACACCCACCCGCTGTAGCGGTTCACGGAGACCTGTCCGTCGACCGCAGCGCCATGAACGCGGCTTCGTAGACCGAGATCCCGCCGGGTAGATCGACGACGAGCGAGCCGACATCGCGGAGCTCCTCGACGGTGCCGTCGAAGGCGAGGCGCTGGTCGTCGAGCATGAGCACCCGGTCCGCGATCGGGGTGAGGTCCTCCATCAGATGGCTGCTGACCACGACGGCCTCGGCCCACGCGAGCCCGCCGACCAACGCTCGCAGTCGCAGGCGCTGCTCGGGATCCAGGCCGGCCGTCGGTTCGTCGAGCACGAGCAGCTCCGGGTGACCCAGCAACGCCTGGGCAAGCAGCAGGCGCCGGTGCATCCCACCGGACAGCTGCCTAATGCGGTGCTGTGCCAGCGGGGTCAGGTCGGCGTCGACGAGCGCGAGTCGGATCGCCTCGGCCCGAAGGCCGCGGGGGATGCCCCGCATCCAGGCCATGTAGGCGAGGAAGTCGCCCACCCGGAGGTGACCGGGCAGCTGCAGGCTCTGCGGCATGAAGCCGATGCGCTTGCGCACCGCCCCCGGGCGCGCAACCGGGTCGACGCCGAAGAGACTGAAAGCCCCCCGGCTCGGACGCAGTGCCGTGCTCATGATGTTGAGCAGCGTGGACTTCCCGGCACCATTGACGCCGATCAGCCCGGTGACTCCGCGCCGAAGCTCGAAGCTCACTCCATCGAAGACGTCGTGGTGGCCGTAGGAATGTCCGAGCTCCTCGGCCCGGGCGATCTGGTCGATGAGCTGGGGCCCCATCAGTAGTCGAAGGTCGGCAGCGCCTTGGCACTGCAGGGATCGTTGCTCCAGGCCTGGACCTCGCAGATGTCGATGTGGCCGCGGGCCTTCTCGCCCTGCGGGGCGAGATCGCGAGCCCGCGAGTCCTTGATCCAGTCGTCCGAGCGCGTCTCCACGGTCTGCTTCGACGCAGAGGTGTACCAGCAGGCGTTGCCGCCGCAGGTGTTCGTCGGGCCGTAGAACATGAAGTCGGTCTCGACCCGGACGTAGTTGCCGCCAGGACGGTAGTCCTTCTGCCACGAGGTGCTCATGGCCCGGACCTGTCCATCGTTGTAGAAGTTGCCGTAGGCGCCGCCTTGGCGGACGTCGTCCTCGTAGACGAACAGCGGGTCTGACTGCGACCTCCACAACACGGCTGAGGCCGGCGCGGCCGTGGCGACACTGACGACCCCCAGGGCGAGAGCGGCGATGGCTGTCTTGGCGTTGGTGAGCATGTGGATCCCCCTCAGGATGACTAGAAAGTGTCAGTACCTTGACAGGTACGTACATCTTCGTCAAGAACCGTCAGGACCACCTGTGGAGAACGTCGCGGGGTCAGCGCCCGCCCGCCACCCGCAGCGTCGTGCCCGTGACATAGGACGCCGCGTCACTGACGAGCCAGGCAATGGCCTCCGCGATCTCGGCCGGCTCCCCGGCCCGGCCCAGGGGGATCCTGGAAGAGACCCGGGCGACCCGCCCCGCATCGCCGGCATCCTCGTGGATGCGGGTGCGGACCAGGCCCGGAGCCACGCCCACCACCCGGATCCCGTCCGCGGCGACCTCCTGGGCCAGCCCGACGGTCAGGGCATCGACGCCGGCCTTGGCAGCGGCGTACTGCACGTATTCGCCGGGCGCGCCCAGCGTCGCCGCGCCCGAGCTGACGTTGACCAGCACTCCCCCAGCACCGCCGTACGCCGTGCTCATGGCCCGCACCGCGGCCCGCGCGACGAGCAGCGCGCCGGTCAGGTTGAGAGCAACGGTCTGCTCAATCACGGCGACCGGGGTCTCCGCGAGGGTGCCGAGGTGGAGCGTTGCACCGGCGTTGTTCACCACGCCGGTGAGCCGACCGTGGACGGCCGCCTGCGCGAACAGCTCCTCCACCCCGTCGGACCGGGACAGGTCGGCGCGCACCACCAGGCAGCGGGCACCGGCGACCTCCACCGCCAGCCGGCACTCCTGCGCCGAGGCGTCGTCCTGCGCATAGCCCAGCACGAGATCGTGCCCGTCGCCCGCCAACCGGATCGCGGTCGCGGCGCCGATGCCACGGGTGCCGCCGGTCACCAGCGTCAGAGGTCGCTCCATGACCCCAGTCAATCAGGTCAGCCGAGCCCCGGTTCCAAGCCGGGAGCCTCCCTGGGCCCCACCCGAGGATCGCGCGCATCGGGTATCTGGGCGCCCGGGCCGGCTCTCCTCCTCCGAACACGTCCACTCACAGAATCGCTCGCCATGAATGCCTCGACCCTGACACTCTTCGTCGGCGTCACGCTGGCCATGCTGCTGGTGCCGGGACCGACGGCGCTCTACGCCTTCAGCCGCACCCTCGAGCAGGGTCGCGAGACCGGGTTGTGGGCCGTCGCAGGCCTCGAGACCGGGCTGCTGCTCCACGTCGTCGCCGCCAGCCTGGGTGTGTCGGGTCTGGCGGCCGCGTCACCCACCGGGCTGTCGATCCTGCAGTACGGCGGGGCGGCGTACCTCGCCGTCCTCGGGCTGCGCGAGCTCGGGCGCCGCGACTCGCCTGCCCGACCAAGCGACGGTTCCCCCGTCGGGCCCAGCCGGGGCCGGGTGTTCCGCGAGGGCGTGATCATCGACGTGCTCAACCCCAAGACGCTGCTGTTCTTCCTGGCGCTCCTCCCGCAGTTCATCGCGCCCGACCGCGGCCCCTGGGCCGTGCAGTCGCTCGTGCTGGGCCTGGTCGTCGTGGCCCTGGCGGCCGCCTGCGACACGGGCTACGTCCTGGCGGCCGGGCTGGTCCGCCGGCGCCAGGTCACCCCCGGACTCTCCTCGGGGCTGCGCCGGGCCTCCGGGGCGGCGTTCCTCGGGGTGGCCGCCCTGGCCGGACTGGGCTGAGTCAGGCAGTCGCCTCGATCTCACTGGGCACGACGTGTCGCACGGGCACCGTCAGCTGCTCGCGGGCGGCGCTGACGATGTCCTTGCGCAGCCAGGTCGACTGCTCGCGCGCATGGGTCGAGATGATCACCAGGTCCGGCTCGAACTCGGCGGACGCCTCGCGCAGCGCCACCAGCGGTCGGTAGTCGCCGAGCGCACCGGTCGCGGTGATCCCATCGTCCTGCAGGGCCGAGAGCATGGTGTCGAGGCGTTCCTGGGCGACCCGGCGGGTGGCCTCCCAGACGAAGGCGGCTCCCTCCACCTCGGCCTGTCCGGTGTCGACCGGGTTGGCCGGCACCGTGAGATGGATCCTCGCCCCGGTCTCCGCGTGCACCGCCCGCAGCTCGGCCAGCAGGGCGTCCTCGGCCATCGTCTCGTTGGCCAGCACCAGCACCTTGTCGACGCTCTCGCCGGCCGGCGCGCCGGTCGCGGAGGAGGTGCGGCCGATCCGGTTGACGCCGAACGCGACCAGGATGATGGCCCAGGCCAGCAGGCTCAGCAGGAGCTGGGAGCGGGTGTCGTCGGTCACGCCCATCTGGATGAGGATCGCCAGGATCCCGCCGATCGTCAGCAGCGTCAGCACCGGGAACCCCCACATCCGCACCTTCAGCTCGGAGCTCGGCGTACGACGGCGCAGCACGAACTGGGAGACCCCGATCAGCAGGTAGACGAACAGGATGATCGCGCCGGAGGAGTTGAGCAGGAAGGCGAAGACGGTGTCCGGCGAGATGTAGGCGGCGATCACGCACAGGAAGCCGATCACCGACGACGACAGGATGGCGCGCACCGGGACACCCCTGGCGTTGACGGTCAGCAGCGACACCGGGGCCTCGCGCCTGGCGGCGAGCACGAAGAGCATCCGGCTGGCGGTGTAGAGCCCCGAGTTGAGGCACGACAGCACCGCCGTCAGCACGACCGCGTTCATCAGGTCGTCGGCGCCGGGGATCCCGATGATCTGGAACGCCGTGACGTACGGCGAGGCGTCGAGCTGGTCGCTGTTCCACGGGATCATGCAGGCCAGCAGGAACAGCGAGCCGACGTAGAACGTGCCGACCCGGATCACCACGGAGTTGGTGGCCTTGGCGATCGCCTTCTCCGGGTCGTGCGACTCGGCTGCGGCGATGGTCGCGATCTCGGCGCCCACCATCGAGAACACCACGATCACCACCGACGAGAAGATCGCCGACAGTCCGTTGGGGAGGAACCCGCCGTGGGCGGTCAGGTTGGAGAAGTGCGGCCCGTCACCGCTGATGATGCCCACCACGTAGAGGCTGCCCATGATCAGGAACACGATGATCGCGGCGACCTTGATGCCCGCGAACCAGTATTCGAACTCGCCGTAGGAGCTCACGGAGAACAGGTTCGTCGCCGTCATCAGGCACATCAGGCCCAGCGCCATCAGCCACAGCGGCACGTCGGGCACCCAGAACTGCACGACCGTGGCGCCGGCGACCGCCTCGAAACCGACCACGACGACCCAGAAGTACCAGTAGAGCCAGGCCACCGAGAAGCCCGCCCAGTCGCCGAGGGCGGCCCGCGCATAGTCGGAGAAGGAGCCGGTGCTCGGGTTGGCGGTGGCCATCTCGCCGAGCATCCGCATCACCATGATCACCAGCACCCCGGTGATGGCGTAGGTGAGGAACGCACCAGGTCCGGTGGTCTGCAGCACCACCCCGGACCCGACGAAGAGTCCGGCGCCGATGACCCCGCCGATCGCGATCATGGTGAGGTGGCGCTGCTTGAGGCCCTTGTGCAGCTCAGGAGGTGCGGACATCCGGGTGCTCCCGTCCGGGAAGGGCCGGACCCCCGATGGCCCGTCCTGTGCGCTCAGCATCCACCTCTGCCAGCCGCGCTGACAAGGTCAGAGCCAGTCGAGCGCTGCCGACGTCTCCCCACCCGAGAGGCGCGCGTAGCCGGGGCCGCGATCGAAGAACGGCGTACGCACCGACGGGCGGGCTGCGCGCTCGGCGTCCGTGGCCGCGGTGTCGTGAGCCAGGGTGTCGTCGGCGACCGCACCGGTGAGGACGACCCCGTAGTCGCGCAGGGCCGCCTCGGCGGAGACCTTCTGCCACACGACATCGCGTACGACGAGCAGAGGATCGCGGGCCAGGGGGTCGCCCCACCCGCCACCACCGGTGGTGCGGATCCTGATCAGCTCGCCTGCCCGCACCGGCTCGGCGTCGGCGAGCGCGTCGACCTGACGCTCGGCGGGACCTCCCGGGTCGACGACCACCTCGAACGGGCGACCTGCCTTGCCGCCCTTGACCCCCCAGCAGGCCAGGATCGAGCGGTCGGCGATGGACATGAAGTGGGCATCGGCCAGCATCCGGATGTCCTTCTCGTAGCCGAGTCCACCCCGGAACTGGCCCGCGCCACCGGAGTCCAGGGCGAGGCGCAGAGCCTCGACCCGGAACGGGAACCTGGCCTCGGTGAACTCGCTCGGCAGGTTGCGGGAGTCGGGCACCACGTGGATGGTGTCCTCCCCGTCGGCGTAGTAGCGCCCTCCGGACCCGCCGCCGAGAACCTCGCGCATGAGGTAGGGGTTGCCGTCGAGGTCGTCGCCGTAGACCCCTGTGTAACGGATGGTCTCCTGGTCGGCCGGCATCCTGCCGTCGACGGCCTTGGCGACCACGCCGGCGAGCACCCCCAGCAGCCGAAGGATCACGAAGGTGCGGGCGTTCGTCGGCGCCGGGAAGACCGGCGTCAGCAGCGTTCCGGGTGGGGGGAACCGCATCTCGATGAGCGGCACCACCCCTTCGTTGACATCGAGCTCGGCCATCCGTTCCGGGCTGTCGGCCAGGTTGCGCAGGATCGGCGCCAACCACTTCTTCAGGAAGACCCCGTCGGCGTAGTCGCCGCAATGGTTGATCGGCCCCTTGGCCTGGGGCGAGGTGCCGTCGAAGTCGATGACGAGCCGCTCCCCCTCGGGGTCGTCGTGAGCAGTGTGGGTGAGGGTGATCCGCTGGGTGTGCAGCCTCGGCTCGTCGACGCCGTCGTGCTCGGCGTAGTCCTCCCAGACCCACTGGCCCACCGGGATCCTCGAGAGGATCTCGCGGCGGTAGGTGGCGGTGGTGCGCTCGATGATGGCGTCGAAGCAGGACTCCACCGTGTCGACGCCGTAGCGGTCGAAGAGCTCCCCGAGTCGCCGGGCACCCATCAGGCAGGCCGAGCACTCGGCGTCGAGGTCGGCAGCCAGGGAGTCCGGCATGCGTGAGTTGCGCGTCATGATCGCCAGCGCCGCCCGGTTGGGAACTCCGGCGTCCCACAGCTTGATCGGGGGGACCATCAGGCCCTCCTCGAAGACGCTGGTGGCGTGCGACGGCATCGACCCGGGGACCGCTCCACCGATGTCGTCGTGGTGCCCGAACGCCTGCACGAACGCGACCACCCGCCCCTCGCTGAACACGGGCACGGTGACACACAGGTCGGGAAGGTGCCCGATGCCGCCCTCGGAGCGGTAGACGTCGTTGTGGAAGAACACGTCACCGGGCCGCATCTGCTCGATGGGGAAGTCTCTCGCCACCGGGTGCACGAGGGCGGAGTAGGAACGCCCGGTCAGCTTGCGCAGCAGCCGGTCGTGGATGCCGGCCCGGAAGTCGTGGGCGTCACGGATCATCGGGCTGCGCGACGTACGGCCGATGGCGGTCTCGACCTCCATCTCGACGCTCGCCAGCGACCCCTGGACGATCTCCACCAGCACCGGGTCGGCCAGCGCCCCCGCATCCGCGGTCAGCGAACCGAACGGGAAGTCGGTCGGCGCGCGCCGGCTCTCGGTCACGGCTCGCTCCTCGTCACGATCAGGTTCAGGAAGTCGTCGACTCGCGCGGTGAACCCCGGGTGCAGCGGCACCGTGGAGCCGAACTCCTCGATCACCGCCGGGCCGTCGATGGTCACTGCGACGGCGAGGTCGTCGCGCTGGAACAGTGGCGTCTCGACGTACCCCTGCTCCGCGTCGAAGCACACGGCGCGATGTCCCCGCGGTCGCGGACGGCCGCCGGGGCCCGACGGTGATCGACGGATCTCGGGGCGCTTGATCGGGCCGATGCCCGACACCCGCAGGTTGACCCACTCGACCTGCTGACCGGAGTCGTGGCGGAAGTCGTAGCCGTAGAGCATCCGGTGCTGCTCGTGGAAGGCGTCGGCCACCTCGTCGACCAGTGCCTGGGTCAGCTCACCGTCGGGCATCGGCACCCGGACCTCGAACGCCTGGCCGTAGTAGCGCAGGTCGGCGGTGCGCTGGAAGCGCTGCTGACTGGGCAGGAACCCCTCCGCGGCCAGGGCGTCCTGTGCCTGCGCGAGCAGGTCGCCCACGATCGCCAGGAGGTCGACCAGCATCAGGTCGGCGTGGCGTACGACGTGGGTCTGGACGTAGTCGTTGCGCACGTCGACGGTGAGCAGCCCGAACGCCGACACGTTGCCGGGGTTGGGAGGAACCAGGACCCGTGGCAGGCCGAGGACGTCCATCAACCGGCACAGCAGCAGCGATCCGGAACCACCGAAGGTGGTGAGGGTGAAGTCGCGGACGTCGAGCCCGCGTTTGACCGTCACCTGGCGCAGCGCGTTGGCCTGGTTCCATGCCGAGATCTCCAGGACGCCGGCCGCGCAGGCCTCCGCCCCCAGCCCCAGCCGGGCGGCGAGGGCGAGGATCCCCTCACGTGCCGCGGCGACGTCGAGCGGGATCTCACCGCCCAGCAGATGAGGCGGGATCCGGCCCAGGAAGACGTGGGCGTCGGTGATGGTGACCTGCGTGCCACCGTGTCCGTAGCAGAGCGGCCCGGGATCGGCGCCGGCCGACTGGGGCCCGACCTTGAGCGTGCCCTCGGGTGAGACCCAGGCGATCGAACCGCCGCCGGCGCCGACGGTCACGACGTCGATCATCGGGATCTTGCTGGGGTAGGCCCCCACGGTGCCCTCGGTGGTGAGCGTGGGCTCGCCGTCGAGGACGACACTGACATCGGTCGACGTCCCGCCCCCGTCGCTGGTCAGCACCCGGTCGAAGCCGGCCACCTGGGCGATCAGGGCCGCCCCCAAGGCTCCCGCAGCCGGGCCGGACAGGACGGTGGTGATGGGCTGGTGCACCACCTCGGCGGCACTCAGGACCCCACCGTTGGACTTCATCACGTAGAACGGCACGCTGCGACCGCCGTACGCCTCGAGACGCTCGGCGATGTTGGCGACATAGCGACTGAGCCGCGGCTTGACGGCGGCGTCGACCAGGGTCGTGACGGATCGCTCGTACTCGCGGTATTCACGCAGGACCTCGCTGGACACCGAGACGACTGCCTGGGGGTGCTCCTCGGCCAGGACGGCGCGCATCCGCTGCTCGTGATCGGGGTTGGCGTAGGAGTGCAGGAAGGACACTCCGATCGTGTCGATGCCGCGCCGCCGGAACCACCGCGCGACCTCGCGCGCCCCGGACTCGTCGAACTCACGGACCTCGGCACCGGTGTGGTCGAGGCGGCCGCCCACTCCGCGGACCAGGTCGCGCGGCACGATCCGCGGCGGCTTGACCCAGAAGTAGGAGTTGCCGTAGCCGTCCGGCACGCTCTGGCGGGCGATCTCGAGCATCGCCTCGTAGCCCTGGGTGGTGACGAAGCCCAGTGCCCCCACCCTGCCCTCCAGGAGCTGGTTGGTCGCCACGGTGGTGCCGTGGCTCACCGAGGTGAGCGCGTCGCCGTGACCCGACTCCAGTCCCAGCAGCGAGAGCACCTTGTCGATGCCGCTCATGAACCCGTCGGCCGGGTTGTCGGGTGTGGACGGTGTCTTGGTGGTGACGAGCTCGCCGGTGTCCTCGTCGAAGGCGACGACGTCGGTGAAGGTGCCCCCGGTGTCGATCCCGACCCGGATCCTGCGCGACTGCGTCGGTTCGGCGGGCATGCCTTCGATTCAAGCGGTACGCCGCCTGGTCCGGCGAGGGCACATCTTGTTCGTCCCACGGGCCGACGGTTGGCAACTCCCGACATCCACTCACGCTAGGCTCGTCTTAATGTCCGGACATTTGGAGTCGAGTCGATGATCGAGCACGCGCCGCAGGTGTGGCTCGTGCTCTGCCTCGCCGCGCTGGTGGTCGGATTCGCCAAGACCGCCATCGGTGGCCTCGGCACCGTCGCCGTCGCGATGTACGCCGCCGTCCTCCCGGCTCGTGAGTCCACCGCGGCACTCCTGCTGCTGCTGCTCGTGGGCGACGTGGTCGCCGTCAGCAAGTATCGCCGCGACTGCGACTGGGGGCTCCTGCGTCACCTCATCCCCGGCGTACTCCCCGGCCTGGCGGTGGGTGCGGTGGTCCTGGCCCTGGTCGACGACCTGACGCTGCGCCGCGGCATCGGCGTCGTCATCCTGGTCCTGGTCGTGCTGCAGCTGGTGCTCAGTCGACGCCGGAATCTCGACGCCCCCTCCAGCGGCTGGCCGCGGCCCGCACGCGTCGGCTCCGGGATAGCGGCCGGCTTCACGACCATGGTCGCCAACGCGGGTGGGCCGGTGATGACGCTCTACCTGGTCGGCCAGGGGATCGACAAGCGACGCTTCCTCGGGACCACCGCGTGGTTCTTCTTCGGCGTGAACCTGTGCAAGCTCCCGTTCAGCGCCGGGCTCGGGCTGTTCGACACCGAGATGCTCTGGACCGCGCTCGTGCTGGCGCCGCTCGTCCTGGTGGGCGCCTTCGTCGGCATCCGGGTGGCGGGGAGGATGCGGCAGTCATCCTTCGACCTCGCTGTCCTGACCGCCTCTGCCCTCTCCGCCCTGGCCCTGATCGCTGCATGAATCCCATCAGCCCGGGAGATACCCCAAGGCCAGGGTGTCCGTGTGCGTACCCCAGGTGAGGGTCAGCTGCCAGCAGCCAGGCGCGGGCAGATCGATGATCGACGGGCCGGGACCACCGGAGACCTCCCGGGTGACGTCGCCGATGGACGTGTCGTCCCCACCGACCAGACGAGCGGTGATGGTCAGGGTCTGACCGAGGTCGACCGCATCGCGGGAGACCCAGAGGATCTTGTTGCTGTGGTCGTCCGACGGAGGCGAGTAGAGCGGCTGGGCGAACAGGATGGCCACGATGTCGCCACGGTCTCCCAGCACATACGGGATACGCGGATGCGGGTCCGTGAACCCCGCCGTCGCCCACGAGGGCAGGACGGCGGCGGGCACCTTCGCGACACACGTCCCGGCCGAGGCAGGCGGGGAGGCGGTCGGTGCCGGCGAGTCGGTCGCCGACGTCGATCGAAGGGCGAACGGGAGCACCACGGCAGCCGTGGCGAGGACGGCGCCCACCCCGAGGGTCCACTGCGAACGGCGCCGGCGCTGCCGGCCGGCGCGGGTGATCTCGTTGACGGGTACGACGGGCACCTCGACGGAGGCGGTGGCGGAGTGCAGCCACTGCGAGACCTCGGCTTCGGGGATCATCGGTTCTCCTCGGGGGTGGGGTTGAGCTCTGTCAGCGCCGGATCGAGTCCGAGGACGGCGATCGCCCGCGCCGCCCGGCTCTTGACGGTGCCGGGTCGGATGCCGAGGACCTCGGAGATCTGGGCTTCGCTCAGGTCGGAGAAGTAGCGCAGCACCAGGACCTGACGCTGCCCGGGATCGAGTCGCTCCAGGGCGGCGCGGACCGACTGGTGCAGCACGATCCCGACGGCCGGGTCAGCCAGCGAGGTCTCGGGGACCTCGGGCAGTGGCACCTCCCGGCGCCACCGTCGCCGCCACGATCGCGAGATGCCGTTGACCAAAACTCGGTAGACGTAGGCGTCGCGGTCGTCGGCCGCGACGACGCGTGGCCAGGCGGCGTAGCAGCGGACCAAGGCGTCCTGCACGGCGTCCTCGGCATCGGGCCGGGTGCACCCGAACAACATCGCCGCGCGGATCAGCGTGCGATAGCGAGCGACGACGAAGGAGTGGTACTCCTCGTCGTAGGTCTTCACGAGCCATCCTCGGGGCAGGAACTGTTACCTGGAACGAGGACCTGGCACAGCCGTTCGGTTCCCGCCGGCTCAGACCTCTTGTGCTGCCTGCATGGCCTGGAGGGCGATGGGCGGGGGTGCATGGAAGTCGAACGCCCGGAAGAGCACGGCGTGCGACACCCCGAGCGCCTTGCCCTGCAGCGCCGTGATGCCGGTCAGCATCGGCCGCACCGGAGGATGCTCAGGGATGCCCGCGAGGTATTCGCGGTGCGCCTCGAGCGAGGCGATCCCGCCCTCCAGCGGGGCGCCTGTGACGTCGACGCCGTGGGTCGGGCGCGCGTCCCCGGCGATCAACAGCCAGCGCGCCGACCACGGCTCGAGACCCTCCTCCAGCAGCTCGGGGAACACCCACCGGTTGCCCGCGTCGCGCAGGGCGTCGAGCGCCGCCAACCCGGCGACCCGGTGGTCTGCCTGGTTGAGCCCGGCGACGAACTCGACGTCCCAGGAGCCGACCAGCACCGCGTCGGGCTGGAACCGTCGGATCGCCGTGGCGATGTCGCGGCGCATGGCCAGGGAGTATTCGAGGACCCCGTCGGGATAGTCCAGGAAGTCGACCTGGGCCACCCCGACCTCGCGGGAGCCCGCGATCTGCTCCGCCATCCGCAGCTCGGCGGTCGCCTCCGGGGCCAGCGAGTCCATCCCGGCCTCCCCCTTGGTCAGCAGCAGGTAGGCGACCTCGACCCCGGCTGCGGTCCACGCCGCGACAGCCGACGAGGCGCCGTACTCGACGTCATCGGGATGCGCGACCACGCACAGCACGCGCGCGAAGGCATCCTCGGGAAAGGTCTGTATCGGTCCCATCTCCATCCCTGGAGGGTATCGACGCCAGCAGCCGAGCGACAGACCTCAGTCGTTCTGGGGGAACCCGAGGTTGAGGCCACCGTGGCTCGGGTCGAGCCAGCGCGACGTGACGACCTTGCCACGGGTGAAGAAGTGCACACCCTCCATGCCGTGGGCGTGGCTGTCGCCGAAGAGGCTGTTCTTCCACCCGCCGAACGAGTAGTAGGAGACCGGCACCGGGACGGGCACGTTGATGCCGACCATGCCGACCTCGACCTCGTTCTGGAACCGGCGTGCGGCTCCCCCGTCGTTGGTGAAGATCGCCGTGCCGTTGCCGTAGGGGTTGGAGTTGATCAGGGCCAGGCCCTCGTCGTACGACGGGACGCGCACCACCGACAGCACCGGACCGAAGATCTCCTCGGTGTAGATGCTCATGTCGGTGCCGACCTTGTCGAACAGCGTCGGCGCGAGGAAGAACCCGTCGCCGTCGGCGTCGTACTGGCCCGCGCGGCCGTCGACGACCAGCTCAGCGCCTGCCGCCTCGCCCGCGTCGACGTACGACGAGACCTTGTCGCGGTGCGGGCCGGTCACGAGCGGGCCCATGTCGCAGCCGCGGGTGCCGTCACCGGTGCGCAGCTTGCCCATCCGGTCCACGATCTTGCCGACCAGCTCGTCGGCGATCGAGTCGACGGCGACCAGGGCGGAGATCGCCATGCAACGCTCGCCGGCGGACCCGAAGCCGGCGTTGATCGCGGCGTCGGCGGCCAGGTCGAGGTCGGCGTCGGGCAGGACCAGCATGTGGTTCTTGGCGCCGCCCAGGGCCTGGACCCGCTTGCCGTGCGCGGTGCCGGTCTCGTAGACGTAGCGGGCGATCGGGGTCGAGCCGACGAAGGACACGGCCTTGATGTCGGGGTTGGTGAGCAGCGCGTCGACCGCCTCCTTGTCTCCGTTGACCACGCTGAGTACGCCGTCCGGCAGGCCGGCCTCGGTCCACAGCTTGGCGACGGCGATGGTGGCCGACGGGTCCTTCTCACTGGGCTTGATGACAACCGCGTTGCCACAGGCGAGCGCGACGGGCACGAACCACAGCGGCACCATCGCCGGGAAGTTGAACGGCGAGATCACGGCGACGACTCCGAGGCTCTGCCGGATCGAGTAGACGTCGATCTTGGTCGAGGCGTTCTCGCTGAAGCCGCCCTTCATCAGGGTCGGGATGCCACAGGCGAACTCGGCCACCTCCATGCCGCGGACGACCTCGCCCAAGGCGTCGTCGAGGACCTTGCCGTGCTCGGCGGTGATCAGCGCCGCGATCTTCTCCTTGTCGCGGTTGAGCAGCTCGCGGAACTTGAAGAGCACCTGGGTCCGCTTGGCCAGCGAGATGTTGCCCCAGCTGTCGGCCCACGCCTGCTTGGCGGTGGCGACGACCTCGTTCACGAGGTCGGTCGAGGCCAGGTCGAGGGTGCCCGAGACCGCTCCGGTCGCCGGGTTGAAGACCTCGCTGGTGCGCTCGGCGGTTCCCTCCCAGGGCTGGCCGGCGACGAGGTGGGTGATGCGGCTGGGGCCTGTAGCGGTGGTGCTCATGGTGTCTCCTTGGCGGTGGTGAGCGGGTCGGTCGAGCTGAGGAACGGGCGTTGACCCGCTTGTTGGTCGAGGTAGTGGGCGTAGGCGGCTTGGGTGGAGTCGAGGTCCGACACCTGGCTCACAGGGACGTCCCACCACGACTCGCTGTCGGGGGCGTGGATCAGGGGGTCGGTGTTCACGTGGATCATCACCGGACCGTCGGCAGGTGCCTCCTTGGCGGTCCGGATCGCCTTCTCGAGCTCGTCACGTGAGGTGACCTCGATGACGTGCACCCCCAGGCTGCGGGCATTGGCCGCGAGGTCCACCGGCAGGACGCCTCCGTCGAGACGTCCCTCCTCGCCGCGGAAGCGATAGCTGGTGCCGAAGCGTTGCGATCCGAGCGCCTCCGAGAGCGAGCCGATGGAGTGGAAGCCGTGGTTCTGCACCAGCACGACGATCACCTTGATCCGCTCCTGGACCGCCGTGACCAGCTCGGTCGGCATCATCAGGTAGCCGCCGTCACCGACCATCGCGAAGACGTCGCGGCTCTCGTCGGCCAGCCGGATGCCGAGCGAGGCCGGCACCTCGTAGCCCATGCAGGAGAAGCCGTACTCGACGTGGTAGCCCTTGCGGTCGCGGACCCGCCAGAGCTTGTGCAGGTCGCCGGGCATCGAGCCCGCCGCACACAGGACCACGTCGCGCGGGTCGCTCAGCTCGTTGACGCACCCCAGCACCTCGCCCTGGGTGAGCAGTCCGTCGGCGAGGGCGTCGGTGACCGAGGCCGGCGGGTGGTACGCCGACTCGACCTGAGCGTCCCAGGCGGCCCACAGGTCGGCCTGCTCCGCCCGGTAGGCGTCCGGCACGGCGTACCCGTCGAGGGCGGTGGTGAGGGCGCTCAGCGCTTCGCGGGCGTCGGCGACCACGGAGTAGCCGGCGTGCTTCCCGGCGTCGAAGTTGGCGATGTTGAGGTTCACGAAGCGCACGCCGGACTCCTGGAACGCGGTGCGTGAGGCCGTGGTGAAGTCGCTCCAGCGGGTGCCGATCCCGATGACCACGTCGGCGGTGCGGGCCAGGTGGTTGGCCGCGGTGGTGCCGGTCGACCCGACCGCCCCCATCTCCTGGGGGTGCCCGTGCGGCAGCGACCCCTTGCCGGCCTGGGCCTCGCCGACGGGGATCCCGGTCGCGTCGCACAGCGCCAGCAGCGCGTCCTCGGCGCCGGAGTAGTGCACTCCCCCGCCCGCGACGATCAACGGCCGCCGGGCGGACCGGATGATCTCGGCGGCCCCCTGGATCCGCGCGACCTCGGCGGGTGGCCGGGCGACGTGCCAGGTGCGCTCGGCGAAGAGCTCGACCGGCCAGTCGTGGGCCTCGGCCTGTACGTCCTGGGGCAGCGCCACCGTGACGGCGCCGGTCTCGGCCGGATCGGTGAGCACCCGCATCGCGGCGAGCAGCGCGGAGGGCAGCTGCTCGGCGCGCGTCACCCGGTCGAAGAACCTCGACAACGGACGGAAGGCGTCGTTGACGGTCAGGTCACCGCCGTATGGCGCCTCGAGCTCCTGCAGCACCGGGGAGGACCGCCGGGTGGCGAAGGTGCCCGAGGGCAGCAGCAGCACCGGAAGCCGGTTGATGGTGGCCAGGGCCGCACCGGTGAGCATGTTGGTCGAACCGGGGCCGACGGACGCGGTGCAGACCCACGTCTGCAGCCGGTCCTTCTGGCGGGCGTAGGCCACCGAGGTGTGCACCATCGCCTGCTCGTTGCGCGCGAGCACGTAGGGCAGTCCGGGTGTCCTCCCGGCGTCGATGGCTGCCGTCTCGTGCTGGAGCAGCGCCTGCCCGATGCCGGCCACGTTGCCGTGCCCGAAGATGCCGAAGCAGCCGGCGAACAGCTTCTGCCGTACGCCGTCACGCTCGGACCACTGCACCGCCAGGAACTCCACGGTGGCCTGGGCGACCGTCAACCGGATCGTCTCGCTCATCAGCGCGCCCCTCCCATGGGCAGTCGTGCGTCGGTGGGCTGCTCGGCCCAGGTGTCTCGCACCCAACCGTGGCTGGGGTCGTCGCAGATCAGCCAGGCCCGCGTCGGGCCGGGACCGGCCATCACGTTGAGGTAGTAGAGGTCGTAGCCCGGAGCGGCCATGGCCGGCCCGTGCCAACCGTGCGGCACCAGCACCACGTCGCCGGTGCGGACCTCGGCGAACACGTCGATGGGCCGGTCGGCGGTGCCGTAGACCCGCTGGTAGCCGATCGGGTCGGCGCCCGGAGGCACCAGGCCCCCGGCTGCGGCGCCCTCGACCTGCGTCTCGAAGTAGTAGATCTCCTCGAGCTCGGTCTCGACGCCCGGTCGCTCCTGGTCGTGCTTGTGCGGCGGGTAGGAGCTCCAGTTCCCGGCGGGCGTGATCACCTCGCACGCGATGATCGCGTCGGCGTCCAGGACGCCGGGGATGCCGAAGTTGCGGACCTCGCGCGACGCGATGCCGGCCCCGCGCAGCTCGACCGGGATCTCGGCGGCGGCGAGGTGCCGGAACTTCTGCCGGCTCTCGCCGTCGACGCGAGCGGCGCACACGGCGATGCGGGCAGTGGGGCTGGTGGCGGTCACGGTCAGCGCCGACCCGGCTGGCGCGAAGACCACATCGGTCGGGCCGGAGAACACCGAGGGACGGCCGGTGAGGCTGGTCTCCTCGGAGCCGCCGTCCGGAGTGCTCGCCAGCACCCGGGCCGCGCCGCTGAGGGGCACGACGACGTACTCCCACGATCCGGCCTCGACGGAGAGCGAGCCTCCTTCGTCGAGGACGGCGACCCGCAGGCCGGTGTGCTGCCAGTCGTCGGGGGCGTCGTCGATGACCGACTCCCACCCGTCACGCGACGTGGAGCCGGCGGGCAGCACCCAGCGGTTGTCCGACGAGGTCATGTCGGCTGGACTCCGTGGACGAGCTCGGCGGCGATGTCCACCGCTCCCGCGACGTCGTCGTTCGGCGGGAAGAGCAGGGCCCGGCCGACGACCAGGCCGCGCACCGGAGCGAGGTCGAGGGCCTTGCCCCAGGCTGCGTAGGTGTCCTGCGGGTCGCCCTGGGGATCTCCGCCGAGCAGCAGGGTCGGCATGGTGGTCGCCTCCATCACCCGCTCCAGCTGGTCGACCACGGGCAGCTTCATCCAGGTGTAGGCGCTGCTCGCGCCGAGGCCGGAGGCGATGTGGATCGACTTGATGGTGCTTTCGGGGTCGAGGAGGTTCTTGACCCGCCCGCCGTCGCGCACCGAGAGGAAGGGCTCGACCATCGCGATGAGCTTGCGGGCGGCCAGCTCGGTGACGGCGTTGGCCGAGGCCTCCAGCGTCGCGACCGTTCCGGGGTCGGTCAGGCACACCCGGGTGAGCATCTTGCCGCCGTCGAGACCGCGATCGGCGATCTCGGCGGCGGAGTAGCCGGTGAAGCGGTCGTCGAACTCGAACGCGGCACCCTGCAGTCCGCCTCGGTTCATCGAGCCGAAGACGACCTTGCCCTCCAGGGCTCCCATCAGCAGGAGGTCGTCGAGGATGTCGGGAGTGCCGAGTACGCCGTCGACGCCGGGACGGGCCAGCGCGGTGGCCAGCCGGTCGAGAAGCTCGGGACGGCTGGCCATCGCCAGCGCGTCGGTGCGTACGCCGAGCGCACCTCGCGCCGGGTGGTCGGCTGCCACGATCAGCATCCGGCCGTCGGCGCCGAGCAGGGGCCGGCGCTCGCGGGCGGCCCAGGCCTCGGTGATGCGGTGGGGTTCGCGGGCGCGGATCTCGGTCAGGTCGACGTCGGTCATGATTTCTCCTCGGCAGCCCGGGCGGACCGGGATGCGATCGCGGCCAGGACCTCGGCCTCATCTGGCATGGCGGTCGAGCACTCCAGCTTGCTGGCGACCAGGGCTCCCGCGACGTTGGCGAAGGACAGGATGCGGCGCAGGTCCCAGCCGCTCAGCAGCCCGTGCACCAGGGCTCCACCGAAGGCGTCACCGGCACCGAGCCCGTTCACGACCTCGACCCAGAACGGCTCGACCTCGACCCGCTCGTTGGCGGTGACGGCCAGCACGCCCTTGGGGCCCTGCTTGACGATGGCGAGCTCGAGCCCACGCTCCAGGAGCGCGTCGGCGGCGCGGTGGGGATCGGTCTCGCCGACCGCTACCTCGCATTCCTCCCGGTTGCCGACGGCCACGGTGACGTGCTCGAGGGCCGCGGACACCTGCGCGCTGGCCTCGGTGGGGTCGGCCCAGAACATCGGCCGGTAGTCCAGGTCGAGGATCGTGTGCTGCCGGCGGGCGCGGGCCTCGAAGGCGGCGAAGTGAGCGGCGCGGCTCGGCTCCTGCGACAGGCCGGTCACCGTGGACCAGTAGATGCGGGCCCCACGGATGGCGTCGAGCGGCAGGTCGGCGATCTCGAGCTGAAGGTCGGGCGCGGTGGGATAGCGGTAGAAGTAGAGCGGGAAGTCGTCGGGCGGGAACACCTCGCAGAACGTCACCGGGGTCGGCGGGCCGTCGTGGGCGGTGATGAAGGACGGGTCCACCCCGAGCCGCTCGGCCTCGAGCCGCACGTAGGTGCCGAACGGGTCCTTGCCGGTGCGGGTCACCAGGGCCGCCGTACGCCCGTAGCGCGCGGCGGCGACCGCGACGTTGGTGGCACTGCCACCCAGGAACTTCTCGAAGGTCTTGACGTCCTCGAGGCCCACACCGTGGTCGAGGGGGTAGATGTCCACCCCGGTGCGGCCCATCGAGACCAGGTCGTGGGCGGCCATCAGCGGACACCCACGTCGGCGACGTTCACGGGCAGCCCCGCGTCGGCAGAGCGCTGGCAGGCCTCGGCCGCGGTGAACGCAGCGAGCGCGTCGGCGACCGTGCACGGGCTGGCGATGGTGCCGTCGGCGACGTCGCAGAACGCGGTCAGCTCGGAGCGGTAGGCGGGGAGGAACCGCTCCATGAACGACCACTTCTGCGGGCCTCTGGGGTAGTCGACCCCCGCTTCCGCGGAGCGGACGGCGAGCGAGTCGTCGTACCCCACGCCGATGGTGCCCTGCGACCCCATCACCTCCATGCGGACGTCGTGACCGCCCCCGTTGTAGCGGGTGGCGGACAGCAGGACCAGGGTGTCGTCGTCGAGGGTGAGGACGGCGGCGGCGGTGTCGACGTCGCCTGCCTCGGCGAAGAAGTCGGCGCCCTTGTTGGCACCGGTAGCGAACACCCGGACCACCTCGCGGCCGGTGACGAACCGGATGATGTCGAAGTCGTGGATGCTGCAGTCACGCAGGAGTCCCCCACTGGTCGGCAGGTAGGCCGCCGGCGGCGGGGCCTGGTCGTGGGTGTTGGCGCGCACGGTGTGGACGAACCCGAGCTCGCCGCTGGCCACGGCTGCCTGGGCGCGCTGGTAGCCGGCGTCGAAGCGGCGCTGGAAGCCGACGTGCACGGGCACCCCGCTCGACTCGACCAACCTCACCATCTCCAGGGTCTCGGCCAGCGTGGTGGCGACCGGCTTCTCGCAGAACGTCGGAATCCCGGCGGCGACAGCGCGGCGCAGCACATCGGCGTGGCTGGTGGTCGACGTGGCGATCACGACGGCGTCGACCTGGGTGAGGAGGTCGTCGACGTCCTCGGCGAAGCCGTAGCCCTGCTCAGCGGCGAGCTGCTTGGCCGGCTCGGCCATCACGTCGGTGACGACGACCTGCTCGACCTTGTCGAGTCCTGCGAGTGTCGAGGCGTGGAACGCACCGATGCGTCCCGCCCCAGCCAGACCGATCCGCACCGACGTCTCCTCATCCTTGTCACTGGGGCCGCGTGCTGTGCCGCGGCGTCACCCTCAACGATGCCTGCTGGACCGGAGCGCGTCAAGACTTTGTCCTGACATTCTTACTTAATGCTTTTATGACGCCGATCACTCCCGCCGGTTGGCGGGGAGAGTCACAGGGTGAAGGCGCCGCGGAAGCTCTCGAGTGCCGCCTTGCTCTCCCCCGATGCCCACCCCTCCAGGGCGACCACGCCGGCATAGGAGAGCTCGGCCAGGGCCCGGGCGATCGCCGGATAGTTGATCTCCCCCGTGCCCGGCTCGCACCGCCCCGGAACGTCGGCGACCTGGATCTCGCCGATCCAGGGCTGGCACCGTCGCACGAGCTCGATGAGGTTCCCCTCCCCGATCTGAGCGTGGTAGAGGTCGAGGTTCATCCGCAGGCCAGGGCTGTCGACGGACTCCACCAGGGCCAAGGTGTCGGCGGCCCGGGCGAACGGCGTACCGGGGTGGTCCACCTCCAGGTTGAGGTTCTCCAGCGTGAAGGTGACCCCCTCGCGCTCTCCCAGGGCTGCGAGCCGTCCCAAGGTGTCGCGGGCGGCCAGCCACATGTCCCCGGTCACGACCTGGACCGGCTCGACGGGAAGGCCCTGCGGGCCCAGCCCGGTGCCATGCACGTTGAGTCGCGGACAGTCGAGCCGGTGCGCGATCGGCACCGACTCCTCGGCGGTGCGCAGGAAGGCGTCGATCCCGTCGGGGTCGGTGAGGTTGCCCGTGATGTAGCCCGTCATCGAGGAGAACGTCGCCCCCGTCGCGACCAGGGCCGCGATGTCCTTCGTCGTCCAGTCCCAGATCTCCACGAGGAAGCCCAGGTTGTCGATCTCGCGGACCCGGTCGACGAAGGGGAGGTCGAGGAACACCATCTCGGAGGAGACGGCGAGCTCGTAGGCCGCCGGCGCGCTCACGAGGACACCTTCGCGGGGGCACCGGTGCGGGCGGACTCGATGCAGGCCAGGGCGATGGCCAGGGCACGCTTCGCGTCACGGCCGGTCACGCTCGACTCGCGCTGCTCGCGGACGGCGTCCACGAACTCCACGAACTCCGCCGTGTACGCCGCGCCGAACAGCTCGACGTCGCCGCGGACCGTCTCGCGGGACTGCCCGGCGGAGGTCAGCAGCTGCATGGAGGTCCGGCTGGTGTCCCCGGCCGACACCATGCCGGCCGACCCGAAGACCTCGCCGCGGACGTCGTAGCCATAGCTGGCAGAGAAGCTCGCCTCCGCCGTCGCGAGAGCACCGTTGTCGAAGCGGATGCTCACGATCGCGGTGTCGAGCAGGCCGGCGCCCTTGTAGTCGGGCGCGACCAGCGCATCGGCCATCACGAAGACCTCCACGGCCTCGGCACCGGGGTTGAGCCACAGCAGCGTGTCGAAGTCGTGGATCAGCGTCAGCAGGAAGATGGTGCCGGGGGCGACCCCGGCCGGGTTGGCCAGCCCCGGGTCGCGAGTGAGCGAGCGCATCAGCTGGGGGGTGCCGACGAGGCCGTCGTCGATGGCCCGACGGGCGGCCGCGAAGTCGGGCGAGAACCGGCGGTTGAAGCCGACCTGGAGCACCACGCCCGCCGCCTGCGCCGCGTCCACAGCCCGGGTGGCGTCGTCGAGCGACAGCGCCATCGGCTTCTCGCAGAAGACGCCCTTGCCGGCCTGGGCCGCGGCGACCACGAGGTCGGCGTGAGCCGGCGTGGACGCCGCGATCACCACGGCCTCGATGCTGTCGTCGCCGATCAGGGTCTGCGGATCGGGATCGGCGCGGACACCCAGCGTCGCCGCCAGCTTCCTGGCCGACTCGGGCATGGCGTCTGCCACGGCGACCAGCTCGGCGCCGGGGACCCGACGATGCAGGATCTCGGCGTGCGACGAGCCGATGCGACCGGCGCCGATGAGGCCCACCCGGACCGGGTTGGCGATGGCAGCGTTGCCTGATGACATGGCGCGGTGACCTCCTGGGTCAGCGGTAGAGCTCGGGAACGGACAGGGCAGGAATCTCCACGCGGTTGCCGGAGTGCAGGGACTCGACTCCCGCGGTCGCGGCCAGGTTGGCCAGGTGGCCATCCCAGGCGCTGGGGCCGTGCGCAACACCGGAGCGGACCGAGGAGACCCAACCGGCGAGCTCGATGCGGTAGGCATCGGAGAAGCGACCCACGAAGTCGTCGGAGACGACGACCCCGTCGGTGCCGGACTGCCGCAGGCTCAGGCCGTAGGGCGGCGTCAGCCGCGCGGTCCCGGCATCACCCACGACCTCGCAACGGACGTCGTAGCCGTAGCGGGCATTGACGAACACCTCGGCGGTGACCAGGGTGCCGCCCCGGGTCTCCAGCACGGCCACCTGCGGGTCGCGCAGCTCGCCGTCCGGGCGCTGGCCGGCGAACACGGTGATCGCCGCCAACGGGTCGTCGAGGAGCCACGGCACCACGTCGAGCTCGTGGATCATGGAGTTCACGATCACGCCGTCCGAGGTGGCACTCGGATGAGCCTGGGCGTTGCGGTGCACGCAGTGCACCACTCGCGGCGTACCGATCCCGCCGTCGGCGACGGCGTGGCGCAACGCGACGTAGGCGGGGTCGAAGCGCCGCATGAACCCGACCTGGATCAGCCTGCGACCGCCGGCCACCTCCGCGTCCACCAGGCGATGGGAGCCCTCGGCCCCCATCGCCAGCGGCTTCTCGCAGAGCACCGGCTTGCCGGCCGCGAGGCACTCGAGCACGAGCTCCTCGTGCAGCGGGTCGGGAGCAGCCACGATCACGGCGTCCACGTCGGCGGACTTGATCAGGTCCGAGGCACTCGCGGCGCTCACGGCCCCTGCCTCCTCGGCGACGGACAGGGAGCGAGCGGCGTCGAAGTCGTAGACGGCGGACACCCGGCACCCGGGCACCCAGCCCCCCAGGGTGCGCACATGGGACGTGCCCATGGCGCCGGCCCCGACGACTCCGATCCGCAGCGCTCCCGGTCGGACCTCTGTCACAGGTGCTTCACCTCGTCCTGCATCTCCTTGGTGACGTCGGAGTCGGGCATCGAGCGCTCGAGCTCGTGGGTGAGCGCGTCGAGCTCGCTCCCACCAGCCATCATCTTCACCAGCTCCTCGAGCGGCAGCTCGGCCTTGGGGAAGTCGCCCATGCTGGTGCCGCGTCGCAGGAGCATGAACCGGTCGCCGACGGGATAGGCGTGGTGCGGGTTGTGGGTGATGAAGACGACGCCGAGGCCGCGGTCACGGGCCTTGGCGATGTACTTCAGCACCACGCCGGACTGCCGCACCCCGAGCGCCGCAGTGGGCTCGTCGAGGATCAGCACGCGGGCCCCGAAGTAGACCGCCCGGGCGATCGCCACGCACTGACGCTCACCACCCGACAGGGTGCCGATGGGCTGCTCGACGTCGCGCAGGTCGATGCCCATCGCCGCCAGCTCGGTCTTGGTGATGGACTTCATCGCGGCGATGTCGAGTCGCTTCAGAGGACCGGCGCCCTTGGTGAGCTCGGAGCCGAGGAAGAAGTTCCTCCACACCGGCATCAGCGGGACCACGGCCAGGTCCTGGAACACCGTCGCGATCCCGAGCGCCAGCGCGGCCCGTGGGCTGCCCATGTGGCGCTTGACGCCATCGACGATGAACTCGCCGGAGGTGTGCATATGCGCACCGGCCAGGATCTTGATGAAGGTCGACTTGCCGGCACCGTTGTCACCCAGCACGCAGGTGACCTCCCCGGCCTTCACCGAGGTGGTGACGTCGCGCAGGGCGATGACGCTGCCATAGCTCTTGCCGATGGCTTCGACCTCGATGATCGCGGTGCCGACCGGGGGCAGCTCCGGGGCGTCTGCGGCCGGGGTCCCGGCGACTTCCGCGGCCGCGGTCTCGGTCATCGAGGGCGGCGTGGGGGTCTCGTCGGTGCTCATTTCACTGCCTCCGCTCGGGCCTTGACCCAGTTGTTGACCAGCACCGCACCCAGCAGCATCACGCCGAGGATCGCGAAGAGCCAGTCGTTGTCCCAGCCTTCGTAGACGATGCCCTGGGCGACCATGCCGTAGATCAGTGCGCCGAGAGCCGCACCCACCGCGGAGCCGTAGCCACCGGTGAGCAGGCAGCCGCCGACGACCGCGCAGATGATGAAGATGAACTCCTGGCCCACGCCGGTGGTGGACTGCACGGTGGTGGTCTTGAACAGCGACAGCATGCCGACCAGCCAACCGGCGACCGAGGTGGTGATGAACAGGCCGACCTTGGTCTTGAAGACGGGGACGCCGACCTGGCGAGCGCTGTTCTCGGCGCCGCCGACGGCGAAGATCCAGTTGCCTGCCCTGGTGCGCAGCAGCACCCAGGTGGCGATCGCGGTCACCGCGATCCACCAGAAGGTGGCGGCGTAGATGGTGAGCGGAAGGTCGCCACCCAGGTTGAGCTTCACGAAGGACCCGAAGACCTGCTGACCCTGGGTGTAGCCGTCCGCGCGCTGGAGGCCGGAGACCGACACCTTGTCGATCAGGATCTTGGTCACTGCCAGGTTGACGCCCTGGAGGACGAAGAACGATCCCAGGGTGACGATGAAGCTGGGGAGTCCGGTGCGCATCACCAGGATGCCGTTGAGTGCTCCGATGGCGACCGCGATGACGAGCGAGATCACGATGGCGAGCCACACGTTGGTGCCGTACTCCGACATCAGGATGCCGGTGGTCAGGCCCGTGGTGCCGATCATCGCGCCGGCCGACAGGTCGAACTCGCCACCGATCATGAGCAGGGACACCGCGACCGCCATGATGCCGATCGTCGAGGACGTGAAGATCCAGGTGCTCGCGCCACCGGGCTTGGCGAACGCCCCGGTCGTGGTCGCGAAGAACACGAAGATCACGAGGGCGGCGACAGCGGCGCCCACTTCGGGTCGGCGCAGGATTTTCGAGACGCGGTGTGACCCCGCGAGTCTTTCGTCTGGCTCCGGGGGGCTGGTCGACGCCTGTGCCCCGGTCGTGGTGGTGCTCATCATCTCTCCCTTGTCCAGTGGATCCCGGATCACCGGGGTCGGGGGCCCTGCGGCTCGCAGAGCCCCCGACTGGTGCTGCTAGCTCAGCGCGTGCCTCCCTTGGCGAAGCCCAGGACTGCCTCGGCGTTGTCCGCGGTGATGATGGCCGGACCCGAGTTGATCGGCTGGCCGCCGCCGATGTCGTTGCCGTTGATCGCCTTGAGGTAGATGCCGGTCACGCCCAGGTAGCCCTGGACGTAGGGCTGCTGGTCGATCGCGAAGAGCAGCTTGCCGTCGAGCACGTTCTGCGCCACCTCGGCGTTGAGGTCGAACGTGCCGATCGGGATGTCGCGACCCGAGGCCTCGACCGCGCCCACGGCCGCACCGGCCATGTCGCCACCGAGGGTGAGGATGCCGTCGATCTTGTCGTTGGCCTGGAGCTGAGCCTCGATGGTCGACTGCGAGCCCTGCAGGTCGGCGTTGTCGGTCTGCAGGTTCTTCATGTTGCCGTCGAAGGTCGATGCGGCAGCGCGGCAGCGCTCCTCGAGGGCGACGTTTCCGGCCTCCTGGATCACGCAGATGGCCTCGGTGACACCAGCGTCGTTCATCTGCTGACCAGCAGCCTCGCCGGCCACGGTCTCGCTCTGACCGACGTGGGTGATGGCCCCAAAGGCCTGCCAGTCGTCGATGCCGGAGTTGATGGTGATGACCGGGACACCAGCGGACACGGCGGCCTTGATGCTGGCCTCGAGACCATCGGGGTTGGCCATCGAGATGACCAGGCCGTCGGTCCCGTCAGCCACGGCGCCGTCGATCAGGGTGCTCTGCGCACCCGGGTCGGGGTCGCTCTGGTAGTGCAGGTCGACGGCAAGGTCGTCGCCGGCCTTCTCGGCGCCGGCCTTGACGACGTCCCAGAACGAGTCGCCGGGAGCGCCGTGCGTGATGACGTCGATGCGGATGTCGCTGGTCTTGGCCGGAGCCGAGCCGTCGCCGTCCCCGTCGCCACCACCCGAATCGTCACTGGTGCTGCAAGCGGCAGCGAACAGCAGTGCTCCTGCTGCAAGTCCCGCCACGATTCCGCGTCGGATAGACATCAATTTCCTCCTTGTGTGCTGCTGCACGTGCAACAGACGATGATTCCCAGGTCACGGCGACGTCGGGAAAGGGAACTGCACATGATCTTGGTGGGTCGGGTGGGTCTCACGCCACGGCCTGGTTCAGGAACGCCAGGCAACGGCGTACGTTCTCGATGGGCCCGGCGCCCTCCGGCTCACCGTCGAGCATCAGGTCCTGCTCCAGGACGTACCACCCCTGGTAGCCGTTGTCCTCCAGCAGCCTGACGAGCGTGGCGATGTCGATGTCACCGTCGCCGAGCGGGCGGAAGATCCCGTCGCGGACGGCGTCGGTGAAGCTGAGCTCACCGGACAGCACGGCCTCGGCCATGGCCGCGTCGACATCCTTGAGATGGACATGGGTGACGCGGCCGGCGTACGCCTTGACCACGGCGACCGGGTCGGCGCCGCCCACCAGCATGTGGCCGGTGTCCACGCACAGCCCCACGACCGAGCCGGCGAGGACCCGGTCGATCTCGTCGCTCTGCTCGACCATGGTGCCGACGTGCGGGTGCAGGGTGGCGATCACGCCGCGGCTCTCGGCATGTGCGGCGATGCGGTCCAGGTTGCCGAGCATGGTGCTCCAGCCGAGGTCGTCCAGGACGGGGCGGGCGTCGTAGCCGTCTGCACCGGAGAACGCGGCGAGCACGACCACCCCGGCGTCGGCGGCCAGGCAGCCGTCGATGAACGCGTCGACCTCGGGCAGCGGGTCGTGCCCGGGGTCGTGGAGCAGGATCGGCAGGAAGCCGCCGACGGCCGTCATCCCGAGCTCACGCAGCTGAGCGGCTTTCGCCTCGGGCTCATTGGCCAGGAAGCCGTCGGGACCGAACTCGGTCGCGGTCAGCCCCAACGATCGCATCTCGCCCAGCACTCGGGCGGGGTCGAGCTGGAAGCCCCAGTCGGGCACCTCGCACACTCCCCAGGAGATGGGCGCAGCGGCGATACGCTCGGTGAAGCTGAGGGGTCCTGCGGTTGTCATGTATGCCACCTCTGGGTGCGCGTCGGAGTGAGACCTCAGCCACATCAGGACTGTGTGACCCCAGTCTCATCGGACAAATCCTGCCCTGTCAACCAATTGTTCTGACATTCTCATGTCGTCTCAGTCGATTGCCAACTTGAAGCGCTCTAGTCGGCCTTGGCGACAATTTGTCCAGACATTTTTACTCACTGAAGTGATGTAGTGAGCGAGTAGTCTGCCCCTCATGCCCGCACAACAGATCCACGTGACGATCGATCGGTCCTCGCCCGTACCGCTCTACCACCAGCTCGCCGAGCAGTTGAGCGCCTCGATCTCCACCGGCGTGCTCCAGCCAGGTGACCCGTTCGAGAACGAGGTCGCGGTCGCGGAACGACTCCAGCTCTCGCGCCCGACGGTGCGGCGGGCCATCCAGGAGCTCGTCGACCAGGGCCTGCTCGTGCGTCGCCGGGGACTGGGCACCACGGTGGCCAGCAAGAAGGTGCACCGGCACTTCAAGCTCACGAGCCTCTACGACGACCTCGAGCGCGACGGGCGCCACCCGCGCACCGTCGTACTGGACTTCGGTCACGAGACCGACGAGCGCGCCGCCGCCGGCCTCGACATCCCACCCGACAGCCTGCTCCTGCACGTCACCCGGCTTCGGCTGGCCGACGAGCTGCCGCTCGCCATCATGCACAACTGGCTCCCCCCGGCCTACGACGACGTGTCGCGGGAGGAGCTGGAGACCCAGGGCCTGTACGCCGCCCTGCGCGCGCGGGGGGTCCGACCGGTGGTCGCGCAGCAGAGCATCGCCGCTCGGATGCCGACCGCGTGGGAGAAGCGGCACCTGCAGATGAGTGGCGGTCAGCCGGTGCTGACGATGAACCGGATGGCCTTCGACGCCTCGGGTGGGGCCGTCGAGTTCGGCGACCACTGCTACCGGGCGTCGGACTACACGATCGACCTGATGGTTGACGAGCGCTGAGGCCCTCGGTCAGGCTGAGCCTGGTGTGCGCACCAAAGGCGAAGGGCTCCTGCACGTATGAGGTGCGGGAGCCCTTCTAATTTGATCGGTTGGGTGACGCTCCGATCGATCCCCCGTTGACTCCGACCCCACCAGCGGTGTCACCTCGCTGATGCGACGAGTTGCCCCGTCGGATGTGCCTTTGTCTCCGAGCGATCAGCGCTCCCGGAGGAACGCGTAGAACAGTTGTATGCCTGTCTGGGGCGCCGCACAAGGGGTAGGAATCAAGTATTTTCAGGAGAATTTCCGGCATCGGGACGTTACCCACAGAAGAGTGCCGTTCCTCCACAGAAAACGGGCCTGAATGCACAGGTGAAGCCACCAGCCTGTGGAGAACTCCCCGTCGAGTTGCGCCTCCCGGCCCGACGACTTGCGCCTCCCGGCCCATCGAGTTGCGCCTCCGGGAGGCGCAACTCGATGGGCCGGGAGGCGCAAGTCGTCGGGCCGGGAGGCGCAACTCGACGGTTAGGCGGCGGCCTCGAAGGCGCTGGCGATCTCGAGCAGGCGCCGGTCGGCCCCGTGGGCGGCCACGATCTGCAGCCCCACCGGGAGTCCGTCGGAGGTGTGCCCGCAGGGCACCGAGATCGCCGGGCATCCCGTCACCGTGATGAAGTACGCCGAGCGCATCCAGTCGAGGTAGGACTCCAGGGGGTGGCCGTTGATCGCCACCGGGTATTCCTGGTCGGCCGGGAAGGGCGGCACCTGCGAGACCGGCAGCACCAGGGCGTCGTACGACGTGAAGAAGGTGCGCATCCGCTCCTCGAGCGTTGTGCGCTGGGTCAGTGCGGCGGCGACATCAGCCCCGCTGACCGCCTCTCCCGCCCGGATGTTCTCGGCCAGAGTGGCCTTGAACGCGTCAGGATGGCGGGCGAGCAACGGGCCCAGCCCGGCCTGGAACTCCCAGGCGCGCAGCGTCCGGAAGGTGTTCTCAGCCGACGCCAGCCGAGGGTACGCCGACGAGACGGAGGCTCCCCCGGCGACGAACCGGGCGGCTGAGCCCTCCACGATCGACGCCACCTCGTCGTCGACCTCGAAGGCTCCTCCGAGATCGACCGACAGGGCGATCCGGAGGCCCGCCAACGTGCCCGAGACCGGCGGGCCGAAGCTCGAACCGCGCTCCCCCAACGCCGAGGGGACACGGGGATCGGGACCGGCCACCACCGAGAGCAGCAGGGCGAGGTCGCCGACGTTGCGCGCCATCGGCCCTCCGGTGGACATCGACACCGCCTGCAGGCCCGACGGCCAGGCGGGGACCCTGCCTCGGGAGGGACGCAGCCCCACGACACCGCAGAATGACGCGGGGTTGCGCAGCGAGCCGCCCATGTCGGAGCCCTCGGCCAGCGGCACCATCCCCGACGCGAGCGCGCAGGCCGCGCCCCCACTCGATCCGCCGGCGGACCGCGTCGGATCAACGGGGTTCAGGGTGGTGCCGAAGACGGTGTTGAAGGTGTGGGAGCCGGCCGCGAACTCCGGCACGTTGGTGCGCCCCAGCGGCACCACCCCGGCCGCACGCAGCCGCTCGACGATGAGCTCGTCGCGCCGGGGCACGTTGTCGGCGAACAGCGGAGAGCCGTACGTCGTGCGCCAGCCGGCGACGTCGTGGGTGTCCTTGAAGGCGAACGGGAGCCCGTGCAGCGGGCCGACGGCCTCGCCGCCGGTGAGCGCGTCGGCGGCCGCTGCCCCGGCCCGGGCCCGCTCCTCGTCGAGCGACACGATCGCGTTCAGCCGGGGGTTGCGCTCGGAGATCCGGGCGAGGTGCAGGTCCATCAGCTCCCGGGCGGAGATCTCCCGGGAGCGCAGCGCCGCGACCTGGTCGCGGGCCGTTGAGTCGACCCCGATCTCGGTCATCGGCGCCGACCGCGCAGCGACCCCGCCAGCACGCCCAGCAGCACCAGACCCGCGCCGAGTGCCACGCCCTTGAGGAAGTCGACCTGGGATCGGACCGCCACCGGCGTGGTGAAGACGGTGCCGCGCCCGGTCTCGACCGCCGAAGCAGGGCCGCCCGTCGTCGCAGGGCCGGCCACCGTTCCCTGGCTGAGCGCCGCCCCCACGTTGGTGAAGAACTCGCCGGCCATCCGGCGTGACACCGAGGTCAGCATCCGCTGGCCCACACCGCCGATCATGCCTCCCACCACGGCGTCGGCCTGATAGCTCACCGTCGTCGAGCCGTCAGCCATCGCCGTCAGGGCCACCGCCACCGAGGCGTCGATGGTGCCCGGCGCCCCCGCTCCACGCACGCGCAGGTGGAGCGACTCCTGCGGCTGCAGGTCGGACAGCTCGCACGTTCCGGAGTAGGTGCCCTTGATCGCCGCCACGCCTGCGGTGACTGTCATGTCGTAGGCGTTCTCGCCGGTGGTCTCCAACCTCTCGCAGCCCGGGATCGTGCGCACCAGCACCGCCGGGTCGAGCAGCGAGTCCCAGACCTGGTGTACGCCGAAGGGCAGGGTGTGCTCGCCGGTGATCCTCATCGGGTGTCCTCTCGTTGTCGCAGCTCGAACAGCTCGGACGGCGAGATCGGCATCGCCGTGATCGACAGCCCTTCCGCATCCTCGATCGCTGCCGCGAACACCGCCGCCGACGGGATCACCCCGGCCTCGCCGGCGCCCTTGATGCCGAGGGGGTTCAGGGGTGAGGGGGTCTCGAGGTGGTCGATGTCGATCCCGTCGGGGACCTCGGTGACGTAGGGCATCAGGAAGTCCATGAACGAGGCGTTCTGCAGCTGCCCGTGCTCGTCGTAGGCCATCCGCTCGTAGAGCGCACCCCCGACACCCTGTGCCACACCGCCGTGGATCTGGCCCTCGACGATCATCGGGTTGATCAGGCGGCCGCAGTCGTGCACGACGGCGTACTTCAGGATCGTGATCTCGGCTGTGAGCGGGTCGGTCTCCACGATCACGGCGTGCATCCCCGAGGCGAAGGTGGAGCGCTCGGGCGAGTAGAAGTCCTTGCCCTCGAGACCGGGCTCGTCGTCCTCGGCCACCGGCGGCTTGCCCGGGTCGCCGACGCTGAACTGGGTGGCTGCCTTGGAGGCTTCGTCGAAGGCGTAGCGCAGAGGGTTGGACAGCACCGCCACGGTGCCCAGGGTGAGGTGGTGCTCGGGCGACCCCTTGACCCGTACGACGCCGTCGGCGAGCTCGAGGTCGGCCTCGTCGACCTCCAGTGCGTCGGCCGCTATCCGCAGCGCCTTCTCCTTCGTGCGCAGGGCGGCCAGGTGGATGGCAGACCCGCTCATCACCGCCGCTCGCGACGCGAACGTGCCGACGGCGTAGGGCATCCGGCGGGTGTCGCCGGTGACGACCTCGATGTCGCCGAGGGGTACGCCGAGCGTGTCAGCCACGATCTGCGCGAAGACCGTCTGGTGACCCTGGCCCTGCGTCGTCAACCCGGTGGCGACCTTGACCCTGCCGGAGGTCTCGACGTGCACATGGGCGCCCTCGTAGGGCCCGACGCCGGTGCCCTCGACGTAGCAGGCCAGCCCGATCCCGACCCTGCGACCGGCCGCGGCCATCTCGGCCCGGTAGGCCGGGAACTCGTCCCAGCCCACCAGCGCCTTCAGCTTGGCCAGGGAGGCCGGATAGTCACCGCTGTCGTACTCCAGCTCACGGCCGTCCTGGAAGATCAGGCCCTGGTCGTAGGGGAACTCGTCGGGCTGGATGAAGTTGACGCTGCGCACGTCGGTGCGGTCCTTGCCGAGGTAGGCCGCGATCGCGTCCATGGTGCGCTCCATGACGAAGCACCCCTGGGGCCGGCCGGCACCGCGATAGGGCGTGACCATCACGGTGTTGGTGTAGAGGCTCTCGAAGACGACCCGGTAGCTGGCCGGCTTGTAGGGACCGAGCAGCTGGGTCGAGGTGATGATCGGGACGATCAGGCCGTAGGGGATGTAGGCGCCGTGATCGTGCCAGAACTCGACGTCGAGGCCCAGCAGCCGCCCCTCGTCGTCGAACCCGACCTGCACGTGGTGCACCTGCCCGCGCTCGTGGGCCGAGGAGATGAAGTGCTCGCGGCGGTCCTCGATGAACTTCACCGGACGCCCCAGCAACCGTGCCGCCAGCGGGACCAGCAGCTCCTCGGGCCACGGGTGGTTGATCTTGACCCCGAACCCGCCCCCGACGTCGGGCGTGATCACGTCGACCTGACCCAGGTCGAGACCGAGCTTGGCCGCCACCGCTGCTCTCACCCCGGTGGACGTCTGGGTCGAGGTCCACACCTGCAGCCGACCGGTGTCGGGATCCCAGCGGGCCACGGTCCCGCGCCCCTCGAGTGGGGTGCACGCACTGCGCTCGATGGTCAGGTCGAGCTCGAGTCGGTGAGGGGCGGCTGCGATGGCCGCCCGGGCGTCGCCGTTCTCCTGCTCCATCCGGGCGCCCACATTGCCCGGCACGTCGTCGTGCACCAGCCGGTCGGCCGCCCGGGCCGCGTCGAGCCCGACCACGGGTGCCAGGATCTCGTAGTCGACCCGGATCCGGTCGACCGCATCCTCGGCGAGATAGCGGTCGTCGGCGACGACGAAGGCGATGGCCTCACCGACATGGTTGACCTCACCGTTCGCCAGGGCGAACTGGGTGCGCCCGTGGGTCAGGGCGGGGTGGGGGATCAGCAGCGGCAACGGTTCGGCCATCGCGCCCTCGAGGTCGTCGTAGGTCCACACCAGGTGCACCCCGGGGACGTCGAGGACGGACTCGACGTCGATGTCGAGGATGCGGGCGTGGGCATGCGGGGAGCGCAGGACCGCTGCGTGCAGGGTCGCCGACCCGATCGCCACGTCGTCGACGTAGCGACCCAGACCGCGCAGGAACCTGTCGTCCTCCACCCGGGCCACCGTGGTCCCGACCAGCTTCCCGGTCATGTCGCGCCCCCGAGCTCTGCTGCTCGCTCCACGGCCTTGACGATGTTCTGGTAGCCGGTGCAGCGACACAGGTTGCCGGCGATCATCTCCCGGGCCTCCTCGTGGGTCGGTCGCGGGTTGTCGCGCAAGCCAGCCGTCACCGTGGTCAGGAAGCCAGGCGTGCAGAAGCCGCACTGCAGGCCGTGGCACTCACCGAACGCACGCTGCACCGGGCTGAGGGTGCCGTCGTCGCCGGCGAGGCCCTCCACGGTGGTGATCTCGGCGTCGACGGCCGAGACGGCGAACATCAGGCAGGCCCGCACCGGCGCGCCGTCGTACAGCACCGTGCAGGCGCCGCAGACACCGTGCTCGCAGCCCACGTGGGTTCCGGTGAGCCCGAGGTCGTGGCGCAGTGCGTCGGACAGCAGCCGCCGCGCGGGCACCTCGAGGTCGTGGGTCACCCCGTTGACCGACAGCCGGATCAGGTGGAGCTCCTCGGTCATGATCGCTCCCCCGCGTCGTCGTACGCCGCTCGCAGCACCCGGCCGGTGAGCACCCTGACGAGGTGGCTCCGGTAGGCGGTCGTGGCGTGGATGTCCGCAGCCGGGTCGAGCGACTCCAGCGCGAGCTCTCCCGCGGCGACCAGGGAGTCGTCGTCGACGCCGGTCGCGAACGCGGGGGTCAGGTCGACGACGGTGGGCACGTCGCTGACGCTGACGAAGCCCGCCCTGGCGGCCACCACGCGGTCACCGCGCCGTGTGACCACAGCCGCGACACCGCACAGGGCGTAGTCGCCCTGGCGTCTCGAGATCTCCTCGAACCCGACGCCGGTGCCCGCGGGCAGCGCCGGGAAGTGGGCCGAGACGGCGAGCTCGTCGTGCTCGAGCGAGGTCTCCAGCGGCCCGAGGAACAGGTCGGCCGCGGCGATCGTGCGTCTGCCCCGGGTGGAGACGACCTCGACCGAGCCGCCGAGGAGCGCGAGGACCACCGGCATCTCGGCCGCCGCGTCGGCGTGCACGATCGAACCGAGCGTGGTGCCCCGGTTGCGGATCGTGGGGTGGGCGACGCAGGCCAGCGCGGCCGGGACCAGTGGCTGGGTACGACGTACGTCGGGGTCGGCCAACACCGCCGCGTGGCGGGCGAGCGCGCCGACAGTGACCCCGTCATCGGTGACCGTGATGGCGTCGAGGTCGGGCAGGGCGTTGATGTCCACCAGCAGCGAGGGGCTGGCCAGCCTCATCGACAACAGGGGGACCAGGCTCTGGCCGCCGGCGAGCACCTTCGCGTCAGGCTCGCTCGCCAGGGCCAGGACCGCCTCCTCGAGGGTGCCTGGCCGGCGGTACGCGAACGGTGCCGGCTTCACTGGGTGCAGCCTAGAGGTGCTTGGTCACGACATCCGAGTCACTGCTCGCCCGACCATTCACCAGGTGGAAGAACACGATCACCAGCAGGGTGCCCAGAGCGATGCCCCCGAGCTGGAAGTCGTCGCTGAACGTCAGGGTCACACCACCGACGCCCGCGATGATGCCTGCGGCGAGTCCGACCAGGTTGACCGGGTTGCCGAAGTCGACCCGGTTCTCGACCCAGATCTTGGCACCGACCAGGCCGATCATCCCGTAGAGCACCACGGTGATGCCCCCGAGCACGCCTCCGGGCGTCGCGTTGACGACGGCACCGAACTTGGGGCACAGCCCGAGCAGGATCGCGACCAGCGCCGCCACGTAGTAGGCCGCCGTCGAGTAGACCCGGGTGGCCCCCATCACGCCGATGTTCTCGGCGTACGTCGTGGTCGGCGACCCACCGAAAGCGCTGGAGAAGGCCGTGGCCAGGCCGTCCGCGCCGATCGCGCGACCGAGGTAGGGGTCGAGATCCTGACCGGTCATCTCCGCGACGGCCTTCACGTGGCCGGTGTTCTCGGCGATGAGGGCGATCACGCCGGGGAGCACGAGGAGGACGAAGGTGAGCGAGATGCTGGGGCCGTGCACGACCGACACGCCGTCGGAGAGCTTTCCGCTCGGGAACCCGATCCAGGAGGCATCGCCGACTCCGGACCACGCCCAGATCCGGTCGTGCTCGAACGGCACGGCCTGCAGGGTGTTCGGGTCGAGGTTCTGGCCGGGCAGCGCGGAGTCGATGGTGCCGAAGATGCCGTCGAAGAGCCAGGACAGCAGGTAGCCGAAGATCAGCGCGAGGAAGACCGCGATGCGCGACCAGAACCCCGGCAGCAGCACGGCCGCGCACACCATGAACGTGGCGGTCAGCAGCGCCACCCACTGGTCCTGGGGCCAGTAGACACCGGCGACCACGGGCGCGAGGTTGAAGCCGATGAGCATCACGACGGCGCCGGTCACGGCCGGCGGCAGGATGGCGTGGATGAATCGGGCGCCCGCGAAGTGCACGAGCAGCCCGACCAGCGCCAGCACGATCCCGGCCACCATGATCGCGCCGGTCACGTCGGAGGAGTCTCCGCCCTGGAGCCTGATCGCGGAGACGCTGGCCACGAACGACGCACTCGTGCCGAGATAGCTCGGCACCTTGTTGGACACGATCAGCAGGAAGAGGATCGTGCAGAGGCCGGAGAAGAGGATGGCCAGGTTGGGATCGAGTCCCATCACCAGGGGGAAGACGAACGTCGCTCCGAACATGGCGACGACGTGCTGGGCTCCGAGGCCGACCGTGCGGCCCCAGCTGAGTCGTTCATCGGGGGCGACCGGGACACCGGGAGCCGGGTCGACCACTTTCCACTGGAACATCGACATGGACGCACCCTCCTGATCTCGCCTGGTCTCGGCGGCCTCCGAGAGTCCACAAGGTAGTGCGCCGCGTGCTGCCCGCTCGATGGCGACACGTGCCGAAGGAACCCTCCCTCGGCTGGCAACGATTGTGGGGCCGTCCTAGGTGCCGGTGATCTCGAGGACCCGGAGAGCCACGGCGGCATCCAGGCGCAGGTGCGCGTCGGTGCCGAGCGGTCCGAGGATCCGCTCCAGCTTGCCGACCCGGTAGCGCATGGTGTTGTAGTGGAAGAACTGCAGACGGGCTGCCTCGGCCACGTTGAAGTTGGTGTCGAGGAGCACCTGCAGGGTCTCGCGCAGGTCGATCGCCTCCACCGAGTCGTCGGCCAGCGGGCCGAGGACGTCGCGCACGTAGCGCCGCAGCTCGTCGGTGTCCTTGATCAGCGCGATCAGCCGGTGGATGCCGAGGTCGTCGAAAAAGGTGGTCGACCCGGGTCCGTGGATGCGCCGCCCGACCTCGACGGCTCGACGGGCCTGGGCGTAGGCCTCGGGCAGGTCGGCCAACGTGCTGGTCACCCGGCTCACCCCCACCGAGAATCGCCGGCGGCCACCCCCGCGGTCGCCGGCCCCCCGCGGTCGCCGGCGACGGCGGTGACGACGCGGCGTACGACGCCGTTGCCGGCGACCGGCTCGTCGTCGCCCTCGACCACCGGCAGCAACGTGACCACCTCGGAGGAGAAGTCGGCCGTGGGGATCGCCGGGTCGAGGTCGTGGCTGACCTGGCTCCAGGCAGCCGAGAACCGGGCCTGCCACATCCGCGACTGGGCGCTGGAGACCGTCTCCTCGTCGTCGGCGGGCGGGTCGATCTCGGCGGAGACCACGACCACCGGTCGTTCCAGAGCCCAGCCGAACCCGGCCGCGTGCTCGGCGACGTACCCTCCGTCGCCCGCGCGCCCCAGGAAGACGTCGCGCAGGAAGTCGCCCTGGTACTTGCCCTCGACCGCCGTGACCGCCTGTTCACGGGTGATCAGGAGGGCGGCGACGGCGGCTGCACGCTCGAGGGCGTGGACGTCGGCGTCGGTGACCGGGTCGTCGGCCCTGACGTAGACCAGCCGCCCTAGGTCGGTGCCGCCGGCGACCACCCGCAGCATCCGGACCTGGCCGGCTCCCACCGCCAGCCCCTGCGTCGACTCCTGGGTGCCGATGCGCTCGACCCGGACCCGGCCCGTCGGGTCGACCAGACCCGAGGTCGCGAGCAGCAGGCGGAGCGACGGCGACAGGGCGGCAGCCTGCTCCCGACCGTCGGTGGAGGTGAACAGCACCCCGTCGCCGAGCACGCGCGCGACCTCGGCCGCGATGTGCTCGAGATCGCCTCCCTCGAGCACGAGCTGCGTCAGGGCGATGTGCAGGGCGTCGATCCGCGCCAGCTCGGCGCTGGCATCCTGTCCGGTTATCAAGACTTGCACCTCTTCCCAGCGATCCTTGGCACAACCTCACATCGGCAAACCGTAACGCCGACGGCTAGCGTCGGGAAGCGTGAGCCCCCGACCGGTCGCCGCCGCGGTGCCGCCCCGCGTGCGTGAGCGACTGCTGGCCTGCCCCGACGGACCGGTGCCGGTCCTGCATCGCGGCCCCCATACGGTCTATGTCGCTGTGGGCGACCGGTGCGTCGGAGTGGTGTCTGCTGCCGCGGTCCGCGTCCCCTGTGCGCTGCGCGTGGCCGGCGCCGATCTGTCGGGGCTCGACACCGGCTCGGCTCGCGTCCTCGGCGGCGTCCTGCACCTCGGCGACACCCCGCTGCGACCAGCCCGGCTGCTCGACGTGTCGGTGCGCGCGGCAGCGGTCGACCAGTCCTCGGTGGTCGAGATCCCGCCCTCGGTCATCGAGCTCGTCGAGACCATCGGCTGCGGCCCCGGGCTCACCCCGGAGACCGACGACGTGCTCTGTGGCTGGCTGGCGATCCATCGGGCCGCCGGCGTGCCCACACCGCTGCTCGACGCCCGGGTGCGGGCGGCCCTCCACCGCACCACGCTGCTGTCCGCCACGTTGCTCGACTGCGCGCTGCACGGCGAGGTCGTGCCGGAGTTCGCGGCGTACGTCGCCGCTCTCGGCACCCGTGACGAGCCTGCCCGGGCTCGTGCTCTCGCCGGCCTGGGCCACACCTCGGGTGCTGCCCTCCTGCGTGGCGCCCGTCTCGGCTGGACCCACCTGCACCGTGCGGGGAGCCACGCCGCGTGACCCGCCACGTCGAGCTCCGGTCGGGTGCGTACGCCGACTCCGTCACGCTGTTGCAGGTCAGCCGCGACGTCCAGCGACTCCCCGGCGTCGTGTCCGCCCAGGTGGCGATGGCGACACCGCTCAACCTCGACGTGCTGACCCAGATGGGCTTCACGGTCCCCGACACCGCGAGCGCCAACGACATGGTGCTGGCGCTGCGCGTCGACGAGGAGTCCAGCCTCGCCCCGGCGCTGGCCGGTGTCGAGCAGGCGCTGACGGCGGCGGCCCGATCCGATCCCGGCCCCGTCGACGTCGCGCCACCACGCACCACCGCCAGCGCTCTTCGTGCGGTCCGCGAGGCGGTGGCCCTGGTGAGTGTGCCCGGGCAGCATGCGGCGCCGGAGGCGATGGACGCCCTGGACGCCGGCCACGACGTGATGATCTTCAGCGACAACGTCCCGCTCGATCAGGAGGTCGCGCTCAAACGGGCCGCCACCGAGCGCGGGCTGCTGGTGATGGGCCCCGACTGCGGCACAGCGGTGCTCGGCGGGCTCGGGCTCGGCTTCGCCAACGCCGTCTCCCCCGGCCCGGTCGGCATCGTCGCCGCGTCCGGAACGGGGTGCCAGCAGGTGCTCTGCCTGCTCGACCGGGCCGGCGTCGGAGTGAGCACGGCCTACGGCGTCGGCGGTCGCGACCTGTCCAGCGAGGTCGGTGGGCTCTCCACCCGTGTCGCCCCTCGACGCCGACCCGACGGTCGAGCTGATCCTGGTGATCTCCAAGCCACCCGCCCCGGAGGTCGCCGCCGCGATCACGGAGTACGCCGCCCGCCTCGCGACGCCGGTCCGGTTCGCCCTGCTCGGACCCGGCCGACCCGACCTGACCGCGGCGACCGAGTCGGTGCTGAGCGCGCTCGGACGCGAGCTCCCCGACTGGCCGGTGCGGGGCAGCGCGCAGGCCTCGAAGCCGGGCGGTCTGCTGCGCGGCCTGTTCGTCGGCGGCACCCTGTGCGACGAGGCCATGCTCGTCGCCGGCGAGCTCCTCGGGCCGATCAGGAGCAACATCCCACTCGATCCCAGCCTCGCGCTCGGCCCGGGGCTCGACGCCGACCAGCACCTGATGATCGACTTTGGGGACGACTCCCTCACCGCCGGCCGGGCCCATCCGATGATCGACTCCACCCTGCGCCTCGACCACCTGGCGAGAGTGGCAGCCGATGACCGCACCGGGGTGATCCTGATGGACGTGGTGCTCGGCCACGGGGTGGAGCCCGACCCGGCCACCGACCTCGCGGCGGCGCTGAGCGAGGTGTCGCAGCCCGTCGTGGTCGTCGTCGTCGGCACCGAGCTCGACCCTCAGGGCATGGAGTCCCAGATCGCGGCGCTCGTGGCCGCCGGGGCCGAGGTGCACCTCTCCAACGCCCGGGCCGCGCGGCGGGCGGCTGCGTTGACGGGCGCGCCCTCATGACGACTCCGGCGCACGTGGTGACAGCCGGTGCCGGCCTGTTGGCGCAGGCCGTCGCCGAGCAGGCCGTCGCGGTGACCGAGGTCGACTGGCGACCCCCCATGCCCGGCACCCACGACGACCTCGCCGCGGTCGCCCTCGACCCGCTGCGCCCGGCGGCGAACGACCAGGCCCTGGCCGCGATGCTCGGTGTCCAGGCGATGCTCGTCGACGTCCTCCCCGCGCGCGACGTACTCGGCCTCTCCTCGGGGCAGTTCCTGCACGCCGGGCCGCCGATCGACTGGGAGCGGGCCGCCGGGCCCCTGCGCGGAGCGCTGATGGGGGCCGCCGCTCTCGAGGGGTTGGTGGACGACCCCGATGACGCGGCGCAGCTGTTCGCCGATGGCCGGGTGTCCCTGGAACCCTGCCACCACCACGCGAGCGTCGGGCCGATGGCGGGGGTCGTGAGCCCCTCCATGTGGATGTTCGTGCTGGAGGACCCGCAGACCGGCCGCCGCACGCACTGCTCCCTGAACGAAGGCCTCGGCAAGGTGCTGCGCTACGGCGCCTACGGGCCGGAGGTGCTGACCCGACTGCGCTGGATGGCGCAGACCCTCGGCCCACTGCTGTCGAGCGCCGTGCGGCACAGCGGACCGGTCGACGTCACCGCGATCCTGACCCAGATGCTGCAGATGGGCGACGAAGCGCACAACCGCAACCGCGCGGGCACGCTGATGCTGATGCGCGACCTCTCTCCCGCGATGGTGACCAGCGGCTTCGCCACCGCGGACGTCGCGGAGTCGCTGCGGTTCATCGGCGGCAACGACCACTTCTTCCTCAACCTCGCGATGCCCGCCTGCAAGCTCGCGCTGGACGCGGCCCGCGACATCGAGGGGTCCAGCATGGTCGTGGCGATGGCGCGCAACGGCACCGACTTCGGGATCCAGGTCTCCGGCACCGGCGACACCTGGTTCACCGGCCCGGCCCAGGTGGCCGACGGTCTCTACCTGGGTGACTACGGCCCCGAGGACGCCAACCCCGACATCGGAGACTCCGCGATCACGGAGACCGCCGGGATCGGTGGCTTCGCCATGGCGACGGCTCCCGCGATCGTCCGCTTCGTCGGGGGCACCGTCCCCGACGCCCTGGCAACCACCCGTCGGATGCACGAGATCACCCTCGGCGAGAACCCGCGCTGGACGGTGCCGATCCTCGACTTCCGCGGCGTTCCGAGCGGCATCGACGTGACCCGGGTCTGTCGAACCGGCATCCTGCCGCAGATCAACACGGGCATGGCAGGACGCCTCGCGGGAGTCGGCCAGGTGGGTGCCGGGCTGGTCACTCCCCCGGCGGAGATCTTCCCCCAGGCCCTCTCCGCCCTCGCGGAACGGACCCGCGCCCGGGGCGAAACAGCACCCCGACCGGGCTAGACCACCCTCGCTCGATGTCGCATTTGCGCGGTTAGAATCCGGTCAGTCTCGGGTCACCGCAAAGGGGCTGTCGGTGGACGTGCTGCTGGCCGGGCTCCTGGTGGTGACCTTGGCTCCGGCTGTGCTGAGCCTTTTCGGGGAGGCCGCCTGGTGGCTGCCCCGCTGGCTCGACCGGGTGCTCCCCCACATCTCGGTGGAGGGCGAGTCGAGCGTCAGTCCGCCTCGGCACGCCACAGAGCCGCGCTGAGGTCGACGTTGCCACTGGGGCGCAGCGGCGTGCCCTCCTCCAGGTAGGCCTGGCGCGCCTCGTCGTGGTGCGACGGCGGCAGCGAGCCGTCGGCCCGCACCACCCGCCACCACGGCACCGGGCCGCCGTACGCCGCCATGATCGAGCCGACCTGCCGGGGACCACCGCCGCCGAGCCTCCGGCCGACCGCCTCGGCGATCGCGCCGTACGTCGAGACGCGGCCGCGTGGGATCCGCTCGACGTACGCCAGCACCGCCTCGACGTACTCCTCGTGGTCCATCGCGGCTGCTACGGCTCGATGCTGTCGTCGTAGCCGTTGGGGTTCTGGCTCTGCCAGCGCCACGTGTCGGCGCACATGTCGTCGATGGTGTGGGTGGCGTGCCAGCCGAGCTCTTCTCCTGCGCGGCTGGCGTCGGCCCAGAAGGCCGGCAGGTCACCGGCGCGTCGGCCGACCACCTCGTAGGGCACCGGGCGTCCGCTGGCTCGCTCGAAGGCCTTCACCACCTCCAGCACGGAGGTGCCGGTGCCCGTGCCGAGGTTCCAGGTGCGGATCGGCTCGTCGGAGTTGACGATCCGGTTCAGCGCGGCCACGTGACCTGCCGCGAGGTCCTCGACGTGGATGTAGTCACGCTGGCAGGTGCCGTCGGGGGTCGGGTAGTCGTCGCCGAAGACCTGCAGCTTCTCCCTGCGACCCACCGCCACCTGGGCGATGAACGGCATCAGGTTGTTGGGGATGCCCTGCGGGTCCTCGCCGATCGTGCCCGACACGTGGGCCCCGACGGGGTTGAAGTAGCGCAGCACCCCGATGCGCCAGTCGGTCTCGATGTGCGCGACGTCCTGCAGCACGTGCTCGATCATCACCTTGGTGCGGCCGTAGGGGCTCGCGGCACCCAGAGGCTCGTAGTCCTCCTGGTAGGGCACCGGCGCCTGATCGCCGTAGACCGTGGCCGAGGACGAGAACACCAGCGTGTGGCAGCCGTGGCGGCGCATCGCCCGCAACAGGGAGAACGTCGACTCCAGGTTGTTCTGGTAGTAGTCGAGCGGGATCTGCACGCTCTCCCCGACCGCCTTGAGCCCCGCGAAGTGGATCACCGCGTCGATGCGCTCGGTGGCGAAGAGGTGCTCGGTCTTGTCCTTGTCGGTCACATCGAAGGCGTGCATCGGGATGTGCGTGCCCGTCAGCGTGTCGAGACGACCCATCACCGCCGGCTTGGCGTTGCCGAAGTTGTCGACGACGAGGACCTCATGGCCGGCTGCGACGAGCTGGACGACGGTGTGGGAGCCGATGTAGCCGGCTCCGCCTGAGACGAGAACGCGCATGGGCACACGATAGGGGGTTCTCGCCCCGGGCCGAGCCGGCAGGTCAGGTCAGTACGTCGGCTGCGACGGGTCGACCTGGTTGACCCAGGCCACCACGCCACCACCGACGTGGACGGCGTCGGCGTAGCCCGCACCCTTCACGATCGCCAGCGTCTCGGCGGAACGCACCCCGGTCTTGCAGTGCATGACGATCTGCTTGTCCGCCGGCAGCTTCTCCAGGGCGTGGCCGTTGAGGAACTCGCCCTTGGGGATCAGGACCGCACCCGGGATCTGGTTGATCTCGGCCTCGTTGGGCTCGCGGACGTCGACCAGCACGAAGTCGCGCGTGCCCTCCTCGCGCTCCTTGAGCATGTGCTCGAGGGTGATCACGGAGATGGTCGAGCCGGCAGCCGCCTCGGCCGCCTCCTCGGAGATGGCACCGCAGAAGGCCTCGTAGTCGATGAGCTCGGTGACCGTGGCGTTCTCGCCGCACAGGGCGCAGTTGGGGTCCTTGCGCACCTTGAGCTTGCGGTACTCCATCTCGAGGGCGTCGTAGATCATCAGCCGGCCGACCAGCGGGTCGCCGATGCCGACGAGCAGCTTGATCGCCTCGTTGACCTGGATCGAGCCGATGCTGGCGCACAGCACCCCCAGGACACCGCCCTCGGCGCAGCTGGGCACCATGCCGGGCGGCGGCGGCTCGGGGTAGAGGCAGCGGTAGCAAGGGGCCTCGTCGCTCAGGCTCGGCGCGAACACCGACGCCTGGCCGTCGAAGCGGTAGATCGAGCCCCACACGTAGGGGATCTTCAAGAAGTACGCCGCGTCGTTGACCATGTAGCGCGTCGCGAAGTTGTCGGTGCCGTCGACGATCAGGTCGTAGCCCTCGAAGATCGCCAGGACGTTGTCGTTGTCGAGGCGCTCGTTGTGCACGATCACGTTGACCAGGGGGTTGGTCTCCGTGATGGAGTCGCGCGCCGACTCGGCCTTCGGTCGCCCGATGTCCGACTGGCCGTGGATGATCTGGCGCTGCAGGTTGGACTCGTCGACCTCGTCGAACTCGGCGATCCCGAGGGTCCCCACCCCGGCTGCGGCCAGGTAGAGCAGCGCCGGGCTGCCGAGACCACCGGCGCCGATGACGAGCACCTTCGCGTTCTTCAGCCGCTTCTGCCCGGTCATCCCGACGTCGGGGATGATCAGGTGGCGGCTGTAGCGACGTACTTCGTCGATGGTCAGCTCGGCGGCCGGCTCGACGAGCGCGGGATAGGACACGACGTACTCCTTGGCAGTGCGGGACAGTCCGGTGCAGATGCGGTCTAGCCATGCCAACGTCGACAGCAGCCGCCCTGTTCCCCACCATGGTCTCCGGTGCCCGTCGGCCGGACACGGCCGGTCCGTGATCCGGACGAGCCACCACGTGAAGGTAGGCTTCCAGCCGCATCCTCATCTGGAAGGAACCACGTGAGCACAGGGCAGTACGGCGACACCGAGCAGCGCCCCCGAGGTGGGCGGATGCCCCGTCGCGCGCGCCGTGCGCAGCTGCTCGAGTCGGCCCTCGAGGTGTTCGTGGCCCAGGGCTACCACGCGGCCGCGATGGACGACATCGCCGACCGCGCGGGGGTCTCCAAGCCCGTGCTCTACCAGCACTTCCCGGGCAAGCTCGACCTCTACCTCGCCCTGCTCGACTCGTCGTGCGACGCCATCATCGAGAACTGCCGCGTCGCGCTCGCCTCGACCAACGACAACAAGCTGCGCGTGGAGGCGGCCACCGCCGCGTTCTACGACTACGTCGCGGCCGACTCCGGGGCCTTCCGCCTCGTCTTCGAGTCCGACCTCACCAACGAGCCCGCCGTGCGCGACCACGTCGACCGGGTCACCACCGAGTGCGCCGACATGATCGCCGAGGTGATCGGCGAGGACACCGGGCTGCCCACGGAGGCCTCCCGGCTGCTGGCCGTCTCACTCGTGGGAATGGCCCAGGTCAGCGCCCGGTTCTGGATGAAGGAGGGCGGCGGCATCAGCCGGGCCGACGCCGGAGCCCTCGTCTCGGGGCTGGCCTGGCGCGGCATCCGCGGCTATCCGCTCACCGACGAACACTGAAACCCCCCACGCTTTCAACCCGCAAGGTCAAGGAGACCCATGGAGATCAAGATCGGCATCCAGCACTCCCCCCGCGAGCTCGTCGTCGAGAGCAGCGACTCCGCTGCCGAGGTCGAGCAGGCGGTCAGTGACGCCGTGACCGGCGACGGTGTCCTCACCCTCACCGACGCCAAGGGCCGCAAGGTGATCGTTCCGGCGGCCAAGCTCGCGTACGTCGAGATCGGCGGCGGCGTGTCGGGCCGGGTCGGCTTCAGCGGCTGACCCACCTCCCGCCGAGTTGCGCCTCGCGGCCCGTTGAGTTGCGCCTCGCGGCCCGTTGAATCAGGAGTCGAGGCCCAGGTCGGCCATGCGCTGGGCGTGCGCCTCCGTCAAGCGGGTGAACATCCGGCCCAGGGCGGCGAGGTCCATGCCCGGCCGGTCCACACCGCCGGCCAACAGGGCCGAGAGCGCGTCGCGATCGGCCGCCACCCGTTGAGCCTGGGACAGCGCCTCACCCATCAGTCGTCGTCCCCACAGCGCGAGCCGGCCAGCCACGCGGTGGTCGGTCTCGATGGCCTTCTTGACCCGGTCGACCACGAACGCCGAATGACCCGCGTCGTCGAGTGACGCGATGACCAGATCGCGGGTGTCGGCGTCCACGAAGGCGGCGATCTCTCGGTAGAAGTCGGCGGCCAGCCCGTCGCCGACGTAGGCCTTGACCAGCCCCTCGAGCCAGTCGGCGGGCGCGGTGTGGCGGTGGAACTCCTCGATGGCAGGCACGAACGGTGCCATGGCGTCGTACGGCTCCACCCCGATCAGGGTCAGCTGGTCCAGCAGACGACCGACGTGCCCGAACTCGACGCTGGCCATCGAGGCGAGGGCGACCTTGTCCTGGAGCGTCGGAGCCAGCTTGGCGTCCTCCGCCAGGCGCTCGAAGGCGGAGATCTCGCCGTAGGTGATCACCGCCAGCAGGTCGACGACGGCTGCTCGATACTGCGGATCGTCGAACGCCGCATGGATCGCGGTCGGTGTTGATTCACCCATGGCCAGACCCTACCGATAGACTGACCGCAGATGCGCGCCGTCGGACCATGATTCGCGGCCGCAAGGCGAGTCGCCCCTGTAGTCACCATTCTTCTGTTCGGGGCACCCACCGCAGCATGTGCGCGGCAGCCCCAGGACCCAGATTCTGTCCGAGTAGGCCGCACTGAGACCACTCACGAAAGCGACAGGACGATTACCACCTTCAGAGACCTCGGGGTACTCCCCGAGATTTGCGACGCGCTCGAGCGCGCCGGCATCACCACCCCGTTCGCCATCCAGGAGATGACCCTCTCGGTCGCCCTGATGGGCACCGACCTGATCGGCCAGGCCCGCACCGGGACCGGCAAGACCCTCGCGTTCGGCATCCCGGTCATCCAGCGGACCGTTGCCCAGCACGACCCCGACTACACCGAGCTCGTCCCCGGCAAGCCCCAGGCCCTGATCGTCGCCCCGACGCGTGAGCTGGCACTGCAGGTGTCCAACGACCTCGCGCTGGCCAGCGCCGACCGCGGCGTACGCGTGCTGACGGTGTACGGCGGGGTGGGCTACGACCAGCAGCTCGACACCCTCCAGAGCGGTGTCGACATCGTCGTCGGTACGCCGGGCCGCCTCATCGACCTGATGAACCGTCGGGCGCTCGACCTGTCCCACGTGAAGTCGCTGGTCCTCGACGAGGCAGACGAGATGCTCGACCTGGGCTTCCTGCCCGACGTCGAGCGACTGCTGGCGAAGACTCCGGAGACCCGCCAGACGATGCTGTTCTCGGCCACCATGCCCGCCGCGATCGTCGCGCTGGCGCGCACGCACATGCGCCACCCGATGAACATCCGCGCCGAGTCCTCCTACGAGAACTCCACCGTGCCCGCCACAGCCCAGTTCATCTACCAGGTCCACGACCTCGACAAGCCGGAGATCATCGGCCGGGTGCTCCAGGCCGAGGACGCCGGCAAGATGATCGTGTTCACCAAGACCAAGCGGGCCGCTCAGCGCGTCGCCGACGACCTCGTCGACCGCGGCTTCAATGCCAGCCCGTTGCACGGTGACATGGCTCAGGTCGCCCGGGAGAAGGCGCTGACCAAGTTCCGCTCCGACAAGCTCGACGTCCTGGTGGCGACCGACGTCGCAGCGCGCGGGATCGACGTCGCGGGCGTCACCCACGTCATCAACTACAGCTGCCCCGAGGACGACAAGACCTACGTGCACCGGATCGGCCGCACCGGCCGCGCCGGGGCCTCGGGCATCGCCATCACGTTCGTGGACTGGGCCGACGTGACCCGTTGGAAGACGATCAACAAGACCCTCGACCTGCCGTTCGAGGACCCGCCGGAGACCTACTCCACCTCCGAGCACCTCTACCACGAGCAGGGCATCACGCCCGGCACGAAGGGGCGCATCGCCGAGGCCAAGCCGGTGGAGCGCAAGCCCGAGGCCGAGCGTTCCTCGCGACCGCCTCGCAGCCGCAACAGCCGCAGCCGCACGCGCACCCGCAGCGGCGAGCAGGTGGCCGGCGAACAGGCCACCGGCAATCAGCAGCAGGTCGCGGCTGCCAGCGCCAGCCCGGACGGCGAGTCCAGTGCCGAGGGCGCGGCTCCGCGCAGCCGCAACCGCAACCGCAACCGACGTCGCCGCCCGGCCGCCGACGCCTCCTGACCCCGACCCGTCGCAGATGTACACCCCGCCGTGTACATCTGCGACGGGTCGACGCATTTCTGACGTACATCTGCGACAGGTCGGCTAGGCGGTGACGACCACCGTGGTGTCGAGCGGCGCGAAGTCCCACAGCGCCTTGGCGTCGGACTCCTTCTGACGGATGCAGCCGTGGGACTGCGGCGTGCCCAGCTCGGACCTCCGCTGCACCGGGACCCCGTTGTCCACCGGGATGTCGTGGAACCCGATCGCCGCACCGGTGTCACCGGTGGTGAACCGCACGAACCACTCCATGGTGCCGGAGTCGTTGATGCCCCAGGCCTGCTCCGAGCGTGAGTAGACCGAGAACGTGCCGGGGTCGAGGTTGTCGGTGAGGCTTCCGGAGACGAGGTAGGTGCGCTCGACCGAGTCGTCGGCGTCCACCAGCCACACCCGCTGCTCGCTCTGGCTGAACACCACGCGGCGCCCCGAACCGGAGTCGTCAGGGAGGGCGTACGCCGTGAGGTCGGCCTGCGTCGCGCTCGCGACCTTCTGCTCCTCGGTCTGGTCGGAGTCGGCGGCGGCTCCCGACGAGGCAGCGGTCTCGCCGTCGGGGGCGGATGCGACGGTCGTCCCCGAGGAGGGTGCGACAGCCGCATCGAGCGCCAGATCGGGACCCTGGTCGGCATTGCCGGCCGAGATCGGCAGGATGCCGACGCCACCGAGCAGGGCGACGACCGTGACGGCCAACGAGGCCACGGCCGCCGTCACCCGGCCGTAGCGCGGTCGGACGGGTTCGAGGCGGTGGCGGCCCACGCTCAGGCCCGCTTCCTGGCGGGCTTCTTCACGGCGCGCGCCTTGGGCCGCTGGGAGCGCTTGATCAGGTTGCCGGCCACCTCGCGATAGGCCGTCGCGCCCTTGGAGGAGCGGCTCGTCGAGAGGATCGACCGACCGGCGGCGGGCGCCTCGGCGAACTTGATGGTCTTGGGGATCGGCGGCTCGATGACGTCGAGGTCATAGGTGTCGGAGATGGTCTCCAGCACCGTGCGCGAGTGGTTGGTGCGGCCGTCGAAGATGGTGGGCAGGACGCCCCACACCTCGAGCTTGCGGTTGGTGAAGCGGCGTACGTCGTGAACGGTGTCGAGCAGCTGCCCCACGCCCCGGTGGGAGAGGGTCTCGCACTGCAGCGGGATCAGCACCCCCTGGGCAGCGGTCAGCGCGGCGACGGTCAGGACGCCGAGCGACGGTGGGCAGTCGAGCAGGATCCAGTCGTAGCCGTGTCCGTCCTCCTCGAGCTGGTCGATCAGCGAGGCGATGACGTGCTCGCGGCCGGTGCGGGTGAGCAGGTCGGCCTCGGCCCTGGCGAGCTCGATGGTCGCCGGCAGCAGGTCGACGCCGTCCTCGGTGGCCAGGATGACCTCAGCCGGGTCGACGCCCTTGGTCAGCACGTGGTGCACCGACACGTCCAGGTCCTCGGGGTCGACGCCCAGCGAGAACGTGAGGCACGCCTGGGGGTCGAGGTCGATCAGCAGCACCTTGTAGTCGAGCTCGGCGAGGGCAGCACCGATCGAGGCGACCGTAGTGGTCTTGGCCACGCCACCCTTCTGGTTGGCGATCGCGAGTGTCGTCGTCATCGTGTCCCATCATGCCTGACCGCTTGCCCCGATTGCGCTCCGACCTGTTGGCTGGGCGGCATGTCGCTCACATGCACGGCCCTGGTCACCGGCGCCACCTCGGGAATCGGGCACGAGTTCGCCCGTCAGCTGGCCGCCGACGGCTGGAACCTGATCCTCGTCGCCCGCACCGCGCCGCGTCTCGCCGACGTGTCCCGCGCCCTCGCGGAGGAGTACGGCGTCCAGGTGGAGCCCATGCCTGCCGACCTGACCGACCGCGACCAGCTGGGCCTGGTGGAGGCGCGTCTCGCGGATGCCACCAGGCCGATCGACCTGCTGGTCAACAACGCGGGCTTCGGGCTCAAGCAGCGGTTCCTGGACAACGACGTCGCGGACGAGCAGCAGATGCTCGACCTCTTGGTCACCGCGGTGCTGCGGCTCAGCCACGCGGCGCTCGGACCGATGACCGCACGCGGACAGGGCGGCATCATCAACGTCTCCAGCGTCGCGGCGTTCCTCCCCCGCGGCACCTACAGCGCCGCGAAGGCCTGGGTCAACAGCTTCAGCCGCTGGGCGTCCACCGAGTACGCCGCGAAGGGGGTCACCGTGACCGCCGTGTGCCCGGGCTTCGTCAAGACCGAGTTCCACGAGCGGATGAAGGTCCAGCGCGGCTCCGGCTTCCTGTGGCTGGAGGCCGACCGGCTGGTGCGTGAGGCACTGGCCGACTTCGCCGCCGGCAAGGCCATCTCGATCCCGACCCGCCGCTACCGGATGATCGTGCGTCTGAGTCGCCTGGTGCCGAGCGGCCTCGCACAGCGGGCGCAGCGGATCGGTCGCCGCTGACCTCAGCCTTCGCCGGCGATGAACGCGCGGACGGCGTCCGCGATCATCTGCACCGCGATGGCCGACAGCAAGAGTCCGGCGATCTTGGTCACGAGCACGACCCCGCTCTGCTTGATCAGCCGCAGGATCCGCACGGAGAACCGCATCGCCAGCCAGATGGCGACGTGCACACCCACCACGCCGAGGGCGACGGCGAGGAACTCCGGGGCCGAGTCGACCCGCTTGGAGAACAGCATCGTGGCGACGATGGCCCCTGGGCCGGCGAGCAGCGGGGTGCCGAGCGGCACCAGGGCGACGTTGACATCGGCTGCGGACGACTGCTCCTTCTCGTTGCCGGTCAGCAGCTCGAGCGCGATCAGCAGCAGCAGGAGGCCGCCGGAGGCCTGCAGCGCCGGCAGCGAGATGTGCAGGTAGTGCAGGATCGCCCCGCCGAAGAAGGCGAACACCGTGATCACGAAGAACGACACCAGCACCGCCTGCCAGGCAGCGCGCCGGATGGTGGCCGGGGAGCGCCCCGAGGTGAGCGACAGGAAGACCGGGATGGTGCCGGGCGGGTCCATGATCACGAAGAGGGTCACGAAGACCTCGGTGAGCAGGGTCAGGCTGATCAGCTCGCTCATGGGGCCTCGAGAGCAGGCGTGTCGCGACCGGAGGTCAGCGAGGCCACGGTGGCCAGGGCCATCAGCCGTTCGAACTGGGCGGGGTCGGTGGTGTTGCAGCCGAGGTCGAAGTCGACCTTCCCGGCGCCGTGGAAGTCGCTGCTCCCGGTGGCCACCAGGTCGAGCGCGTCGGCGAGCTCGCGCAGCCGAGCGCGCTTGGCCGCGGTGTGGTCCTGGTGGTCGACCTCGATCCCCGCGAGCCCGGCGGCCCGCAGGGCGCCGAAGGCTGGCTCGTCGAGGGCACTCGAGTCGTGGCGACCGGCCCACGGATGAGCGACCACGCTCACTCCTCCGGCTGCGGCGACCAGGCCGATCATCTCGGTGAGGTCGGCCGCGTACCGGTCGACGTACGCCGGGCGCCCGGGTCCGAGGAAGCGGGCGAACGCCTCGTCACGGTTGAGCACGACCCCCTTCTCCACCAGCGCGTCGGCGACGTGGGGGCGCCCCATCGCGGTGGCCTCGCCGGCCACTCGGCGTACGTCGTGGATGTCGATGTCGATGCCGAGGTCGCGCAGCCGGGCCAGCAGCGCCGGCAACCGGCTGTTGCGACCGTCGATCACCCGGGCGAGCTCCTGCGCCAGGGGCGGGTACGTCGAGTCGGGGAGGTAGCCCAGGAGATGGGTGCTCTCCCCCGCGAACCGGCAGCTGATCTCGATGCCTCGCAGGAGGGTCAGCCCGACCCGCTGGGCGGCCCGGGACGCCTCGTCCCAGCCGTCGAAGCAGTCGTGGTCGGTGATCGCCAGGACGTCGAGCCCCACCTCGGCAGCATGCTCGACCAGCTCGGTCGGGGACATGGTCCCGTCGGAGCGATCGGAGTGGGTGTGGAGATCGATGCGCACCACCGCAGCCTAGGGCTTCACCAGGCCGGCGGATTGCCACCGAACGTCAGCTCGAGCATCTCGGGACCGATCCCGGACGCGTCACGCAGGATCCACTCGTCGCGCAGGAGCAGCATCGCCGACGCCGGCCGGAGCACGATCCACAGCCACCGCCCGCCGGCCTCGCCCGCGAAGACCGATCGGTCGAACCGGTCGTCGGCCGCGCTGGTCGACACCAGCCAGAGCGGCACGGACTGGGAGCCGATCCGGATGCGGACGGGTGGGGGGCCGTCGCCGACCTCGTTGCCGGGGTCGGTGTGGACGGTCGAGGCACACCGCGCGCCGAGTCCGGTGCCGGCCTCCTCGGTGATCACGAAGACGTCGACGGGCCCGTCGAGCTCGCTGGCGCCCGAGCAGCAGGTGACCGAGGCTCGCACCCGGCCGGGGGCACCGACGATGCCGAAGTCGGTCACCGACCACCCCGGGCTCATCGGCCACGGCAGGTAGAGGGGGAAGTCGCGGCTCCGCCCGAGCAGCTCACCGAAGTCGTCGTACGACGCCTCGGCCGGGCGCCACAACGGCGTGATCGGGCCGTGGTCACCGCAGGCCCAGCCGGACCCCCGCTCGAACACGGGAGCCGTACAGCGGGGACAGCCGGCGAGCAGGGCCACCGGACCATTCTCCTGAGCCGCTGGGGGGAAGGGAAGGGGTCAGCTGTTCCAGCGCAGCAGCACCGGAGTCTCCCGGTCGTAGCCGAGCACGCTCAGGGTCGAGGTGTCGAGCTTGAAGTAGCGACCCTCGCTGACCGGCTGCTGGATCCAGCGCGCGGCCAACGCCCGGAGCGCGTGACCGTGCCCGAAGACCAGGCAGCGACCACCGGAGGTGCGCACGCGGGAGACCACTCGGTCCAGGCGATCGGCGACCTGCTGAGCCGTCTCCCCTCCGGGCGAGGGATGGGTCCAGACGCTCCAGCCGGGCACCCGTTCGCGGATCTGGGGCGTGGTGATCCCCTCGTAGTCGCCGTAGTCCCACTCCACCAGGTCCTCGTCGACGACGGCGTCGCCGTGGCCGACGAGCTCGGCCGTGTGGCGGGCCCGCTGACGAGGGCTGGTGAGCACCAGGTCGAACTCCAGGTCGGCGAGCCGGGGGGCGAGCGCCGTGGCCACCTCGATGCCGTGCTCGGTGAGGGGCAGGTCGGTCGTCGAGGTGTGCTGGCCCGAGCGACTCCACTCGGTCTCCCCGTGTCGGATCACCCAGAGCTCGTTCGTCGCTGCGTCGGTCATGCTCGGAGTCTTGCGCACTCGGGCACGAGCCACCAAGCACCGGCCGGTGAACACCTGGCATCATCGGCGCCGTGACAGCACTTCGCCGGCACCGCCTGGCCACGGCTGCGGCGTTCGCCACGCAGGGCATGGTCTTCGTCAGCCTGACCACCCGGCTGCCGGACTTCCAGGATCGCTGGGACCTCTCCGACGTGCTCCTGTCACTGTTGCTGCTGCTGATGGTGGGCCTCGCCGGGCTGGGCTCGGTGGTCGCCGAGACGCTCGCCAAGCGTCACCCGAGTGCCACCCTGCTGCGCTGCGGCCTGGTGATCGTCGCGGTGTCGGTTCCTCTGGTCGCTGTCGCTCCGGCCGCCGCCGTGTTCGTCGTCGCGCTCGCGGCGTACGGCGTCGGGCTGGGCGTGGTCGACGCGACCACCAACATGCAGGGGGTGGCGATCGAGCACGGCTTCGGTCGGCCGATCCTGCCCTCGTTCTACGGCGCGTGGACGCTCGGCGGGGTGGTGGGCTCCGCCCTGACCCTCGCCACCTCGGGCCTTCCGCTGGAGGCGACGGCCGCGGTGGCCGTGGTCCCGGCCGTCGTGGCCGGCGCGGCGTTCCTGCCACGGACCGGGGCGCCGGTCAGCCCCGAGGGAGTGGACATCCCGTGGCGCTCGATCCTCCTGGTGGGCGTGGCCCTCGTGCTGTTCTACATGGTCGACACGGCTGCCCTGACCTGGGGACCGGTCTTCCTGGACCACACCTTCACCATCCCCGGGTCGCTGGTCGCCCTGGCCACGTTCCCCTACCTGCTGGCGAGTGGCGCGATGCGCCTGGCGGGCGACCGCCTGGTGCAGCGCTTCGGCCCGGTGACGCTGCTCCGGGTGGGTGGCCTGGTCGCCTCGGGTGCCCTCGCGGTCATCGTCGCGTCACCGGCCTGGCCGGTGGCGGTGCTGGGCTTCGCCGTGCTCGGTTCCGCGGTCGCCGTGATCGCGCCGCTCAGCTTCTCCGCGGCGGCCAGGATCGCCGGATCCGGCCTGGGCCCGGAGGACCGCCATGCCCGGGTCGACGCGGTGATCGCCCGGTTCAACCAGTTCAACTACGCCGGAGCCCTTCTGGGCGCGGTGATGACCGGCCTGGTGGGCGCCAACTCGCTGAGGTTCGGCTTCGCGGTGCCGATGGTCCTGATCCTGGCCATCCTGCCGCTCGCCAGGGCCTTCGCCCCGTCTGCCTCAGCCGCGGGCGTCTGAGCCGGCGGGCCCGGCCCAGAAGCGGTCGGGCACGGGCGTGGGCCGCCCGGGCTGCTCGCCGCCACGCGCAGTGAGATAGCTGTCCTTGGGCACCATCACCTTGCGGCGGAAGATGCACACCACCGTGCCGTCCTGGTTGTAGCCGATGGTCTCGACGTAGACCACCCCACGGTCGTCCTTGCTCGTGCTCTCGGTCTTCGACAGCACCGTCGTCTCGCCGTACAGCGTGTCCCCGTGGAAGGTCGGGGCGACGTGTCGCAGCGACTCGACCTCGAGGTTCGCGATCGCCTTCCCGGAGACGTCGGCCACGCTCATCCCGAGCAGGATCGAGTAGACGTAGTTGCCGACCACGACGTTCTTGCCGAACTGGGTGGTCTCGCCGGCGTAGTTCGCGTCGAGGTGCAGCGGGTGGTGGTTCATGGTGAGCAGGCAGAACAGATGGTCGTCGTACTCCGTGACGGTCTTGCCTGGCCAGTGCTTGTACGTCGCGCCGACCTCGAACTCCTCGAAACTACGACCGAACTGCACGACCTGCTCCTCACGCCTGGATGCCCGACGCCCGGGCGTGACCCATCGTGCCGAATCACCGGGCGCGTGGACACCCTGAATCACGTGCGATACCTCACCCCCTCGGGCAGGGGTTCGCGATTCGCGGCACTGTCGGTGCCACCTGATTGACTGGTCCCATGGCATCGAACTCCTCCGACCTGGCCGTGTCCGCTCGCGGTCTGACCAAGACCTTCGGTGAGACCAGGGCCCTGCGCGGCATCGACCTCGACATCCCTCGAGGCACGGTCCTGGGCGTGCTGGGTCCGAACGGCGCCGGCAAGACCACTGCCGTGCGCATCCTCACCACCCTGTCTCAGGCGGACCGCGGCGAGGCGACCGTCCTCGGTTTCGACGTACGCCGTGAGCCCCACGAGGTCCGCCGTCGGATCGGCCTCGCCGGGCAGGCGGCCTCGGTCGACAACATCCTGAGCGGGCGGCAGAACCTCGAGCTGGTCGGCCGGCTCTATCACCTCGACCCCGCCGCGCGGGCACGTCGGGCCGGCGAGCTGCTGGAGCAGTTCTCCCTGGCCGACGCCGCCGACAAGCCGGCCAAGGACTACTCCGGCGGCATGCGGCGCAGGCTCGACCTGGCGGCTGCCCTGGTGGCCGAGCCCGAGCTGCTGGTGCTCGACGAGCCCACGACAGGTCTCGACCCACGCAGCCGCAACGAGCTGTGGGAGGTCCTGGCCGGGCTGGTCCGCGACGGCGCGACGATTCTGCTGACCACGCAATACCTCGAAGAGGCCGATCGGCTCGCCGACCAGATCACCGTCATCGACCACGGCACCGTCATCGCCGAGGGCACCGCCAACGAGCTGAAGCGGCAGGTCGGCGGCGAACGCATCGCCGTCACGGCCGCGGAGCGAGGAGATGTCGCCCGGCTCGCCACGCTCGTCGAGGAGGTGTCGGGCACGGCGGCGCTGGTGGAGGCCGAGGCTCGTCAGGTCACCGCCGCGGTCACCGGCGTCGACGCACTGGCCCGACTCGCTGAGGCGGTGCACGCTGCCGGCATCCTGGTCGACGACCTGGGGCTGCACCGGCCGACGCTCGACGACGTGTTCCTTCAACTCACCGGTCACGCGACCGCCGACTCCGAGGAGGTGCCCGCATGAGCGCCGACACCGATCTGTCCACCGCGCGCTCCACGACCGCGTCCCCCGTCGCGACCTCGTCCGGCGGCATGCTGGGTCTCCTGCAGGACTCCTGGGCGCTCACGCTGCGCAACTTCATCCACATCCGCCGCAACCCGGAGCGGCTGCTCGACGCCACCGTCCAGCCGATCATGTTCACGGTGCTGTTCGTCTACGTCTTCGGCGGCGCGATCCCGGTGGAGGGCGGCTACCGCGACTTCCTGATGCCGGGCATCTTCGTCCAGACGCTGGCGTTCTCGTGCTTCGGCACCGCCCTCGGTCTCGCCGCCGACCGCAAGTCGGGGTTCATCGACCGGCTCCTGGCGCTGCCGACCTCTCGCGCGGCCCTCCTGGTGGGTCGGGTCACGACCGACATGCTGATCACGTGCCTGACGCTGACGATCCTGATCTGCACTGGGCTGGTCGTCGGCTGGCGACCTCACGAGACGCCGGCCAGCGTGGCCCTGGCGATCGGGCTGATGCTGCTGTTCAGCTTCAGCATGACCTGGCTCGGCGTCCTCCTGGGCTGCGTCGTGACCGAGCCCGAAGCGGTGATGGGGGTCGGCTTCATCGTGCTCTTCCCGCTGACCTTCATCGCCAACACGTTCGTGCCCACCGAGGGCATGCCCGCCATCGTGCAGACCATGGCCGAGTACAACCCGATCAGCTGGGTCACGGCGGCCGCGCGCGAGCGCCTCGGCAACAGCAACCCGAGCCTCGAGACGTCCGACGCCTGGCCGCTCCAGCATCCGGTGATCGCCACGCTGCTGGTCTGTGCGGCGCTGAGTGCGATCTTCGCGCCCCTGGCCCTGGCCCGTTATCGCCGGATCACGCGGGGCTAGGCTCCGCGCACGTCAGGATCAGGAACCCCCGCCGCCCGCCTTGCGGCGGTGCATCTTGGGTGCTCCGCCCACGACCTCGGGGCCGTGGGCCTTCTCGGCGCCTGGCTTTCCCTCGGAGTCGCTCGGGTGCCTCGACTTGTTCTTGCGGTCGAGCGCCTCCCGCATCTTGGCCTTGAGGTCTTCGTTGCCGCCGTCGGTCATGGTGCTTGCTCCTCGTGTCGGGTCCGGTGTCCACCATGTCAGGCCGAAGCAAGCCGGTCGAGCGCATAACACCGGGTCAGCGAGTATCGTTCTCCCATGAGGAACCTCGCGTTCGTGGCCGCATCGGTGTTGCTGGTCGCGGGCTGCGGTTCGTCCGGGGACGGCGACTCCGGTGAGGACCCTGCGGCTGCGGCCGACGAGACCTCGGCCGCCGCGTCACCCTCGACCGAGCCCAGCGCCGAGCCGGCCGAGTCCCCCAGCGTCGAGCCTGCCAACGGCATGAAGCTCGACGCGGTCGCCTTCTCCCTCACCGTGCCGAAGGGCTGGGACAACATCAACGAAGGTGACGACAAGTCGGTGGTGCTCTACGCCGCCGACCTGCGTTCCAACGGCGAGACCCCCGACATGGTGACCGTACGCCGGGTCTCCGGCACGGCACCGAGCGTGGGGCAGGCCGGAGTCCGCGGCGCAGACCGCCTGAAGACCGACGGTGCCACCCGCATCAAGGTGCTCGACCCGGTCGAGGTGTGCGGGTCCGAGGTGGCACACGTGCGGGCCATCCAGACGACCCCGGGCGTCCACACGATGCTGAACCAATACTCCGTGGCCGCGGCCGACGACACGTGGCTGATCACGTTCGCCACCAACCAGTGGCAGGTCGAGCAGGACCGGAGCCGTCTGCTCGACTCGGTGCTGGCCACCTGCACGCTGGCCGGCTGAGGCTCCGCTAGGACTTGAGGGCGTAGTCCTCGAGCAGTCGTCGACCGATGATCATCCGCTGGATGTCGGCGGTGCCCTCCCCGATCAGCAGCATCGGCGCCTCGCGGTAGAGCCGCTCGATCTCGTACTCCTTGGAGTAGCCATAGCCCCCGTGGATGCGGAAGGAGTCCTCCACCACGTCTCGACAGAACTCCGCGGCGAGATACTTCGCCATTCCGGCCTCGAGGTCGTTGCGCTCACCCTTGTCCTTCTTGCGAGCGGCGGTCACGACCATGCCGTGCGCCGCCTCGACCTTCGTGCCCATCTCGGCCAGCCGGAACAGCACGGCCTGGTGCTCGGCGATCTTCTTGCCGAAGGTCTCGCGCTGCTGGGCGTAGGCGATGCCGAGCTCGAAGGCCCGGGTGGCCAGCCCGACGGCCCGCGCAGCGACGTTCACGCGCCCGACCTCGACGCCGTCCATCATCTGGTAGAAGCCCTTGCCCGGTTCGCCACCGAGGATCTGGTCGGCCGAGATCCGGTGGCCCTGGAAGATCAGCTCGGTGGTGTCGACCCCCTTGTAGCCCATCTTCTCGATCTTGCCCGGCACGGTGACACCCTGCGCGGTCTCGCCGAAGCCGGGCTCCTTCTCGACCAGGAACGTGGTCATGTTCTTGTACGGCGTGCTGCCACCCTCGTCGGTCTTGACGAGCACGGCCACCAGGTTGGACGACCCACCGTTGGTCAGCCACATCTTCTGGCCGTCGATCGTGTAGTCGCCATCGTCACCTTTGACGGCCTTGGTCTTGATCGCGGCGACATCGGAGCCCAGGGCCGGCTCAGACATCGAGAACGCCCCGCGGACCTCCCCGGCCGCCATCCTGGGCAGGTAGTTCGCCTTCTGCGCCTCGGTGCCGTGGTGCATGAGCATCCAGGCGACGATGAAGTGCGTGTTGATCACGCCCGACACACTCATCCAGCCGCGAGCGATCTCCTCCACCACCAGGGAGTAGGTCAACAGGCTCTCGCCCAGGCCGCCGTACTCCTCGGGGATCATCAGCCCGAAGATCCCGAGGTCCTTGAGACCTTCGACGATGTCGGTCGGATACTCGTCGCGGTGCTCCAGCTCGGTCGCGACCGGGAGGATCTTCTCCTCGACGAACTGGCGAACGGTCTTGAGGATCTCCTCCTGGATGTCGGTGAGACCTTCGGTTGCGCAGAGACGTCCCATGGATCGTGGTGTCCTTTTCGTTGGCGTGACGACGGGCACAAGTATGGGCGGGAGGGTGTCTGCACGGCACCCTTTGTGAGTTATCCCTCCGCTCGCCGGTTGGGTATGCTCGACTCTCGAACCGCGGCCACCCAGGCAGCGGCATGAAGGCGGAGGCGCTCGGTGGGAAGGCACGCTAAGCCACAGCGTTCTGCCCGCACGAAGCCCACCGGATCGCCTCGCGCACGTCGGGCCTTCGGGTCGACGGCGGGCTGGCTGGGCAAGACCGCCGCCCTCGTGGTCGCGGTCGTGGCCACCAGCGTGCTGGCCGGCAGCATCCCCGGCAGCGGCCTGACCGCCTCGATCCAGGGTGCCTCGACCGAGCGCGACCCCTACCCGGACGCACGGTCGGCCAGTCCCTCGCCCACGGCCCCGGCGGCCCCGGCCCGCGTGGTGAAGGGCCAGGTCTTCGTCCCGAAGAAGAGCAATGTGGCCGCCTTCCGGGAACGGATGCTGCTCAAGGGCTACGTCCAGGCTCCACCCGGCTCGACTCTCTCGACCGAGTTCGTGGTCTCCTCCTTCAACGTGCTCGGCGCCGGCCACACCGCCAAGGGCGGAGACCGCAAGGGCTTCGCGTCCGGTGACAGCCGGATCCGCAACGCCGTGACCCTCCTGCGCAGCCACGGCGTGAGCGTCGCAGGACTCCAGGAGTTCCAGTCGACGCAATACCACACGTTCGCCGCAGTGGCCGGTGAGTACGGCGTCTGGCCGGCCATGACCATGGGCCAGGCTCCGGTCCAGAACAGCATCGTGTGGCGCAGGTCCGAATGGGAGTTCGTCGAGGGTCGCACGTCGCAGATCCCCTACTTCGGCGGCCGCCGGATGCCGATGCCGCACATCCTGCTGCGCAGCCTGGAGTCCGGCCGTGAGGTCTGGTTCGCCAACTACCACAACCCCGCCGATGCCCACGGCCCCGCACAGCGCTGGCGTGACGCCGCCGCGTCGATCGAGGCGGCGCTCGCCCGCGAGCTCACTGCCGACGGGACGCCGATGATCATCACCGGGGACATGAACGACCGCGAAGAGTATGCCTGCCGCCTGACCGGCTCAGCGCCGATGCACTCGGCCGACGGAGCCCACACCGAGGGCGGGAGCTGCCGGCTGCCGAGGCAGATGAACGTCGACTGGATTTTCGGTTCCCCGTCGATCTCGTTCACCGGATTCGTCACCGACCGCAGCAGCCTGGTGAACCGTACGACCGACCACCCGATGGTGCGCTCCACCGCGACCATCGCCCCGCTGGTGGAGTCGGCACGCTGTATCAAGGGCCCCAAGCGCAGCGGTCTGGTCTACTGCCCCAAGGACTAGGCACCTCCCACTCTGCTCATCGACCAAGGGATCCTCCACGCATGGCACAGCGTCTGGCTCTTCACATCGGCCTGATGAAGTCCGGAACGACGTTCCTCCAGGGGCGGCTCGACACGAACCGTGACCGGCTCGCAGAACAGGGCGTGCTGTTCCCCGGCCCGTCCTGGGGCCGGCAGGTGCGAGCGGTGTCCGACCTGATCGAGAGCGCCTACCGCAAGCCCGGTGCCTGGGCGAGCCTGCGTGACGAGATCAACGCCCATCCCGGCACCGCCGTCGTCTCGATGGAGTACCTCGCGCCGATCGGCGCCCCGCGGATCGCCACGTTGCGCGACGCGTTCCCCGGCACCGAGCTCGACGTCGTCATCTCGGTGCGGGATCTCGGCCGGAGCGTCCCGGCGATGTGGCAGGAGGCGATCAAGAACCGCCAGACCTGGCCGTGGCCGGAGTACGTCGAGTCGATCCGCACCGGCGGCAAGGCCGGCAAGCGGTTCTGGCGCCAGCAGCACAGCAGCCGGATCGCGGCTCGCTGGGCCTCGAAGGTCGGTGCCGAGCATGTCCACGTGCTGACGATCCCGCCGCCGGGAGCGGCACCGGAGGTGCTGTGGGACCGGTTCTGCCAGATCACCGGGATCGGACCGGACACCTGGCAGGAGGCTCCCCGCTCCAACGAGTCGCTGGGGGCGGCGTCCACGCTGATGATGCGGCTGCTCAACGAGCAGACGCACGAGCTGACGCTGCCGGAGTACAAGAAGCGGGTCAAAGCGCTGGCCAAGCACCAGCTCGGCAAGCGCAAGGCCCAGGAGGACCCCATCGGCTTCCAGGTGCCGCGGTGGCTGCGCGCGGAGTCGAAGCGGATCCAGGACCAGCTCGTCGACAGTGGCGTCCACATCGTGGGTTCCGTGGCCGAGCTCGATCCGGTCGACGTCCCCGGTGTCGACCCGACGACCGTCTCACTCGAGGCTCAGCGAGACGCGGCGGTCTCGGCGCTGGCCACCGTGCTGCGTCAGGTGCAGCGCGTCACCTGAGTCAGTCGTTCTCCCAGGCCGGTCCGCCGCGCTTCGGGATCGACTCCTCCTGCACGGTGGCGAACAGTCTCTGCAGTGAGGCCAGGGCGCTCTTGTCCGTCGTCGACGGGTAGGGGATGTACTTCACGAGGTGCGACTTGTTGGCCCACATGAACTGGAAGTTGTTGGCGTACTGCTTGTAGGCACCGTCGAGCTTCATCGACAAGATCTCCTCGTCGCCCTTCAACCCCTCAGGGTTCCAGTTGCTCGAGCCGGTCACGACCATCTTCGTGCCCCGCTTCTTGCCGTAGTTGCCGGAGATCAGCAACTCCTTCTGGTGGGTGTAGAGATCGATGAACTCGTCTTCGTTGGTGTCGTAGCCGGTGGTGTGCACGGGGATGTAGCCCCGCGGGGTCTTGGTCGCGAAGGTGTTGCGCACGCTCTCGCCGGCGAAGCCGTACATCAGCTTGACGTCACAGCCCTGGGCGAACAGCGAGCGGATCTTCTGCGCGAGATAGAGACCGCGATACTCGTTCCAGGCATGCATCACGACTCGGACGATGGTGCGGTGGTCCCTCGTGCCGTAGCCCTTGATCGCGCCCTTGCACTTCACCTGGTTGAGCATCGTGATGATCGGGTCGTGCTTGGGACCGAAGTTCCGGTAGGGCGTGGCCTGCAGCAGGATGCCCTTGGCGATCTTGGTGGACCAGTAGCCCTGCGACTTGTCCTTGCGCATCTGGCCGAACAGCTCGTTGAAGCCCCGGTAGAAGGCTGGGCTGTTGTTGCGGATGTAGATGTCGTTGTACTGGTTGACGGCCGAGTTCTTGGTCAGGTTGGCCGAGCCGGTCATCACCACGTCCCTGGCGGACCCGGTGTGGGTGAAGAGGTACATCTTGGTGTGCAGGTTCTCGCCGTGCGAGCGGCACCCGTTGCTGCACTCGTAGGCGAAGCTCTTCTTCCAGCGGTTCTTGCCGAGCGCCCGGTGGAGCAGCTTCTGCGCCGGGGTCACCTGGTGGTTGTTCAACAGGACCTGCACCCGGACGCCGCGCTTGTGTGCACGGACCAGTGCCTGCGCGATGTTCTTGCGGTCGAAGGAGAAGACCGCGATCTTGATGTAGGTCCCCTTGCGGGCGTGGTTGATCGCGCCGACGATCTGCTCGTGGATGCGGTATTGCTTGTCACCTGCTCGGGGAACGTTGAACGTTGCTCCCGGCTTCGGCTGCCATTTCGCGGCGTTGGCGGGTGCCACCGTGGTGACCATTCCGAGAACGAGCAGGACAAGCAGGAGTCGGCGGACCCATTTCACGATGACTTAACCCCTCGAAAATCGCGACCTGATGGCGCTGACGATGCGGGCCACGCTAACACGACGTCTCTGCGATCCCAGCACCGTTGCGAGTTCGTTGCGCTCCCGCGTCACTCCGCGAACCTTGCCCATCAGGGCGGCCACGACCCGGACGGAGACGTCCAGCATCTCGGCCTCGCTCACCTCGGAGGGGTGACGGTGACCTGACACGTCGCTGGGGGTCAGCAACGCCAGATCCCCCGCCACGTCGTACTCCCCGGCGGTCAGGATCTCGAGCGCACGCTCGCCCCGACGGGCCAGGTCGGCGAGGGTCTCGGGGCCGGGTCGGAACCGCTCCGAGGTCGCAGGGATCACGTCGGGCATGGCCAGATAGCTCCGGATCCAGCGCCCACGGTCGCCGGCGCTGCGGAACTCCGTCAGGTGCGGATTGATCCGGCGCAGCACCTCGGTCTCCACCACGCCCATCGAGCGGTTCGCGGTGCCGCGCTCGGTGCGGACCCGGACCGACTCGACCCCCAGCACTGACGCGAACCGGACCCAGAGCTCCTCCGAGGAGCCGTGACCGGAGGCCATGGGGAGGACGTGCACGCGGGGGGCTGGCACGACCTCACCCCAGCGCCCGAGGACGTCGGCCAGGTCGCTGGATCCCCAGCCCCACTCGTCGGTCGGGTCGTAGGTCGACCGAGGCGGGAAGGAGTCGATGTCCTGGGTCCCGCCGTTGCGCACCCATTCCTGCCAGCGGGAGATGCCGAGATCCACCATCGCGCGGGCGGTGAGGATGACGTGCACCTCGGCATCGGGGAAGTCGTCGACCATCCGACGCACCTGGGACGCGGACGCCGCACAGAAGAACTCGTGGCTGACCAGGACGTCCCCGGGCCAGGCCCGGGCCTCGGTCACCAGGTCCTGCCAGGGCTGGCTGACGTCACCCGAGCGTCGAGCCAGCGCAGGATCCTGGCGTACGTCGAGCGAGGCGAGCAGGTGCCGGCGCTGGTGGGCGCCGGGCAGCAGCAGCCCGGCCTTGCCCAGCGCGGCCTTGTTGGCCCAGGCGACGTCCTGGAGGTAGGTGGTGCCGGTCTTGGGAAGCCCGATGTGGAGGAAGACCCTCCTAGTCATGAGGCTTCCAGCTGAGGGGGTCGCTCACGTCAGTGCGGTAGCGCTCCAGGATCTCTGCGACGACGGCGTCGTCACGGTCGGCCACCGGCAGCAGCAGCTCCATCATGACGTCGCACAGCTCGGCGAGCCGCAGGTTGACCTGGCGGCACTCCTGCACCTCGGCCTCGAGTCGCTCGATGCGCTGGCCCAGCTGGGTGAGGTTGCGGGCCTGCTTGGTGAGGCGTTTCAGCGGTTCCATGTGATCACCAATCTGCAGATCGTCGAGCCGGTGGTCGTGGGCCGAACCTCCGGCGTACCGTCCTCGAACTCGTCGAGGTCGTGTCGTTCGAGGACCCGGCCTCCGGTGGCGGCCACCTGGTCGAGCAGGACGTCGAGGTTGACCGGCCCGATGCCGAGTCGCCGTGAGGTGGGGGTGCGGACGGTCTGCACCTGGAGGTAGAGCCGCCCGGAGTCGCGCACCACCATCTTGGCCAGGCGGAGCAGGTGTTCGCGGCCGGCTTTGTCGGTGGCGTCGACCACGTGTCGGGCCAGCATCACCCGGGGGCCGGGACGGCGACTCAGCCGAGCGCCCGTCACCAGGACCGAGCGCAGCTCGCCGAGGTTCATCCACTCGAACGTGACCGGCAGCCCGGCTCGTTCCGCCTTGCGGTCGGCCTTGCGGAATCCACGGGCGAAGTAGTCGAGTCCCACGGTCGGCACGCCCTGCCGAGCCAGCCACAGAGCGTCGCGCCCGGTGCCACAGCCGAGGTCGACGGCGGTGGCGATGTCCGGCTCCTGCTCGCGCACCCACTGGACGAACGAGCTGGGGCCGCGGTCTGCCAGGTCGTCGCCCTCGCCACGCGCCTGCCGGGCCCAGCGGGCGTCGAGTCCCACGCGGGTGCCGCGGAACCAGCCGTTGAGCCGACGCACGGTGGTCACCGGTGTCTCGAACTTGTACGCCGGATCCGGCACCTTCCAGGTCGGCCCGTACATCGCCTCGAGCATGTGCTCGGGTGTGGCCGGCGCCGGGAAGGTGCGTCCGGCCAGGGTGACGTCGCTGCGCGGTTCGAGCCACTCCCGCTGGAACGGATGGCCGACCTCGCCCATGAGGTAGAGGTGGCCCTCGCGCAGGAAGCCACCGAACACGTCGAGCCCACGCGGCGAGCCGTCGGACTCCTTGACCACGACCTTGAAGGCCAGGCCGCTGTAGCGCTGGATGGTGTAGCCGAGCTCGACGAGCCGGCGCTGCAGGCGGAACGACTCCATCGCCGCCTCGGCCGGGTGCTGGTGGTCGCTCACGTAGCCGAGGTCGGCGTCGGAGTCGTGGCCGATGAAGTCCCCGTCGCGGACGGCGCCGAGCAGGGTGCCGTAGGCGAGGAACGGTCGCACGCCCGCGGTCTCCAGCGCGGACAGAACCGAGGCGATGGAGTCCAGCAGCGGGGCGAGGTGCTCGGCGCTGCGCGACTGGAACAGCCGCGTCAGGCGCATGCTCTTGTCGAGCCCCATCGGGTTGCCCTGGGCGTCCTCGACCAGGATCGGCTCAGCTCCGGTGCCCAGGCTGATCGGGCGGGAGTAGATCTCGGTGCCGCTCACGTGGTCGTGCAGCGACACGGTGGTGGTGCCGTTGAGGAACCGGCCGAGCACCGGCGGCCAGGCGTAGAAGCGGTTGGCGCCCCGACGCACGGTGTCGCGCACGAGCCAGAAGGAGAAGATCCGTCGATCCTCGAACATCACGTCGATCGGCACGTCCTGGCTGCCGTGCATGAGGATGCCCTCGTCGGTGACGTCCAGGCAGCGGACAGCGCCGTGGCCGGGTTCTGTCTGAGGCACTCGCACAGGCTAGCGGTTCCACCGCTTGGCACGTCTCAGCAGGCGCGCACCGTCGGCCACGACGGCGTCGAGCTCCTCGGGGCGGCTGCCGGCCTTGGGGCCGACGAGCCGTGCGCAGTGGTCCCAGGTCGCGTGGGCCGCGCGGAGCACCTGGTCGACGGGCGGGGCTTCCGCGGTGCTCGAGTAGGCCGACAGATCGGCCGGCACCGGAAGCTCGTCGAGCGAGCCGATCACTCGGTGTCCCTGGCGGGTCACGGCCGTGCGGACCTTCTCGTTGAGGCTGCGTGCGTAGGCCGCCGCCTTGGCGTCGAGCTCGGGGCGGCCCTCCAGCTGCCGGAGCGGGCCGAGCACCTCTCTTGTCAGGGGACGGATCCCCTTGCGGTAGCGCCGAGGCGGCACGTCGGCCAGATGGGGGTTGAGGCGGCGCAGGAAGTCACAGGACGCGTAGCCCAGTGACGAGTTGTCCTGGGTGTCGTCGAGGGTCGTCGACAGCACCGGGATCCCGGCGGTCTCGCAGAACCGGTTCCACAGCTCGTCGCGGGGCGCGTCGGGCCCGGGGACCGTGACGACGTCGAGCCGACCGACGGCCGGGTGGCTCGACCACCGCTGGAGCATCGGCACGATGTCCTGGGCGCGGTGGAAGGTCAGGAAGGCCCGCGAGTCACGGCCGCGACCCAGGCGGGGCGCGTCGATGGTGCGCAGATAGGTCTCCCAGCCGTCCTCGCCGAAGTTGCGCACGAAGGTCTGCCACTGCGCGGGGATCGCGCGGAACTGGTCGCGCACCGTCACCACCACCTGGACCTCGAGACCCGCCAGCGGAGCCAGGAAGGTGTCGACCTGGGAGTCGCGGGCGAAGCTGAGGAACTCCATCGAGACCACGCCGGCCCGGCCGTCGTACTGACGCGCCTCCTGCGCCAGCCTGCCCCAGCCGCGGGGACCGTCGAGCCGGGGCGGACGTCCGAGCGCCAGCCGCACCGCCCGGGACTGCTTGCCGAACGAGCCGCCGAGGTAGGCCAGGCCGGCGTCGGCAAGGGCGTCGTCGTTGCGCATCAGCGCCGACTGGATGAAGCTCGTGCCGGACTTCATCGTGCCGATGTGGAGGATCAAGCGATCGGCCACTGCTGCTCCCTGTGCCTTGGGCGCGACTGGCGCGGCCGCTCGATGTTCGCCGTCAGGGTAGCCGGGACGACTGGATTCCCAGAAGGCGCGCCGTTGACAATGGTAACGATAAGGTCACGGTTTCCCATGAGACCCAACTGCACCACTGGCACCGCGCTTAGGGTCGCAGATGTTGCCTGCGAGACCAACTTCCCCATGGCCCGAAGGAATCCCCCTGATGCGCGTCGTCCGAGCCGTTCCGTTGTCACGACTCACGACCCGACGGGCCCGCCTCGTCATGCTGGCCGCGGCGGTGGGCCTCTGCCTTCAGCTCCCGGCGCTCGCCTCGGACGCGACGCCCTCGGCCCCGGCGCCTGCCGCGGCGGACGTCGTCGACCTGCCGACGACGCTGCAGGTCAGCTCGTTCAACCTGCTCGGCTACGGCCACACGGCGCCCGGCGGCGACCGCAAGGGCTGGGCGGACGGCGAGACACGGATGAACTGGTCGGTCCGCATCATCGAGAACAACGAGCTCGACGTGATCGGCTTCCAGGAGATGCAGCGCCCCCAGCTCGATCGCTTCAAGGAGCTCGTCGGCACCGACTTCGGCCTCTATCCCGGCGCCAAGCTGACCACCGCGGCGATGGCCAACTCGATCGCCTGGAGACGATCGGACTGGCGCCTGGTCGAGGCGAACAGCATGCAGGTCCCCTACTTCAAGGGCAACCTGATCCGGATGCCCTACGTGCTGCTGCGCAACGTGTCCACGGGACGCGAGGCCTACTTCTACAACTCGCACAACCCCGCCGACGCCCATGGTCCGGCGCAGAAGTGGCGCAACCAGGCGGTGCAGCTCGAGATCGGCCTGGTCAACCGGCTCCGCGCCGAGTCGCCGTACACCCCCGTGTTCGACACCGGCGACAAGAACGACCGTGAGGAGTTCCTGTGCCCGCTCATCCTCAACACCGAGATGCGTGCCGCCAACGGCGGCGCCGTGGTCAACGGGATCTGCGTGCCACCCGAGCAGATGAAGGTGGACTGGGTCACCGGCAGCAGTGACGTCGCCTTCACCGACTACCAGGCGCTCCGCACCGCACTCGTGAAGAAGACCACCGACCATCCCGTCATCGTCGCGACCGCAGCCATCCCGTCGCTCTCGGTGTCCACCTCGCCGATCTCCCACGTCATCGTCGTCTCCGTGGAAGGCCTGCGCACTGCCGCGATCACGTCGTCCGGCGAGACGGCCACGCCGGCGATCCACGCGTTGATGGCCGGTGGCGCCTCGACGCTCAACGCCCGCACGGCCTACGAACGGGTGGGGAGGCTGTCCAACGACGTCGGCATGCTCACCGGCCGCAGGGTCGACCCGGCCAAGGGCGGACACGGCGTCGGCTGGAAGACCGACCCGGGCACCACCGTGCACGCCGCCGCCGGCCGCTACGTGTCGAGCGTGTTCGACCTCGCCCACAACTTCGGGCTGCGCACGGCGCTGCTCACCAGCCAGCCCGGCCTGACCCGGCTGCAGGACACCTGGGACTCGAGCAACGGCGGGACCGACCCCTACGCCCCGGACGACGGGCGAGGCAAGATCTCGCGCTTCGTGATGGCGGACGGCGACCGCGCCATGACCGACACGCTGCGCGACATGCTCGTCACGAACCCGCCGGCGGTTGCCTTCGCGCAGTTCTCCGACCTCAACGCCGCGGGCCGTGACTACGGCTGGCGCAGCTCGGAGTACCTCACCGCACTGACCGCGACCGACCGCCTCGTCCAGCGGCTGGTGAACACCGTGAACGCGTCCGAGGAGCTGAGCGGGTCGACCATGATCGTGCTCACCTCCGAGCACGGGGGCTCCAACCGTGCCGGCACCCCGGCCACCATCCTGGGGAACTACCGCATCCCTGTGGTGGTCAGCGGACCCGGTGTCGCCGCCGACGCCGACCTCTACTCGCTGAACCCGCAGTACGTCCGGCCCGCGCGGACCCGCCCGTCGTACGCCGGCGGGCAGCCGATCCGCAACACCGACATCGCCAACCTGGTCACGACGTACCTCGGTCTTCCGGCCATCCCGGGCAGCACCCAGAACAGCGACCAGTCGTTCACGGTGCTGGAGCCGTCGGCATCGTGACCTAGACTGACCTCTCGCCGTCCAGAGGAGCTTCGCCGCGTCATGCCCCGCCCCACCACGCGACCTTCGCGCGGCACACGACTCCTGGCGGTCACAGCCATCGCGACCCTGGGCGCAGCCGCCCTGGGGGCGTGCGACAGCACCGCCGGTCCGCGCTCCGAGGAGACCCGTCACGTGGTCAGCCGGGGTCCCCAGCCGGTGCCCTCCCCCGGCCCTGACGACGCGATCTCGCTCACCGACCCGTTGAGCCCTCAGGACGTCCAGACCCCACGGCGACCGAACCTGCTGATGGTGACCGTCGACGACGCCGCCTTCGGCGACATGCGCTTCATGCCCCACCTCCAGCGCCTGATGGTCGACCAGGGGGTGACGCTGACCAACGGGATCGCCCCGACGCCGATCTGCGTCCCGGCCCGGGCCTCGCTCATCTCGGGGCAGTACGCCCACAACCACGGCGCACTCACCATCGACGGTGCCGGCGGCGGTTTCAAGGCCTTCGAGGACTCCCGCACGTTGCCGGTGTGGCTGCGCAGGTCCGGCTACGACACCATGTTCGTCGGCAAGTACCTCAACGGCTACGGCAAGAACGGCAGCAACCGCTACGTTCCGCCCGGGTGGACCGACTGGCGCGCCACCGTCGACCCGACGACCTACAACTTCGTGCGACCGACGATCAACAACAACGGCACCAACGTCAGCCATCGCGAATACTCCACCAAGCTGTTCAGCGACCTGACCCACAACCTGCTGAGCGCGCCCCGACGCACGAAGCACCCGTGGTACCTGTGGGTCAACTACGTCGCGCCCCACGTCGGGGGACCCGCTGCCGCCGACGACCCGCTCAACACCCATCCGGGCGACCGTCGCCCGATCAAGACGACCACCCCTGCCAAGCGCGACGAGAACACCTTCCGGAAGCTGAGGCTGCCTCGCAAGCCGGACATGTTCGAGAACGCCGACGACAAGGCGATCATCCGAGCCACCCACCGCACGTGGTCGCCGAGCCGACGGCAGCAGCTGCGCGAGGCCCGCCAGCAACGGGTCGAGGCTCTCCAGGCGGTCGACCGCGCGTTGGCCCGCACCGTCACGACCCTGCGGCGCACCCACCAGCTCGACAACACCTACATCGTGCTGACCTCCGACAACGGCTACGTGCTGGGCGAGCACAACCTCCAGGGCAAGCTGTGGTACTTCCGGGAGATCGAGAACATCCCGATGTACGTCCGCGGGCCGGGCCTCCCCCGAGGCGTCAAGAGCTCCACCCCTGTCACGAACGCCGACTGGGCGCCGACGTTCGCCGCCCTGGCCGGCGCCACACCGACTCGGCCGATGGACGGTCTCGACGTGATCCCCTGGCTGCGGACCGGGGCCACCACGCGGGTGGTGCCGATCGAGGCCTATCCGGTCGACGGCGGCCGCGAACGCATCTACTCCGGGGTCATCGTGGGTCCCTGGACCTACGTGATCAACCGCGGCGGACGCGAGGAGCTCTACTACCGCAAGGTCGATCCGTGGCAGATCAACAACCTGCGCCGCGACGCGCGGTTCCGCAGCCAGCTCAAGGAGCTGCGCCAGCTCAACGTCCAGTACGCCGATTGCGCGGCCAGCACCTGCCCGGGAGAGTTCTACCGCTAGCGTTGGGCTCATGAGCACCACCCCTGCCCGCGTGTTCGCGGCCCGTCTCGTGGGGCTCCCCGTCTTCGACCCGCAGGGCGACCAGGTGGGCAAGGTGCGCGACCTCGTCGTCGCGGTCCGTTCCGATGCCCTGCAGCCCCGGGTGCTCGGGCTGGTGGCCGAGGTGTTCGGCCGCCGACGGATCTTCGTTCCCATGACCAGGGTCACCCACATCGACAGCGGTCAGGTCTACACCACGGGCCTGCTGAACATGCGCCGCTTCGAGCAGCGGCAGACCGAGACCCTGGTGATCGGTCAGATGCTCGACCGCGAGGTGACCATCAACGGGGGCGAGATCCGTGGGCTCGTCTACGACGTCGCGATGGAACAGGCCCGCACGCGTGACTGGGTGTTGTCCCGGGTCGCCGTGCAGGAACCGAGCAAGGGCTTCCGCCGCAAGGGCCAGACGCATGTCGTCGAGTGGCGCGACGTCGAGGGCCTGAGCCGCCGCGACGAGGCGCAGGGCGCCACCCATCTCATCGCCGCCCTCAACGAGATGCGGCCGGCCGACGCCGCCAACATGATCCACGAGCTGCCGCAGGAGCGACGGGCAGCCGTGGTCGCGGCCCTCGACGACGAGCGGCTGGCGAGCGTGCTGGAGGAGCTCCCGGAGGAGGACCAGGTCGAGATCCTCGAGCACCTCGACTCCGAGCGCGCCGCCGACGTGCTCGAGGAGATGTCGGCAGACGATGCCGCCGACCTGATCGCCGACCTGCCCCCGGAGACGGCCGCCGCGCTGCTCGCGCTGATGGATCCCGACGAGGCTGCCGACGTCCGACGCCTGATGTCCTACACCGAGCACACCGCGGGCGCCATGATGACGCCCGAACCGGTGATCCTCGGGCCCGACGCCACGATCGCCGACGCGCTCGCGCACGTGCGCAACCCCGAGCTGACGCCGGCGCTGGCCGCCCTGGTCTACGTGTGCCGTCCCCCTCTCGAGACCCCGACCGGCAAGCTCCTGGGCGTGGCCCACATCCAGCGGCTGCTGCGCGAGCCGCCCTCGACGCTCGTCGCAGGGGTCCTCGACGACTCCATGGACCCGCTGCGCCCGGAGTCCACGATCGACCAGGTGGCCGCCCACCTCGCGACGTACAACCTGGTGGCCGCCCCGGTCGTCGACGACGACGGTCGGCTCGTCGGTGCCGTGACCGTCGACGACCTCCTCGACCACATGCTGCCCGAGAACTGGCGGGACCAGGCGGTTCGGAGGACTCACGATGGCTGAGCCTCGCGGGCGCCTCGACACCCCGAAGGATACCCGACGGCCGCTGGTCCGGCGTCCTGACTACGACGCCGACACGTTCGGTGTCTTCGCCGAGCAGTTCGCCCGGTTCATGGGAACGGCGAAGTTCCTCATCTACATGACCCTGTTCGTGGTGGTCTGGGTCGGCTGGAACCTGCTCGCTCCGGAGGACTGGCGCTGGGACAACTACCCCTTCATCTTCCTGACGCTGATGCTCAGCCTGCAGGCGTCGTACGCCGCTCCGCTGATCCTGCTGGCGCAGAACCGCCAGGAACAGCGCGACAAGGTGATCTGGGAGCAGGACCGCCAGGCCAACGCCCGGGCCCACGCCGACATGGAGTTCCTCGCCCGCGAGGTCGCCTCGCTGCGCATGTCGGTGGGCGAGGTCGCGACCCGTGACTTCCTGCGCTCCGAGCTGCGCAACCTGCGCGAGGACCTGCACGACGACCTTCAGTCCGAGACCGGCACCGGCCGGGATGGGAAGGATCACCCGCCCGGGGGCTGAGCGGCGACCAGTCGGCCACTAGGCTGGGGGATCATGAGCATCCCCACCCTCGAGCAGGTCAACGCGGCTCTCGCCACTGTCAACGACCCGGAGATCAAGCGCCCGATCACCGAGATCAACATGGTCGACTCCGTCGAGATCCGCGACGACGGCACCGTGGACGTGAAGGTGCTCCTGACCGTCGCCGGCTGTCCGCTCAAGGACACCATCACCCGTGACGTCACCGCAGCCGTGTCCGGCGTGCCGGGCGTGACCTCGGTCAACCTCGAGCTCGGCGTGATGACCGCCGAGCAGCGCGGTGGTCTGCAGGAGATCCTGCGCGGTGGGCAGGCCCAGAGGGAGATCCCGTTCGCCCAGCCCGGCTCGCTGACCAAGGTCTACGCCGTGGCCAGTGGCAAGGGAGGCGTGGGCAAGTCGTCGGTGACGGTCAACCTGGCGCTCGCGATGGCCGCCGAGGGTCTTCGTGTGGGCGTCGTGGACGCCGACATCTACGGTCACTCGGTGCCCGCCATGCTCGGTGTCGGCGATGCCCGTCCGACCCAGGTCGAGGAGTTGATCATGCCGGTGCCCACGGCCTCCGGGGTGTCGGTCATCTCGATCGGCATGCTGAAGCCGCGCCGTGACCAGGTGGTCGCCTGGCGGGGCCCGATGCTCGACCGGGCCCTGGTGCAGATGCTGAGCGACGTCTACTGGGGCGACCTCGACGTGCTGCTGCTCGACCTGCCACCCGGCACCGGCGACGTCGCGATCTCGCTCGGCCAGCACCTGCCGAACGCCGAGGTCATCGTGGTCACGACCCCGCAGGAGGCCGCGGCCGAGGTGGCCGAGCGCGCCGGCACGATGGCCTCGATGATGAACCAGCGGGTCGTCGGGGTGGTCGAGAACATGAGCTTCCTGCCCTGCCCGCACTGCGGACCCGAGCACCGCCTCGAGGTCTTCGGAGCCGGCGGTGGGGCGCGCGTGGCCGCAACCCTGTCGCAGCGCTTCGGCTACGACGTGCCCGTGCTGGCCGAGATCCCGCTCGACCTGGCCCTGCGTGAGGGGGGAGATGCCGGCAAGCCGATCGTGGAGGCCGACCCCACCGCTCCGGCAGCCCAGGAGCTGCTGAAGGTGGCCCGCTCCCTGCTCGGTCGCGGGCGCGGCCTGGCCGGTCTGCAGCTGGGCCTCACCCCGTCCAGTAAGTTCTGATCCATGTTCGGCGTGGGGCTCCCCGAGATGGCGGTGATCGCGATCGTCGCCGTCCTCGTCTTCGGGCCCGACCGCCTGCCCGATCTGGCCAAGCAGGCCGGCATGTTCGTGCGCCAGCTGCGCAACATGGCCAACGCCGCCCGTGACGAGCTGCGCGAGGAGCTCGGTCCGGAGTATGCCGACCTGGAGCTGAAGGACCTCGATCCCCGCACGATCGTCCGCAAGCACATCATCGAGGCGATGAACGACGTCGAGACCGAGCCGGTGACGGGCGGCAAGTCCACCCGTGGCAACCGACCCTTGGCCACCGGCGAGCTGCCGCCGTACGACGTCGACGCCACCTGAGCAAGCTCAGTCGCGGCGCTGGACCGCCGCGATCGCGTCGAGCGGGAACAGCACGCGCGTGGACGCACCCTCGGTCACCTCGAAGAAGTCGGCTCCCACCCGCTCCGGTCGTACGTCGTGATGGGTGCCGTCGACCAGGTGCACCACGCACCGAGCGCGCGCCTCGGTCACGCCCCTGAGAGCAGACGACAGGCCCAGGCGCGTCACCGGCGACCAGGTCGACTCCGCCACCGACCGCGGTGAGCATCCGCGCACCTCACGGACCGCCGAGAGCACCAGGATCCACTCCTGCCGCGGCTGGGCCACCAGGCACCACCCGACACTGACCCGGCGCAGCTCACCCACCACCGCCCCCACACCCTGGGTTCGCAGCTCCACCGGGAGGCCGACCGAGGCCATCAGCCGACTGGCCAACGTCACGGCGGCGTATTCGGCCTGCGCGCGATCGGCGACCTCGAAGACCCGCTCGACGTGGAAGAGGCTGTCGGCCTGCTGCTCCAGGTCGTCGAACAGGGCGACCAGGTGCTCCTCCCACGTCATGTTCTGAGCGTGCCACGACTGCAGGGGGCTTGCCTGAGCCTTCCACAGTGTGGAGAGTGGCACTTGCCAAGATGTGACTGCGCCTCGTTAAATGACGCAAACACAAGCAAACGTATGACTCGGGGGTCGAATGAACACATCAGCATCACCGGTTCGCTGTCTCGCGGTCTGGTTGACCGTCACGGTCTCGGTCGCTGGTCTCGTCCTGTGGATGGGCCACGACCTCGGCACCACGCAGTGGTCGGAGGCCGACTTCGACGCGCTGCTCGGCCTCGTCGCCGAGGTCGCCCTCTGCCTGTGCGCCGGCTGGTTCTGGGTCGTCACGACGGTGGTGACGGCCCAAGCCCGTCACGGCGCCACCGCCGGCTCCGCGCTCGACCCCGTGCTCTGCCCGCCGGCGCTGCGACGGTTGCTCCTGACCGCGTGCGGGATCGCACTGACCTCCTCGCTCGCCTCCGCGCCTGCTCTCGCGTCGTCGGGTCCCCCCACCGCCGAGTCGCAGCAGACCGAGCGACATCACCTCTCGGCGCCCAGCTCCCTCGTCGGGCTGTCGCTGCCCGACCGGGTCACCGCGCCCGAGACTGCCCCCACCCCGGCCCGCGCAGCGCGCGTGGTCACGGTGCGACCAGGCGACACCCTGTGGTCGCTCACCGCCGACCTCCTGCCGCCCGGAGCCAGCGACGCCGAGATCGCCGTCGGCTGGCAGGCCATCCACGAGCACAACAGGCGGGTGATCGGAGGGGACCCCGATCTGATCCTGCCCGGCACCCAGCTGTCGATCCCCGACCTCGCGGCGGTGGCGCGATGACCGCCCAGCGCACCACGCTCGCCAGCCTCCGCCGTCCGCTCCCTCTGCAGACCACCCAGGGCACCCTCGCCCTCGACCTGACACCGCGCCTCGAACCGCCGCGCCTCGCACCGCCGAGCGCGACCGCCGACGGGTCGGGCGCGCCAGCCCCGGGAGGCGACGTGGTCGGCATCGACATCGTGGCCCGCCGACAGCTGGAGGGCTGGGCCCGTCGCTACGCCCAGGCCGTCGTGGAGATCGTCAACGGCGACCGGCCGGCGTCCCAGCTGGTGCGATGGACCTCGCCACGGGTGCACGAGGAGCTCGCTCGTCGCGCCCAGATCGTCGCGCGCGCCGGTGTCCACCAAGCCGGCCAGGGCCGAGGGCGGCGCCCTGTCGTGCGCCCCGCCGTCGTCAACGTGCGCAGCTGCTTCATCTCACCGGCCGTGGCTGAGGTCAGCGTGCACGTCCGTTACGGTCAGCGCTCACGAGCCGTCGCGGCGCGCTTCGAGCACCGCGACCAGAAGTGGATCTGCACCGCGCTCGAGTTCGCCTGAGGACGCCGGCGCGCCTCAGCCGTTGACGCGAGCCGTCAGGCCTGTCGGGCCGCCGGGTGCCCCGTGGCACTTCTTGTACTTCTTGCCCGAGCCGCAGGGACAGTCGGCGTTGCGACCCACTCCGGCGAACTCGTCGCCGGCGTTGGTCTTCGTCGCGCCCCTGACCTCGGCCTCGCCGTCCTCGCTGGGCGCGGAGTAGGACAGGTTCTGCGGCGCCTTCGCCTTGCTCAGACCCTTGACCAGCATGGCCGGCGCCTCCACCGGGGGCGGGGCGGACGGCAGCTCGCGGGCCATCGGCTCGACCGGTGTCGCCGCCGCCAACGACTCGGCGTCGATCTCGATCGGCTCGGCGGGCGCCTCGGTGAACTGGACGTCGGCGTTGAAGAGGAAGCCGACAGCCTCCTCCTTGATGCCGTCCATCATCGCGGCGAACATGTCGAAGCCCTCGCGCTGGTATTCGACCAGCGGGTCGCGCTGGCTGTAGGCCCGCAGGTAGATGCCCTCGCGCAGGTAGTCCATCTCGTAGAGGTGCTCACGCCACTTGCGGTCGAGCACGGCCAACAGCACGTTGCGCTCGAGGTCGCGCATGTTCTCCTCGCCGAGCGACGCCTCGCGGGCGTCGTACGCCGCCAGCGCATCGGCCTGCAGGGCGGCGATCAGCTCGTCGCGATCGAGGTTGCCCCGACCACCTGCCTCGTCCTCCAGCACCCGGTAGTCGAGCGAGACCGGGAACAGCTGCTTGAGGCCCACCCAGAGCGCCTCGAGGTCCCATTCCTCGGCGAACTCGACGGTGGCCGCGGACACGTAGCCGCTGATGACGTCCTCGATGAAGCCGCGCACCTGCTCCTCCAGGTCGGCCCCTTCGAGCACCTCGCGCCGCTCGCCGTAGATGACCTCGCGCTGACGGTTCATCACGTCGTCGTACTTCAGGACGTTCTTGCGGGACTCGAAGTTCTGGGACTCCACCTGGCCCTGCGCGTTGGCGATGGCTCCGGTCACGCGCTTGTTCTCGATCGGCACCTCGTCGGGCACCTTGAGCATGGTGAGCACCCGGTCGACCCAGTCGGACTTGAACCGCTGCATGAGCTCGTCCTGGAGCGAGAGGTAGAAGCGGGACTCCCCCGGGTCACCCTGGCGGCCCGAGCGACCTCGCAGCTGGTTGTCGATGCGTCGCGACTCGTGGCGCTCGGTGCCGACGACGTAGAGGCCACCGGAGTCCTTGACCTCGTCGTGCTCACTGGCGACCTGGGTCTTGATCCGCTCGAGCATGGTCGGCCAGGCCGCCTCGTACTCGGCGCTGGTCTCGCCCACGGGGTCGAGGCCCTGCTTGCGCAGCTCCTGGTCGGCCAGGAACTCCACCGAGCCCCCGAGCATGATGTCGGTGCCACGGCCGGCCATGTTGGTGGCGACCGTGACGGAGCCCTTGTGGCCGGCCAGGGCGACGATCTTGGCCTCGTCGGCGTGCACCTTGGCGTTCAGCACGGTGTGCGGGATGCCCCGCTGCTTCAGCAACCCCGAGAGGTGCTCGGACTTCTCGACCGAGACGGTGCCGACGAGGACCGGCTGGCCCTTCTCGTGGCGCTCGGCGATGTCGTCGACCACCGCGGCATACTTCGCGTCCTCGGTGCGGTAGACGAGGTCACCCTGGTCGATGCGCGCCAACGGCTTGTTGGGCGGGATCGGGACCACACCGAGCTTGTAGATCTTGTCGAACTCCGACGCCTCGGTCATGGCCGTGCCGGTCATGCCGGAGAGCTTCTTGTAGAGCCGGAAGTAGTTCTGCAGCGTGATGGTGGCGAGGGTCTGGTATTCCTCACGGATCTCCACGCCCTCCTTCGCCTCGATGGCCTGGTGCAGACCCTCGTTGTAGCGGCGACCCGCCAGCATCCGCCCGGTGTGCTCGTCGACGATGAGCACCTCGCCGTTCATCACGACGTACTCCTTGTCGTGGCGGAACAGCTCCTTGGCCTTGATGGCGTTGTTCATGAAGGAGATCAGCGGGGTGTTCACGGAGTCGTAGAGGTTGTCGATGCCGAGGTGGTCCTCGACCTTGGTGATGCCGGGCTCGAGGACCGAGATGGTGCGCTTCTTCTCGTCGGTCTCGTAGTCGACGTCCTTGATCATGGTGCGCGCGATGGTGGCGAACTCGTCGTACCAGCGCACCTCGTCCTGGGTCGGGCCGGAGATGATCAGCGGGGTGCGGGCCTCGTCGATGAGGATCGAGTCGACCTCGTCGACCACGGCGAAGTTGTGCCCGCGCTGGACGCAGTCCTCGATCGAGTTGGCCATGTTGTCGCGCAGGTAGTCGAACCCGAGCTCGTTGTTGGTGCCGTAGGTGATGTCGCAGGCGTAGGCCACCCGGCGTTCGGCCGGAGTCATCGCCGGCAGGATCACGCCGGTGCTCAGCCCGAGGAAGGCATGGATGCGTCCCATCCACTCGGCGTGGTACTTCGCCAGGTAGTCGTTGACGGTGACCACGTGGACGCCGTCTCCCGACAGGGCGTTGAGGTAGGCCGGCAGCGTGGCGACGAGGGTCTTGCCCTCACCGGTCTTCATCTCCGCGATGTTGCCGAGGTGCAGGGCGGCCCCACCCATGATCTGCACGTCGAAGTGACGCATGCCGACCACCCGCCTGGCGGCCTCACGGACCGTGGCGAACGCCTCCGGCATCAGGTCGTCGAGGCTCTCCCCCGACTCGAGCCGCTTCTTGAACTCGGGGGTCATCGCCTGGAGCTCGGCATCGCTCATCTCGACGAAGTCGTCCTCGATGGCGGCGACTGCCTTGGCGATGGCGTCCAGCTCACGGAGGATCTTGCCCTCGCCGATGCGAAGGAGCTTGTCGAGGATGGCAGGCACGGTAGCGGAACTCCCAGATAGGCTGAGCAGACTGACGTAGGCGGACCCAGGGGTCCGTCGGCCACTCTACCCAGCGCGGAAAGAGTTCAGGGCCAAAGGGGCAGGCTGGCTCAGTGGCCGCGCGGCAGGTCGCTACGCGTGCCGATCGGACCGGTGGCGGGGCTCACGCTCCGGGTGCCGGCCACGGTCTGCATGCTGGTCGTGTACGTCGGCACGATGTGCCGGTTGGCCCTCGGCTCAGGAAGGGCACTGGTGGGTGTCGGCGTGTGGAAGTAGTCCACCTGGACGCGCGCCGGCGTCACGTCGACCACCAGGAACCCGTGACCGATGCCGTCGAGGTACTTGGTCCACGGGTTCAGTCCCTGGATCTGCGCCACCACGCCGTTGACGAGCGCGACCCGGTTCTCCGGCGGGGTGCCCGGCGGGACCACCGTCGCCGACAGCTCGTAGAAGCCGTCGCTGGTCACCGATGGAGTCACGAACTCCACCCCGGCCGACTGGTAGTCGGCAGCCGCGTGGGGGTCGGACGGCAGGTCGGCGGCCCACGACGAGTGGATGTCACCGGTGAGGAAGACGGTGTCCCCCGCCTCGGCCGGCTGGTGGGCGAGGTGGGTCAGGAAGTCCACCTGGTCGGCTCCGTAGCCGTCCCAGGCATCCCCGTTGACGAGGTCGACCGGCGAGCCGAACACGGCACCGGGGATCCGGAACGGCGCGATCATCACCTGGTTGCCGAGAAGGTGCCACGGCCTGCCGGTCGTCGCCACGGTGTCCTTGAGCCACTGGAGCTGCTCCGGCTCGGCCAGGTGGCGGCTGGGGTCGGCAAGGGCGGCGTCGATCTGCGGGATGCCGAGCGGCACGAAGCCGGTCACGTCCGGGCCGCCGGGAGGGCTGACCTGCTGGCTGCGGTTCTGGCGGGTCTCCAGCACGGAGAGATCACCCAGGTCGCCGAAGGTGAACTTCTTGAAGAACTGCGTGCCCTGGTGCGGGGTCTGCTGATCGGGCAGCCGGAACGGCATCCACTCGAGGTAGGCCTGGAGGGCCTCCTGGCGGCGTTGGAGGAAGTCGCCCTCGCCGGGCTGGTGGTTCTCCGCTCCCCCCGCCCAGGCGTTGTTGGCGACCTCGTGGTCGTCGAAGATCGTGATCCACGGGAGCCGGGCATGGGCGGCCTGCTGGTCGGGGTCGGCCTTGTGCAGGGCATGACGCAGCCGGTAGCCCTGCAGGTCGATCGTCTCGGTGGCCGGATGGCCGTCGCGGACGCCGACCAGCTCTGGTGGGCCGTAGCGGTCGATCCCGTTGCCGTACTCGTAGATGTAGTCGCCGACGTGGAGCACGAAGTCGAGGTCGTCTCGGCGCGCGATCGCGCGGTAGGCGCTGAACCAGCCGCCGGTGTAGTTGCTGCACGAGGCCAGGGCGAACCGCAGGGCGTGGGTGCGGCCGGGCTCGTCGCCGGCGGTCTGGGTGCGACCCACGGGGCTGTGCACCCCGAGCGCCCTGAAGCGATACCAGTAGACGGTGTAGGGGCTCAGCCCCGTGACGTCGACCTTCACGGTGTGGTCGCTCGCCGCGGACGCGGTGGTGTGGCCACGGCGTACGACGCGTCGGAAGTGCGGGTCCGTGCTGACCTGCCACGTGACCGTCAACCGGCGCCCGTGCCCGCTCCCCGGAGCCGCCACCGGCTCACCCTTGCGGGCCGGCGGTGTCGCGCGGGTCCACAGGATGACCGAGTCCGCCGTCGGGTCGCCGCTGGCGACGCCGTAGCCGAAGACGCCTCGATGCGCGGGCGCAGCCGCGACAGCGGCGTCGAAGCCACGCAGGGGAACGGCCAGAGCGGCCGTCGCGACGGCGGCGCCCTTCACGAAGACTCGACGGTCCACACCAGGTGCTGGGGTCATGTTCCGGAGCATGGCACCAACGCGGCCGGGCCGCCATGCCCTGTGGGGGTTGTCAGGTGAACGTTCGGAACCGGCGCGGTCTCACGAGTGGGCCGCCACCTCGAACGCCAGCCCGGGCGCGAGGTCGCCACGGGGCTCCACCTGGATCGCCTCGAGACCCAGCCAGAGAGCCAGGGAGCGCAGCTCGGCCGCCAGCTCGAAGGCGGTCTGTGCCGGGGCCCCGGGCTCGGCGTACGACCCCTGGACCCGGAGGATGCCGGCCTTGCGATCTGCCTTGAGGTCGACCCGCGCGACGATCTGGTCACCGAGCAGGAAGGGCAGCACGTAGTAGCCGTAGACGCGCTTCTCGGCCGGCACGTAGATCTCGATGCGGTAGTGGAAGTCGAACAGCGCCTCGGCCCGGGCGCGCTCCCACACCACCGGGTCGAACGGGCTGAGCACCGCTCGGGCGTCGATCCGCCGCGGCCGCGCCGCATCGCGGTGCAGGAAGGTCTCGCGATCCCACCCTTCCACCGTCACCGGCACCAGCTCGCCGCTCTCGAGGAGTACGTCGACCGCGGGCCGCACCGCTGCCGCCTGCATCCGGTAGTAGTCGCGGAGCCCCGCGAGGGTGGCGACCCCGTGTGAGCGAGCGGCACGCCGGACGAGCTCGATCGCCGCCTCCTGCTCCGTGGGCGTGGGCAGCGCGAGCACGTGGGCGGGCAGCACCCGCTCGGGCAGGTCGTAGCGGATCTCGAACTGCTGGTTGCGGCTGTGGATGGCCAGGTCGCCGGCCATGAAGAGGAAGTCGAGCACCCGACGGGTGTCCGACCAGTTCCAGCCCCACTGGTCCTTGGTCCGGGGCAGCCCGTCGTCGAGGTCGCGGGCGGTGCTGGGGCCGAGCTCGGCCACCTCCCGGAGCACCGAGTCGACGAGCTCGGGCCGCGCGTCGAGCCCCGACCACTTGCCCCGCTCGGCGCGGTAGTAGTCCATCCGGTGTCGCATCACCGGCCAGAGCTCGACGGGCATGAACGCCTGTACGTGGGCCCAGTACTCCACCATCCGTCGCGGCCGGGTCTCGGAGGCACGTCGCAGCAGCTCGGTGTCGTAGGGACCCATCCGCGAGAACAGCGGCATGTAGTGGGCCCGCTGGAGGACGTTGACCGAGTCGACCTGGAGGACGCCGGTGCGCTCGAGCGTGCGGCTGAACGTGCGCATGGTCGGGACCGTGTGGCGCGGGTCGCGAAACCCCTGGGCCGAGAGCGCGATCCGACGAGCCTGCGCCTTGCTGAGGGTCAGGGTGGTGCGAGCGGTCACGGGATGTCGAGCAGCTTCTCTCGCACGGCGTACATCACGGCCTCCATGCGGGAGTGCAGCTGGAGCTTCTCCAGGATGTTGCGCACGTGGTTCTTCACCGTGTTCTCGGAGATGAACAGCTGCTTGGCGATCTCACGGTTGTTGAGGCCCTTGGCCACGAGGCGCAGCACCTCGAGCTCGCGGTCGGTCAACCGCAGGCCGGGGACCTGGTCACGCTCGGGGCGCGACATCTGCTTGAACTCGTCGATGAGCTTGACGGCCATCGACGGGCTGATCAGGGACTGGCCGTCGGCGACGACGCGGACGGCCTGCGCGACCTCCTCGATCGAGGAGTCCTTGAGGAGGTAGCCCGACGCGCCGCTCTTGACCGCCTCGTAGAGGTCGGCCTCCTCGTCGCTGACCGTCAACATGATGATCTTGGCCGACGGGACGACCTCCTTGATCGCCACGCACGCCTCGATGCCGGAGCGCTTGGGCATCCGCACATCGAGAAGCACGACGTCAGGGGCAGAGCTCGCCGCGATGGTGGTGCCCTCGACACCGTCGCCGGCTTCGCCGACGACCTCGATGCCCTGCTCGACGCCGAGAAGCATGACCATGCCACGGCGGAAGAGCTCCTGGTCGTCGACCACCAGGACGCGGATCGGCTCGGGCTCGAAGGCACGTGAATCTGTCACAGGCGAATCATGACACGATCCCACGACAAAATGGCCCGTTCGGGCGATTGAGCCCCCAGACGGGGTGACCCCAACGGGTCACCCCGTCTCCAGGGGGTGAGCGCGCTCACTCACCCAGATCGAGGGAGATGACGCCGTAGTCGTAGCCGCGTCGTCGGTAGACGACGGACGGACGCTCGCTCTCCTTGTCGACGAAGAGGTAGAAGTCGTGTCCGACCAGCTCCATCTCGTAGAGAGCCTGGTCCAGGGTCATCGCGGTGGCGGCGTGGGTCTTCTCGCGCACCACCAGCGGTCCGTCGCCGGTCACGGCGATCGGCCCGACCTGACGCTCGATAATCTCTTCGGCCTCGACCTGCACCTGGCGCTCCGGTTGGAGCCCAGCGAGGGCCTGGCCCACGGACACGGGGGTGTGTCGGCCGTGGTGCACGCGGCGGCGGTCGGCGGCGCGGCGCATCTGGGAGGCCATCTTGTCGAGGGCCAGGTCCAGGGCCCCCATCTTGTCCTCTGCTGCGGCCTCCGCCCGAATCACGGGGCCCTTGGAGAATGCGGTCAACTCGACCCGGACCGACCGGTCGTGCTGGCGTGGGTTGCGCTCCTGCTCGACCTCGACCTGGACCCTGATGATCCGGTGGTCGTGCTTCTCGAGTCGAGTCAGCTTCTCCTCGACATGTTCGCGGAACCGCTCCGACAGTTCGCAGTGACGACTGTTGACCACAACATCCATGGACTACCTCCCATTGGTTGGAATTGCCCGAAAGGAGCCCGCCCGGCCGACCTGGTCTTCGACCCCACAATCGCCTGCTGAGGCTTCCGCAGCTTGGATGCCACTACCGACCTTCTCTCGTGATCCACCGCATCTGACGGCGGGACGAGGCAGGGCTTACGTCTAAGCCGCACCGTGATCAGCTGCCCCACCCGGTCGTGAGACCGGGAGTGGCTCGCCTTACGTGGACCGTTTCGCCTGCGACTGGCATCGGCTTGCCGGAGTCGTGCCCACCTCGCGGGGGACACACTGCCGGCGCAACCACGGACCCGGACGGACTCCATAACATGACGTTAGTCGCCTCATCCACCCTTGACCAGCGAACAACCTGAAGACTCCCCGTGAATGCGAGCGGGCGCCGATCCGCCGCGCCTGGCGGTCGCGGCCACCGTCACGACCGCCTCCGGACACAGGCCCGCCGACTCCAGGGCGCGCTGCGCCTCGCGGGCCGTGGCACCCGTGGTCAGGACGTCGTCGCAGATCACCACCCTGGCGCGGGACCGCCTCCGGCCGAGGGCTCCGACGCCTGCCGAGGGACACCACAGTGAGCCCGCGAGGTTGTCGGCACGCTCGGCGACCGAGAGGCCGGCCTGGTCGCGCACCGTCCCACGGATGACCAGCAGCCGGTGCACGATCGCGTCGACCCCGACGGCTCGCAGGTGCCCCGCGGCGGCCCGGACCATGCTGTGAGTCGGATCATGCCCTCGGGCACGCACGCTCGCTGCACGCGAGGGCACCGGCACCAGCACGACCGGCCCAGGTGACCGGATCGCGGCCGCGACACCCTGCGCGATCATCAGGCCGAGCGGTCCACGCAGCGGGAGCAGTCCCTGCTCCTTGTGGCCCAGCACCAGCTCACGCAGCAGCCCGTCGTAGGCTCCGGCAGCCCACACAGTCACCAGTCCGGCCGGGCACGGCGTCGGCCGGGCGACGTACGCCGTGGTGGGGAGCCCGGTCAGGCAGTCAGGGCAGAGCAGCCGACCGCCACGGTCGCAGCCGAGGCACCGGCACCCGGTGACCAGGTCCGCGAACGCTGGGACGAGGTCGGCGTACACCGCTCCATCACAGCGCGCGCCGCGCCCACGGACAAGGCCCTGTCGGGAGGCTGTGGAGATCAGCCCACGTAGGTCAGCGCGGTGACACCCTCGGGGATAGCCGGACTGCCCTCCCCCACCCCCTGGTAGCCGCCGCCCGCACGCTGCAGGTAGGTCGGCTCCTCGGGCCGTGGAGACGTGACGACCCGGGTGCCGAGGTCGGGGAACACCCCGGAGTAGGCGGCCGGGTCGAAGGCCGTCGGCGAACCGTCGATCAGTGCGCTGCGCAGGTTGGCCTGCCGGCCTCCCAGCACGTTGAGGTAGAACAGCGAGGTGGGCGAGCGCCAGCCCAGGTCACGGATCTGCAGTCGCTCACCGGCCCCGACGACGATGCGACGAGCGTTGGTGGACCGCACCTGAGCCTCCGCCCCGGCCACGAAGATCCGGCTCAGCACGATCCGGTCGCCATCAGGCCCCCGGAGAGCCGCGACCAGGCGGGTGCCGTCGCGGGAGATGGTGAGGTCCACGACGTCACGTCCGGACACCCCAGGAACCTCCACGACCTGCCTGGTCACCGAGCCCTCGTCGTCCTCGAGGAGCACCGACACGACCGCCCGACCGCCGTTGCGGTCGACAAGCCAGAGCCGGGACGCGACGTCCCACGACGGCTTCAACAGGTCGACACCGTCGCGCACCACGGTGCGCGCCCGGCTCTCGTCAGACTCCGACAGGCCGCCCAGGACCACCCGGGTTCCGCTGGCCGTGATCGCGGCGAGCCGGCTCGCGTCGAGGTTCACCGCAAACGTGCGAGCGCCGATGTCCCGCTGGCCGAAGGGGCCGAGAACCGGTTCCTCCTCGCCGTCGACGACGCGCACGACCACCCCGTCGTGCAGCCCGTAGAGCTCACCCAGGGTGTGGGTGCCCGCCGGGTCGAAGCTCGCAGCCCTGCTGACGGGGTAGTCGGGGCCGCCTCCTGACAGCGGCAGGGGCTCGCCGTCGACAGTGATCCGGATCGCGTTGACTCCCTGCACCTGGCGCAGGGTCCAGGCGAACTGCGCCGCCATCAGCTCGACGGTCTGCTCCGGGGCGTTCGCGAGGTCACCCGACAGGGGGATCTCCGCGACCCCGTCGGCCCGCACGGTGACCGAGAGCCCGCTCAGGGTCGTGCCGGCGGGCACGAAGGTCTGCTCGATCCGTGGGTCGGGCGTCCCTTCGAGCAGGCTGCGGATCAGCAGCGTCGGCATCTGGTCCCCTCGCGGGACGAAGACCGGCTCGGGCACCAGCGTGCGGGTGTCGGGGTCGAAGAAGTAGAGCGACAGCGGCAGGGTCTGGGTCTCGAACCACGGCTCGGACACCATTAGCAGGTCGGGCACGCTCGCGATCCGACGCTCCCCGTTCTCCGTCTCGATGCGGAAGGAGAGGTCATGCTCGCCGCCGCTGGCCCGCTCCTGCCACGCACCCCGCGAGTCGAACCGGTTGACCCCGGTCAGGTTCACCCTGACCGTGTCGGACCCGCTCGGCGACACCTTGCTCGAGTAGACCAGGAACCCGCGCTCGGGACGCCAGTCGCTGCTGGCGCTCTTGGTGAGGAACTGGCGTGCCACCGTCACCGACATCGGGCTCGCCGTCATCGCCTCGAAGAAGTGCCGCACCAGCTCTTGTGAGCTCTCGCCCGGTTGCGGTCCCCGGGGCTCGAAACGCTGGCCCTGGTCGCCCGGAGCCGCCGTGACGGTGTCAGCCGAGTGCACCGGGCCCGAGTCGGGGATCCTGATGCAGCCCCCCAGCGCCGCAGCCAGGCTGAGCGCGAGGACGACGGTCCACCCGCGCCTCATCCGAGGGGCTCCTTGGTCGAGGCGGGGGCGGACGCGCGCGTGCCGACCGCGTCCTTGGGGACCAGCGGCAACGGGCTGTGGCGCAGGGCGCCACCGACGTAGCGAGGCAGGGTCAACCGGAACTGCGCTCCTCCGCCGGGTTGGCCCCAGGCCTGGAGCCAGCCGCCGTGCAGATGGGTGTCCTCCAGTGAGATCGACAGCCCCAGGCCGGTGCCGCCGCTGGTGCGGGCGCGGGCCGGGTCGGCCCGCCAGAACCGGTTGAACACCATCGCCGACTCGCCCGGAGCCAGGCCCACGCCGTAGTCACGCACCGCGATGGCCGCCGACTGGGCGTCGCCGGCCACGTGGATCACCACGTCACCGGACTCGGCATGGTCGATCGCGTTGGTGACGAGGTTGCGCACGATGCGCTCGACCCGGCGTACGTCGGCCTCGGCGAGACAGGGCCGCGACGGCGCCTCCACGACCACCCGGGTGTCGCGCTGCTCGGCGAGGGCACTGGTCACGTCGACGATGCGGTAGGCCACATCGACCAGGTTCACGTCGTCGACGTCGAGCACGGCCGCGCCGGCATCGAAGCGGCTGATCTCGAGCAGGTCGGTGAGCAGGCCCTCGAAGCGGTCGAGCTCGGTCTGCAGGAGCTCGGCGGAGCGCTTGGTCACCGCGTCGAAGTCCTCCCGGGCGTCGTGGAGCACGTCGCCGGCCATCCGCACCGTGGTCAGGGGGGTGCGCAGCTCGTGGGAGACATCGGAGACGAAGCGCCGCTGCACGCGGCTCAGCTCCTCGAGCTGGCGGATCTGCCGCTGGAGATTGGACGCCATCTGGTTGAACGACGTGGCCAGGCGGGCGATGTCGTCGTCGCCGGCGACCCTCAGCCGCTCCTCGAGCTGGCCGGCCGCCAGCCGCTCCGCCACCCGTCGCGCCATCCGGATCGGAGCCACCACCTGCTGGGTCACCAGCAGCGTCACCCCGGCCATCAGCACCAGCAGCAGCAGCCCCGCGGTCAGCAGCGCCCGGGAGACCAGGCCGAGGGTCTGCTGCTCCTGGGTGAGCGGGAAGAGGTAGTAGATCGTGTAGATCTGACCGTCGGCGGGCAAGGTGAGCTGCGAACCGACGACCACGCCCGGCACGGAGTCGCGACCGTCGGTATAGCTGATGCGTCCGTAGGACCAGGCCGTGCCGGCCGGGGTCTCGAAGTGCCGTTGCAGCACCAAGGGCACGCTCGAGGTCACCAGGGACGGCGACGACCGGTTGCCGCCGGCCTCCAGGCCGAGGTCCCCGTCGCCGATCGGGCCGGTCAGCACCACGGTCCAGCCACGCGTCGCCCCCCGCTCGATGATGGGCTGCACCAGCTGCTCGGTCTGCCGCACCGGCTCCGACTCGTTGCCGGGCACGCTCTCGAGCCGCTGCTCCGCCTCCGCGGTCTCGTTGTTGGCCTCCGCCACGACGGCCTTCACCCGGCCGTCGAGCAGCCCGTCGCGGGTCTGTTGCAGGAGGAACCAGCCGACCGCCCCGAATACCAGGGCCGAGAGCAGCAGCGTGCTGGCCACCACCCGGGCCTGGATGGAGCGCCGCCAGAAGGTGAGAGCCCGACGTACGGCCCCAGGGGCGGAAGGCTTGCTGCTCATGCTCAACCGGCCGGGGCGGAACCGGCCTTGTAGCCGACGCCGCGCACGGTCACCACGATCTCGGGGTTCTCGGGGTCGTGCTCGACCTTGGAGCGCAGCCGCTGGACATGCACGTTGACCAGACGGGTGTCGGCGGCGTGGCGGTAGCCCCAGACCTTCTCGAGCAGGACCTCACGGGTGAACACCTGCCAGGGCTTGCGGGCCAGGCACACCAGCAGGTCGAACTCCAGCGGGGTCAGGCTGATGGGCGCACCGTCACGCGTGACGGAGTGGCCGGCCACGTCGATCGCCAGGTCGCCGATCGCGAGGGACTCCGGGCTGGCCGCGTCGAAGCGCCGTACGCGGGCCCGGATGCGGGCCACGAGCTCCTTGGGCTTGAACGGCTTGACGACGTAGTCGTCGGCACCCGACTCGAGGCCCACCACGACGTCGATCGTGTCGCTCTTGGCCGTGAGCATCACGATGGGCACGCCGGACTCGGCCCGGATCTCCTTGCAGACGTCGATGCCGTCCTTGCCGGGCAGCATCAGGTCGAGCAGGAGCACGTCGGGCTTGTAGTCACGGAACTCGGCGAGGGCGAGGTCCCCGCGCGCGCACACCCGGCTGTCGAACCCCTCCTGACGCAGCACGATGGAGAGCATCTCAGCCAGCGAGGCGTCGTCGTCGACGACGAGCACCCTGCCCCGGCCGCCGAACTCCGGCTGCGTCACTGTCGACCCCTTGGTGCCCTCGGCGCTACTCAGTAGCGATAGCTGTCTGCCTTGTACGGACCCGAGACCGCTACGCCAAGGTACTCCGCCTGCGAAGCGGTGAGCTCGGTCAGGCGAACCCCCAGCGAGTCGAGGTGCAGCCGGGCGACCTCCTCGTCGAGGTGCTTGGGCAGCACGTAGACGCCGACGGGGTAGTCCTCGGGCTTGGTGAACAGCTCGATCTGGGCCAGCACCTGGTTGGTGAAGGAGTTCGACATCACGAAGCTCGGGTGGCCGGTGGCGTTGCCGAGGTTCATCAGTCGGCCCTCGGAGAGCACGATGATCGACGGCCCGCCCGGGAAGGTCCACACGTCGACCTGCGGCTTCACGTTCTTGCGGACGATGCCCTCGTGGGACTCCAGCCCGGCCATGTCGATCTCGTTGTCGAAGTGGCCGATGTTGCCCAGGATCGCCTGGTGCTTCATCTTCGCCATCTGCTCGACGGTGACGACGTCCTTGTTGCCGGTGGCGGTGATGATGATGTCGGCGACGTCGAGGACGTCCTCGAGGGTGGAGACCTGGTAGCCGTCCATGGCCGCCTGCAGCGCGCAGATCGGGTCGATCTCGGTGATGATCACCCGAGCGCCCTGCCCGCGCAGCGACTCGGCGCAGCCCTTGCCGACGTCGCCGTACCCGCACACGACAGCGACCTTGCCGCCGATCAGCACGTCGGTGGCGCGGTTGATGCCGTCGATGAGCGAGTGGCGGCAGCCGTACTTGTTGTCGAACTTGGACTTGGTGACCGAGTCGTTGACGTTGATGGCCGGGAAGAGCAGCGAGCCTTCCTTCATCATGTCGTAGAGACGCAGCACGCCGGTGGTGGTCTCCTCGGTGACGCCCATCAGCTCGTTGGCGATCTTGGAGTAGCGGTCCTTGCTCTCGGCCAGGGAGGCGTTGAGGACGTCGAAGACGATCTTCTGCTCGTGGCTGTGGGCGGTGGCCGGGTCGGGCGCAACGCCGGACTTCTCGGCCTCGACACCGAGGTGGACGAGCATGGTGGCGTCGCCGCCGTCGTCGAGGATCATGTTCGCGAACTGACCGGCGGGCCAGTTGAGGATCTGCTGGGTGCACCACCAGTACTCCTCCAGCGTCTCGCCCTTCCAGGCGAACACGGGGACACCCTGCAGGTCGTCGGCCGAGCCGTGGGGGCCGACGGCGACCGCGGCGGCCGCGTGGTCCTGCGTGGAGAAGATGTTGCAGGACGCCCAGCGCACCTCGGCGCCGAGAGCGACCAGCGTCTCGATCAGCACCGCGGTCTGGATCGTCATGTGCAGCGAGCCGGCGATCCGGGCACCTGCGAGCGGCTTGGTGTCGCCGTAGCGGGCACGCATCGCCATCAGGCCCGGCATCTCGTGCTCGGCCAGCTGGATCTCGGTGCGGCCGAAGTCGGCGAGCGTCAGGTCTGCAACCTTGTAGTCCATGGGTGAATCCTCACGAGAAAAGAGCGACGATCAGTTCCCGTTCAGGTTACTTCCAGGCCCTCAGAACCACAGAATCCTCGCGCCCCCTCGTTGAGTTGCGCCGCGCGGCCCCTTGAGTCGTGCGGCGTGGCCCGTCGAGTCGTGCGCCGTGGCCCCTGGAGTCGTGCGCTGCGGCCCGTCTCGCCACGGCTGGCTAGCAGTGAGCGACCATCGGTTCCGCCATCCGTCCCCTTGTAGGTCGACCGCGAGCGAAGGCTCGGCGTACATCTCGAGGTCGCCGCGAGGTCGAGGACAGCCACCGCGGGACGATCGCGTCGGGCATGACGCTGCCTGTCGACCCGGGGGCACCACTCAACAGGCCCGCGGGCACCACTCAACAGGCCCGGGGGCACGACTCAACAGGCCCGCGGGCACCACTCAACGGGCCCGGGGGCGCGACTCAACAGGCCTGGGGGGGCGACTCAACGGTCAGTGGG